>Ga0105239_10009720_pt1 | contig 10814 bp, 11 predicted proteins | sample KBSC44metaG_FD_92761 | JGI IMG/M metagenome (GOLD analysis project Ga0105239, IMG submission 92761) | Corn rhizosphere microbial communities from Kellogg Biological Station, Michigan, USA - KBS C4-4 metaG | ecosystem: Host-associated > Plants > Roots > Rhizosphere > Soil | place: Michigan, USA...
CGGCGTTCATTGCGTGACGAAACTGGTGAAGTACAACGCTTCGACGCCGGGCTTGCCGGTTTCGGCGGTGAGGACGTCCTGCACTTCTTTCAGCGCAGCGGCTTGCAGTTTTTCGCGGCCGGCGCGGTCGCGCACGTCGGCGCAGCGCTGCGCGGAAAACAGCAGCAGCAGGTTGTTGCGGATGCGCGGCATGTGCAGTTTCACCGCGTCGACGACGGTGGCGTTATGCGTCATCACCTGCACGTCGGTCTGCAGGTAATGCTGGGTGTCTTCGTCAGCGGTGTTGACCACGAAGGTGGGATCGAGGCCGAAATATTCGATGGCACCGGCGGATTTCTTCTTGTCGCCACCGCCGTGTTCGTCGTGCGCATCGGCGTGCGCCGGCGCGGCTTCTTCAGCCTGTTCGGTGGTGGCCGCCGCTGCCTTTTTATGGCTGAGCAACCACACGCCCGCCGCACCGCCGCCGCCGGCGACCAGCACGAGCAGGATAACGACGATGAGAGAAACGCCACCCTTCTTTTTCTTCTCGGGCTTCGCTTCCGCGGGGGTGCCTTTTACTGCCATGAATCCTCTCCAAATCCGCTACGGGTGAAAGTGCAACCCGTGTGCCGCGGATTTGGCGACGCCGTTTTGACGCCAGGATTCCGGCGTCCGATTCAGGCGAAGGCGTCGAGGATGCCGTTGTGCGTGAAAGCGGGGATGTGCGGCGCGGGGAGCGTGGCCTCGTCATCGAGCGACGCTGAACCGAAGTCGGGACGGCCGGACGGCGAGTTCTGCTGCTGCGAGCCGTTGCCGACGTGCGATTCGGCCAGGTCGAAACCGTGGCGCGAAAGCATGTCGCGCAGGCGCGGGATGTGATCGGTGATGGCCTGGCGCACGTCGGGATTCGCCGCGTTGAATTCGGCGCGGACGCGATCACCGTTCAGATGCACCCGGACATCGACGGCGCCGAGGTTGTCCGGCGACAGGCGAATCTCCGCGTGGCCGATGTGGCGTTCGGCCATCCACGACAGCTTGGCGCCGAGCGCGTCGCCGAATTCGGGCGAGGAGGGCGCGGGCACCGGTGTTTTGCCGTCGGCGGTGGCGATGTCGTGCGGTTCGTGCAGCGAGAACGTCGGAATTGCACCGGTCGGCGTGGTGCCGTCGATGCTGTCGATCGGGTCGTCGGATGAATCGGTGTGCGAGTCGGCGTGGTGCGCCGCGGCGGCGACGGCCGAAGCGATGATGATCGGTGCGGCATTCGAGAAATCGGCTTGCGACGAGGTGATCGCCGGCTGCTGCTGAAGTGTCATCGTGTCGGCAGGCTTCGCTGCATCTGCTGCCGTTGCAGCCTTTTCGGGCTGCGGTGACGGCACGGCAGGAAGAGGCGCGGGCGTCACTTCAGGTGTTTTGGCATCGGCTGTTTGCGGCTGCGGCGAGGCCGTCGGCGCGCTCGCCGTGAGAATGGTCGGCTTGAACACGTGCGATGGCGTTGCAGTCTTCGTCGGTGGCGCGGCGACCCTCGCGGTTTGATCGACAACGGCAGCGGCGGTTGTCGGAATCGCGACTTGCGGCTTGATGGCCGGTGCTGTGGAGTCGTCGGTCTGAGTTGTTTGTGCTGTCATCGTGGCCGCGGGCTCTTGCTGCGGCAACAACGGCGTTTGCGGTGCGGCAGCAACGGGTGCTGTCACATCAACGGCGGTAGGATTGGGCAGCGTGATCGGCAAAGCGACAACCGGCGTCGACGCCTTGGCGGGCGTCTTCGATACCACATCATCGATCGCTTCCGACGTCGGCTGCGGTGGTGATGGTTGTGTCTGCGGCTGGGGCTGAGGTTGCGCCGGCGGATCAGGCGGCGGCGTCACGCTCGGCTGAATCGCCGCCGATCGGTGCAGCAGATGCAACGTGTCGTCCGCTTTGGATTCTTTCGGCTTGGCCGGTTCCTTCGCTTTCGGCGCAGCGACGTGCTGCGACGGCGTCGTCTCATCGCGCGCATGCCGCTGCGACAACAGATTCGAAAATCGCTCGTCGCCGCCCGACGTTTCCTTCTCCGCCGGTTTATCGCGCGCAACGGAAATCTGCACGGGCGTGGCGACGCGAAAATTGGCGGTCATGGCACTCATCAGCCTTTGTTCCGCGCGTACAGGCGCGTTGCGTGGTCGTCGAGTTCTTTCTGCGAGCGCTTCTCCGCATCCTTGCGTTCCTGCGCCTGATAGCTCGCGGCGAGTTTATCGAGCACGCTCACTTCGCGGCTGGCCAGCATCAGGCGCGCGCGTTCGACATCGCACGTGCCGCGGGCCTTGTCGACCTGCTTGCTTTGCTGCTGCACGGCCGTATCGAGCTTCTCGACGAACGCGCGGCGATTGCTCAGCAGCGCCGGCGTCAGCGTCGCGGCGGACGGAATCGAGGCATATTCAGCCGCATAGCGGCGCAGTTCGTGAAGGCGCTGTTCCTGCGTCTCGAGCATTTTCTGCTGCTCGGCGAGCTGGCGCGCTTGGTCGTCTTCGCGCTTTTGCGCGAGGCGTTGGATCGGAATGAGGCGTTTGGTATTCAAAGCATGTCCCCCTGTGGACTCGCTCACGCGGAACCGACGAGCCTGGCCAGCGCGGCACGGCTCGCAACCGTGTCGGTGGATTCGGCGACGTCCTGATTGAGAAACGCGTTCAGCGCCGGCCAGTACTGGATGGCTTCGTCGACGCGCGGATCCGCGCCGCGCTGATACGCGCCGATGGCGATGAGATCGCGATGGTTCGTGTACGCGCTCATCCACTGGCGCACGCGCCGGATGTCTTCGCGCCACGGCTGATCGGTGATTTCGTTGGCGACGCGGCTGATCGATCCTTCCACGTCGATGGCCGGATAACGGCCGGACTCGGCAACCGAACGCGACAGCACGATATGACCATCGAGAATCGCGCGCGCGGCGTCGGCGATCGGTTCCTGCTGGTCGTCGCCTTCGGTGAGCACGGTGTAGAACGCGGTGATCGAACCCTGGCCTTCGGCGCCGTTGCCCGCGCGCTCGACAAGCTGCGGCAGACGCGCGAACACGGAGGGCGGATAACCGCGCGTCGTCGGCGGTTCGCCGACGGACAGACCGATCTCGCGCTGCGCCTGCGCGAAACGCGTGAGCGAATCCATCAGCAACAAAACGTGGCGGCCCTGATCGCGGAACCATTCCGCAATCGCCGTTGCGCGCAGCGCGCCGTGCAATCGGGCGAGCGGGGGTCGATCCGCCGGTGTTGCTACGACCACTGCGCGCGACAAACCCATCTGGCCCAGCGTGCGTTCGACGAAATCGCGTACTTCACGGCCGCGCTCGCCGATCAGTCCGACGACAACGACGTCGGCCTTCGTAAACTTGGTCATCATGCCGAGCAGCGTGGATTTACCGACGCCGGAACCGGCGAACAGGCCCACGCGCTGACCGCGTCCGATCGGCAGCAATGCATTGATCGCGCGCACCCCGACATCGAGCGGCTGTGAAATGGGTTCGCGCTGCAGCGGATTGATCGGCACGCCCAGCAGTGGCACGGCGGCATCGGTGCGCGGCTCGCCGCGGCCGTCGAGCGGCACGCCTTCGCCGTCGATGACGCGGCCGAGCAGACCGTTGCCGACGTGGACGAGTCCATCGCGCGGCGCCGGAACGACACGCGCGTTCGGCAGCAGACCCTGCAGTTCGGAACTCGGCATCAGGAAGGTGCGATCGCCGGAGAAGCCGACGACTTCGGCATCGACCCAACCGCCGCCCACGCTTTCCAGGCGGCATTGCGAACCGAGCGGCACTTCGCAACCGACCGCTTCGAGCGTCAGTCCGACCACACGTTTCAACACGCCTTCGTGCACGAAATCGCGCTGCGAGCCGATGCGCAACGCGCTCAGGCGTTGCGACAGACGTGCATTGCGTTCATCGCGCCAGGGCAGGGCATTCATTCGGCCGGTCCTGAACTCAGGTTATCGAGAACGCGCTTCAGGCGCGTGGCCAATCGTGCGTCGATGCGCACATGTTCGGCGTGCACACGCACGTCGCCGCGCGAGAGGCTGATGTCCGGCACCAGGCTGCTGACGTTCGGCAGCAGCGGACGCAACATCTGCAGATCTTCCGGATGCACGCGCACTTCGACGTGGCGCGCCATCTCGCCCGCGCTGGCGACGGCTTCGCGCGCGAGCGCCGCCATGCGTTCCGGGTCGGCGATGTAACTTTCGCGCACCAGTGCGCCGGCGATTTCCGTCGCCAGCGAGGCGAGGGCTTGTTCGATTTCGTTGTCGAGCCCGGCGAGTGGACGCGTGAAGGCATCGGCGATGCCTTCGAGCTTCGCCACGAGCCGGCGAACTTCCGCCTGACCCTGCGCGACGCCTTCGGCATGCCCGCGCGCGAATCCTTCGTCGTGCGCGGCCTTTTCGATTTCTTCCAGATCGGCGATCGCCGGCGGCGCCACGGCACCGAAGGCGGGAGCTTCCCAGCGCACGGCATCGCTGTCGAACGACATCGGTGCGACCATCGGCATCAGACGAATTCCTCGCCTTTGCCGCCCATCGCGATGGCGCCGCTATCGATCAGCGCGCGCACGATGGCGAGGATTTCTTTCTGCGCCCCTTCGACATCGCTCAGACGCACCGGTCCGCGCGCTTCCATGTCTTCGAGCAGGATCTGCGCGGCGCGCTGCGACATGTTCTTGGTGATTTTCTCTTTGACCTTCGGCTCGGCACCGCGCAGCGCGAGACCGAGCTTGTCGCCGGGCACGTCTTTCAGCACGGCCTGGATCGACTTGTCGTCGAGCTCACCGATGTTGTCGAAGACGAACATCAGTTCCTGGATTTTCGCGCCGAGATCGGCATCGACTTCGCGGATGCCGGACATGATCTGCTGCTCGGTCTGCGCGTCGATGAAGTTGAGGATGTTGGCGGTGACTTTCACGCCGCCGACGCCGGTCGAGGACGCATTCTGCTTGCCCGCGAACTGGCGTTCCATGATTTCGTTGAGTTCGTTCAGCGCGCCCGGCGGAATGCCGTCGAGCGTGGCGATGCGCAGCAGCACTTCGCTGCGCGTGCGCGGCGCGAGTTGCTTGACGACGTCGGCGGCCTGATCGCTGTCGAGGTAGGCCAGCACGATCGCCATGATCTGCGGATGTTCGTTGCGGATGAGGTCGGCGATCGCGCGCGGCTCCATCCACTTCAGTGTTTCCATGCCCTTCGTGTTGCGGCCAAGCAGGATGCGGTCGATGAGGCCGTTCGCCTTGTCTTCGCCGAGCGCCTGCGTCAGCACCTTGCGCACGTAGTCGTCCGCGCCCATGCCGATCGAGGTCTGTTTGTCGAGCGTGTCGACGAATTCGTCGACCACTTCTTCGACCTGGTGCTTGCTCACGTTGGCGATGCTGGCCATCGCGGTGCCGAGTTTCTGCACCTCTTTGGCGCCGAGCTGCTTGAGCACCTCGGCCGCTTCCTGTTCGCCGAGCGACATCAAAAGAACGGCGGCGCGTTGGGTCTTGGTGAGCACATTGGCGGGAGCGGCGTTTTCATGCATCGTCGTTGACCCAGTTCTTCACGATTTGCGCGACTTTTTTCGGATCCTGCGTGACCGTCGTTTTCGCGACGCGCAGTTTCTCTTCGTAATTCGCGTGGGCGCTCGACACCTGCGGTTGCGGATTGACGACCGCGCCCGGCAACGAGGGAATCTCATCCGGACCCAGCGCCACGATGCGTGTGGCGGTGAGGTTGCGCAGCGTCGGCCGCAGCACGCCGAAGATCAGCACCAGAACGATCAGCGTGCCGATGCCCAGACGACTGATGTCGTGCATCATCGGCTGCTTCCAGAACGGGACGCCCGGATCGTCGATCTGAGTATCGTTGCGCACGAAGGAGGCGTTCATCACCGACACCGAATCGCCGCGTTTGTCGTCGAAACCGATGGCCTGGCGCACGAGCGCGTCGACCTGCTTGAGCTGGCTTTCGTCGAGCGGTTTGCCCGAGGCGGTGTCTTTCTTGGTGTCTTTGTCTTTGGTCGCATCGCCGACGACGGCGACCGGAATGTTGTCGACCAGCACCGCCGCCGTGATGCGGCGCACGCGGCCGCCCGGCTGGCGCGTGTGGCTCAGCGTGCGGTCGTAGTCGAAGCTGCGCGTAGCGGATTTCGACGACGAACTCGGTGTAGCGGAATTCGTGGCCGTCGTCGGCGGCGTTCCGCCGGCGGTTGGCGGCGTGTTGCTGGTCGCGCCCGGAATGCCAGACGCGCCGGCCTGCGCCGTCGCGGCAGTGGATTCGGAGGTCTGTTCGTTGCGCACCTTGCCCTGGTCGGGCGAGAACGATTCCTTGGCTTCCTCGGTTTCCGAGAAATCCATGTCGACCGCGACTTGTGCGCTGACGCGTCCGGGACCTGTCATCGGTTCAAGCAGATCGCGAATGCGCTGCACGAGCGTGGATTCCATGCGGCGACGCTGTTCGAACTGTTGCGCCGAGCGCGCTTCTTCGCTGTCTGGATCGTTCTGCGTGAGCAGGCGGCCGTTCTGATCGACGACCGTCACGCGATTCGGCGACAGGTCCGGAATGCTCGAGGCGACCAGATGCACGATCGCGCCGATCTGGTTCTGTTCGATTTCGCGACCCGGATAAAGCTGCAGCATGACCGACGCGCTGGCCGCGTCATGCGATTTGGTGAACGGACTGGGCTTGGGCAGCGCCAGATGCACGCGCGCTTCCTTCACCGGTTTCAGATCGCCGATCGTGCGTGCGATTTCGGTTTCCAGCGCATGCTGATAACGCGCGCCTTCGACGAACTGGCTGGTGCCGAAGCCCTGATCTTTCTCGATCATCTCGATGCCGCCCTGTGAACCGCCAGGCAGGCCTTTCTGCGCGAGGCTCATGCGCGCTTCGCGCACGCGGCCTTCGGGAACGTTGATCGCGCCCGTTGCGGGATCGATCTGATATTCGATGTTGTTGGCGTGCAATGCTTCGACGACGGCGGCCGCATCTTTGTCGGCGAGTCCGGAGAACAGCGGCGCCATCGCCGGCTTCTGCGACCAGAAGAACACCGCAAGTCCTATCGCCACCGCACCGGCGAGCGCGAGCAGCATGCCGCCCTGGCGTATGCCGGGGATGTCCTGCCACCGCTGAATGTTTGCCAGAGCCGCCATTGCCGATTCCTAGAGTTCCGTTCGCCGCCTTACAGCGGCATGTTCATTACGTCCTGGTACGCCTGCACGATGCGGTTGCGCATCTCCACCGTGGCGCGGAAGCTCAGCTGCGCGGTTTGCTGCGCGAGCATCACCTTGGTCAGCGATGCGTCGGGATCGCCCATTTCGAAACGCGTCGCCAGGTTCTGCGCCTGTTTCTGATCGTTGTCGATCTGACCGATCGCTTTGCGCAGGCTTTCGCCGAAACCGCCGCTTTGCGTCGACTCGACGGCTTCACTCGCAGACGGACGGAAAGCCGTCTGCGCCTGCATGCCGCGAATCTGCGAAAGGATCGAACTGATCGTTGCATCGCTCATGACCTGAAAACCGCCGCCCCTGTGGCCCTACACCTGAATCAGGCAAACCGTGTGCCGCGACGCGTCAGGCTTCCGTCGTCAAAATCATGTCGCACTCGCGGCTCATGCCGTACTTGCGCAGCTTCTCGACCAGCGTCGTGCGGCGCAGGCAGAGCAGTTGTGCCGCATGCGCGACGATGCCGTTGGCGCGTTCGAGCGCCGCACGGATCAGGCGCATTTCGATGCCGGCGATGTGCTCTTTCAGATCGAGGCCGTCGTTGGGCAGCAGGTCGGCCGGCGGAACGGCGGCGACATCGCTATCCACCGCGACGACGTCTTCTTCGATCGGCAGTTCGATGTTCGCGCGATAACGCGACGGCAGATCGCGCGCACGCACCGTGCCGCCCGGATGCAACACGGCCAGACGTTCGACCAGATTGCTCAGCTCGCGCACGTTGCCCGGCCACGCGTAGGCGTTCAATGTGGTCAGCGCTTCGGCCGTCAGCGACACATTGCCGCGGCCGGATTTCGCGAGCTGCTTGGTCAGTGCATCCACCAGCGCCGGCAGATCTTCGCGACGATCGCGCAGCGCCGGCATTTCGATGGGGAACACGTTCAGACGATAGAACAGGTCTTCGCGGAACGAACCCTTGGTGATCGAATCTTCGAGATTGCGATGCGTCGCCGCGATCACGCGTACGTTGCAGCGGATGGTCTGGTCGCCGCCGACGCGCTCGAACGAACGCTCCTGCAGCACGCGCAGCAGTTTCACCTGCATCGGCATGCTCATGTCGCCGATTTCGTCGAGGAACAGCGTGCCGCCTTCGGCGAGTTCGAAGCGGCCCTTGCGCGAGGTGATCGCACCGGTGAACGCGCCTTTCTCGTGGCCGAACAATTCGCTTTCCAGAAGATCGGCCGGAATCGCGCCGCAATTCACCGCGACGAACGGACCGTTGCGGCGCGACGAACGCTCGTAGATCGCGCGCGCGGCTACTTCTTTACCGGTTCCCGATTCGCCGGTGATGAGCACCGTCGTGTCGAAATTGGCGACCTGATCGATCATGCGGCGCAGCTGCTGCACCGGCGCGCTCGCGCCGGTCGGACCACCGCGCGGCATTTCGGCCGCTTCGGCGTCCTGCAGATGCTTGATGCTGGAACGGCGCAGCAGATCGGCGATCTGCGGCTGTTTGATCGGATAGTCGAGCGGCCAGAAATTCGATTCGTTCAAACCGAATTTCTCCGCGCCTTCGTAATGATGCGTCGGCAGCGCCAGCACCGGCGGGTGCAGCGGATCGCGGCGAAGCCATTGCAGGAAGTTCTTGAACGCCGATTCGTCGGCGATGTCACCGATGACGATCGCGAGCCAGTCTTGCGGATCGCGGCGCTCCAGCGCGAGATCGCTGACGCAGCCGTGCACGCTCGGCGTCAGGTCCATGAAATCCAGAACCGTGCCGATGCGCTCGGCGCGCGTGGCGTTGTCGTCGATAACGAGAATGCGCGACTCAGACATGGGCGAGACTCCCGCGGACGTTGGCCAGCAGCGACATCACTTCCTGCACGTAATTGAGCTTGCTCACGAAACCGTCGGCGCCTGCGCGCGCGGCGTGTTCGCGGTGTTCGGCATCGTCGAAATGTGAGGCGATGACGATGTACGGCGGTTCGGTCTGCGCCTTGATCAGACGCGTGGCCTGCAGGCCGCCCATTTCCGGCATGGCCAGATCCATCAGCACGACGGCGGGTTTGAGCTGTTCGGTCTTGGCGATGGCTTCGAGTCCGTTCAGCGCCTGGCCGACGATGTCGATCCACGGCACGTTGCGGAAATGTCGCTTCGCCGAATTGAGGAAACCCTCGTGGTCGTCCACGAGCAGCACGGTGAGTTTGGATTCCATCGTCATCTCCTTAAGCAGCGACAGCGGCAACGGCAGGCATTGATTTCGTGAAACGCGCGGCGCGTTCTTTCGCCGGCGCGATGTCCATCAGATCGCGGTATTTGGCGATCGTGCGGCGCGCCACGCGCACGCCACGGCGGGCGAGGAGCGCCACGATGGTGTCATCGGCCAGCGGCATTTCGCGGTTTTCGGTGTCGATCAGACGCTTGACCATCGCGCGCACCGCCACACCCGCCACCTGCGAGCCTTCGAGCTTCGCCGAGAAAAAGTATTTGAGTTCGAACGTGCCACGCGGCGTCTGCATGTATTTGCCGGTGGTGATGCGCGAGATGCTCGATTCGTGCATGCCGATCTGCGCGGCGACTTCGCGCAGGATCAGCGGCTTCATCGCTTCCTCGCCGTGTTCGAGAAATTCCGCCTGGCGTTCGATGATCGCGCGCGTCGTGCGCAGCAGCGTTTCGTAGCGCATCGACAAGCCGCGGCTCATCCAGCGCGCTTCGCCGAGCAGATCGCGCAGGCGGCGCGAGCTTTCGCCGTCGCCGCTTTTCGCCAGCAGACGTTCGGTTTCCGCATCGACGCGAACGCGCGGTGAGGCGTGCGCATTCAGCGCCACGTGCCAGCCGTTCGCGCGGCGCACGACCACGACATCCGGCACGATGACCTTGCCTTCGGCGTTGCTGATCTTCGCGCCCGGTTTCGGATCCAGCGTCTGGATCAGCGCGATGGCGGCGTTGGTGTCGGCGATCGAAGCGCGGATCAGTTCGGCCAGCGCGTTGACGTTGCGCTCGGCCAACACATCGATATGGTTGGCGACGATCAGGATCGCGCGTTCGACGACGTCGGCATCGTCCTGCGATTCGGAAAGCTGCACCAGCAAACATTCGCGCAGATTGGCGCTGCCGAAGCCGGCCGGTTCGCAATGCAGGATGCGCTGGCGGATCGCTTCGACCGCGTCGCAGGAAACGTCGAACTTGTTCGCCGCACCGTCGGTGATCTCGGCGAGCGGCGATTCCAGATAACCGGCATCGTCGGTGTTGTCGAGGATCCAGCAGGCGATGTCGAATTCGGCGTTGCCGGCGAGTTCGAGCTTGAGCTGCTCGCGGATCATGCCGCGGATGCCGCCGTTTTCGCTGCCGGCGATGTTCTCGAACGGATCGTAGTCGTCGCTGGCGGAAAGGTGGGAAGACGAAACCGACATCGTTTCGCCCGGAATGTAGTCGTCGAAATCCTCGACCGACTGGATGTCGTCCGCTTCGACCGGCTCGCCCGCGGGCTGCGCTTCGGCGGCGATGGTGTCGTCGGCTTCGTCGGATTCCGCATCGACGCGTTCGAGCAGCGGATTTTCGTCCAGCGCGCGATTCACTTCCAGCTCGACTTCCATCGCGGTGAGGTGCAGCAGGCGGATCGACTGCAGCAATTGCGGCGTCATCCCGATCTGCTGGTTCATCGTCGCGTGAAGAGCGGTTTTCATAGCGGACTCCGAC
>Ga0105239_10009722_pt1 | contig 10812 bp, 9 predicted proteins | sample KBSC44metaG_FD_92761 | JGI IMG/M metagenome (GOLD analysis project Ga0105239, IMG submission 92761) | Corn rhizosphere microbial communities from Kellogg Biological Station, Michigan, USA - KBS C4-4 metaG | ecosystem: Host-associated > Plants > Roots > Rhizosphere > Soil | place: Michigan, USA...
CTCTTGCACCGCACGCAGATCGGCGCCCCCTTCCACCAGGTGCGTGGCAAAGGAATGACGAAAGGTATGGGGAGAGATATTCTTTTTTATACCTGCCAGCCTCACCAGGTCCCTCAACAGCAGAAAAATCATTTGCCGGCTGAGCGTGCTGCCCCGTCTGTTGAGAAAGAGGATATCCTCATTGCCGGATTTTAGGCGAATATGCGTCCGGATGTCCTGCTGATATATTCGAATGTATTTGATGGCGTCGCTGCCGATGGGCACCAGTCTCTCCTTATCCCCTTTGCCTATCACACGTATGAACCCTACATCCAGATAAAGACCCGATATACGAAGGTTCACCACTTCGCTAACCCGCAATCCACAGCTGTACATGGTCTCGAGGATGGCCTTATTCCGTCCTCCTTCCGGCTTGCTAAGGTCTATCTGCCCGATAATGGCCTCAATTTCTTCAACGCTGAGCACATCCGGCAGAGCTCTTTTCAGCTTGGGTGATTCCAGCAGGGTAGTGGGGTCCTTTTTGACGATCTGTTCGATATAGCAAAATTTATAGAACGAGCGGATGCCTGACAATATCCTTGCCTGGGAGGTCGCCTCAAGCCCTAATTGACCAATCCATTGCAAAAAAGTCTGGAGATCTTTTAACTCTATGGCATCGGGCGTCTTCATGGCCCCTGTAGCCTGAAGGAAATCCGTCAGCTTGTCAATATCCCGGAGATACGCTTCCACGGAATTGTCCGAGAGGGATTTTTCCAACTGCAGCCAGGCCTTATATCCTTTTTTATAGGCATCCCACATGTGACAATTATAAACTTTAATAGACAAACTCTAAAATTTTCTTTGTAGCATGCCTGCTTTGCGGCATATTTGCCTTTTCATAATATTAAGAACCGCATGGCAACAGTCAACCTACGTAGCTTCCGGCAGATGGTCCGTCACAACAAAAGACGTATCAAGAGCTTTTTGACAAGATTGGAGAACAAGCCGCTCCGTGGGCTGGATAAGCTCACTGTCGAGGCGGATAAGCACACCTGGGAACGTACCGACTGTCTGCATTGCGCCAATTGCTGCAAGACCATGTCCCCCACCTATACCAAAGAAGATGTGAAGCGTATCGCTGCGCACCTGGGTATGAAGGAGAAAGCTTTTCGGGAAAAATGGCTATATAAGGACAAGACGGGGGATTGGATGAATGTAAAACAACCCTGCCAGTTCCTGGACCTGAAGACAAATATGTGCAATATCTATGCTGTCCGCCCCCGGGACTGCGCGGGCTTCCCTCACCATACCAAGAAGAAGATGGTGGAATATATGCATATGTACAAGCAGAATATCGAGTATTGTCCGGCTACCTATCGGGTGGTGGAATATATCATGGAGAAAGCCTCCGAGGCCCAGGCAGCTAAACGGCCCTGAGGTCCGTTCGGCCGAAGGCAGATAGAACCGAGCTTAGCGAAGGTTCCGACCAAGGAAGACCGTGACGAAGCAGGTCTGACGCAGGCCTGCTTTGCGGGAGATGCGCTAAATTTCAGACAGCGTATCTCCCGCACCTATAAAAGCTAAAGTGAGATATCTTCAAAAAGCACATATTCCGGTTCACCGGTCTTGAGCTGTATAGCCAGTACGTCATACTGCACCCTGTGGTGCGATGGGATATGATGTTCATGCAGCCAGTGCGCGGCTACCCGCATGATCCTTCGCAGCTTGGCCCTGCTAACCCTTTCTTCGGGATGGCCGAAACTATCTCCCTGGCTGCATTTGATCTCGACGAAGTGATAGACGTTCTGCCGGACAGCAATGATATCTATCTCGCTACGGCCATGACGCCAGTTGCGGTGCAGGATAGTAAATCCTTTTTCCGCAAGCCATCCGGCGGCTATATCTTCTCCCCATTTCCCAAAATCATTATGCCGGGCCATTCTTGTTTTTTTCTTTTATTTGCAAAATAATTCCCTACATGGTGCAAAAACAAAATGTTTTCAAACTAAAAGGAAAGATCCAGCCCTATGCCTGGGGCGGCTCGACATATTTGCCCCGATTTTTATCTGTCCCAAACCCGGAAAACAAGCCTTTTGCCGAATACTGGCTTGGCGCGCATGACAATGCACCGGCAGAGCTCGAAGGGGCAACACCTTCCAAGCTGAATGAATATATCCGGCAGCAGCCGGAACCATTGCTGGGTTCTGCTGTGAACCAGCGTTTTGGCAGGCTGCCATATCTGTTGAAGATACTGGATGTAAAAGATATGCTGTCGATACAGGTGCACCCCACAAAAAAGGATGCGGAGCTGGAATTTGCCGCGGAGAACAAAAAAGGGACTGCACTCAACGCACCACACCGGAACTATAAGGACGACAACCACAAGCCGGAGCTGATGCTGGCCCTAAGCGATTTCTGGCTTCTGCACGGATTCAAGCCGGAAGAAGAGCTGATGCGTGTCCTCGCTACCGTGCCGGAATTGAAATTCCTGCAGCCCGCCTTTTCGATAAAGGGGTATAAGGGCCTGTATCAAGCGGTGATGGAAATGCCGCAGCAAGAGGTCAATACAGCCCTGCAGCCTTTGCTGGACAGGATACTGCCTTTGTATAAAGATCATGAGCTGCGTAAGCATGAGGCAGATTTTTGGGCTGCACGTGCCGCCCTCACCTATAATGAAGGAGACAAGATCGACCGTGGTATCTTCTCCATCTATTTTTTCAACCTGGTGAATGTGCTTCCCGGTGAAGCTGTCTTCCAGGATGCCGGTGTCCCGCATGCTTACCTGGAAGGGCAGAATGTAGAGATCATGGCCAATTCGGACAATGTGCTGCGGGGCGGGCTTACACCCAAACACGTCGATGTCCCTGAATTGCTGAAGCATGTTCGTTTTGAAGCTACATATCCCCATATCATCCAGGAGAAAAATGCGCCCGGCTCGATCAACATATACAAGACCCCCGCTCCGGACTTCGAGCTTAGCAAGATCGGCCTGCAAGCCGGAGAGAGAATGACCATACAATCCCATTCCGTAGAGATATTCCTGGTGCTGGAAGGTAAGGTACAGGTGGAGGATGGGGGAGGCTTTCCCCGTGCTGCCGGCGATGCATTTATTGCTTTTGACAAGGCGAAGCTGAATCTGAGAGCCGACCTGGACACGGTCATATACCGTGCCGCTGTACCCAAGGGATAAAATGCCATCATGAAAACAAAGCTCCTTATCCTGGCCTGCTGTATAGGAATGGCGGCGCGGGCGCAGGTAAAGACCCTTCCTTTAGGGGAGAACAGCCAGATCCAATACGATCTCGACAAGGGTACTTACCAGGTGATCCTTCATGGTAATGCTGTCATAAAGAATGCCTATGCCGTCTGCAAGAGCCGTGGTCATATGGACAGCAGCACCGCGGCATATATGTCGCGTACTATCTCCCGGGCGGGTGGCTACCGGGGGCCTCACACAAAAAAGTATCTTGTTACGATGAAGGGGGACGGACTCCCGACTATGCAGCAGGAGTTCGAAGTCAACGATAAGGAAGCGTATTTCATTACCCGTGTATCGCTGGAAGCGCCCGGCTGCGACTATATGTCACCTCTCATCACAGATATGGTGGCTATGCACGAAACGGATGATGTGAGAGCCCTGTTCATGCCCTTTGACAACGATGCGTGGGTACGTTATAATGCTTTCCCCCTGGCATCCGCGGACTATACCAGTTCAGAAGCGACAGCATTATACAGCAACGGCAGCCGGCATGGCCTGGTCATCGGCTCGATGGACCATGATGTCTGGAAGACAGGTGTCAGGGTGAAAGGTTCCGGCCCTGGCACAGCTTCATCATTGGCTGTATTCGGCGGCTTCACCGACAAGGCCTATACCCATGATATCAAAGGACATGGCGAGGTAAGACCAGATGGGCAATTTTGTTGGGGTCCGCGTATCATGGTGGGCTGGTTCGAAGACTGGCGCACCGGATTGGAGACATATGGCAGCTTTGCACAGGACCTGCCAGCGAAAGAAAGATGGCGCAATCCCACTCCTTTTGGATGGAACAGCTGGGGCGCTATGCAGGATAAGCTGACGCTGCCCAAGGCCAAGGCGGTGGTGGACTTTTTTCATGACAGCTGTAAGACATTCCGCACGGCTGGAAATACCTTATACATCGACCTGGATTCCTACTGGGATATGTTGGTAAAGGGCGGGCTCAATGGCGACATCAGCCAGCTAAAAGAGTTCTGCGCTTATTGTAAGAGCAAGGGATTTCAGCCCGGCATATACTGGGCGCCTTTTGTGGATTGGGGACGGTCGGCCCGTAAGATGGAAGGCTCCGACTACAACTACTCCGACTGCTGGATACAACAGAACGGCCAGTACATCGATCTGGACGGCGCAAGGGCGCTGGATCCCACCCATCCGGGAACAAAGGCCAGGATCGCCCTGTTCATCGGTAGACTTTCAGAATGCGGCTTTAAAATGATCAAGATCGACTTCCTGGGCCATGCTACGCTGGAGGCCGATCATTTTTATGATACCACCGTACATACGGGCATGCAGGCCTTTGACAAAGGCATGAGATATCTCAGCCAGCAATTGGATAACAAGATGCTGGTCTATGCCGCCATTTCTCCCAATATGGCGACGGCTCCATTTGTCCATATGCGGCGCATTGCCTGCGATGCCTACAGTAATATCAACGAGACAGGCTATACGCTAAATAGCACTACCTATGGCTGGTGGCTGGGGAAACTATATGACTTCATGGATGCTGACCATGTCGTATTCAAGAACGAGCCGGCAGGTATGAATCGTGCGCGGCTGGTTTCGGCGCTGGTTACAGGTACGCTGATCACCGGGGATGACTATTCGACACCGGGTCCGTGGCAGGCTGCCGCTCGGGATCTTTTGCAAAATAAGGACCTGTTGCAGGTGGCAAGGGATGGACATGCATTCCAGCCGGTGGAGGGCAATACGGGTGATAAACCGGGCAGTTTTTTTGTACGAAGAGGGAAGCAAACTTATCTGGCCATTGTCAATTACAGCGATACCGTTTTGCACTATACCATCGATGCGGCCCGGTGGGGGATAGTGCCCGGCCGGCCGATGAAAGAGTTGTTTTCGGGAGCGTTAGTACATTCTTACGCGGTAACCATACCACCCACGGATGCCGTCATCTATCGAATGGATTAATCTCCTTCTTCGAACCCTTCGTCCACCAGCAGATCGCCTCCATCGGCAGCTGCGGTAGCCAGCTCGTCACAACGGTTGTTGTTCGGATTGTCTGCATGTCCTCTCACCCAGACAAATCGGATCGTATGTTTTTTGGACAGCTCAAAGAATTGCAGCCAGAGGTCCTTGTTCTTTTTGCCTCCTTTGAAGTTAGTGGCTATCCAATTCTTCAGCCAGCCCTGTTCCCAGGCTTTTACCACATACTGGCTGTCGGAATAGATAGTGATCTTCAGCGCTTCCCGTTTCAGCGCTTCGAGTCCCGCAATCACTGCCATCAGCTCCATTCGATTGTTCGTCGTCCGACGATAGCCCTGGGACAATTCCTTCCGGTGACCGCCCCAGAATAATATTGTTCCATATCCTCCGGGGCCCGGATTGCCGCGGGAGGCGCCGTCTGTATACATGACCAGTTCGTTATTTGCCATAATTGCTATAGACTTTAGCCATATGCGGGAATTGGGCTATTTTTCGAACGAGACCAATTCCCGCACTTTTAAACCTGGATTACTCCTGTATTAAATGCCGGAAGCTCCGTATTGTGCGCAGCTGCTTTCAATCCTTCTGCAATGACCTTACGAGTATCAGTAGGATCGATGATCGCGTCTACCCATAGACGGGCCGCCGCATAGTAGGGAGTCGTCTGGGTGTCATAGCGGCCTTTGATCTCATCCAATAATTTTTTCTCCTCAGCCGGATCGATGTCCTGGCCTTTGCTTTTTAATGCGCTGACCTGTATCTGCAGCAGGGTCTTTGCAGCCTGCTCGCCACCCATCACGGCGATCTTAGCCGTAGGCCAGGCATAGATGAAGCGGGGATCATAGGCTTTGCCGCACATGGCATAGTTGCCCGCGCCGTATGAGTTGCCGACGACGATAGTGATCTTGGGGACCACGGAATTCGCCACTGCATTCACCATCTTGGCGCCGTCCTTGATAATGCCCGAATGTTCGCTGCGTGACCCCACCATAAAACCCGTGACATCCTGCAGGAACACAAGCGGTATCTTTTTTTGATTGCAGTTCATGATAAAACGTGCAGCCTTATCCGCGCTGTCATTATAAATGACGCCCCCCATCTGCATTTCCCCTTTTTTAGTTCGAATGACCTTTCGCTGGTTGGCTACGATACCTACGGCCCAGCCTTCGATGCGCGCATAGCCGCAGAGGATGGTTTTTCCATAGTCCTCTTTAAATTGTTCAAAGGCTGAATCGTCTACTATGCGCTCAATGATCTCCAACATGTCGTAGGGCTTGGTCGCGTCTTCCGGCAGGATGCCGTATAATTCGTCGGTGGGCTTTTTGGGTGCGATGGGTCCTGCCCGGTGAAATATGGGAGATGGGGGAGTCCCCAGCTTGCTCATGATCTTTCTTACCTGGTCGAGACATTCCTGCTCCGTCTTGAACTTATAATCTGCGATACCGGAGAGCTCCGTATGGGTAACGGCCCCGCCCAGGGTCTCGGCATCGATGTTTTCTCCAATGGCGGCTTTTACCAGGTAAGGGCCCGCCAAAAATATGGAGCCATTCCCTTCCACCATCAATGTCTCATCGCTCATGATCGGCAAGTAAGCGCCGCCAGCCACACAGGCCCCCATCACTGCGGCAATTTGAGTAATGCCCATGGCGCTCATTCGGGCATTGTTGCGGAAGATGCGGCCAAAATGTTCTTTGTCCGGGAATATTTCATCCTGCATGGGCAGGAAAACACCCGCGCTGTCTACCAGGTAGATGACGGGGAGACGATTCTCCATGGCTATTTCCTGCATCCGCAGATTTTTCTTTCCCGTAATGGGAAACCAGGCTCCGGCCTTGACCGTCTGGTCATTCGCTACGATGATGCATTGCCTTCCGCTGACATATCCGATGCCTGCCACTGTCCCGCCTGCAGGGCATCCACCCTGGTCTTCATACATGTCATAGCCGGCAAGGGCCCCGATCTCAATAAAGGGAGCTCCTTCGTCTGCCAGGTAAGCGATGCGTTCGCGTGGGGTAAGCTTATTCTTCTCCCGCTGCTTTTCAATCGCCTTTTTACCACCGCCCAATGCGATCTTGTCCAGTCGCGTCCTTAACAGGCTAAGCGACCTTTTCATGACATCCTCATTTTTGTTAAAGTCTATGTTCATAGCCGGAATTGTGTTTGCAATTTAACATGGATGGTGTAATATTTGGAGTATTTTTAATCCTATGTTCGGTAAATCGAAAATAGTCTGGATAATCCTCATAATGCTTGCCGCTGGTATAAAGATCCTTTCCTTTTCTTCCAATGCCGTCGAGAAATATTATTCCACGGGCATCTATCCCCTGATCGCCCGCCTGGAGAGGTTGTTGTTCGGTTGGCTCCCCTTTAGCGTGGGGGACATCCTTTATACGCTGGCGGGGGCGGGTCTGTTATATGGATTGGTAATGCTGATCCGGAGATTGATCCGTCGAGAAGCCGGTTTGGTCTATTTTAAAGCGGTGCTGGGCAATACCGTGTTTGTGCTGCTGGTGGTTTATGTTTATTTCAATTTGTCCTGGGGGCTCAATTACGACCGGCGGGGTATTGCCTATCAGCTGCAGCTGGATGTACAGCCCTATTCTACCAATGACCTGGATACTTTATTACAGCAGGTGGTGCGACAGATCAAGGAATCGGACAGTCTGGGACATCTGCACCGGCCGGTCCTGACCCGTCATGCCAACCTGTTCAGCGGCGCTGTCGGGAGCTATGGGGTCCTTTCGTCCAGGGATGCACGATTCGGCTATGCTTCTCCTTCCGTCAAGGCGTCGTTATACAGCTATCTGGGGGACTATCTGGGCTTTGGGGGATACTATAATCCTTTTACCGGCGAGGCACAGGTGAACACCACCGTACCCGTCTTTACCCAGCCTTTTACTACCTGTCATGAGATAGGGCATCAATTAGGGTATGCCAAGGAAAATGAGGCCAATTTTGTGGGCTATCTTTCCGCCCGTATGTCCGACAACCCTGCATTCCGATATTCTGTTTATTTCGACCTGTATCTGTATGCTGCGCGGGAATTATACGTGCGTGATTCCATGCTGCTAAAGCCCCTGAAGACACAGCTTTCCCCTTCCGTCAAGGCGGATTTCCAGGAACTGCAGCGGTTCAATCGGAAGTATGAGAACCCCTTCGAGCCGAAAGTACGCGGGTTATATGACCGCTATCTACGGGCCAACCGGCAGCCACAGGGCATGCGAACCTATAATGAGGTCATTGCATGGCTGATCGCCTATGGTAAAAAGAATGGCTGGCAGTCCATCTAGAATTTATTCTTCCACATCATGCTTTCGATAGGCTTATCAGGCTGGCCGCTGTATTTAGCATCCTTTTTCTGGTTGTATTTTACTTCTATCTCTCCTTCCACAGGGAAATAGATGAGCTGCCCCACCGGCATACCTTTATAGACCTTCACCGGCTGTTTGACCGATATCTCCAGGGTCCAGTTGCCGCAGAAGCCTACGTCCCCCTTGCCGGCTGTGGCGTGGATGTCGATACCCAACCGGCCTGTGGAAGATTTTCCCTCCAGGAAGGGAACGTGCGCATGTGTTTCCGTATATTCATCGGTGACACCCAGGTAAAAGACGTGTGGATATAAAACGAACCCGTCGTCAGGGATCTCGAAATATTCTATTTCATTATGTTTTTTGGCGTCCAGTATATGATCCTTATAGGTGGCAAGCCATTTGCCGAGGTGTACATCATATGAATTACTTCCCAGGCAGACCCGATCGTAGGGTACGATCTTTATCGTGCCTTTTTCTATCTCCTCCAGTATACGCTTATCAGATAAGATCATGATGAAATTGGTTAAGTTTGCGAATATGCTGTTATAATTTTAAAGATGCCCCTTTTTTATCAACATAATATCAACCAGGACACAAAACTAGGGATTTGGCATATTGAAGAGCCTGAATCTTTTTTCCTGGAGAAAGTACCCTTAAAAAGAGATGTATCCCATCCTTCCAAGCGGCTGCAGCATCTGGCAGGACGTTATCTGCTGTCTTATCTTTTTCCCGACTTCCCCCTGGAAGAGATACAGATAGCCGATACGCGTCAGCCTTTTCTGGCCAATGAAAAGTATCATTTTTCCATTTCGCATTGCGGAAAATATGCTGCGGCCATTGTCAGCGGCAGTAGCAGGGTGGGGGTCGACATCGAGCTGATCACTCCCCGGATAGAGGCTGTGGCCGGCAAGTTCCTTACGGAGGAGGAAGCGCATTATTTCAACGAGGAATATGCGCAGTTCCTGGAGCAATGGGGATTGAGGGGAAGGGTACATCAGGAATTCCTTACCCTGATATGGAGCGCTAAGGAAGCTATCTTCAAATGGTATGGCCGTGGCGAGCTGGACTTCAAGCGGCATATGCAGATGGAAGGGAATATTACAATGGATGGGGATTCGGTGAAACTCCCTTTTATTTTTGAAAAAGGTAAAAAGATACATTTAGGTATTGAAGGAAGGGTCTTCGACGAGCAGGCGCTGGTCCTGGCATGGCTGCTGACATAGGCCGGTCCTTGACGCGGAGGCCGAAGCTCAATCCAGCAGGTCCTGTTCGAGATCGTCTTCCAGCAGGGGGGCGTCGATGGCGTCCTTGCCGGCGATACCTTCTATGGAGCCGCGAACATGTGCGGCATTGAGCAATACTTTTTCCAATTGTTTTTCACGCGCCTTCCAGAGTCTTTCCATCGTGTCCCTTTCCTTTTGTATGGATTGTTTCATCGAGAGAAACCCTTCCCGGATGGCTTTCCATTGCTCGCTGAATTCCCCGCTGGTGAGGTAGTTATAAAGAAGCTGCATTTTGTCTCCTTTATTTTCCTGTGCTTTGGAGGCGTTGAAGACGCGGATGATGCCATCCCGGAGGACATAGGTAAGGGCGCGGACCTCGGAGAAGGAGCATATCCAGACTCCATTCCTTTCTCCAAAGCATTCCATATCCTTTGGCATGGCCTGGGTAACTATGACTGCTATATGTGCCCCCTGGCTGCGCATATCGGATTTGAGCTTGTCGATCCAGTCCAGCGAGAAGGTCTGGGTACGCTTGCTCTCGTAGATGATCTTGCCTGCCTCCTGCCCGTAGTTGTTGCGGACGGTAAGTATACAGTCGGCGCCCCGGATGCCTTTGCCTACTTCGATGATCTCGTCGAAGGGGAAGCTGGTCTTTAATAATTGTTCCAGGGCCAGTTCCTGTACTTCGCCCTGCAGCTGCATGGAACCTTGTTCCGCCTTGCGTTTCATTTCTTCCGCCAGCTTTTTCTGATCGTCGAGCTGCTTTTCCAGCTCTTTCATTTTCATGTGGAGCTCATTTTCCCTGGCTGCCGTCTTTTGTATTTCCAGGCGATGGATATCTTCTGAGAGTTTCAGTCTTTCTTCCTGCAGCCGGCGTTGTATGGACAGTTCCATTTCGGCTTCTTTATTTTTCAGGTCCTGTTCTTTTTTCAGGAATTCGAGCTCTTTCTGGCGGGAGTGCTTTAGCTTTTCCTCGTTGTCCTTGTTGGATTCTTCCAGCAGGCGCAGCTTGATCTCATAGTCCGTAGTGATGGATATCCGGAGGGTTTGTTCCGTAGACTGCTGTATCTGGCGTTTTTCCTCTTCCAGTTTGCGAACGAAG
>Ga0105239_10009723_pt1 | contig 10811 bp, 8 predicted proteins | sample KBSC44metaG_FD_92761 | JGI IMG/M metagenome (GOLD analysis project Ga0105239, IMG submission 92761) | Corn rhizosphere microbial communities from Kellogg Biological Station, Michigan, USA - KBS C4-4 metaG | ecosystem: Host-associated > Plants > Roots > Rhizosphere > Soil | place: Michigan, USA...
GCAGTGCAGTCGGAGCGAAGCGGAGACCGCCCCACCATGAGCCCCCGGCGGATACCGCCTGCCGCGCCCCACGGACCTCGGCGCAAGAACGCGAACAACGATCGTCCGCAATGGGCCGCAAGCTGCCGCCACCTCGCCACGTTCCCGGCCTTCCGTGGGCTGCGGCCCGAAGCCTGACCCAGGGTGTCTCATGCGGCCCCTTCGCGAGGCGCCACGAGCTGAGCCGCGATCGGGCGGTCCAGCCGCTGCAGGAGTTCGGCGCCGTGCGCGGCCAGCGTGGCCTGCAGCGGCGCGCTGCCATGGCGCGTGAGCTGCTCGAAGAAGCGCAGCAGGTAGTCGCGCTGGCTCGCGTCGCGCAGCGGCGCTTCGGCCTCTGGGTCGAGCAGGCCGTCGAGCAGCCGGCGCAGCATCGCCGGGCCTTCGCCGCGATGCCACATCGTCGCGATGCGCGGGTGGTGGTTCAGCAGGCGCCGCGCTTCGCTGAAATGGCGGCTGATCAGCGCCGCCTGCACCTCGCCACCGGGCAGCGTGCGCAGCCGGGCAGCCAGCAGGCGCAGCAGCGGCTCGGCGGCCGGCGAAGGCTGGGCGTGCGGACGGTGCGGCCGCGTGGCCTTCGCGCCGAGTGCCTTGGCCGCCGCCAGCGCGTGCGCACTCAGCGCCGGGTTGGCGCCCGGCAAGGTCAGCGCGTGTTCCACCGCGGCCTGTGCGTTGAGCTTGCCGGCGCCCCAGATGTTCTTGTCTGCCGGCGCCGGTACCGCGCTGGCGGTGTTGCGCAGCAGGTTCGCGATCTCGTCGCGCGTGAGGGTCGGATTGGCTTCGAAGATCAGCGCGACGACGCCGGCGACGTGCGGCGCGGCGAAGCTGGTGCCGTCCACTGCGTCGTACAGGCAGCAGAGCCAGTCGGGGCAGCAGTCGCAGCATTTGCCGCGCAGGTTGGCGGCGTCGGCATGGGCCGTGGTGATCTGCACGCCGGGCGCGGCGAGGTCGGGCTTGACGTTCGCGGCTGCGCCGGAGCGCACCGGGCCGCGGCTGGAGAAGTCGGCGATGTCGCCGCTGGGAAAGCAGTCGCAGCAGCTCTTCTTGTTCTCGAACGCGGCCACCGTGATGGCCTGCTGCGCCGTGCCCGGCACGCCCAGCGTGCCTTCCTGCGTGGGCGTGACGAAGCGCGGCGGGTCGTCGTTGTCCTTGCGCTCGCGCTCGAGCCAGGCATCGAACGGGACCTTCGTGTTGCCGGGGTTGAGGAGCTGCAGCGTCCATTCGCCCTTCATGCGCGCGCCGCCGCCGAAGGTCACCTGGATCCAGCCGTCGTTGTTCTGCGGCGCGGTCGTCACCGAATGCACGCTGACACCCGCGCCGCCGGCCTGTGCCGGCATCTGGTAGGTGATGAAGGCCGTCGCGTCGTGCGGGTCGCGTTCATCGGCCGGCAGCACGCCGTCGGCATGGGTACCGTTGCCGGGCTTCAACACTTGGCCGTCGGGCCGCAGCAGCTTGACCTGCAGCGCATGGCCGGCGGGGTACCAGACCTCGAGATAGCGCGTGAGCGTGTCCTTGTCGGCCATCTTGAACTTCAGGTCGAAGCTGCCGGGCTGGGCGCCCGCCACGTCGACTTCGCCCTTGGCGTGCCAGCCGTCCTTGACGAAGTTTCCGGCCGCCACCACGACGACGAGGTTGGTGCGTGCCGCCACGCTGGCGTCGATCGCCTTCTCGAACGGGCTCGAGCCGTCGTGCGCGCCGCGCATCACGCCCAGGCTGATGTTCACCACCGTCGGCTTGGTCAGCGCGATCGGGTGATGGACGATGAAGTCGAGCGCGTTGATCGCTTGCTGGCTGTCACCCAGCGCTGCGCCGCCCGAATGCAGGCCGACCGCGATGATTTCCGCGCCGGGTGCCACGCCGACGTAGGTGTTGCCGCCGACGCAGCAGGTGCCCGGGGAGCCGTCGCCGAACGCCACGCCGCCGACCCAGGTGCCGTGCGCGGCGTTGCCCGGGACCCCGATGACTTGCTTCGCGGCGAGCGCGGCGTTGATCGTGTCGTGGTCGTAGACGCGTCCGTTGTTGTCGGTGGCGACCCCGGGCCCGTTGACGCCGCCGGTGGCTTTGGGGGACTGGTCCCAGAACGCGATGACGCGCGACTTCGGCGCCTGCTTGTCGTCGTCGTGGAAGCTGCCGTGCCGGGGATCGAAGCCGCCGTCGATGATGCCCACCACGACGCCGAGCCCGGTGATGCCTTTGGGTGCGCGGTGCTGCAGGACGGGCACGCCGATCTCGGCGGTCGAGTAGTTCAGCAGCGGCTGCAACGGCTCGGGAGCGCTGATCAGCACCACATGCTCGACCGCGGCCATCGCTTTCAACTGGTCCAGCGGCACGATGCCGGTGGCGATCTTGTAGCCCTTGCCGGGGTGCTCGAACAAGGCGGTCTTGACGAAGCCCTGGGCCTCGAGATCGCTCAGCGCGCCGCGAAACTCCACCGTCACGCGTACCGCCGGGACGCCTGCGGCTCCGGCATGCAGGCTGCGCGCGACCACCGGATGCAACTGATCCTGCTGGCCTTGCAGCAGCATGCGCAGCTGCGGGTCGATGCGGTCGGTGCCGGCCATTTCAGATCGGCGGCAAGAAGGCTGTCAGTCTCTTCAGTCGGAGAGTCCGAGACCAGTGCGCGGATTGGCAACCTCCGTCTGGAATCGACTGGCCGACCATGGCGCCCCCTCCGTTTGTCGACAGGTTGGAGTCCGGTCGAGCGGACTCGCGAACCCTGGGCGATTGACTCCCTTTGGCGGCAGTATTGATTCACACCAAGGAATAAAGCATCCCTAAGTTTGCAGATCTTGCGGGCTTGCAAAAAGCGAAATCGGGGCCGTGATGGCAAGCCGCGACTCAGTGCCGGCCGAAGAAATCCCACATCACGTCATCGGCGGAGATCGCCTGCGAGGCCGGTGCCTTGCCGTCGCGCACCTGGCGAGCGCCCGGCCATGAATGGCCGCCGGTCTCGGTGACGCACAGCTGCACCGCCACGCCGTCGCGGCATCCCGAATAGCGCTCGCAGTACGCACCGGGCACTTCGAGCACGCGCACCGGCGGTGCCGTGCAGCCGTTGCGGCCGGTCCAGCGCGAGATGGTCTCCGGCACGGACCTGAAGTCGCTGACCTGGGACTCGTCGCGGAACGCGCCGGCGCCAGCGCCGCCATTGAACAGCACGTGATCGTCGTCCCTCGCGTGGATCTCGAGCACCGGGATCGCGCGCGAAGGCGAACAACGCCGTGTGTTGTCGGTGGCGGCGACCGCGGCGATGCCGCTGAAGACATCCGTCAACTCGCAGGCGAGCCGGTAGGTCAGCATGCCGCCGTTGGACATGCCGGTGGCGTAGATGTGCCGCGCATCGACATCGAGCTGGCGCTTGACGTTGGCAACCACCGCACGCACGAAGCCCACGTCGTCGATGTCCTTGTCGCGCGCCTGGGCGCAGCAGGTGCCGGCATTCCATGTCGCCAGCCTGCCCTCGGGAAAACGGCTGTAGCCATTGGGGAACACCGCAATGAAGCCGGCACTCTCGGATTTGCTGATCAATCCGTAGTGCTGATCGTCAGCCTGGAAGCGCATGTTGCCGCCGCCGCCATGGAACGCCATCAGCAGCGGTGTCGGCGTCGCCGGGTCGTAGCTGCGCGGCACGTGCACCAGGTAGCTGCGCGCGAGGCCGCCGTGATTGATCGTGAAGCTGTAGTCGCCGGGCTTCGTGATCGGCGACGAGGCATCACGCTCGGATGCCATCCGCGCGTTCTGCGGTTGCCGCTGTTGCAGGCGCTCGCGAATGCGCTCGCGCAGCGTGCCGTCCTGGGCGAAGCTCGATGCGCCGGAGCAGGCGGCAGCCAGCACGAAGAGAAAGGACAAGGCGCGAACGCGAGAGATCATCTTGGGCTCCCCGGCAGGACCGACCGTGACTGCGCCGATTGTGCGTTCGGCCGGGCGGGCCGAGGAGGGCGATGATGTCGCCGCGTCAGCCGTCGTGCCTGATGAGGCTGATCTCGCCGTCGGACTCGAGGTACATCGCCTTGACCCGGCTCAGGTCTTCGAGCCCTTCTTCGCGTGCCTTGGCCATCAGTTCGTCTTCGGTGATGAACTCCTTGCGCATCTGGCGGCGCAGCATCTTTCCTTCGCGCACCAGGCAGAGCTTGCCGGCGGACATCAGCCGGGCCACGGGTTTGAATCGATAGCTGAGCGCATCCAGGCTGTAGTTCCAGAAGACCAGGGTCGAGATCAGCACGATGCCGTCCGCGGTGGAAGTGCCGTCGCCGATCATCGCGTTCTGCGAGGCATCGCCGAGCAGCACGACGAAGAGGAAATCGGTGATGCCGACCGAGCCGGCATCGCGCCTCAGGATGAAGCGAAAGACCAGGAACAGGAGCCAGTACATCAAGCTGCCGCGCACGACCAATTCGATCGGCGACATCGTGAACTCGAACATGTCCGGGAGATGAATGGCAGGCATGTCCATGCGATCGACTGGAGCAGGATCGGCCGGGCAACGCTGCCAGCGATGCGCGAACAATGCTGTCAGCGAAGTTCCCGCCGCGTCGCGAGGTCAGACAAATCCGACCCGCGCGCGATCCGTTCGACGATGGCGCGGCGGCCAAGCAGCCGGTAGCGTCGGCGCATGGTGAACGACCTCTGGTACAAGAACGCGATCGTCTACTGCCTCTCGGTCGGGACCTTCATGGACTCGAATGGCGATGGCTGCGGCGACTTCGGCGGCCTGTCGCGCCGCCTCGACTACCTGCAAGGCCTGGGCATCACGACCTTGTGGCTGATGCCGTTCCAGACCTCGCCGTGCCGTGATGACGGCTATGACGTGGCCGACTACTACAACGTCGATCCGCGCTTCGGCACGCTCGGCGACTTCGTCGAATTCACGCATGGCGCGAAGCAGCGCGGCATGCGCGTGCTGATCGATCTGGTGGTCAACCACACCTCCGACCAGCACCCCTGGTTTCGCAGTGCGCGCAGCGACCCGGCATCGATCTACCGGGACTGGTACGTCTGGGCCGACAAGAAGCCGCAGCATGCGGATGACGGCGTGGTCTTTCCCGGCGTGCAGAAGTCGACCTGGACCTTCGACAGGGAGGCGAGGCGCTGGTACTTCCATCGCTTCTACGATTTCCAGCCCGACCTGAACACCGCGAACCCGCTGGTCCAGGCGGAGATTCTGAAGATCATGGGATTCTGGACGCAACTCGGCGTCTCGGGTTTCCGCATGGATGCGGTGCCCTTCGTGATCGCGAGCAAGGGGCCGGACGAGAAGAAGTCGAAGCCGCAGTTCGAGATGCTGCGCAGCTTCCGCGAACTGCTGCAGTGGCGCCAGGGCGACGCGATCATCCTCGGCGAAGCCAACGTGCTGCCGGCGGCCGATCTCGACTACTTCGGCGATGAAGGCGAGCGGCTTCACATGATGTTCAACTTCCAGGTCAACCAGCACCTGTTCTTTGCGCTGGCGAGCGGCGACTCGCGCACGCTCGCGAAAGCCCTGGCAACGACCAGGCCGCGGCCCGCGACCGCGCAATGGGGCATGTTCCTGCGCAACCATGACGAGCTCGACCTCGGGCGGCTGAGCGCGGCGCAGCGTCAGCGGGTCTTCGACGCGTTCGCGCCGGACAAGGGCATGCAGCTGTATGACCGCGGCATCCGCCGGCGCCTCGCGCCGATGCTGGGCAGCGACCGGCGCCGCATCGAACTCGCCTACAGCCTGATGCTGACCCTGCCGGGCACGCCGGTGCTGCGCTACGGCGACGAGATCGGCATGGGCGACGACCTCTCGCTGCCGGAGCGCAACTGCGCACGTACGCCGATGCAATGGTCGGACGAACCGCAAGGCGGCTTCACCGTCTCGGAGCATCCGGTGATGCCGGTGATCTCGCAAGGCGCTTATGGCTATGCGCATCTGAACGTCGCGATGCAGCGCCGCGATCCCAACTCCTTGCTGAACTGGCTCGAGCGTGTGTTTCGCATGCGCAAGGAAGTGCCGGAGGTCGGCTGGGGCGACTTCAGGGTCATCGCGATCGAGAACCCCTCGGTGCTGATGCTGCTCTACGAATGGCGCAACAACAGCGTCTTCTTCGTGCACAACCTGAGCGGCGAACCGTGCGAGGCGGCCTTCGCGGCGAAGGAACTCGGCGAGCACGGCGCGCGCCTCGTCAACCTGCTGGCCGAGGAGCACAGCGACGCGGATGCCGATGGCAGGCATCGTGTCCTGCTGGAGGCCTACGCCTATCGCTGGTACCGGGTCGGCGGCCTCGACTACCTGCTCAAGCGCAGCGTGGTCTGAATCCGGACAGCGCCCTACATCGAATCGGCCTCGACGACTACAGACGCGATCCATCCGTCGGTGCAGGCTGACGGGCCATGAAGTGTCCAAGGAGCAAACCTATGTCCTCTCCGATGATCGCCAGGACGGCGCTCGGTTCGGCGATCGCAATGGTTGCGCTGACCGCCTGCGCCGGTCTCGTCGAAACCGGCCGCGGCCCGGTCGCCTCGCCGCCGGAGACGATCGGCCCGAATCCCCGCCTGGCGCCGGTCGACGAACATCTGCTGCCGACGCTGCAGATCGCGCCGGCGAAGGGCTGGCCGCAGGGCGTCGAGCCGAAGGCCGTTGCCGGCGTGCACGTCAATCCGCTGGCCAGCGGGCTGAATCATCCGCGCTGGCTTTACGTGCTGCCGAATGGCGACGTGCTCGTCGCCGAGACCAACGCGCCGCCGAAGCCCGACGACGGCAAGGGCCTCAAGGGCAAGGTGATGAAGTTGGTGCAGGCGAAGGCCGGTGCCGGCACGCCGAGCGCGAACCGCATCGTGCTGCTGCGCGATGCCGACGGCGATGGCGTGGCCGAGACCAGGACGGTGTTCGTCGACAAGCTGAACGCGCCGTTCGGCATGGTGCTGGTCGGCTCGGACCTCTACGTCGCGGACAGCGATGCGGTGATGAAGTTCCCCTACAAGACCGGCGAAACCAGCATCGCGGGGGCGGGCGAGAAGCTGACCGACCTGCCGGCCGGGCCGATCAACCACCACTGGACCAAGAACATCATCGCGAGCAAGGATGGCTCGAAGCTCTATGCGACCACCGGCTCGAACAGCAACGTCGCCGAGAACGGCATCGCGGCCGAAGAAGGCCGCGCGGCGATCTACGAGATCGATCGCGCGAGCGGCAGCAAGCGCCTGTTCGCGACCGGCCTGCGCAATCCGAACGGCATGGCCTGGGAGCCCTCGACCGGCAGCTTGTGGACCGTGGTGAACGAGCGCGACGAACTCGGCAACGACCTGGTGCCCGACTACCTGAGCTCGGTCAAGGACGGCGCGTTCTATGGCTGGCCGTACAGCTACTACGGCCAGCACGTTGACGATCGCGTTAAGCCGCAGCGGCCCGAGATGGTCGCGAAGGCGATCGCGCCGGACTACGCGCTCGGTGCCCACGTCGCCGCGCTCGGCCTCGTTGCCGCCGGCAAGACCGCGTTGCCGGCGCCTTTTGCCAACGGCATGTTCATCGGCGAACACGGCTCGTGGAACCGCAAGCCCCCGGTCGGCTACAAGGTGGTGTTCGTGCCGTTCGCGGACGGCAAGCCCGCGGGCCCGCCGGTCGACGTGATGACCGGCTTCGTCAACGACCAGGGTGAAGCCTATGGCCGGCCGGTCGGTGTCGCGATCGACCACAAGGGCGCCTTGCTCGTGGCGGACGATGTCGGCAACGTGGTGTGGCGGGCGGTTGGCGTCGCCCCGTGAGCCTTGACGGGAAGGAGCGTCAGCCCAACAATAGTTCGGAGAATTGGAATTCTTCAAAGCAACCCATCTCCGGAATCGAACTATGGGTTATCGCACCAACCTCGACATGGACGTGCTGCGAACCTTCGTGACCGGCTTCGAGCTGGGGAGCTTTTCGCGCGCAGCCGATCGCCTCGGGCGCTCGCAATCGGCCGTCAGCACCCAGCTGCGCAAGCTCGAGGAGCAGATCGGCCAGCCGCTGGTGAAGAAGGCCGGGCGGCAGCTCGCCTTGACGATCGCGGGCGAGGGCTTGCTGAGCTATGCCAAGCGCATCCTCGAGCTGAACGATGAAACGGTGGACACGATCCGCGGCGGCGATGTCGAAGGCTGGGTCCGGCTCGGCTTGCCGCAGGATTTTGCGGAGACCTCGCTGCCGGCCGTTCTGGGGCGCTTCGCGCGTGCGCATCCGAAGGTGCGCATCGAGGTCCAGGTCGATCGCAGCGCGCCGCTGGTCGACAGGACGATCAAGGGCGAGCTCGACATGGCGCTGGTCTGGGGTGACGGCAGCGACGGGCCGCACGCCCAGCGCATCGCAGACTTCGCGGTCGCCTGGATAGCGTGCGGAGACTGGCCCGGCGTCGAGAGCCTCGGCGCCGAGCCGCTGCCCTTGGCGGCCTTTGCACCGCCCTGCCTCTTTCGGTCCGCCGGCATCGCGGCGCTCGATGCGGCCGGCATCCCGTGGCGGCTGGTGTTCACGAGCCCGAGCCTGTCGGGCCTGTGGGCCGCCGCCGAAGCCGGGCTCGGCGTGACGTCGCGCGCCACGATCAGCGTGCCGAAGCCGCTCGCAGTGCTCGATGCGGCGTCGGGCTTGCCTGCGCTGCCGTCGATACCGCTGTCGCTGCACCACGCGGAGGGGGAACCGAACCCCGCGGTGCGCCGCTTGACCGATATCCTGGTCGAGACGATCGCGGAGCAGGCGGCCGCCAGCGCGGATTCCGCCGGCAGCAAAAGATCCATTTTGCAGATGTTTGACTTCTGAACATTCGACTTTTCAGAAGTGTCAGGGTCGCCTAAGCTTCAGTCGACTCAACCGCAAACGAAGAGGTAGACCATGCCACTTGTCCGCATTTCACTGTCGCAAGACGTTTCCGATGACCAGTTGTCGGCGATCTCGGATGCAGTCCACGCTGCACTGGTGCAGAAGTTCAACGTGCCTGCGGCTGACCGGTTCCAGGTGGTGACGCGTCACCCCGCGGCAGAACTGATCTGCACGCCGGAATACCTGGGCATCAAGCACGGCGCGCGGATCGCCTTCGTGCAGATCACCGCCAACGAGGGGCGGACGGTGGAGATGAAGAAGGATCTTTACGGGGCGATCGCTTCGTCGATCGCGGAAGTCGGCGGCATCGCCGCGGCGGACGTGATCATCAACCTCGTCGAGGTCAAGAGGGAGAACTGGTCGTTCGGCAACGGCATCGCGCAGTACGCGACGCCGCAGTAAGGCTGCTCTCGTTCAGCCCGCCCGCCCCGCCGTCACGCGCCAGATCACGTCGCCGACATCGTCCGCTACCAGCAGGGCGCCGTCGGCAGCGATCGCCACGCCGACCGGTCGGCCATACGACACCTGTTCATCCGGCGCGAGGAAGCCGCTCAGGATGTCGCGCGGCGGCCCCGCCGGGCGGCCATCGACGAAGGGCACGAACACCACCCTGTAGCCGCTGAGCTTGCTGCGGTTCCACGAGCCGTGCTGCCCGATGACCATGCCGTCCGGAAAGCCCGGCAGCGTGCCGGCGGGCAGCCAGCACAGGCCGAGCGACGCGGTGTGTCCGCCGAGCGCGTAGTCCGGTGTGATGGCTTTCGCGACTGCGGCCTTGTCTTGCGGCACACGGTCGTCCACCGTCTGTCCCCAGTAGCAAAACGGCCAGCCGTAGAAGCCGCCATCGCGCACCGAGGTCAGGTAGTCCGGCGGTGTCTCGTCGCCCAGGCCGTCGCGCTCGTTGACGACGGTCCAGAGCCGGCCGGAGCCGGGCTCCCACGCGAGGCCCACCGGGTTGCGCAGCCCGGAGGCGAAGATGCGGCTGCTGCCCGCGGCCAGATCGAGCTCGTAGATGCAGGCCCGGCCCGTCTCGGCGTCCAGTCCGGTCTCGCCGATGTTGCTGAACGAGCCGACGCCGACGAAGAGCTTCCGCCCATCGGCGCTCGGCAGCAGGCTGCGTGTCCAGTGCCCGCCGGACTTGAACTCGGTCAGCTGGCGCGCCGGCGCCGTGATGCGGGTCGCGCCGCTCGTGTACGGGAACGCGACCACGCCGTCGGTGTTGCCGACATAGAAGGTATCGCCGAGCAGCGCCATGCCGAACGGCTGGCTCAGGTTCTCGAGGAAGGCCTCGCGTGTTTCGGCCACGCCGTCGCCATCCGTGTCGCGCAGCAAGGTGATGCGGTTCGGGCTGACGCCGATGGCGGCGGCGCGCCGCATCGTGCTGACCATCGCGTAGTCGAAGACGGACTTGACCGGGCCGGGCAGGAACAAGGCCTCGGCGACGGTGACATCGCCGTTCGGCAGCACATGGATCCAGCGCGGATGCTTCAGGCCGGTCGCGAAGGCATTGACCTGGAGACCGGGCGCGGCGACGGGCGTCTGCCCCGGCGCCCAGCCCTTGGCCGTCGGCATCTTCAGCGTCGGGATGCGGCCTTGCGGCCTGGCTGCGGGAATCGTCGGCGAAACGCCGACGGCCTGCTGGTGCACGCCGCCTTGCAGCCGCCGCCACTGGATGGCCGCGTTGCCGATCAGCGCCACCATTTGCGCGAAAACGCCGGATAGCCCCATTCCATCTCATTGTTTGACCGCGCGCATGTTAAGGATCATCGGCTCGCGCGGGCGGGGTTCGCATCGTGATCGCGTGGAACGGACACTTCACGGCGCACACGCTGCAGCCGGTGCACCGGTCGGCATCGTGCAGTACCGAGAACTTCTGCCAGCGCACGGTTTCGAGGCTCAGCAGATGGAGGTCACACGAGGCAACGCAACGGCCGCAGCCGGTGCAGCGGCTGGGGTCGATCTCGGGCAGGCGGCC
>Ga0105239_10009724_pt1 | contig 10809 bp, 8 predicted proteins | sample KBSC44metaG_FD_92761 | JGI IMG/M metagenome (GOLD analysis project Ga0105239, IMG submission 92761) | Corn rhizosphere microbial communities from Kellogg Biological Station, Michigan, USA - KBS C4-4 metaG | ecosystem: Host-associated > Plants > Roots > Rhizosphere > Soil | place: Michigan, USA...
AGCTGCGGCAGCTCGATGAGTGGCGTGAAACCCTCGCCGAGCGACACGGGCGCTTCCGTCTCCTCCAACGGCAGGGCGTCCGCATACCGCCACATGTCCCAGCGCGGCCGAAGCGACGATCGCTCGGGCGTCGACGTAATGTCGGCGAGAAACGGCTGACCGCAGCTCGGGCAGGTGCCGACGCGCGCGGCGCTCGGTTCCTCGTGGTTGCACGCGGAGCAGCGAAGCTTCCAGGTCGTCACGACGTTCTCGCGGTGGGAGGAATCGGAATAGCGGTAGGCGACAGTGGTGTCTCGGGCGCACTGGGCTCGTCCGGCGTCGAAACCACACCGGACGACTCGTTAGGCTCCATGGGTTCGCGCGTTTCCGTTGCGGGGGGCGCCGGCGCGACACCCACCGCACGACCTGCTGCCTGCGCCGCCAGGACGTCCAGGAGGCGCTGCGCGCTCGCGGCGCTGAACCCCGGGAGTGCCGCGATCTGCTCGACGGTCGCATCCCGAACTCCCTGAATGCTGCCGAACGACTGCAGGAGCAGACGTCGCTTCGACGGCCCGATGCCAGGAATGCTCAGCAACTCCGACGTGACCGTTCGCAGCGATCTGCGCTTTCGGTTGTACGTGACCGCGAAACGATGGGCCTCATCCCGAGCCTGCTGCAGCATGCGCAAAGCTGGAGATCGGCGCGATAGTCGTATCGGATCCGCGCGGCCGACGACGAAAATCTCTTCCTCGCGTTTCGCGAGGCTGATGAGCTGCAACGAGTCCAGCCCCAGCTCATGCAAGGCATCGGCGGCAGCACCGAGCTGCCCCTTCCCGCCGTCGATGACGACGAGATCCGGCAACGGCTTCTTCTCATCGACGCGACGGCGGAAGTAGCGACCAACGACCTCCCGCATCGACGCGAAATCGTCGGTGCCAACAACCGACTTCACCTTGAACTTGCGATACTCGCCTCGCCGTGCACGTCCATTATCGAACCAGACGCACGACCCGACCGTATCGGTACCCTGCGCCGTCGAGATGTCGAAGCAGACGAGGGATCGCGGAAGGCGCTGCAGGCCCAACTCCCGCCCGAGCTCGTAGACGGGATTCGTTGCCCGCTCTTCGCTCTCCAACGTCGAGAGCTTGAGCTCCTCGAGCAGATGCCGCGCGTTCTGTTGTGCGAGATCGACGAGCTCACGTCGCGGTCCGCGCTGCGGAGCAATGACGCGCGTGCCCGTCATCGACGCTTCCACAGCCTCGCGGTCCTCGAAGTCGAATGGAACGAGCAGCTCCCCCGCCCGCTCGTCAGAAGGCACGTACGTTCGCGCAAGATAGGCGGAGAGCACCGCGGCGTCGTCTTCCCCGTCGATGTTCTCGACGAAGCGATGGTCGCGCGCCAGCAGCTTCCCGCGGCGGATGCGCAGAATCGTGACGCACGCGTCGTCACCGTCGCGCGCGTACCCGACCACGTCCCGATCGCCACCTTCTACCTCGAGCACGATCGTAGGCTCTTCCATCCGCTCGAGGTGGCGCAGCGCATCGCGCAGATCGGCCGCGCTCTCGAAGTCGAGGCTCGTTGCCGCGGTCTCCATTCGATCGCGCACCCGGCGGATCACCTCGTCGGTGCGCCCATCGAGAAACAGCAGCACCTCATCGATCATCTGGCGATAGTCGTCTTGCGACTGTGCAAGGATGCACGGCGCCTTGCATCGGCCAATGTGATAGTCGAGGCACGCGCGCTCCGGCATCTCACGCGGCATGTCGTAATTGCACGACCGCACGGTGAAGATGCGTTTCACGACGTTCAGCGCTCGACGCATCTGCCCGACGTCGGTGTACGGCCCGAAGTACTTCGCGCCGTCGTCGATGAGGCGACGCGTCACGAACACACGCGGGAAGGCCTCCTGGACCGTGACCTTGATGTACGGATACGACTTGTCATCACGGAGCGCGATGTTGAAGCGCGGCCGGTACTCCTTGATCAGATTCGCTTCCAGAATCAGCGCGTGCGCCTCGGTGGGAACCACGATGGTGTCGAGGTCGGCAGCCTGGCGCATGAGCGCCCGCGTTTTCACGCTCTCGAGATGGTCGCTGCCCAGATAGCTTCGTACCCGCGACCGCAGCCGTTTCGCTTTCCCGACGTACAAGACCAGGCCGTCGGCATCCTTCCACAGGTAGACGCCTGGCGACTCGGGAAGGTGCGGCAGCTTCGAGGCAATAGCGTCGGCAGCGACCATCATGGAGCGAAAACTAGACTCGGCTCACATGATCGTGGAGGCCGCCTAGCGCGGACCTGTGCCTCGATCGCGACGTTGCAGGCCGAGGCGTCGAGCGATCCTCGCGGCGTTGTCGACGGCATCTTCGACGCCCGCGATCCACGTGCTCGCGAAGTACGTCACGCCGTACGCGGCAATCACAAGTGCGCCAGCAACCAGAGGGCGCGACCGCGGTGCGAGCGTGTGAATGCCAAATGCGACAGCGGCAGCGAGCGCAGCCGCTCCCCAGAGCGTCGCGAGACGGCGCGCGGGAATTCCGGTCTTCCCGATCCGCTGGTTGACGGCGCGCCGCAACAGCGCGAACTCGACCCAGCCTGCCATCCCCGCGGAGATCGTGAGTCCTGCGGCCCCCCATGTCGCCGGAAGACCCAATGCAGCGCGCAGTGGCAGTGCAAAGAGGTAGCCGAGCACGATCGTAAGCGTCACACGGACGAGGGCAAACCGAAACGGGGTCTTCGTGTCACGCAGTGCATAGAGCGATGACGCGTACAATCGTCCGAGCGTGGTAGCGAGCAGTCCGACCGCGGAGCCCGCGAGAATCCCCCACACCCAAACGGCGACCTCGCGGTTGAATCGGCCGTTCTGATAGATCACCCCCGCGACGACATCACCGATCGCGAGAAACGCCATCGCGGACGGCACGATCCAGAACGCGATGCGCTGCATACCCGCATCGAGACGCTGCCGCATCGCGGCCGCGATGGCACTCTCATCGCCTCGAAGGCTGGACATTGCGGGTAGCTCGGCCGCGGAGACCGACATGCCGAAGAGGCTCACGGGCAGCACCGACAGGTTCTGCGCGTATGTGAGCGCGGCAACCGAACCAGCGACGAGAAACGACGCGATCCACGCGTCGACGTACGCACTGATCTGGACGACTCCGCGGCCGACGAACACCGGCCCGAAGTTTCGCACGATCTCGCGAACGTGGGGCGATTTGCGTCTCAGCGCGAGGCGAAGGCGGCCGAGCACGCGAAACACGACTGGCAACTGTACCAGCATCTGCAGCGCGCTTCCGGCAACGGACCCCCAAGCGAGCCACACGGCCAGTTCAGGCAATGTCGAGCGTCGTCCGAACCAAACGAGCGTTGCGATCATCGCAACGTTCCACACGACCGGCGCCGCGTACGAGAGGAAGAATTTCCTGTGGCTGTTCAGGATCCCGAGGCACCACGCGGACAGCACGAGCAGTCCCGCGCCCGGGAACAACACTCGTACGAGCGTCACGGTCAGATCGCGCTTCCCTCCCGGGAAGCCAGCGGCGATGAGGTTCACCAGGACGGGCGCCGCGAGCACGCCAACCAGCACGAATCCGGATACGACGAGGGCGAGGATCGAGAACACTGCGCCGGCCACCCGCGTCGCCTCGTCGCGATCATCGTCTGCAATGAGCGATGCGTACACCGGGATGAACGACGCGGACAGCACGCCCTCGCCGAACAGATTCTGGAGCAGGTTGGGGATTCGGAACGCGGCGCGAAATGCGTCGGCTTCGTCGGTGACCCCGAAGTAGAAGCCGAATACACGCTCGCGCACGAGCCCGACGACTCGGCTGAGCAGAATGCCCGCGAACACAAGTGCCGCGTGGCGTGAGTGCGCTGGGCGAGCCGACGTCGCGGCCGGCCCCGATGCGCCCGTCAAGCGTCTGCCGTTCGAGCCGATTCGACGCGAGGTGCGCTCACGTCGGATTCACTGCCCGATGTGCGTCTCGTGGTCTGCGAAGCGGCCGACGCGTTCGTCTCACCGTCACGTCCGACGAGGCTGCGCGCGTGCGCGCGTGCTTCGGTGATCATGCGATCGATGATGACACTGCCATGACGAGCTATGAACGGGAGCATGTTGAGGGCTCGCTCCTGCCGGGCACCTAACGGGAACAGGGCGCCGCGGGCCGTCGCGATCTGCGTCATCACGTCGGTCTCCCGACGTTTGGCGGCCGCCACGACCCGTCGCTCCAGGCGGTCCAGGCGGTGGTCGATGGCCCGTTGCGCACCCTCGATGACTTCGGCGGGGAGCGGGAGGTCACTTCCCTCGAGAGCACTCGACACGGCGCCGGACCGACGGACGACCTCCTGGCGAAGATCGCCGAGCGCACGGGTGAGCGCTGGCGACATCGCCGCTTTGGCTAATCGTCCCTCCGCCCGATGTGGCTCCGCCAGCTCTGCCTCCTCGAGGCCGAGACTCGACAGGATGCGGAGAACGTGAGGCTCGAGAATCGTGGTCGACCAACGCGGGACCGCGAGTGGCGCGTCGAGACCAAGGGTGGGCGCGACCGCGCTCACCTGCGCGAAATACGAGAGCTCGCCCGGGCCTGCGACGTACGCAACAGTCGGCAGGATCGCTCGTTCGATGACCGGGCGGAGTAACACGTTAGGCGACAGGAGACCCGGTCGGGCCGAATCGCCCTGCGCCGCTACCGCTGCCGCCTCGGACAGGGGAATACGGCGCTTGTCACCACGGTCACGCGCTCGCTCGAATACCAGAGACAGGCCGGCCACCTCGGCGACCTGGGGAGAGAACCCGGCCGCGAGAATCGCCTCGTCGCGCTCGCGCAGCGCTTCCGCCACCGCGTTGGCTCGGTCGAGCGCGCGAAGCAGAAACGGTCGGGCAGCCTCAGCGACGCTGGCGTGTGCCGCGTCGAGCACCGCGATGCCGAGCGGCTCGAAGAGCGCGCGCAGGAGTGATAGATACGCGCCGCCCACAGTCGCTCCATCGCGATACGCGGCGCGCACGGCGTCAATTGGCCGAGGATCCAGCGTCGCCCCGCAAGCACGGAGCAGCGCGGCGAATGCGGGCGCCACGTCGCCTAACGGCATGTCCGCCATGGTTCGGCCAAGCGGCGCACCAGCGGCGACCGTGAGACGTTCGGCGCCGCCGGGCACGGCCACGGCCGTCCACGAGGCTTCAGCGAAATCCGCATCGTCGTTGGCGGCCCAGAAAACAGGCGCGGCGGGAATTCCCGTCGCTGCCTCGATCTCGTCAGCCAGCGTCAGCGCACTCAGTGCTTTCGACCACGTGTAGATGGGCCCGCCGAACAGGCCCGGCTGCTGCCCCGTGGTCACCACGACGCCACGTCCGGACGTCACACGCGCGAGCCGCGCGGCGGCAGTGCCCGACGCGGAAAGCGCTGACCGAATCGTCTCCAGCCACTCGCGCGTGCTGCTCGCCCGGACAGCCTCCACTCGACCCGTCCACGCCTGCTCGGAGCGCGGGATGTCTGGATACCATTCGCCGCGCTGTCCGTCGATCGCCGCTCGTGCGAGCGGCGATCCCCCGAGTGGCTCGGTGCGGACGATGGGCTCCGTCACTTGCGGGGCCGGTCCCGCCCGCACATCTCGTTAGGCATCATTTGTGGTACGGTTCGCCGCGGACGATCGTCCCGGCTCGGTACAGCTGCTCGGCGAGCACCAGTCGCGCCAGCTCATGAGGCAGCGTCCATGGCGAAAACGATACCCTCGCGGTCGCGCGTTGCGCGAGCGCATCGGACAGGCCGAACGCTCCGCCAATCACGAACGCCACATCCGCGGCGGCTTCGCGAAGTCCCTGCACCCAGTCCGCGAACTCCGGCGACGACAGTCGTCGCCCACCGACCTCGCACGCAATGATGCGCACGTTGCCGATCGCCGCGGCGAGTCGGTCTCCCTCCCGGCGCCGAACGACGTCCGGGCTCGCGGCCCGTGCCGGCTCATCCTTCACTTCGATGATGTCGAGCGGCCAGTATCGTCGCGCCCGCTCTTCGTAGTCCCGAATCGCCGCAGCGATCGACGCGTGCCTGGGTTTTCCGACCACCGCGACAATCAGGCGCATGACCGATCCCATGAACGGCCGACGCGAACACGGTCGTCACCGTGTCCTGTAGTTAGGCATAGATGCCGCGCAGGCGATGGGCGGTAGCGACCCGGCTGATCGACAGCATGTACGCCGCGGTGCGCATGTTCACCTTGTGTTGACGCGCGAGGTCCAGGACGTCCTTGAAGCTGCGCGTCATGATGTCGCGCAGCCGGTCGTTGACCGTGTCCTCCGTCCAGAAGTACCCGCCACGATCCTGTACCCACTCGAAATACGAGACGGTCACGCCGCCCGCATTCGCGAGTATATCGGGAATGACGAAGATGCCCTTCTCTTCGAGCACGGCGTCTGCCGCGGCCGTCGTAGGGCCATTCGCACCCTCGCAGATGATCTTCGCGCGAATCTTCCCCGCGTTCTTCGTCGTGATGACGTTCTCGAGTGCCGCCGGCAAAAGGACGTCGACGTCGAGCGTCAGCAGCTCCTCATTCGTTATGCGGTCACCCTTCACGTACCCGTCCAGCGACCGCCGCTCCTTGACGTGGGCGACCGCGTCCTCGACGTCGATGCCGTTCGCGTTGTAGATCGCCCCGGTGCGATCGCTGATCGCGACGATCTTGCAGCCCTCGCGATGCAGTAGTTGCGACGCCACCGACCCCACGTTGCCAAAGCCCTGCACCGCAACCGTGGTACCGCGCACGTTCATCCCGAGATACCCGAGCGCTTCCTTCGTGACGAACATGCACCCGCGTCCCGTCGCTTCACGACGACCGAGCGATCCGCCCATCTCGACGGGCTTGCCCGTGACTACCGCGTTGACCGTGTGGCGCACGTGCATCGAGTACGTGTCCATGACCCACGCCATCACCCGCTCGTTCGTGTTCACGTCGGGTGCCGGAACGTCGGAGTCAGGACCGAGGGTGGAAATAATACCGGCGGTATAACGGCGGGTGAGCCGTTCGAGCTCACCCACGCTCATCTTGAGCGGATCGCACACGACCCCACCCTTCGAGCCACCGAACGGGAGATTCACTACCGCACACTTCCAGGTCATCCAGGCCGCGAGCGCCGTCACCTCGTCGAGCGTGACGTTCATGTCGAACCGAATTCCGCCCTTGGCCGGACCGCGCGATGTGTTGTACAGCACCCGATGCCCCGTGTACACCTCCACCTCGCCGTTGTCCAGCAATACGGGGATGGAAATCGTGATCTGTTTTTCGGGGTGACGGAGCACCTTGTAGAGACCGGGCTCGAGATCGAGCAGATCCGCCGCCCGGTCGAAACGCGACATCATCGCCTCGAACGGATTTTCCTCGTTCAGAAAGCGGTCTTTGTCGGGCCGAACGATGCGGTCAGTCGGAAGTCGAAGATCAGTGGCCATGGAATCAATCACGTGGCCCGGGCAAGCCCGGCCGTCCAGGTTGAGTTGATGCGGACCGCGCGCGGAGCGTGGTCTCGACAATGGCATCGACCGCGTCGTCGCCACGCTCGACGACAACGCGCTGGGAAACATACCACAGAGGGGATTGACCGGGCCACAACGGGCCCAGCTTGACCGCGTCCTTCAACGTACATACGGCGCGGTCATACCTCTTCGCTGTGGCTGCGAGCGATTCGGCGTCGCCGATGGTGAACCGATGATGATCGCGAAACCGAGCCGGCGTCACGACCGCGCCGTGTGCCGTCAACTGCGCGTCGAAGGCGGCCGGATCGCCAATGGCCGAAATTGCGAAAACCGACTCGCCGCGCAATGCATCGATGGTCGCAGTCAAAGCGCCATTCGCCTGTCGAAGATCGGCGGCGTCGAGGTGAGCCACGCCGCACGGCACGTCGGCGCGTCGCGCATCGACGAGATCTGCCCGGTCGAGCGGCACCGCTTTCCGTGTTACGATCACGATCGATGCGCGACGCGCCGCGGTTAGGCGTTCACGCCACGGGCCCGCCGGCAAGAGGTGTCGGTGTTCGCGCCATCCGTCCGCGCTCACGAGAACGACATCCGCAATGCGACCGGCCCGTCGATGCTGAAACGCATCATCGAGGACGACCACATCACACCCGGCTCGCATCGCGTCGTTGGCGCCGGCGAGACGATCGGACGAGACGACGACAGGCACGTCCGGGTTGAGGGTACGATGGACGAGCGGCTCGTCCTCCCCATAGCCCCGCAGCACGATCGCTGGCTTTGCGCCCGCACGTTTGAGACGGCTGGCAAAGTACGCCGCGAGCGGGGTCTTGCCCGTTCCTCCTACTGTGAGATTCCCGACGCCCAACGCGGGAATTGCGGTTGGGTGTACAACGAAGATGCCTGACGAGTAGAGTGAGGATCGAGCGCTGGTGATGGCACCGAACACCAGCTCGGCGGGCACGAGCGCGGCTCGGGCGACGCGCGCGCCTATGGCGTCGCTCGCCCACAATTCCTGCAGCCAATCGCCGTTACGCACGTTCGGCTTCGGCGAGCGCCTGGTTCAGGAGCGACTCGAACCGTGGCGCTTCTCCTTCGGCTTCGCGCGCCGATGTTGCCGCAACGCTCGTCGGAACCGTGTACGCGATCTGCACGCGACTGAACGGCTTGGGAATCAAGAATCGATCCCAGCTGTTGAGCCGCCAAGCGCTGCTCGCGACCACGCCAACGCCGACGATCGGGACGCCAACCCGCTGTGCCGCGACGAGTGCGCCACTCGCGAACCGACGCGCCGGCCCCCGGGGACCGTCCGGAGTGACAGCCACCTCACTGCCTCGCTCGAGCTCCCGAACGATGCCGATCAACGCTCGCGCCGCGCCGCGCGACGATGACCCGCGAATCGTTTTGAACCCGAACGATTCGACTATACCTGCGATGATCTCGCCGTCGCGATGCTCGCTTATCACGACGGGAACACCTTCGCCTCGATGCGTCCAAACGAGCGGGAGCATCGTTCCGTGCCAGAATGCGAAGATGAACGGCTGGCGGCGCGACCGAAGCTCACGCCATGCAGCCGCATTCGTGACGGAAAATCGCCAAGTGATCGCGAGCGCGCGAATGATCACCGCGCCCACGCGGACCGCGACTGTTAGCTTCCAGCTTCGCTTACCTTCGCTCACGCAGCCAGCTCACTCGCGATCGTTGCGACACGCTCCGCGGCTCCAGGCGTTCCGAGGCGCGACCGGACCTCGGCCAGTTGCTCGAGCATGGACGCTCGTCCCGGGTCATCCGGCGTGAGGAGCGGTGTCAGCGTCTCGGCGATGCGCTCGGGAACGACTGCGTCCTGCACGAACTCCCGCGCGACTTCACGTCCGGCAACCACGTTGACGAGGCCAATGTGGGGAATCTTCACCACGCGCCTGGCGATGGCGTAGGTCCACGGGCTCGTTTTGTAGGCGACTGCCAGCGGACACCCGGCGACCGCTGCCTCGAGCGTCGTCGTGCCGCTCTTGCATAACGCGGCGTCGGCTGCACGCAAAACGGTAAACGACAGTGACGGGACGCGGGGGTAAGGACAGCGCACGGGATCGATAGTGACCGTCGGTGCTGCGCTGACGACGACGCGCAAGCCCGGCCGCGCGCGCTCGAGAAGCTGTGCAGTCCGGACGAAGGCATCGAGATGGCGCTCGATCTCTTGCGCGCGACTCCCGGGAAACAGGGCCAGTACGTTGTCGTCCTCACGAAGTCCGAGCGCCCGGCGCGCCTCCATGCGGTCGGGCATCTCGCTGATTCGATCGAGCAGCGGGTGCCCCACGAACGTCGCATTGATGCCGTGCGAGCGAAGGAGCGACTCCTCGAACGGAAGAATGGTCGCGGCGCGGGTAACGATTCGCGCCAGCTCGGCAAGTCGGCCTGCCCCCCACGCCCACACCTGAGGCGTGATGTAGTACAGGACCGGTACGCCCGCGGATGCGGCAGCCGCCGCGAGCTTCATGTTGAACCCGGGGTAATCGATCACTACGAGCAATGCGACGCCGCCCGAGCGCAGTCGCCGCTTGAGTGATGAGAGCAGCGCGTAATGGCGCGGCACCTGTCGAATCACCTCGACGAAGCCCATGACCGCCATGCGGTCCGATCGCTCGAGCAACGTGACGCCGGCGGCTTCCATTCGCGCTCCACCAACGCCAGCAAGCGCGAGATCCGGACGAACGCGTTTCAACGCCGTGGCAAGCCCCGACGCGTGAAGATCGCCGGAGGCTTCCCCGGCGATGATCAGGACCTCACGCACGCGTGACCGTACCTGCGTCCGCTGCTCCTCCAGTTGCGCCAACGGGCCCGACGCCCGCGAGCGACGGCAACGTTCGCTCGATCTCCTTCACGATGCGCAACGCCACCGCCAGCGCTTCACGGCCATCATCCCCAGACACCACCACCGGTTGCTCCCCGCGCACAGCCGACACGAAACTCTCGAACTCGAGGCGCAGCGGCTCACCTTCGGGGGCTGCGAGCGGAATTCGCTCCACGAACGCCTCCAGTGCGAGCGGCCCTTTCGCGAGCGCGGCCAGGTCGAGGTCACCGCGGAGTCGGTAGAACTCACCGTCGCCCGCTGCGAGGTCGAGGGAGAGATACCCGCTCTGCTGGAAGATGCGAACCTTCCGCATTCGCTCGCGCGAAACACGGCTCGACGTAATGTTGGCGACCACGCCCGAGTCGAACGCGATGCGTGCATTCGCGATGTCCACGAAGGGCGTGAGCACCGGTACGCCGACGGCCGCGACGTCCGCCACGTGACTTCCCACGAGCGTGAGCACGAGGTCGATGTCGTGAATCATGAGATCGAGCACGACGGCGACGTCCGAACCGCGCG
>Ga0105239_10009730_pt1 | contig 10807 bp, 6 predicted proteins | sample KBSC44metaG_FD_92761 | JGI IMG/M metagenome (GOLD analysis project Ga0105239, IMG submission 92761) | Corn rhizosphere microbial communities from Kellogg Biological Station, Michigan, USA - KBS C4-4 metaG | ecosystem: Host-associated > Plants > Roots > Rhizosphere > Soil | place: Michigan, USA...
CCACCGCAAGGCCCCGGCTCGCAATGACGCCGCGAAGAAGGCCCCCCACCGTCGGTAAATCAACAGGCGTGACGGTCTGCACGCGCGCGGGTGCCTGGTGGTTCGTTGCGCTGTTTTTTTCACTTCGCAGAGCCGCTTCGACCGCGGCCAGGGCGGCGGCGGCGTCCGTACCCGCTGCCCGGATCTCAACTTCATCGCCCTTGCGGACACCCAGTCTCATCAACGCGATGGTGCTACGGGCACTCGCCTCTCGCCCATGAGCGAGCAAAGTCACGTCCGCCGTAAATCCTTTCAGTGCACCTGCCAACAGGGCTGCCGGCCGTGCGTGTATGCCGTGCTCCAGCGCGACGCGGAGCCGGCGTGTGACAGCCGACGCCGTCGTGGAAAGCGACGGCGCAACCGACAACGCCCGCGCATCCGCCCCGAGCACCAGCTCCATCAGCACATCGCCGACCTGCACCTCGCGGTCCTGGATACGGCGGCTCACAGTAAACCCGCCACCCTCCAGCGCAATCACGGGTGTCAGCAAGCTTTTCGCCCGCCGGGCCAGCAGATCGATGTCGAAACTCAACAGGCGGTCCCCTGCCCGTACCTGCTGCCCCTGGCGGACGTGCAACTCGAAGCCCTCTCCCGCGAGTCCCACCGTGTCGATACCCACGTGCAGCAGAATCTCGGCCCCCTCCACAGTGCGCAAAGTAACGGCGTGCCGGGTTGCGGGAACGGCAACGAGCTCACCATCACAGGGGGCATACAGGGTCGAGCCGGTCGGGTCGATCGCGAGGCCGTCACCGAGCATCCGGCCGGCAAATACCTCATCCGGCGCCTCATCGAGCGGCGTGCTCCAACCGGCCAGCGGCGCAAGCAGGGTCAACTTGGACATTCGCGCATTTACTCCTGGAGTTGCACCCAATCCAGCGCCCACAGGGGATCCAGGGTGGACTGGGTGAAACGGAAACACAAATCGTGACGACCCGCGACTTGCGGCAGCTTGATCGCCGGTAACCGGGTGACGGCGCTATTGCCGGCCGCCGGACCTAAGGAGCCAAAGGCGATCCGCTTGCCCGCGCAGGTGTCGAGATGAACCTCGAGCTCACCCACTGGAGTCTGGGGCGTCGCCAGGTGGATGTTGTACCGGTCCATGCCGATCTGGAAGTTGAACGGCACCTGGCCCACCGCGACCTGCAATGTCGGTGCGTGCGACAGATCCGCGCCCGACAAAATCCAACAGGGATTCATGATGTCGATCAGGAAGACCGCCCGCTTTCCCTCGAGCGGCGCATCATCCTCCAGCGACAAAACCACCTTGTTGGTGCAGGTTTTCAGATCCTGGCTCGCGTAACGGTCAAAGGGACCCAACTGGCGTACCGCTTCGGAATGCAGCGCGTCGTCGGAGTAGGTCAGGCCGACCGCTTTATAACGGGAAAACTCCGCGGGCAACCTGCGGACGAAGTCGTTCCAGTCGTGCTTTTCCGGGCCGGCCCAGCCGATCTCGGCCACCGCCGCGGCCCGCGGGAAAGTCATGTACTCGACCCGGCTCTCGGTGCGGATATGCTCGGTCCAGACATTTCCCTGCAAGCCCAGGATGTGGTGCCGATCGTTGGCCGCGATGCCCGGCGGCACCGGATCGAAGTCATACACATCATGGAGGGAGATGACTGTGCCACGGCCCGGCGGCTCGTCACTTCCGGCGCCCTGCCGATGATCGAAGTACAACGTCGGCGAAGGAGACAGCACGGCATCGTGCCCCGCCTTGACCGCCGCGACGGCACCGTCGATACCACGCCAGGACATGATGGTGGCATTCTTCGCAATGCCCCCTTCCAGGGTCTCGTCCCAACCGATCATCCGGCGCCCGTGGGCATTCAGGTATTTCTCGATACGCTGGACGAAATAGCTCTGCAGGGCATCCTCATTCGCGATGTGCAATTCGCGCATCCGGGCCTGAACCCGCGCGGAGGCCTTCCACTGGTCCTTGACGGCCTCATCACCGCCGACGTGGACATACTCACTCGGGAAAAGCGCCATCACCTCATCGAGCACACTGTCCAGGAAATCAAACGTGGCTTCATCGATGTTGTATAGGTTGTGATACACGCCCCAGTCGGACAGTACGGCGGCAGGTGGCTGATCGGTCGCTCCCAACTGCGGATAAGCCGCGATTGCCGCCGTCGCATGCCCGGGCATGTCAATTTCGGGAACGATGGTGATGTTACGCTCGGCAGCATGCGCGACGATTCGGCGCACGTCGTCCTGCGAATAAAAGCCGCCGTAGAGTCGCGGATGTCCGGTCGCCGGATCGATGTCGGCCGCCGCTGCCGCTCCGGCCGGAACGCGCCAGGCGCCCACGGAAGTCAGGCGCGGATACTTTTTGATCTCCAGGCGCCAGCCCTGGTCGTCCGTGAGATGCCAATGCAACACATTCAGCTTGTGCAACGCCATCCAGTCAATGAATTTCAGCACGAACCCGGGCGGTTGGAAGTGACGCGCTGAATCCAGCATCAGGCCCCGCCAGGCAAATCTCGGGCTGTCGGTGATGAGTTGTGCGGGAATGGCCGATCCATTGGCACCCGCGGAGGTGCCGAGTTGCCAAAGGGTGACCGCCGCATAGAACAGTCCACGGGAGTCGCCCGCCGCGGCCACGATCCGATGCTCTGCGACATCGATGGCATAACTTTCCGGACTCGACTCGGCCGCGTGGCCGAACCGGAACACGATGGCGTCCTCAGGTGCCGTCTCGTTGGAGCGCTCCACCGGAGTCAAATGAACGTGCCAGGTCTGCTCCACCAGGTCGGCGAAATAACGTGCGATCCGCGCGGCACCGGGATCCCGGGGGAATGAGATCACCGTGCCGTCGCGGACCGCGAAAACACCGCTGCGAAACTCCACCCTGGCCGGAGCAGGTATGACGTCCACCGCTCTGGGGGAAGCACTGTGTGCCTCCGGTCCGCTCAGGGCAACAGCGGCCGCGACACACGCGAGGGTCCGGATCGATCTGAACACTGGGAAATTCATGGATAGCTCAGGCACCATAGTCGGTCTTCGCAGCACTCAGGCTGCAACACTGTCAAGGCTCCTGGTATGGCCGAATCCGCACATCCCCTGGTCCTGCGTGCCCGCGAAGCGTTGGCGCGCAGTGAGATCAAATCCGCCGAAACAGCCGTGGAGGAGCGACTCAAAACCGCCGGGCGTGACATCAACGCCCTGGAAGTACGCTACCTCATTCAAAGACACCGCGGACAACTGGGCGAGGCGGCACGCACACTCGACACGGTCATCGGAATCAACTCGCGCGCCGACTGGGCCTACAACGAGCTCATTGAGCTGCTGATGGCCCATGGGAAAGTGAGCGACGCCGAGCAGGTGACGCGCTCGGCCCTGCGGGCAAATCCCGGCAATGCCCGGGCCCATGACCATTTCGGCATCATTGTTTCCGACCTGGGCGATCTGCCCGCCGGTGAATGGCATTTCCGGCGTGCGTTGGAGCTCACCGAGCGGCCCCAGGCGGCCTTCTTGACCCACCTCGCCGGCAATCTCGTCCGCCAAGGACGCATGGATGAAGCGGAGAACACCCTGGCGCGCGCGCTCGAGCTCGCACCCAACGACTTCAAGACGCTCACGGCAGCCGCGTCGCTCTTTGAGACGCGGGACAGCCTGGCTCGAGCGCGCGAGTTTCTCGACCGCGCCGCCGCCACCTCGCCGGAAGCGGATGTGAGCCTGCCACGAGCAAAACTGCTCGCTCGCTACGGTCGCTACCAGGAGGCACTCGACGTCCTCGACGGCATCAAGGAGCTCTCCGGAGACAGTCAGCTCACACGCGGAAAATTGCTCGAGCGACTCGGCCGGTACGACGATGCGTGGCAGGACTTCGTCGCCGCGAAGCGCAAGCTCGCCGCCGAGGGTGGCGGGCTGCAATACAAGGCGGATGCCGTGGAGGCGCTGTACGGACGCTTCAAACAGTTCTTCACGCGCGAGAATTGTAACCGGCTGCCCCAGGCCAAACTGCGATCCGAGGTGCCCCAACCCATTTTCATCATGGGTCTGCCGCGTTCCGGAGCCACCCTGGTCGAGCAGATCGTGGCCAGTCATTCCCAGGTCAAACGCGGCGGCGAGCTCGCTTTCCTGGGCGAGCTGCGCAAGCTGGCCAGCGACCTGTTGCCCGCCCAACAGCCCTTTCCGGAAAACCTCGCGCAGAGCTGGACCGCGGACCGGCATTACACCGCGACGGTGTTTCGCGATTACTACCTCGCACGTGCCGAGCGCCACGGCCTCCTGGCGGCGGACGCGGCCTTCTTTACCGACAAGATGCCCTTCAACGAGATCTACCTGCCGCTGCTGAAAATGGCCTTTCCGCAGGCGAAAATCATCCACGTGATGCGTCATCCGCTGGATGTCTGTGTCTCCGCCCTGTCGAACACGGTGACCCATGGATTCAACAGCGGCTACCGGCTGGAGGATACCGCGCATCACCTGGCGGCGGTATTCGAGCTTTCGGAAGCCTACCGGCACGAGCTCGATCTTAGGGACTACGTCCTGCGCTACGAGGAGCTGGTCGCCGACTCGCCCGGACAGATCCGCAAGCTGCTGGGCTACCTGGGCCTGCCGTTCGAGGAAGGCTGTCTGCGCACCCGCATCGACGATGCCTCGCTCAACCGGCACACCCACTACGCCCAGCAACTCAAAGTCTGCCTGGGACGCTTGAGGCCCATGATGACCGCGTACGGCTATAACGCGCCCTGAGACGCCCATTTAGAGACGGCCCTCGAGATAAGCCCGCCACCGGGCGACATCATCCGGTGACAGCGAGCCCAGGATGCCGTGCCGGCTTGCCGGAATGTGGCCGGTGATGTCGGACTGCGCTCCAAACACAAAATGATCGAACAACGCCTGCCATGCCTCGCGCGTCGCGGGCGGCAGGGAACGCAAATTCAACAGGGCGTGGATCAGGACATCGAAGCCCGAGGGCCCCTCGCCGGCCGAAAGTTTGTCGTGGGTCGCATGCTCTGTGCCGGCAGCATGCCACCAGTAGTTGACCAGCACGTTGAAGCGCTCCAGCGACTCGACGTGATGCCACCACAGGGGCGGAATGAAAATCGCATCACCCGGACCCAGCTCGGCACTCACCGCCGCCGCCCACGCTGCGCGGAACTTCGGAAAACGCTCGAAATCCGGCCGATGCAGCCGCACCAGGCTCATGGGTGCGCCGGTGGGCGCGAAATCCAACGGCCCGATGTAGAGATTGGCGATTTGCGGCGGCGGAAACAACGTGAAGCGCCGCCGACCGGTCGCCACACAGCCGATGTTGTACCACTCGTCGAGGTGCGTGGGTGTCGTGATGGCATTGCCCAGCCAGATGCGCGGCAGAATCGACTCATTCAGAATCGAAAGCCGATTCTCTTGCGAGAATCCGGGCAGACAATCCCGGATCAGGGCACTTTGCGCGGCCACCGCCGGCGCCCGCTCGAATGCCGAGTAGCGCAACACCTGCTCCGCGATGGCAGTGATGGGCAGCCGGTTACGCACAAAATTGAAGCCCTGCATGGCCTCGTCGTAAAAGATCCTGCCTTCCACCTCGGGGGGCGTCATGACGGCGTCGACCGGCTTGCCACTGTCGAAGCGCCGTAAGTACTCCACCCAGGCCTCGGGGGACCGGATCTTGACGGCAGGCCAGTGCCGCACGAATCCGCGCAGCACGGCTGGCCGCCCCGAACCGAAGATCTGACTTCGAATCAGCTCGTCGTCCGAGGTGTGAAACTCGCGGATCGTGCCTGCCAAAGGTAAATCTACAGTCGCCATGGGCCGTCACCTCAGGTCCGACCCCCCACGCCCGCCAGGCTTGGACCCCTGGCGGGCGCGGCGCCTCCCTCCCCTTAGAGCTTGGCGTGCACGGTCAGGTAGTACTGCTGGCCGCTCTTGTAGAACGCGCGCGGCTGAGACGTATTGAGCGCATAGTACTTGAGCTCGGGGTTGTTCAGGTTCTCCCCGTCCAGAGAAATCCCGAAGTGGTCGTTGATGGTGTAGGTCAACGACGCCGAGAGCTCACCGATCGCGTCCTGGGTGAATGCGCTGCTGCGATCCAGGCCGCTGTAGAACGCCGACCGATATCCCCAGTTCACCCGGGCACTGAAGTGCTGGGTCTCGAAGTAGCCCTGGATGTTGTAGGTGTTCTTCGAGTTTCCGACCAGCCGCTTATCACCGCTCGCGGGAATCTGCGAGGTCTGCTTGCCATCGGCAAAGGTGTAGTTGGTGATGACGCCGAAGTTGTCAGTGAATGCCTGCTGATACGCGAACTCGGCCCCTGCGACGCGGCCCTTGGCGTTGATCGGAACGGTCAGGTCATACGGCAGTGGAATGCCGGTTGGATTGTTCTGATCGAACGTGACTTCGGTCCGATTGACCGAGCCGTAGGCCACGTAGTTCTTCAGGTTCATGTAGAACAGGGTCGCCGACAGCAGCGAGCGCTTGTTGAAGTACCACTCGAGACCGGCGTCAAAGTTGTCCGACACGATCGGCTTCAAATTCGGGTTGCCGCCGGAGCCTCCGCCCGAGGGTTGGAACTGCCCTGGAGGAGCGAGGACAGGAGGAGACAGTGTGAGCGCGCCACCCAAAGCCGAGTAGTCGGCACGGGTCATGGTCTCAGCGGCGGCGAAGCGTGCCACGAGATCCGGGGCCACGTCGATCTTCAGGTTCGCACTCGGCAACACATTGTTATAGGTGTTTTTGGTGTGAATGCCGACATAGTAGCCGGTACCCGAAAAAGCCGACGCGGCGGCGCCCGGGGTGTTGGCATCCGCACTCGTGAAAGTGAGCACATCCTCGTCCGTGCGAACGTAACGCAGACCGACGTTCGCGGACCAGTTTTCTCCCTTGAAGTCGGCCTGCACGTACGCCGCCGAGTCTTTCTCGTACACACCGAACATGGAGTTGTAGTCGATGCGCGAGGCCGGGTCGCGGTTCACGTTGGCCGGGCTGTTATAGGCCGCGAGCTGCGCGTCCGACCAGAGCCAGATGTTGCTCGGAAGCGAGCCTCCGAGGGTGTCGTAACTCGAAGGATAGTGGCCGTAAGTCGTGGGGTAGATCGAGGCAAACGTGGCAGGACTCGATGCTAACGCGCTCGGCCCTTGCCCGATTACGCCGAAGGAAGTGCGATCGTGCTTGTCAAAGCGCGCGCCGGCTTTCAGATCCGACCACGGGCCGTCATTCATCTTGAACGTGCCGTCGAGCTTCGCCCAGGTCTCGGAATCCTGCACATCGATGTTCTGGTCGCCGAATATCCAGCCGAACGGGACTGCCACACCGCCCGGGAAAGGCGTGGTGGCGTTGTTGCTACCCAGATTGTAACTCGGAGCACTGCTCACGCCGTTGAGCGAGTAAGCAGCACCGGAGCCGGCGACCGTGTTCGTCTCCGCGACGTTCTGAGTCGGAGTCTTGCCGTCTCCCCAGGAGTAACCCACCTGGCTGAAGAGCGAGAAAGTATCGGTGGCATCCCAGGTGCCGTCGAGGTTGACGAAGTTCGCGGATGCGGACTCATCCGGACGCGAGATCTGGTCATAAACACCGTAAGTTGTTCCCGCGACCGGAGCGAAGCTCGCCGACACCAGGGTGTTGTTCTGGACCACGTAGCCCGGACTTGGCGCCTCGCCCACGCCGGCTCCAATAAAGGTGGCCGGCCACAGGAGGTAATTGCGGTTGGTGTTCGTCGCAGTGAGTTTCGAGTGGAAGGCGGTCAGGTCGAGCGTGACACTGTCCACCGGCTTGACCTCGAAATCGACCATGCCGCCCGCGCGTTCGCGCTTCTGAAGGAACAGCGCCTCGCCCATCTCGTGCGGATAATAGACACCGATCAGGTCCGGGTTCGACTTGGCGATCGCAGTGTTCGCAGCGACCTGGTCGTAGCCGAGAATTTCGACGCCATTACGCTGCAGATGACGCGTTTCGGAAAAGAGCTGCACCATCACGCCGAAGTTGTTCGCGTCATCTTTCCATGCGGCCAGACCGTTGTATTGCCCATCGGTCTTGGAGGGTAACTGTGCGTAGACCGCACCGGCGTTGGCCTGCAAGGTCAGCGGCTCTTTGAATTCCAACGGCTTGCGGGTTCTGATGTCGATGGAGCCGGCCACACCGCCTTCGACCAGGGAGGCGCTCGAGCTCTTTTCAATCACGACCTGGCTGACGATCTCGGATGGCAACAGCGTATAACTGACGCTGCGCCCGACGGTGGTGCTCTGGTCGAGCACGAACCAGTCACCGGCCGCGATGCCGTGACCGTTGATGAGAGTCTGGGTGAGGCTGGGGTTCGTGCCGCGCATACTGACGCGGTCGTTCTCGTCGAAGCCGCCTTCGTTGGCGCCCGCGGAGCTGGTCGTCAGGCCCGGCACACGCGCCAGCGAGTCAGCGACGTTCTTATCGGGCATTTTGCCGATATCTTCGGCGCTGATCACGTCTTGAACGACATCCGCATTGCGCTTGGCGTCCAAGGACGCCTGCACCGACTGGCGGATACCGGTCACGACGACTTCCTGCAGGTCGGTGGCCCCATTATCACTGGTGTCGCTCGCTGCCGGTGTCGCCGGACCTTCAGGGCTAGCGCTTGCGAAGGAGCTCTGGCCGAACAAAGCCCAAGCTACCGCAGTTCCAATCAACGTCGACCTTGCGATTCTCATGTACCGATTACCCCTGATGGTTTGTCTTAGTCGAGCCAGAACCCACGCTGCCCTCATCCCGCTGACCCTGCGCTCTTCTCGTGGAGCGCTGTGCGGACATCCTGTGCCTGGGACCAGTTACGTGCCAATATAATACCAGTCATGGATTAAAGCTATACCCGTAGAGACCAATTAGCACGAGAGGCTATTTTTCCTTGTTTATCAAAGGACTTTTACAAAACCTGTAGCCTTCCAACAACATAGTGGTATGATATTGGTCATATGAGAGCGAGCCAGCAACAGGGGAGAAAATGAGCTCGACGCCGTTATCCCAGTCCCTGGGAAAGCTCGATGAATCCAGCAGCCAACCGCTGTATCAGCAGCTTCAGCGCGCGCTGCGCCAGGCGATCGAAACACGGATTCTGAGTCCGGATGACGCCCTGCCCCCGGAGCGCGACCTCGCGACTGACTTCGCGGTGTCACGCATCACCGTGCGCAAGGCGATCGACGGGCTGGTGAACGAGGGCATGTTGGTCCGGCGCCAGGGCTCCGGAACCTTCGTGTGTACCCGGGTCGAGAAGAACTTTTCCAAACTGACCTCATTCTCGGAAGACATGCGCGCCCGCGGCCGCAACCCACGCAGCGTCTGGTTACGCAGATCCTCCGGCACGGTCACTCCCGAGGAGTCACTGACACTGCGCTCCAGCCCCGGCACCCCGGTCTATCGCTTTCACCGGATCCGTTTCGCGGACGAGGCGCCGATGGCGATCGAGTACGCGACGGTGTTGGCTGCCTGCCTGCCCTCGCTCGATTCGGTCGAATCCTCTCTGTATGAGGCGCTGGAGCGCGCCGGCAACCGCCCGGTCCGGGCATTGCAACGCCTGCGCGCGGTGTTGTTTACCGCGGAACAGGCGGAACTGCTGCAGGCGAAGGAAAAAGACGCCGGCCTGCTGGTCGAGCGCCTGGGATTCCTCAAAGACGGCAGTGCCGCCGAATTCACTCAATCCTACTATCGCGGCGATATTTACGACTTCGTCGCAGAGCTCAGCATCTCATCGTGAAACCGCCCGAACACTCGACACAAATGTACTGCGAGGCCGAAGCTGCGCCCCAGGTGGTGCGCCAGCAGCTCGCAGCCAACTCGGAACGACTCGAGCGCCTGGGAGAGCGGCTACGCCAGCTCAACCCGCATGCCGTGGTCACTTGCGCGCGTGGCAGCTCCGACCATGCCGCCACGTTCGCCAAGTATCTCATCGAGACCCGACTCAATATTCTGACCTCCTCGGCCGCCCCGTCGGTGACTTCGGTGTATGAGGCGGTCCCGAATCTTGCCGGCACGGTCTTCCTGGCCATCTCGCAGTCGGGCGCCAGCCCGGACCTGTTGGCCACCGTGCGCGCGGCGAAAAAGGCCGGCGCACTGGTCGTCGCGCTGGTGAATGCCGAGTCCTCGCCGCTGGCGCAGGCGGCGGACTTCACGGTCCCGTTATGCGCCGGCATCGAGCGCAGCGTGGCGGCAACCAAGTCCTACATTGCCTCGCTGTCGGCCATTATCCAACTGGTTGGAAGTTGGAAAGGCGACGGCGAATTGCTCCAGACCCTTGCCAGCGCACCGCCGCTCATGGAACAGGCCTGGCAGCTCGACTGGAGCCCCGCCGTGATGCGCTTACGCTATGCCCCGGATCTCTATGTCATCGGTCGCGGCATCGGGTTGGGTGTTGCCCAGGAAGCGGCGCTGAAATTCAAGGAAACTTGCAGCATACATGCCGAAGCCGTCAGCTCCGCCGAGGTTCGTCACGGCCCGATGGCCCTGGTGCGGGCGGGCTTTCCGGTGCTGATTTTCGCGCAGAACGATGAAACACTCGCCGGCGTGGAATCTCTGGCCACTGACCTCGCCGCCCGCCGCGCGGACGTGATGTTCGCCGGTGGCAAGGCTCCTCGCGCGGTGGCGCTGCCTGCCTTGAAGGCAAATCCCGTCATCGAGCCCTTGCTGATTGTGCAGAGTTTTTATCGAATGGTGAATGCATTGGCCCTCGCCCGTGGACTCAACCCCGATCAGCCCCCCTACCTCAACAAAGTGACTGAGACTGTTTGATGGCTGTTGCGCTGGTTAATGGGCGGGTGCTGGGCGATGATGGCTTGATGGAAGGCCGCTGCGTGCTCCTGGACCG
>Ga0105239_10009731_pt1 | contig 10807 bp, 13 predicted proteins | sample KBSC44metaG_FD_92761 | JGI IMG/M metagenome (GOLD analysis project Ga0105239, IMG submission 92761) | Corn rhizosphere microbial communities from Kellogg Biological Station, Michigan, USA - KBS C4-4 metaG | ecosystem: Host-associated > Plants > Roots > Rhizosphere > Soil | place: Michigan, USA...
GACCAGAGCACTCATTACTTTCTGTATATAGACTAAGGCCGGCATTAAGCAGATAAGGCCGCTCCAATCCGTACCAGGGAGCGATGGCTGATGGATTTAAGTCATCTAGGATGATCTAGCGAGGTGTACACACGAGAGGACCGAGTCGTGAGTGGGTTGGTTTGGAAATCTTTAACATTCAGACGAGTCCGGCCGAGGACGGACCAACCGTCGTGCAGTGCCACTGACCATGAACTTTCAAGATCTTCGTATCTCCAAAGAGAGCCTGAAGCTCCAACGTACGAGTACTCGCTTGATCTCGCATCCAATACCACACCTAGTAAGTCATTTACGAGCAGAAGGCAGGGGAAGTGCCTCGCGCTTGTCGGTACTGACAGTATAGCTCCGTCGCCTCACCAAGGCAGCCTCTCACCCATCGTAACTCTGCGAAGACTGTTGTTGATGTGTGCTGGGCTCCGTGTTATCCTTCGTACTCGCACCCTGATTATCTTTGATCAAACCAAGAACATGTGCAGAAAAAAAACATTTTCATTTGTGTGAATTCAGTGGCCTGGCAAGCCTGATCTATGCAGCCAGCGATAACCTTTCCCCATATATGGAGTGATTCCATCGATTGGAAGGTTACAAGCTCATCTGGAGGCCGTCCCCCGAACAAGGAAATTGGGAAGGAAAAAGGGAAAAAAGCTCTGGGGTATGTAGATGTTCCATCGTATCCTCGCAGCTGCAATCGCCATCGCAATCGCAACCCATTCACATCTCTCCCTCTTCCACTGCGTAAAATATTACTTTTTGTTTGAAAGCCACATCCCACGTTCCTTGTTCCTGTCCCTGTCCATGCCGGGCCTCGCGTAAGCTCGTATGATTGATTCATGTCGAAAAGTCTATTTGGTCATCATGTCCCGTCGTTCGAAAGAGAGCAACCCGCAATGAGAAAAAACTTTTTGTGTTGGTCAAAACCCGGAAATCCGCTGCGCTGAGAGGAAAATAAAAGGAAGAGGCCTCATCACCAATTCTCTGGTAATCTGCCTCTTGCTCTTCGGCCCCCTCATCCATCCATTGCGGTGCTCCTTTTTTTGGCGCCTCAATAAGACTCTCTTTCGGTGCAAACCGACGCCGTGTTTGTCTGGTCATTCATGGCATAACATCATCCTCGGTTTGCATGAGGAAGTTCGACATGCTCGGGGTATCTGGAAATCGATCGGAAAAGCCAACGCTATCTATCATATGTTCATGCTGTGCCCATAATAATTCCGAAAAATGCGCCGTGGGTCGTAAATCTGGTGAGCAGCAAAAGGTCCAGTGGTTGTGACCACTACTCATTATTCCGCGTCACCCAGGCACTCTTCCTTAGTGCTGATCTCGAAGAACTGGAAAAAAGAAGAAAATAAAACTCCGTGCGAGCCGAAATGAGAAAATCAGTCGTCGGTGCAGTGTCGCTGCCGCGATGGAATTACCACCATGAGGAAGGGCCGCTGGCACCACCAGGGTTGCCATAGCTGCCGCCGCCACCACCGCCGTAGCTGCCACCGCCATATCCACCTCCGTAGGGAGCTCCGCCGCCGCCGCCACCATAGCCTGCCTGGATGTTAGTTATCGGTTTAAGAAGTGACTTCGAGTTGGATGCTTACCACTACCACCACCACCGCTATAGCCGCCGGAAGAACCACCGCCGAAGCCGCCGCCATAAGAAGGTGCGCCTCCCATTCCACCACCTCCAGGGGCGCGGCGCACATCACGAGTACCACCACCACGGCCACCACCGCCGCGACCGCGACCGCCACGACCACCACCAAAGCCAGAGCTTTCACGGGCAATGTTCTCCAAGAAGCTTGGGACCTCCTGGTGAGCTTCCTTCAACAACTCAATGAGATCGCGAACAATTCCACGATTGCCACGGTTGAAGAAGGCAGTGGACAAACCAGTGTTTCCAGCACGGCCAGTACGGCCAATACGGTGAACATAGTCATCAATGTCGGTTGGAAGGTCATAATTGACCACGTGTGTGACATTGGGGATATCAAGACCACGGGCTGCAACAGCAGTGGCCACCATGATGGGGCAACGGCCGTTACGGAAGAACTCCAATGCTCGTTCACGCTCTCGCTGGGTGCGATCGCCGTGGATGGCAGTCGCAGGGAAGCCTTGGTTGATGAGGAAGTCAGACAATGTATCAGCCATGCGTTTGGTTTCGACGAAAATCAAGGTCAGGCCACCGGCGTGGGTGTGGAGAATGTCGAGGAGAACGGAACGCTTGTCGTGATCCTCAACATATTCAACCTTCTGGGTGATGTTCTCAGAGGTTGATCCAACACGTCCAACAGACAAGAAGACGTAGTCCTTGAGGAAGTCACGTGCCAACATTTGAATGTCTCGTGGGAAGGTGGCAGAAAACATGAGAGTCTGGCGGTTCTGCACAGTTGGCATGTCCTCACCCTCAACAATACGTCGAATTTGAGGCTCAAAACCCATGTCGAGCATACGATCAGCCTCATCAAGAACAAGGTACTTGATGTTGGCCAATGAAATGCGGCCTCGTTCTATGAGATCCACAAGACGACCAGGAGTAGCAACAAGTAGATCGCATCCTCGCTCGATGGATCGGAGCTGAGTACCAATATCAGCACCGCCGTAGACGACACAGGGTCGCACCCAGGAACGGTAGGAGAACTTGCGTGCTTCATCGTAGATCTGGGAGACCAGTTCACGGGTGGGTGCAAGGATCAAAGAGGTAGGGAAAGCCTTTCGCTGACGGAAACCACCGCCAGATGCAGGTGAGGTGGATGGGCCAGTTTTAAATGCCTGAGAGAGAATTGGGAACAAGAAACCACCGGTCTTGCCAGAGCCGGTCTGGGCGCAAGCCATGAGATCTCGTCCGCCCATGACAATGGGGATCGAGTATTTCTGTACAGGGGTGGGCACCGTGTAGCGTGCGAGTTTGATATTGGTGATTAGATGGTCATCAAGAGGAGGATTGGTGAAGGTGGTGACGGGTTCGGGAACATCATGGCCAGAGGCCTCAACGGGAATGTCGTCGTAGTTGGCAAAGTTGATACCGGTATGGGCCTTTGTGGGATCATTGGGTAGGCCGAACAGCTCTCGTTCGAGTTTTGCGTTTGCAGGTCCAGGAACATGTTGGCCGTCTTGCCATCTTCCGTCTCCTGATCCGCGAGCACCACCGCCATAGTTACCACCACCGCCACCGCCATAGGAGCCACCGCCAGGAGCACCGTAAGCGTTGGGGTTGAAGGTACGAGGGGCATGACCAGCCCAGCCATTGCTTTGAGGGGCAGGACCAGGGCCGCCGGGACCTCCAGGGCCAGGTTTGAAATCAGGAGCACTTGCCCAGTTGCCGTTGCTATTGCTATTTGATGTCAGGTTTATGCCTCTTGCTAATCACGTAGGTTTCACTCACGTATTATTTGCCCATGCACTGCCATTCAAGCCTTGAGCGGTGGCGGCAGCAGCACCGGCAGGAGTAGGACCAGCACCTGCACCATCAAAGTTGTTCATTGGAGGGCCACGAGAGATTTGCCCACGTAGGTGTGGTGGAATATAGGCACGGCCACCAGGCATGCCCGCGGGTGGACCATGCTTGGAGTCGTTCAAGGAAAGACCGTTCATGTTCAAGGAGTCAGCCATGTTGGGTGCTGTCGAGTTCTGCGAATGGAAGAATTGTCAGTGATGAGATCCCTTAGGAGAAGTGGGTGTAGAGAAGTCAAATGGGGAGAAGGGCAAAGGTCAGTGTCAAGTTTGAGCCATCAATCAACCAAGAGGTTTCATGAGGGCGAATGATTCGACGACCGCAATAACTTTGGGGGTGATGAAGGAATGGTATTGCGGACTCACAGATCTGGTCGAAAACGCCTGTAGGATTGTGGAAGAAGTGTTCTTGATGAGAAGACTCGGAGATGGGATGATAAAGTGAGGCTGGCTAGAGCGTCTAAGGCGAGGTGTGATTGGGATGTGATTGGGATGGGGTGCGAGTGGCGTGGGATGAATGAGTTTTCACCGCAAGTAGTTAAGTAGACCTTTCGGGATCTGAGATAGAAGAGAGACACAGAACGCCTCTCCAAGTCTATCTGAAACTTTTTAAAACGAAAGGCAAAGGCAGAACGAGAAGGACTGTGAAAAATTGAATATGAGAGTGGTGTATTTCTGGTGAGGGTGTGAGGTGGTGACAAGAGGACAAGAGGTGTGAAGTGAAATAAAATGGCAAAAGAGATGCAGAAGTTTTGAGAAGGGGAAAAAAGGCGCAGGCAGGACTTTTTTCTTTAGTGAATCACTAACGAACCGCCAATTGGTACGGGTACGGGTTATGACAGATGAGGCGGCGGCAGTTGGACACTACCAGTCTGATGATACCGTCATTATACACCACGCTAGCGATTTAGCGGTGCAGTTGGTAATAGGGACGGAGGCAAATCTCGGCCAGGCGGCTACTAGTGGATTGGACCAACTGATAGGGATTGATACTGACGCCCAACTGGTACCTAAAGGGAAATCCAGCTGGGAGGCGCCAAGACAACACAAAACATTTCATTCTCCTGCTGGGACTGGCAGCTTGAGATCTACGGGGCCTTTTATTGTCACTGTTCGGACTTCCATCCTAGACCCGTTACGGCGCAGAAGGGGCGGTGAATGGGGAAGCATGATGCAACGAACGGTTAGGTAGATCACTGATGAGCAATGCCCCATCAATTGCTAGATTGATTGACTATTCATTCATGCCATGCTTTTCTCATCTAGCTTGCCGTCCCGAGTCGATCTCCGTCGTCTTACCACAAACAAAACCACAGCCAAGATCACAAAGAACAAGACCGCCTTCTGTAAATACTCCTGGGTGATCATAACCTCAGCCGGGATCGTGCTGTCTGCTGCACTTGGCACATCCTTTGCTGGTTCGTCAATCTTTGGTGTGGCCTCTATCAGGTCGTTGTCATCGTCTCCATCATATTCGGGATGCGCATCCGAATAAAGGACCTCTAGATCTCAGTGTTAGTGCAACAATCGCAAACGTGGGGATTCGAGAGCAGTACAAAATACCCGCCCTCAAACCTAGAGCTCGGCATGGGTACCTTCGGCTGGAACTTCCAGCTCTCCGCTCTTTACAATCGTGACAGGCTTCGAAGGGCGATCACCAGATCCTTTGGGCACATTCTCGATCTTCTCAACAATGTCATAGCCTTCAAGCACTTCGCCAAAGACAACATGGCGTCCATCAAGCCAGCTGTGTTCCATCTGTAAGCCTCTGCACCTGATTCATGGCTGATCTCACAAACCTTGTAATAACGGTGGTGATAAAGAACTGGGAGCCGTTGGTGTTCTTGCCTGCGTTGGCCATGCTCAAGAGACCCTTCTTGGTATGCTTCAATTTGAAGTTCTCATCCTCGAATTTGTCTCCGTAGATGGACTTTCCGCCAGTGCCATCTCCTCTAGTGAAGTCACCACCCTGGATCATAAATTGCTTGATGACACGATGGAAGCTCGACCCTTCGTAACCAAATCCTTTCTCGCCAGTCGCAAGGGCACGGAAATTCTCAGCGGTCTATTCACAGCAACTGGGTCAGTTCAGTGGTTGCTGGAAACATGGGTGGGTCTGTCTGCGTACCTTGGGAACAGTCTTGCCATAGAGACCAAGCACGATGCGTCCCAGAGATTCGTCACCATGCTGAATGTCAAAATAGACCTTATGCGTAATTTTGGGCCCCTTAGCAGCCTCCGCAGTCTGACCGAAGAAGAGGAAAGTGGCGGTCAAAATGACCACTAGCGAGATCAAGACCCGCTGAATGTTTGCCATGTCGAAAACCATGGGCGTGGTGAGCTAGAAATGGGCAAGATACAATGCAACTAGATGTTGCGTTGAGGAGAGGGTGCGGAGGACAGATGTACCTCGCGAATCCCAGGTGGGAGGATGGACACTGGGAACGAGTGTGTCGTCTGGATAATTTATGCATGACCGTACTTTGGGACCAACATGAAACAGGAGGTTAGACCTAATGGCCGCTGCTTGTCATTTGAAATTGCTTTGCTGAAGATGCAGCCCGAGGCCGCTTGCAGTTCAAATGACAGCGAAATCGATCCCAATTCTCCGTCTTCGCATGCTTCATGGTCAGCCGGCTAACCAGCTTGTCCCTTACTCCGTACTTCTCGCTGTGATTACACTTCAATTCAGTGTTCAGCCTCTAGGTCTCCTTTTAGGGGGTCCTTCCCTGCTCTACGCCATTCTTTGAGCCGAGAGCCTCCACAAAACCACCCCAAGCCAGCCCTGACATTGCTAGGCGGTACAAACATGCAAGGCTAACCTTTGAAAGGCATGGCACACAGGTGCCCCTCGCTTGTCCAGGATCTGTCGGCCAAGCAATGGACGAGGCGGCTTTTCGGATGCTGGGGAGTCCTCCGTTCTGCCAACACAGTCTTCACCAGCAATTCGATGCGCAATCAGGCTCAAATTCCCCTCTCTCTGGAGCGTGGGAGAGAGTTGTGGCATTCCGCATTTTCTCAGTCAATTCCATCAACCTCATGTTCATTGATGAATATCGCAACCTAGACACACCCCGTTCCGGGCACCTTGTTCTGGTTTTCATTTGATCCCGCGCAAGCGGTGTCTAGATGCGGACACCTGCCCACACCTGCGAGGGATTGTGGCAGCCTTGCCACGCTAACCTTGGAACCACTGAGTTTTCGACAGCACTGTGATTGAAATATCAGATTGGATGACAATGGTACCAAATCCTCGCACCGTTTTCGGCCTCGACTCTGCTACCGATATGTCCTGAGGCGCTGACCCAACGCAGGACAACACTGATCAGAACTTCCTGCGGGTGCTTGTGAATCCGGTAAATGCCAATATTGAGTATGTCGGCCTACAGGATGGACTGCCCGGTACACGCTCGGATGCCTTGATCCTTGCCGCTGCCATGTAACAAACGGAATGTAGCTAACACTTTCCAAGCATTGTGGCCGTACATGGCCTGAATCCAATCAACAAGAAATTCCATGCTGAAGCAACATGGACTGCAGAAAATAAGAAGATGTGGCTTTGCGATTTTCTTCCCGTGCGCTTACCAAATGCGAGGATCCTTCTATTTGGATATAATTCCAACGTGGCAATTGAGACTTCGGCGGCTGGTGTCAACGACCAAGCGGTCAACCTGCTCGATCGCTTCAACGCACAACGGAAGCAGGTGTCGTTAGAGAGGCCGATCATATTCGTTGCACATAGCCTGGGTGGCATCGTAGTGAAGAGGGTAAGTTGAATCTTGTTCCACGGCGCAACCTGCCCATACCTTCGGCCGCAGCTTTACGATGCATATGTCTCGTTTGGAGATTTCTCTATGTCCAACGTGAGCGTGAACTTCTGACACTAGCTAGGCATTGGTGGAAGCGAAACTCAATGACAAGTACGCAAGTATTCGCGCAGCAACGTTTGGACTCGTCTTCTTTGCAACTCCTCATCGTGGAGGCAATCATGCCAAATTAGGTGATCTCGCCACCAAAATTGCGAGATCAGTACTGTTCGAACCAAGGAATACGTTCATGGACAATCTCAAGCATAACTCGCTTTTTTCGGAACACCTCCAAGACGAGTTCAGACATCAGTACGAAGACTACCAGATACTCTCCTTCTATGAAACACGTCCAATGGGACCGATGGGACTGGTGTGCACCTGGCGCAATATCTCTCTCATAGATTACAACTGACATGTGCTAGATTGTGGATAAATACTCTGGTACTCTAGGCCTCTCAGGGCAGCGAGAAACTGCTATCGCTCTTGACGGTGATCACAGAGGCATCTGCAAATTCGCTGAACCAAATTCAACCTATCAGCAAGTCGAAGATGATTTGGCCGCAATGGTCGAGGAAGCGCTTCAGAGCCCTTCTAAGGAAAGACCTCGAACGCCCACTGTTCGCTCGCCCACCTGTAAGTGTCGCAAAATTTTGAATGAGCGTTCGCGCTTGGGCCTAAATATTCTGCACGCTTGAATTTGCGACTCAAATGCGCCCTTCCACACCCCAGCCGTCCCATGTACCCATAACATAATTCATAGGAGCATCTGTACTGACTTGTCCCCAGTCTTTGTACCATATCAGAAGAATCCAAGCTTTGTTGGCCGTGAGAAAGTCATTGACCAGCTCGTTGAATTACTGTCACCCCATCCTGGATCGCAGAGGCGAGCAGCGCTGTATGGGCTTGGTGGAATTGGGTATGAATGTCCCTCAAATTCAAATGAGCTGCTACTTATTTAGGACAGAAAAACTCAAATTGCTCTTAGCTATGCCCACTGGTGCAGAGCGAGCCATCCAAAAACATCCATCTTTTGGGTCCATGCCAGCAACCTGGAAAGATTTCATCAATCATTTATGGATTTAGCAGAAGAGTTAAAGATTCCAGAGGCTGACTCACCAAAAGCAGACATCCTGGCACTTGTGAGAAACTGGTTGCGAACGAAGAAAGACAGTGGAAATTGGTTGATGATCGTTGACAATGCGGATGACTTTGAAATGTTCTTCCAGCCATCCAAAGCCCACGGCAAAAGAAGCTTTTCGGGTAGACTTGCAGATTACATCCCAGACTGTGCACATGGTGCTGTCTTATTAACAACACGCGACAAGAAAGTGGGCATCGGGATGGTGAAGAAGATGAACTCGTTGATTCAGGTGAAGCGTATGCGAGACTTGGAAGCCGTTGAGCTTGTTAGGAAGATCCTTGAAGATGAAGATGAATACAAGACAGAGGATATTACGAAACTTGCGAACAAACTCGAGCATATACCACTAGCTCTCACACAGGCCGCAGCGTTCATTTGGGAAAATACTTCGGCCATCACCACATATCTACGGCTCTATGAGCAGAGTAGGGTCAACGCACTGGAACTGCTTGACCACAGCGCTGCAAGTACGTTGGCTGAAGATGAGGCTCGGAATGCGGTGACGACTACATGGATGATGTCATTCACACAGATTAAAGAACAGAACCTCCTGGCTGCGAATGTTCTCTCCTTGTTGGCTTTTCTCGATCGGCACTGTATTCCTGACGAGCTGATAAGGAGGCAAGATACGACGTTTTCAGATATGGATTTTGAAACAGCTTGTGGGCTCCTCAAACGATTCTCCCTCATTGAAGAGAGCCCCATCAGCATAAACGGAAAGACACATTCCGCATTCAGCTTGCACCGTATGGTGCAACTGGTGACACAGAAGTGGCTTCAATTCTACGAGGAGGCCGCTGTCTGGGCGGAACAGGCTTTAGTGGCTGTCTCCATAGTCTTTCCTCCAGGTGAGACAGAAGAATGGAAAAGCTGCGAGATATATCTACCTCATGTCGAAGTTGTGTTAGACAATCGAGCGCAGTCCGGTAGTGGCAGTGTTTTGGCATCAAAGGCTGCGTTATTGCACAATGCAGGCACATATTTCCGAGTCAAGGGCTACCATGGCCGGGCTGAAGAAACAGCATCTGAGGCCGTGGCTGTCAGAAAAGCCTCACTAGGAGCAAGCCATCCCGATACCCTAGCGAGTAACACCAGCCTTTCACGCATTCTTCTGGAGCAGGGCAGGGTTGATGAGGCTATGACACTACAGCTTGAGGCGGTGGCAGTATCAGAACCATCGGTTGAAGAGGACAATCCGAATCTTCTTCGGGCATTGGCTCACTTGGGGGCTCTGCATGGTATCCAGGGTCGTTATGAAGAGGCTGAGCGTCTGCAAGTTCATGTCCTTGAAGTGAGCAGACGAAAGCTGGGCTTGGACCACCCAGATACGCTGCTCACTATGCGTGATCTAGCTGTCACATATGGGCATCTGGGCCGATATGACGAGGCAGAAACTCTGAACAAGGAGGTCCTAGATCGCAGGAGACAAACTCTAGGCGACGAACACCCAGAGACTCTGATCAGCATGCTTGACTTAGCTACCACATATGGTTGGCAAAATCTATATGAAAAGGCCAAGTTGGCCGAGGAGATCGAATTGCAGGTAATCGAAGCTCGGAAGAAGGTTCTTGGAGATGAACATCCAGCCACCATACAAGCGATGGAACACCTTTGTGGAACATACAAATGGCAAGAGAGATATGAGGACGCATCAAAGCTTCAAGAACAGATAAAGGCTATTGACCGACGTGGTGGGCACCAGACAGATAACCTCTCGGGTGCAGCATCACTGACGATGAGCCACGATATCACGACGTACCATCTACCACTACTTGCACGCCAGATGAGACGCATGTCTCGTGATGAATGTGCGGTACCATCGGGAACCGAAGTCAAGGGCCTCGAAGAGAAACCGAAAATCCGGGAAATGAAGAGCTGGAACGATCTTAGCTACGTGGTAGATGCCCCGACCTCTGCAGAGGTGGTTGAAATCCCCATTCCCAGATTGGTTGAGGGGCATCATCACGCTCAGTCGGTATCATCTCCTTCACCGTCACTCTTATCTCCTACCAATGTCCCAACGGACGTAAATCCAAGGAGATCGCGAAGTCCCGTTCCGGCTTTTCGTTCTCGTTGGAAGAGTTGGCAGGGGACAATTGATCCGGAGCCTGTGAAACGGCCAGAGAAATCCGGAAAGAAAGGCTGGACTTTGAGGCTTTAAACTCGAGTAGTCTATATTGCGATTCAACCGAAGTCAACATGGTCGCCAGCAAAACCCAAAGAAACATCACATTGTTTTTTAACTCTCATTTCAAAGTCTTTGTCTTGGAGTTCAGCATCCTCAGAATCTGTCAGCCTCGTTGTTCCTAAAGCCGACGTCAACTCCAGATGCCATGTGGCTGCCAAGACCAGATCTAGGCCTTCCGGTGTTAAAGCA
>Ga0105239_10009732_pt1 | contig 10806 bp, 11 predicted proteins | sample KBSC44metaG_FD_92761 | JGI IMG/M metagenome (GOLD analysis project Ga0105239, IMG submission 92761) | Corn rhizosphere microbial communities from Kellogg Biological Station, Michigan, USA - KBS C4-4 metaG | ecosystem: Host-associated > Plants > Roots > Rhizosphere > Soil | place: Michigan, USA...
AGCAGTGCGTGAGTGCGCCAAGGCGTCGAGCGAGCGACGTTCTTCTTCGGTAAGAGGGCGGACAAAGATAGCCATGCCGTAAGTCTACCCGATTAGCCGGATGAACCACTTAGGCACGACCAGAGCGGTTTCCTGTTCCATTTCTTTTGGGTCTGTAAGAGAGAACCGGGAACAATCATACCGCATCCATCTGTCTGAAATACCGGGCGAGCTTTGAAATTCCGGGTGATATCCGGTAGAATGACAGGAACGAATCCTCCCACGAAGGAGACAAGAAAGGCCATGATGCCAGAGAACCCTCCCATCGGCGACGAGAACCCACTGATCCGCCGGAACATGGCTCCGTTGCCGAGTCCCAAACCGATCCAATCTCCTGCAGCCACGGATCCGCTCTGGCAACAGATGCTCGACACCCTGCCGGCCGGGATCGGGGTTCTGGATGCTGCGACAGGAGACACCTTGTGGGTCAACAAAACCCTCCAGGATCTTCTCTTCGGCGCGGCGGGAGTGATCTCCCCGGTCGGCCTGCAGCCGTCTCAGTATCTCCCCTCCCTCGAACTCTCCGACTGGAACCAGGGTCTCCGGAAGGCCCAGAAACGCCAGAACACCGACACTGAGGAAGTGCCTGCCCGTCTTCAGTTCGTAGATCATGCCACGCGCAATATCACCTACTGGGAGTGGACCCTGAGGGCTCCCGTCACTCCGCAGCCCCCCTGTCATCTGCTCCTGCTCGTGAACGAAGTGAGTGAAGCCGTGATGACGGAGCGCCTCCTGACCAGCGCGGGCCGCACCGCGCAGAATGCCCGCCAGCGTGCCGAAGATGCGCTGATCCAACTGCGCGCCACGCAGACGCAGATGGTACAGGTCGAAAAACTCCGGGCCATCGGAGAGCTCGCCAGCGGCATCGCCCACGATTTCAACAACGCCCTTCAGTTGATCCTCGGGTATGCAGAGATGGCTCAAGACAATCGGGACGATCCCCAGGCCGTGGAACAGCATCTGGGCATTATCGTGAAGGCGGCGGAAGATGCGACCAGCACCGTGCGCCGCCTCCAGCGCTTCGCACGCCAGAAAGCCGTCACCGAAGGCGAGCCGACCGACATCAACCGCCTGGTCGAGGATGTCGTGGAGTTGACACGCCCCAAATGGCGCGACGCCGCCCACCGCGAAGGATGCACCTACGATGTCCGCACGAATCTTCAGCCGTTGCCCGAACTCTTTGCCGAGCCGAGCAGCCTGAAAGAGGTCCTGATCAATCTGACCTACAATGCGCTCAACGCCATGCGGGACGGCGGCACTCTGGAGTTTGAGACCCGCATGGACGGTCCGGAATGGGTGGAACTGCTGGTCACGGATACAGGAGTCGGCATGACTCCCGAAGTGCAGATGCGGATCTTCGATCCCTTCTTTACCACCAAGGGGGTGGAAGGTTCCGGCCTCGGGCTCTCCGTCTCCTGGACCATTATTCAGAGGCATGGCGGCACGATCACGGTCGAGAGCGCTCCGGGCGTAGGCACCCGTTTCTGCATCCGCCTGCCCGTGCAGGATCTGGCGACCTTTCAGGCGGCGGAGCCTGAACCTCTTCCGATGCCGGTTGCGCCGGGCGCCTCCCTCCTGATCGTCGATGATGAGCCCTTTATCGCCAGCATGATCGCCGCGCACCTGCATCGGGAAGGCTATCAGGTCACCGTCACCAACAGCGCTTCCGAAGCCTTGCATCGTCTGGAAGGTCAGGAGACCTATCGCCTGTTGCTCACGGATCACGGTATGCCGGGAATGAACGGCCTGCAGCTTCTGGCGGAGGTGCGGGAGCACTACCCGGAGTTGCCGGTCCTGCTGCTGACGGGTTGGGGAGATACCTTGCTTCAGACGAACGAAGTCCCCCGCCCGCCAGACGCGATCATGAGCAAACCCATCAATCGCCATGATCTGCTGGTGACCGTCAACCGCCTGCTCAACAACGAGACCATCAGTTGAGAGGCGCACCGGTCGAATCTATAGGCAAACCTTGTCTTTTCCGGGGCAAATGAGGTACACTAACCCGGTTTGCGTGTCGGAATCGACACAACGCCGCAGTAAATCGCAAAGCAGACTGCGGTACACCTCGCACTGACGCTGTCCCGGCGAACGGGTCCGGAGAGTTCGCTCTCTGTGCCGCCGACACCGACAGGTCAGGAGGAACACATCCGCTGCGCCCTGAGCGTACGATGTGTCGCAACCCGGAGGATACAGATTTGGCATCTCTTTCCATGAAAGAACTCCTCGAAGCAGGAGTCCACTTCGGCCACCAGACTCGCCGCTGGAACCCGAAGATGAAACGTTATATCTACGGCGCTCGCAACGGGATCTATATCATCGATCTGCATCAGACCCTGAAGCTGTTCGATGAGGCCCAGAAATTTGTGCAGGAAGTCGTGCAGGGCGGCGGCAAGGTGCTGTTCGTCGGCACCAAGAAGCAGGCTCAGGATGCGATCCAGGAGTCTGCCGTTCGCTGCCGCCAGTACTACATCAATCAGCGCTGGCTCGGCGGTATGCTGACCAACTACCGCACCATCCGCGACCGTGTAAAGCGTCTGGCGGAACTCAATGAGATGGAGGCCAACGGCACCCTGGCCCGCCTCACCAAAAAAGAGGCCGCGATCATCAACGAAGAGCGGGATAAACTGGAGCGGTACCTCGGCGGCATCAAGACCATGCCGAGCCTCCCCGACTGTCTCGTGGTCATCGACCTGAAGAAAGAGCACCTGGCGATCGCCGAGGCCCGCCGCCTGGAGATTCCGATCGTCGCGCTCGTGGATACCAACTGCGATCCCGACGAAGTGGACTACGTGATCCCCGGCAACGACGACGCGATCCGCGCGATCAAACTGATCGCCGGTAAGATCGCGGATGCCATCGCCGAGATCAAGCAGTCCGAATGGGACGCCGAGGAAGAGGCCCGCATCGCGGCTCTGCCGCCGGAAGAGCGCGAAGCGCTGGACAAGCCGGATGCAGACGCGATCCTGTCGCCGGAGACCTCTCTGGACGGCGCTGCGACTCCCGCCGTCGCTCCGACCGGTGGCGACTTCGTCTTCCAGCCCGGTGTCGAGGACGAATACTCCCGCATGGGCGCCGAGGAAGAGTTCGCCCCCATCGTAACCGCCGAGGGCTAGAATTGCACGGGTCCCGTCCCTCACCCATAAAAGGGGAAGGACGGGGCCGTGTCGTTTTTCTGCGCCCGCGCAATTATGCGGGCGTTCAACCATGGAATCAAGGGGTTAGCACCCCTCGCTACGCGGCTTCGCCGGGTCGTCCTCCGGACGATTTTGCCCGATCACAAACATGTATCCACCTAACAAGGTGAGTCATAGGAAATGAGTCCGCGCAGGCGGACCTTCGGCGCGAAGCGCCCCTAGCGAAGGAATTCATTCCATCGCGCCCCGTGCAACTTTCGCTGAGAGCAAGTTGTCACTGTTAACGCTTAATGCAAATTTTCGGAACGAGGAAGAGAAGAGAATGGCAGAGATAACCGCCAAGATGGTAATGCAGTTGCGAGAGCGCACCGGCGCAGCGATGATGCTGTGTAAAAAGGCCCTGACCGAGTCCGACGGTGACTTCGACAAGGCGATCGCCTATATCCGCACCCACAGCACCGAAAAGGCTCAGGATCGCGGTGAGCGCGTTGCCGGAGAAGGCGTCATCGCCGTGGTGGTTCTGGACAACCAGGATGGGGCGATCATCGAACTCAATTCTGAAACCGACTTCGTCGCCCGCAGCGAAGACTTCAGGGCGCTTGCAACCGAACTGGCCGCACAGGTCGCCAAAGGCAAAGGACACAGTGTCGAGACCGTCCTGACGCAGGAATCCCATGCCCAGCCCGGCGTGACCGTGGGAGAGCGCATTAACACCGTGTTCACCAAACTGCGTGAGAATATCGTGTTCAAGCGTTTCGAGTTCATCTCGACAGATGCTAATGGCGCGCTGGCCGGGTATGTCCATGTTCCTTCGAGCGACAAACTCGGGGTTCTGGTCGAGTTGGAGGCTGAATCTCCGGAAGCCGCCAACAGCGAAGCAGTGCAGGCGATCGGTCGTGAGGTCGCGATGCAGATCGCTGCCAGCAATCCGCGCTACCTGAACCGCGAAGCGGTGCCCGCCTCGGTGCTCGAGGGTGAGCAGAACATCGTCCGCGAGATCGCGATCAAAGAGGGCAAGCCGGAAGCCGCGCTGCCCAAAATCATCGAGGGCCGGATCCGCAAGTTCTACGAGGAGAACGCGCTCGTCGATCAGGCGTGGCTGCGCGACCCCAAAAAGTCCGTCTCACAGGTTCTGAAAGAGAACAACGTCACGATCAAGCGGTATGTGCGCTTCGCGGTGGGTGAGAACATCACCGGTGTTGACACCTCGGGTGCGATCAAGGAGACCGCGGAATAATGGCAGGCTCCGATCAATCTTCGGCAGCCGGTACTTCGGAAGCGGGAGCAACTGCTCCCGCTTCCGATCGCCTCCGCTGGAAACGTATTCTGCTCAAACTCTCCGGAGAAGCCTTCGCCGCCGACATGGGGCCGGGCGCGATCGCTGAGCGGGAGACCGCAAAAGAGCCGCGCGTCGGCCTCAACTACGCCACCATTCGCGCCATCGCTTCTGAGGTCGTCGCCGCCCATGAGGCAGGAGCCGAGATCGCCATCGTGATCGGCGCAGGCAACATCATTCGGGGCGAGCGCGCCGCCGAGGCGGGCATGGAGCGCGCCGGAGCGGACTATATGGGGATGCTCGGCACCGTCATCAACAGCATGGCGCTGCAGGACGCCCTGGAGAAGCAGGGGGTTCCCACCCGCGTCATGAGCGCCATCGCCATGGCGGAGGTCGCGGAGCCCTTCATTCGCCGCCGCGCCATCCGACACCTCGAAAAAGGCCGTGTCGTCGTCCTCGCCGGAGGCACCGGCAATCCGTTCTTTACCACGGATACCGCCGCCGCCCTCCGCGCCAACGAGATCCGTGCCGGAGCCGTCCTGAAAGCCACCAATGTAGACGGCATCTACGATAAAGATCCCCGCAAGTTCTCCGACGCCGTGCGCCACACCCAGGTCTCCTACGACGACTGCATCCAGAACAACCTGCGCGTCATGGACCAGACCGCCTTTACCTTCTGCCGTGAGTACGATATTCCGATCGTCGTCTTCGATATCGCGCAGCAGGGCAACATCCGCCGCGTCGTGCAGGGCGACAATATCGGGACGCTCGTCAGTCGCACCGCTTAGATCCCTGTTTCGTATGGAGGAGGTTCGCTATGATCCCGGAACTCTTGAAAGAGGCCGAAGAGAAGATGAAGAAGGCGGTGGAAGCCACCCGCCACGAATTTACGCTGATCCGCACCGGCCGCGCCAGCCCCGCCATACTGGAGCATGTCAAAGTCGAGCTCTATGGTCAGATGATGAGCCTGCGCGATGTCGCCGCCATCAGCGTGCCCGAGCCGCGCCAACTGCTGCTGACTCCCTTCGACCGCACCGCCCTCGGCGCGATTGAAAAAGGCATCCTGAAGTCGGACGTCGGCATCACGCCGAACAACGACGGCACCGGAATCCGCCTCAATATTCCCCTGCTCAACGAACAGCGCCGCAAAGAGCTGATCAAACAGGTCCACCAGAAAGCCGAAACCGGCCGCGTCTCCGTCCGCTCCGTGCGGCAGGATGCGGTCAAGAAACTGACGGTCCAGCAAAAAGCCAAAGAGAACCCGATTTCCGAAAATGAACAGAAACGGGCGTCGGAACAGGTCCAGAAGCTCGTAGACAAGTATATCGCCGAGATCGAGCAGCTCACCAAGGCTAAAGAAGCCGATCTGATGGAAGTCTGAGCGAGGACCCTCTATGTACGAACGGCCCTTAACGCCGGAGAAGGCCGGACTGGATCCCCGGCGTCTGCCCACCCATGTGGCGATCATCATGGATGGAAACGGGCGCTGGGCCAGTTCCCAGGGCAAAAACAGGCTCGAAGGGCACTATCAGGGCTACCATGCGCTGAAAGAGACCGTCTACGCCTGCGACGACCTGGGCATCCAGTATCTCACCGTCTATGCGTTCTCTTCGGAGAACTGGCGCAGGTCACAGGAGGAGGTCGGCGGCCTCATGACCCTGATGCTCTACGCCATGCAGGCCGAGATCGAGGAGCTGATCGAGAATAAGATCCGCGTGCGAGTCTCCGGGCGCATGAGCGATCTGCCGGAAGATCTTCGCACCGAATTCATGGCCGCCGCGGAGCGTACCCGAGATTTTACCGGCCTGACCTTCAACATCGCGATCAACTACGGCGGGCGCGGGGAAGTCGTAGATGCGGTCAAAGCTCTCGCCAACGCCGTGCAGCGCGGAGAGATCACACCCGAATCGATCGACGAAAACGCCATCGCCGCCCATCTCTACACCACTGGCATTCCGGACCCCGATCTGCTGATCCGTACGGCCGGGGAGATGCGCCTCTCCAATTTTCTGCTCTGGCAGACCGCCTACAGCGAAATCTATGTCACCCCGACCTGCTGGCCCGCTTTCGACAGCGGAGAGCTGGTCGCCGCTCTCGCCAACTACGCCAAACGCGTCCGTAAATTCGGTGGTCTCAGCGAAACCCCGCCCGAAGCGTGACGCACGTCCACACAACCTAAGGAGACGATGATGCGCAAACCGAGTTGGCTGCCCGTTGTGGCGGCTCTGTCTGTTTTAACCCCTCTCGCCCTGCTTGGAAGTACTGCGAACGTTTTCGCCCAGGAAGCCGCCGGCGGTGAGGTGAAAGCCGCCGTGAAGCCTGCGGAGGCGAAGACGATCATGGATGCCGCTTACAGAAAAGCCAAAGCGGAACGCAAACCGATCCTGGTGATGTTTCACGCTACCTGGTGAGGGTGGTGCAAGCGGCTGGATGCCGTTTTAGACAGACCGGAATTCAAGGCGGCTTTCGCCGCGAACTATGTCATGGTCACCCTCGATGTGATGGAGAACGGCCCCAAGGTCGCGACCGATGAGAACCCCGGCGGCCTCGCCATCATGAAGACATTGGGCGGCGAAAAGTCCGGCCTGCCGTTCTATGCCATCATCGACGCCAAAGGAAAAAAACTCGCCGACTCCAACGCCATGCCCAAAGACCAGAATATCGGCTACCCCGGCTCGCCGGAAGAGATCGAAGCGTTCGGCAAGATCCTGGAGAAGACCGCGCCGAAATGGAAGGCGACGGATCGCCAAAAACTTATCGACTACCTGAAAGAGAACGCTCCTCCCGCGGCTCCGGTTCACCCGCCAACGGCAAACACGACAAAACAATGAAACGACTCGTTATTCTTGGTTCAACGGGCTCCATCGGCACACAAGCGCTCGACATTGCGCGCAGACTGCCAGGCCGGTTTCAGATCGTCGGGCTGGCGGCGAACGGCAATGCCGAACTTCTTGCGGCGCAGGCGAATGAGTATCGAGTTCCGTACGTATCGATAGGTAGTGATGCTCGGCGTCAGGAACTCAAAGAGCGTTTAGCGGCGCTCGATTGGCATCCGGAGGTTCTGGTCGGTGTAGAGGGGATGTGTACTCTCGCCGGTCTGCCGGAAGCGGATCTGGTTGTCGTGTCGGTGGCGGGAGCGATCGGGATCGCCCCCACGCAGACAGCGCTGGAAGCCGGCAAAGACATCGCTCTGGCGAGCAAAGAGGTCCTGGTCGCGGCAGGAGAGCCGACGATGGCCCTCGCGAAAGCGAAGGGGTCGGCGATTCTGCCGGTCGATAGCGAGCACTCGGCGATCTTTCAGTGTCTGCAGGGCGCGCCGGAACGCAGCATCGAACGTATCCTGCTGACGGCGTCCGGCGGTCCGTTCCGTACCGTGCCGCGGGAAGCGCTGGAGAGCGTTACGCCGGAACAGGCGCTGAAACACCCCATCTGGAGCATGGGCGGCCTGGTGACGATCAACTCCGCGACCCTGATGAACAAGGCGCTGGAGGTGATCGAGGCGAAATGGCTGTTCGATGTGCCGATCGAAGATGTCGAAGTGGTCGTCCATCCGCAGTCCATCGTACACAGCATGGTCCGGTTTGCAGATGGTTCGACCGTCGCCCAGTTGGGCCTGCCCGATATGCGACTGCCGATCCAGTACGCCCTGGTCTATCCCGAGCGTGTGAATACCGGTCTTCCGCGTATGGAGTTGAGCGCCTACGCCAACCTGACCTTCGAGGCCCCGGACGAAGCCAAGTTCCCGGCCCTCGGTCTTGCCCGCCATGCCGTTCGTACAGGAGGCACTCTGCCTGCGGTGATGAATGCGGCGAATGAAGCCGCGGTCGGGCTGTTCTTAGAGCATAAGATCGCCTATCTGGAGATTATGCGCCGTGTGGAGCGCGCTATGAATCGACATAGCCCTGCGTCCCCGACGCTGCCGAATATATTGGAAGCCGATGTCTGGGCGCGACGCTCCGTTATGGAAGACGGATCGACACTCTGACGCAAGTCAATTTCAAGGAGCCAATCCTCTTATGGAGATGATACGAACCGCCGCCTATGTGTTGGCCGTGCTGAGCGTTCTGGTAATCGCGCACGAGTGGGGTCACTATATCGTGGCGAAACTCTGCAAGATGCGTGTGGACGATTTTTCGCTGTTCTTCGGCCCGCGCCTCGTTCGCCTCGGCGTGCGCAACGGAACGGAGTACAATATCCGCAGCGTACCTCTGGGCGGCTTCGTCAAGATCGCAGGCATGGAACCGGAGGATCTCACCAGCGGCTCGACAACGCTGCGCGTCAACGGGAAAGGCGTCTTTCTAATCGGTCTTAACGAGGCCAGCGTGGCCGCCATCGATGCCGATCTGGTCTCGGAAACCGTGCGCTCCACCGTCGAGCAGGCGATCAGTTCCGACGGCAAGCTCCTGGATCAGGGCCGCGAGGACCTCAACGATCTTCTCCTGACGACCGGGATCAACTCCGAAGAGCAGAAGTACCTCCAGGCCGTACTGGACGCGGAGAACTACACGCCGGATCCGAATGGCTACAACCAGAAACCGCTCTGGCAGCGCGCCGCCGTCATCTTTGCAGGTCCCTTTGTGAGTCTCGTCTTTGCCTATCTGATTTTCTGCGTCATGGGTTTTACGACGGGACTACCCGACAGTGTTATGACAAACACGATCGATGCGATTACACCCAAGAAGCCTGCCGCCGTCGCCGACCTGAAGCGAGGTGACAAAATCGTTCAAATCGACGACAAATCTATTGTAGACGGCAAAGGCATGGTGCAAGCGATTCATGCCGGGCTGGGTCGATCGCTGAATATCACCGTCCTGCGCGGCGGAGAGCGGCTGACCAAAATCGTCACGCCGGAAGCAGGTCCCCTCGATGAAGAGGTCGATGGGAAGCCGGTCCATACGACCGCCGGGTTTATCGGTATCACGCCGCATTTACGAAACTACTGGAAACACTATTCGCCCCTCGCATCCATCCAGCGCGGTACGGAGCTCGTACAGCGTCTGGTCATCCTGACGTTCAAAGGGATCTTCAGCAAGCAGGTGAGCGAAAACGCCGGAGGCATCATCCGTATCACGAGCCAGATCCATGAGGATAGCAAAGAAGGACCGCGGCAGGTGCTACTCACCGCGGGGTATTTAAGTCTCAGTCTTGGGATCATCAACCTGTTCCCGATCCCGATCCTCGACGGCGGCCACCTGATGCTGCTGGCATGGGAAGGACTTCGACGCCGCAAGCTATCGAGCAAAGAGGTCTATACCGCGCAGCTCGTCGGCATCTCCATCATCGGAGTGCTCTTCGTACTCGTCATGTACAACGACATCATGCATGTCTTCATTCACCGCAGCTGACGTGAGGCTGCTCCCACAACGGCGTTCAGGTCTTCGACGCCGTTGTGGGTCATATAACTTCGTATCCCCTGTATGATCGAGGCGCAAGTCGCCGGGTGTATGAGGCTGGCGACCCCCACAGCGACCGCAGACGCCCCTGCCATCAAGAACTCCAGCGCATCGTCCGCCGTCATGATTCCACCGGAGCCGATAATCGGTATCGTCACACACTGCGCAACCCGCCATACCTGGTAGAGCGCCAGCGGTTTGATCGCCGGCCCCGACAACCCTCCCACCACACCCGGCAGCCGAAACGCGCCCGCACTCAACCGCACCGCTACGCCCGGAAACGCCTGCGAAACCGCAATGCAATCCGCCCCCACCTCCTCCGCCACCCGCGCCGCCATCCCTATCTCTAGTCCCATCGATGGCAATTTCGCGATGATCGGCAACCTGGTAGCACATCGCACTGCCGATACTGTCGTCGCCAGCGTCTCCAACTGGGCGCTCTCCGCGAACGGAGCCGCCCCCGAACGCGCCGTAAACAGCATATTCGCGGGCATCAGATTCAATTCCAACCCTGCCACGACTCCTGTCTCTTCCAGCGCCTCTGCCAGGTGCATCCACGCGTCCGTCTCGTCTCCCCACACACTGACAATCACCGGATAGGATCGATCCCGCAACATAGGCACAGTCTCCCGAATGAAACTCTCCAGACCAGGATTGGGCAGACCAAGCGCATGCAGCATCCCGGCATGCGCCTCGACCGTCCGTGGCATCGGATTGCCTGGACAAGGATCTACCGTCAACGTAGGCGTGATCAGCGCCCCCAACTCTGCGGTGTCGGTCAGATCCAGAACCTCGGCACCATACCCAAACGTCCCCGAAGCCGCCAGCACCGGCGTACTGAGCACCAGTGAAGAAGTAAGTGATGTCGTCATTTGCATAGTTGCCATTATACCTGCTTGAACCAAAAGCGGTCTCTTCGCACCTCACGGTGTTTCCTAACCCCCCGCCCCCTTCCCTAAAAGGA
>Ga0105239_10009735_pt1 | contig 10804 bp, 5 predicted proteins | sample KBSC44metaG_FD_92761 | JGI IMG/M metagenome (GOLD analysis project Ga0105239, IMG submission 92761) | Corn rhizosphere microbial communities from Kellogg Biological Station, Michigan, USA - KBS C4-4 metaG | ecosystem: Host-associated > Plants > Roots > Rhizosphere > Soil | place: Michigan, USA...
CGGTGCGCTGCTCGACCACGCGACCGTCGCGGCGAACGGCAGCGTGCACTACCTGCTCGTCGCCCCCGTGCGCGCCGACGCGCCCGGTGCGACGATCGAAGTCGGCGCGAGCACGACGGGCGTCTATGCGGGCGACATCGCGAACGCGACCGACACCGGCTGGCTGGTCGTGTTCCGCAACGGCTTCGAGGCGGAACCCGGCGACTGAAGCGCGCCGACCCGCCGCCGCGCGCGCCGCCCGACGACGGCGTCCGGCGGCGGACCTTACGCGTGCAGGGGCGACCCGCTACAGTGGCCGGTGGATCGCCGGCGCACGGCGGCCCCCGCGGGTCCGGGCGATGGCCCGGGCGTTCGCAGCAGTCGGATCATGTCGGCCAGGCACTACCGTTTCGGAGGTTTCGAGCTCGACGCATCGTCGCGCACGCTGCGCGATGCGCACGGGCCGGTCGCGCTGCCGCTCAAGTCGTTCGATTGCCTCGTCTACCTGATCGAGCAGCGCGAGCGCGCGGTCGGTCGCGACGAACTCATCAGCGCGGTGTGGGGGCGCGCCGACGTCAGCGACGCGCTGCTCGGCCAGACGCTCGCGCGTGCGCGCCGCGCGATCGGCGATACCGGCGACGAACAGCGCTTCATCCGCACGGTCGCGCGTTTCGGCTACCACTGGGTCGCGCCGGTCGAGATCGTCGACGATGCGCCATCGACGCGCGCTACGGCCGACGACGCAGCGCGCGACGACGAAGCCGCGGACGCGCCGCGCCCGCCCGCACGCGGTCGCCGCTCCCGCGTGATCGCCGGGGTCGCCATGCTCGCCTGCGCGCTCGTCGTTGCGGCGCTGTACGCCGCATGGCGTGGCGTCCGCCCGCCCGATGCGCCGGCGCCCGCCGGCGCCGCGCTCGTGCTGCCGATCGAGGTCGCCGACGGTGGCAGCGACGCGCGCTGGATCCGCTTCGGTGCGATGGACTACCTCGCCGCGCGCCTGCGCGAGCGCAGCGGCCTCGCGGTGCTGCCGTCGGAGCAGGTGATCGCCTACCTCGCACGCGACGGCGAGGCCGCGGCCGATCCGGCACGGCGCAGCGCGCTCGCGCGCGCGGCCGGCGCCTCGCTCGTGCTGGCGGCGCGCGTGCGACGCGAGGCGAACGGCTGGGCGGTCGAGCTCGACGTGCAGGACGCCGAGCGCAGCACGCGCCACGCTGCGACCGCACCGACGCCGCTGCAGGCGATCGATCGCGCGCTCGCCGGCTGGCTCGGCGACCCCGCGATCGCCGAAGCGCCCGCGCGGCCGACCGCGCTGGAGCTGCAGCAGCGCATCGACGCGGCCTTCCTCGAAGGCGACCTGCGCGAAGCGGCGGCGATCGCCGAAGCGGCCCCGGCCGACCTGCAGCGCACGCCGGAGATCGCCGTGCGCGTCGCCGAGGTCGACGAGCGTTCCGGTCGCATGGAGCAGGCGCAGCGCGGCTTCGAGCGCCTCGCCGGCGCGAGCGGCGTGTCGCCGCTCGTGCATGCGCGCGCGCTGTACGGACTGTGCGCGGTCGCGTTCCGCCGCAACGAGCCCGAGCGCGCGCAGGCGCACTGCCGCGATGCGCTCGCCGCGCTCGCCGGTCGCCGCGAGCCGTTGCTGCTCGGCCGCGCGTACATGATGCGCGGCGTGATCGAGGACCAGCTCGACCACTACGACGACGCGCTCGCGAGCTTCGCGCGCGCGCGCATCGAATGGCAGGCCGCGGGCAACCTGCCCGGCGAGGCGAGCCTCGACAACAACGAAGGCCTCGCGCACGCGCACCACGGCCGTTTCGCCGAAGCGGTCGCCGCGTTCCAGCGCGGCGCGGCGGTGTTCGAACGCTTCGGCGTGACCGACCATCTCGCTTCGTCGCTCGCGGCGAAGTCCGACGCGCAGCGCATGATGCTCGACGCCGACGACGCGCTCGCGAGCAGCACGAAGGCGTGGCGGCTGGCGCCGCGCATGGACGATCCACGCGCGGTGCTCGCGATCGCCTACACGCACGCGCAAGCGCTGCTCGCGAACGCGCGGCTCGACGAACTCGGCCGCCTGGTCGAACGCTACGACGACGGCACGCCGGCCGCGCCGCCCGAGTTCGCGCTCATGCGCCTCGCCTGGGACGGGGCGCGCGGCGTCGAGCCGCCGCTGTCGGTCGCCGACGCGGACCGGCTCGTCGAGCGCGTGCTCGCGCCGCCCGATCCGAGCAGCGATGCGCGCCTGTCGCGGGCGGTCGATCTCCTCGTCGCGGCCGCGCTCGCGCAGGGGCGGCGCGACGTCGCCGCGCACGCGCTGCAGCGGCTGCACGACGCCGGCGAGACGCCGCTCGATGCGGACCGCCCGTTCGTCGCCGCGTTCGCGGCCGCGCGCCTCGCGGCAGCCGGCGGCGACGTCGCGGCGGCCGATGCCGGCTACGCGCGCGCGTTCGAGCTCGCGCTCGCCGCCAACCGCGCCGACCAATGGGTGCCTGCCGGCGCGGCACGCGTCGCCGCGCTCGTGCGCGCGGGACGACTCGATGCCGCGCGCGGCGTCGGCGGCCGTCTCGCCGCGTACGCCGACCGCGACCTCGACGCGGCCGAGGCCCTGCTCGCGCTCTACGACGCCGGCGGCGAGACCGCCGCCGCCGCGCGCCTGCGCGAGCGCATCGAGGTGCTGCGCGGACAGCGCCTCGCGGCCGAGCACGCGCCGTGAAGCGCGTGTCACGCCGATGTCACGCCCGTGTCAACGCACCCTGAAGCCCGTTTGACGCGCGCGGCCGCGCGCAGGCCTAGGGTCGGGCGGCACGGTCGGGCGAGGCCCGGCTGCTCCGACTTTCCGCCAGGGTGCCCATCTTGAACACGATCCCGTTGAACGCGATCCCGATCCTCTTCCGTCGTGCCGCCATGGCCGGCCTGCTCGCGCCGCTGTTCGCGGCTGCGGCGGCGCCGACGACCCTGCATGTGCGCCCCGCCGCGACGCTCGGCAGCGAGATCACGCTGGACGTCGGCCTCGCGCTCGACGACGGCAACCCGGCCACTTGCGGCAGCGCGACCGACCTCGCCGTGCACGCCGGCGACGCGGTCAACTTCTGCTACACGCTGACCAACCATTCGACCCGCACGCTCGCGTACCACACGCTCGTCGACAGCGTCGACGGTCCGCTGTTCTCGCTCATGCACGAGGCGGTCGCACCCGGCGGCACGCTGCAGTTCAACCGCATCGTCACCGCGACGCTCGGCGTCGAGGACTACACCGCCGACTGGACCGCGCAAGACCAGGAGCCCGGCTACGCGGCCGCGCCGGTCGCGTTCGGCTTCACCGACATCGTCGGCAGCGGCACGCCGCTCGACCTCGCCGACGACGGCGCGACCGGCGTGACGCTGCCGTTCGCGTTTCCGTTCTTCGAGGGCGCGAGCGACCTGCTCACGATCGGCAACAACGGCACGCTCGTGCTCGGCACGCTCAGCGGCTTCAGCTACGCGTTCAACGACCCGCTGCCGTACGCGCCCGACGTGTTCATGGGCGGGCCGATCATCGCGCCGTTCTGGGACGATTTCGCCGACAGCGCGGGCAACGTCTGGTGGCAGGTCGACGGCACGCCGCCGAACCGCCGCGCGATCGTGCAGTGGATTCGCCCGCATTTCCTGCAGTCGGGCGGCGCGCCCGCGGTGTTCCAGGTACACCTCGGCGAAGCCGGCTCGCTCGAGTTCCACTACGCGAACACGATGTTCGGCGATCCCGCCAACCCCGACTGGGACAACGGCGGCAGCGCGACGGTCGGCCTGCAGAACGCCGACGCCACGATCGGCAACCTGTACTCCTACGACACGCCGTCGCTGGCGCCGGCGAGCGCGCTCGCCTGGACGCGCACGTCGCCGACCGCCTACGCGACGAGCGCGGGCGTGCATCTCGACGTCGCGCCAGCGCTCGCGCCGGCGACGATCGCGGTCACGCCCGATCCGCTCGTCGCGTCGGCCGAGCCGGGCGGCGCCGCGGTGACGTTGCCGCTGGTGATCGCCAACGACGGCGACCGCGCGCTCGACTGGACCGCGATCGAGGCGCCTGCCGCTCGTCCGGCGAGCGCGCCGGCGCCGCGTCCGGCATCGCCGCTCGCGTTGCGCAAACTCGCCGCGAACGCGGCCACGCGCGACCGCTGGCGCGCCGGCCATGCGCAAGTCGTGTCGCTGCGCGGCGCGACGACCGAAGGCTGCGACGAAGCCACGCCCGGCATCATCGTCCACGACGACGGCGCGCCCGAGGACGGCTATCGCGACGGCAGCGGCCTGTTCACGATCGCCGGCTACGTCGACCGCTTCACGCCGAGTGCCTATCCGGCGACGTTCACGAGCGCGTGCGTCGCCTTTCTCGCCTCGGCGGCGGGCACGAGCCAGGCATTCCAGCTCGTCGTCTACGACGACACCGGCTGGGACGGCGGCCCCGGCAACCTGCTCGCATCGGTCGACGCGATCGCGACCGATATCCCGACCACGGCGACGGCCGCGTTCGTGCGGGTCGACCTGTCCGCGCTCGGCATCAGTGTCGCGAGCGGCACCGTCTACATCGGCGTGCAGTTCGATCCGACCCAACCCGGCACCGCGTTCGTCGCGTCCGACGTCAGCGGCGCACCGGGCGCGGCCTCGGGGTACCTCATGCGCGGCAACCCGGGCGCACTCGGTTCGTGGGATCCGATCGTCGACCAGTTCAACGACTACCACGCGCTGCTCGTGCGCGCGGTCGAACACGCCGACGCGTGCGCGACGCCGTCCGACGTGCCGTGGCTGAGCCTCGACACCACGGCCGGAAGCGTCGGCGCGCATGCGCAGGCCACGATCACGGCGACGCTCGACCCGTCGCAGCTCGCCGCCGGCCACTACGCCGCGACGCTGTGCATCGGCAGCAACGATCCGTCCCATCCGCGCCTCGTCGTGCCGGTCAGCTTCGACGTCGGCGACCGCCTGTTCGACGACGGCTTCGACGGCTAGCGCAAAGCGATCCACGACGACCGCCGCGTGCGCCCAGCCGGTGCGCACGCGGCGCGAGTGCATCGTCGTGCGGGCGCACGCCGACGCGGCCGCAGCTGGCACTAAGGTTTTGGGGCTCGAATCACGTTTGGTTATGGAACGACCAACGTGAGGGATCTCCATGTTCCATCGATGCGGGCATCGCGCGGCCGCGCTGGCTCTCGTCGCGGCCGGCCTGTGCGTGTGCGACCAGGCGGACGCACAGCCCGCGCTCGCGCGCGTGACCGGGTCGGGTGCGGTGCAGCCGGATGCACTGCTGCGCGATACGGCGTTGGCCAGCGGCGGCGACGCCGTCGTGTTCGTTTCGACGGCGAGCAATCTGCTGCCCGGCGGCAACGATGTCGAGAACATCTATCGCTACGAACTGGACAGCCGCGCGCTGACGCGCGTGAGTTCGGCGCCCGGGACGAGCGCGCCCGCCGACAAGATCTGCTACGCGCCGGCCGTTTCCGGCAACGGCAAGGTGGTCGCGTTCGAGAGCTTCGCGACCAACCTCGTCGCGGGCAGCACCCAGCTCAACGTGTTTCGCCGCGATCTCGATACCGGCGCGATCACGCGCATCAGCGACGACGGGACGGGCAACGAAGGCAACAGTCAGGCGCGCAGTCCGGCGCTGTCGGGCGACGGTCGATACACGGTGTTCGTATCGGCAGCGAGCAACCTCGTGTTCGGCGACAGCAACGGCATGGTCGATGTCTTCCTGCATGATGCCGTCACCCACACGGTGTCGATTCTCAGCCTCAACCGCTTCGGCCAGTTCGCCGACGGCAGCGTCGAACCGCTGACGCCGCAGGCGATTTCCTCGGATGGGCAGCGCGTGGTGTTCTCCAGCCGCGCCAACGCGATGACGCCGGTCAACGGCAACGGTCTGCCGCAGGTGTACCTGCTCGACCGCGCGACGAACACCTACACGTTGCTCAGCCATGCGCCCGATGGCGCGCTCGGCGACGGCCTTTCCGATCAGGCGACGATTTCCGCGAACGGACGCTTCGTCGCGTTCAGGTCGACCTCGGGCAACCTCCTGCCCGGCAGCGTCAATCGCGTCTACCGCTACGACCGGCAGGACGATGTGCTGGTCAACATCCCGTTGCCGGCGGCGGTGGATTTCGATCCGCCCCTCGCGCTGTCGCCGATCCAGTGCCGCTATCCGCGCGTGACCGATGCGGGCGACGTGCTCGCGACCTGCGACTTCACGTCGCCCGCGCCCCCGCAGGTATTCCTGTGGACCGCCGCGAGCACGCGTTGGCGACTCGTGAGCCACGCGCTGGCCGGTTCGTCCGTGTTCGGCGACCTGCGCTCCGGATCGGCGAGTGGCATCAGCGCCGACGGCCAACGCCTCGCCTTCGATTCGCAAGCGACCGATCTCGTCGCGGGCGACACCAACGCGACCAGCGACGTGATGTTCGAGGCCGAGCCACGGCCGGACCTGATCTTCCGCAGCGGCTTCGAATGAACGGTCGCTTTTCCCCTGATTGCATGGAGCTTTCGCGCATGTCCCGCATCCGACGCCTATCGCGTTTCCTCATCCTCGCATCCGCCATTGCGGCGGCCGGCCTCGCGCAAGCGGCCAGCTTCAGGGTCACGACGCCGGCCGACAGCGGTCCCGGTTCGCTGCGGCAGGCGATCACCGACGCCAATACGAATCGGGGATTCGACGGCATCAGCTTCGCCATCGATCCGGCGGCGAGCGGCCCGGGGCCGTGGACGATCCCGCTGCGTTCGCCGCTGCCGCCGATCAAGGACCGGATCGCGATGTCCGGATTCTCGCAGCCGGGCAGCCAACCCGGCTTCCCCGCGCGACCGATGATCGAGATCGACATCGCGGGCATGTCGTGCAACGCGAACGACGATTTCGGTTCCGCGCTGACGTTCGTGCGCGGCGCCGAGCGCAGCCTGGTCTCCGGCCTCGCCGTCGTCGGCAACAGCGCCGGCTGCAACGGCGCGGCGATGCTGGTCCTGGCCGATGGCGTCAAGCTCGTCGCCAATCGTTTCGGCGTGCGCGCCAATGGTGACGTCGTCGGCCTCGGCGGCGTTTCCGTCGGCGTCGGCGTCCTGATGAGCCGCGACGCGGTGGTCGGCGATCCCGACCCCGACAACGGCAACATCTTCGCCGGCATCGACTCCATCGCGATCGCCATCGACGGCGGCAACCACGCCGTGCAGCACAACTGGTTCGGCAGCAACGGCATGGGCGAAACGGCGCCCGGTTCGATCATCGGCCGTGCCGGCGTGCTCACCGGAAGCATCGCGCTCAACGTGCCGCGGGCCTACCGGACGACGTACTCCGTGCAGGTCCAGCGCGACAGCTTCGGCTTGCGCGACTCGCGCATCGTCGATAACCGGTTCGTCGCGGTCGACTACGACGGCATCTACCTGCACGGCGGCGCACCCGGACCCGATACCCGTGGCAACACGCTGGCGCGCAACCTCTTCGGCACGAACGTCTGGGGACTTCCCGCGCTGGGCGCCGGTACCGCGATCCGGCTCGAGGACGGCACTCGCGATACCGCCGTCGCCGACAACACCATCCGCAATGGCAATGCGGGCGTCGTGTTCGCGCCGCGTTCCAGCAACCCGTCGTCGACGCCGGCCGGCACCGGCAACCGCCTCAGCCGCAACGTCTTCTTCGACCTCAATTCGACGGCGATCGCGCTGACCACGCAAAGCCCGCTCGCCAATGATCCGCTCGACGCGGACGAGGGGCCGAACCGCCTGCAGAATCGTCCCGAGCTCGCCGCCGCCAATACCGCCGGACTGCTCGAAGGCGGCTTGCACAGCATGCCGGGGCGCACCTACACGATCGAGGTGTTCCTGTCCGCCGCCTGCAGCAGCAGCGGTGGTGACGTCGCGGACATGTTCCTGCAGTCCTTCGACGTGACCACCGACGGCCAGGGCAACGCGAGCTTCGCGCAAGTCGTGAACCAGCCGCCGTTCGGCAGGCTCGAGGACGGCGACGTGTTCACCGCCACCGCGACCGACGCCGACGGCAACACCTCGGAACTGTCCGCGTGCGTGCGCGTGGCGGACCTGCTTCCCGTCACCCTGACGCTGCCGGCGTATCCGACCCGCGTACCCGCGATGGACCTTACGCTCGACGCCGCCGTCGACGTCTCCGGCAACGGCCCGGTGCCGCCGACCGGCACGGTCGTCTTCAGCGTCGTCGATCCGAACCGGCGCAGCCGTGAACTCGGCCGCGTGCCGGTCGTCAATGGCCGCGCGAGCTTGCCGACGCCGCAGCAGGGCCTGCTGCCGCAGGGCGGTCGCTACACGATCGAGGCGCGCTACGAGGGCGACGCACGCTACGCGGCGAACGCGGTTTCCTCGGGCTACGTGTTCGTGTTCCGGCCGCCGACCGCGCTGCTCCAGTTCGACCAGTCCGCGCCGGTGCGCCACGATCTCATCAGCGACGCGCGTGAGTGGCTCGACCTCGGCAACAACCAGTGGATGCCGCTCGGCATGGGCGTGTTCGACGCCTACATCGATGCCGACCGGTTCGACGGCCTCGCCACCGACCAGGCGCTGGTGCGCAAGGGTGGCGACTACTACACCGTCGATGCCGGCGGCCGCATGGCGCGGCGCCTTTCGGGCGTGCTCGGGAACCGCGAGATCCTCGACCTCATCCAGGTCGACGGCGACGTCGAGGCCGATGCCCTGGTGCGTGATCCGGGCACGCGCACGTACGCGATCGTGCAGTGCCTGTTCCAGCGCGACCGCTGCGAGGCGATCACGCCGCTCGAGGTGAATCCTGAGCTCCAATGGCGTGGCAGCGGCGATTTCGATGGTGACGGTCGCACCGACCTCGTGTTCCAGCAGCCGGGCAGCACGAGCGCGACCATCCTGCTGATGGACGATGGCAAGCCGCGCGGCAGCGTCAACCTGCGCATGCCCGACCTGCCGCACGGGCAGATCGCGACCGCCGACGTCGATGGCGACGGTTTCGACGACCTGCTTTGGACCGATCCGGCCGGGAACAGGATCGACGTCGAGCTCTTCCAGTACGGGCGTCCGTCCGGCCACCTCCAGGGCAGCCTGCGCGCGACCGGCTGGTCGTTGCCCGGAGCCGTCCATACCGCCAAATCGGGCATGACCGACTACGGCAGGGCGGAACTCCTGCTCGGCAACGCCACAGGCGACGCGATGGTCTGGACCGGCCTGGGCATCGGCTCGGGCAACCTGGCCGGCAGCCTGCAACTGTTGTACGGCAACGTGGATCTCGCTCTCGAGCGGACGCGTTGACGCGGTACGCATGACCGAGCCGTCGCGGGCCCGTTCCGGCCCGCGACGGCTGCCACGGCGTTCGCGTGCGGGCGCAGGCAGCCTGCTCGCCGATCCGGAGCGACCGCCTGCCGCTGCCGACCGACCGCCTGCGCGCGGTCAGCGACCCGGACGATCACGCGATGGCGCTCCATGCTCGAGCATGAGGCGCGCACGCCCTGCGCGCCCGCTTTCGGCGCGAATCGGCGTTGGGACATGGCAGGACTCCCCCGCGAGGTCGTGCCATGCGCCCTGTCATCCGATTCCTGCTCCTCGCCGCACTCGCCTGCGCCACGCGCGCCGAGGCGGCGATCTTCTGCGTCGCCAACTCGACCGCGCTGCAGAACGCGCTGACGACCGCTGCCGGCAACGGCGACGCGACCAACACGATCCAGCTGCGCAGCGGCACCTACCTCGCCAGCGGCAGCGGATTCACCTACTCGCGCTCCAGCGGCACCGGTTCGCTCGACATCGAAGGCGGCTGGGACGCGGGTTGCGCGACGCAGACGCCCGACGCCTCGCTGACCGTCCTCGACGGCCAGTCGACCGGACCGATCCTCGCGGCGACCAACTACCTCGCCCAAGGTGGCGACATCACGGTGCGTTACGCGAGCTTCCTGCACGGGATGGCGACGTCCAACGTCGGCGCCGCCGCGCTCACCGTCACCACGCAAGGCGCGACGCGCATCGAGAACTGCCGCTTCCGCCTCAACCATGCCGACGCGGCCGACACCGACTACGGCATCGTCCACGTCGCCGTCGTCGCCGGCCCCGCGTACTTCGTCGACAACGTCGTCGCCAACAATTCCGCGCTCGGCTCCGAGTTCGTCGTCGCGTTCGACTTCGCGGTCGGCGCCTCGACGATCGAGGTCTACCTCAACGACAACACCATCGCCGACAACGCGTTCGACACGACGGATCCGACCGCCGGCGCGGTGTTCCTGAGCCCGCTCGCGAACGGTTCGCTCGCCAACAACATCCTGTGGGGCAACGGCGGGCAGGAATTCCTGCAGAACATCACGATCCACCCGGTCATGCTGTCCAACGATGTCGACGTGCTCAACGTCGAGCCGGGAGCCGGCAGCAGCGGCAACCGCAACGACATCCCGCAGTTCATCAGCCTCAACAACCACCACCTGCAGGCGACCTCGCCGCTCTACAACGCCGGCCAGGCCGGTGCGCCGGGCGGCGACGGCGCGGTCGACCTCGACGGCAACCCGCGCATCCTGTTCGGCGCGATCGACATCGGTGCCTACGAACTCCAGGCGGAACCCGACGCGATCTTCGCGAACGGCTTCGACGGCGCCTGAACGGCCCGCCAGCCCCGGCGATTTGCCGCGGCCGCCGCTGCGTGGCAACGTAGCGGCGACCCTGGGGGGCGCATGGCGGACATCACCGAACTGATCGGCAAGGCGCGCGACGGCGACCGGCAGGCGTCCGAGCGCGTGTTCGCGCTGCTCTACGACGAACTGCGCCGCCTCGCTGCCGGCCAGCTGCGGGGCGAGGCGGCGATGCGCACGACTTCGCTCGTGCACGAGGCGTACCTCAAGCTCGC
>Ga0105239_10009737_pt1 | contig 10803 bp, 11 predicted proteins | sample KBSC44metaG_FD_92761 | JGI IMG/M metagenome (GOLD analysis project Ga0105239, IMG submission 92761) | Corn rhizosphere microbial communities from Kellogg Biological Station, Michigan, USA - KBS C4-4 metaG | ecosystem: Host-associated > Plants > Roots > Rhizosphere > Soil | place: Michigan, USA...
AAAGCTATGTGAGGCTTCTAGAAACGTAATAAATCTCATGCCGTTTCATCCTCATATAGAACCCAACGCTTGCGGAGTTGCCACTGAACCAGGGTTAAAACCAGAATAATGATAAACAGCAGATAAGCAATCGCCGATGCCGGGCCAATTTTGTAAAATTCGAAGGCATTTTTAAACATCCAGTAAACAAGCAATTCCGTACTGTGTGCAGGCCCGCCTTGGGTCAGAAGATACACCGAATCAAAAGCCTGGAAGCCATTGATCAAAGTCATAATGCCCACAAAAAACAGGGTCGGACTCAACATTGGCAAGGTAATATTCAAAAAACGTCGATAGGCCGAAGCACCATCCAAAAGTGCTGCTTCCGTTAAAGAAAGTGGAATCGTCTGGAGCCCCGCCAGAAAAATGAGGATATTGTAACCGGTGTCCTTCCAAATCCGAAGGATAACAACGGCCCATGGGGCAGTGCTCACATTATAGAGCCATGGAATGGGTTCTTGAATCAGATGGACTGCCTGTAAAAGCCAGTTAAACGCCCCATAGGCAGGATCGTAAAGCCAGCCCCACACGAGGGAAACACTAACCATCGGCGTTATAAAAGGCAGAAAATAAGCAATCCGAAACAGGGTTTGTCCCTTAATAGCCCGATTCAGTGCCATGGCCAAGAACAAGGCAATGACAACTTCCAACACACCGGATACAGTTACAAACCAAACGGTACTTTGCATGGACTTCCAAAAGAGCGGATCCTGGAGGACTGTTACATAGTTTTCAAACCCAACCCATGAGGGAGTTCCGAGTAGATTCCAATACGAAAAACTCAAACCTAAAGAACCAAAAACCGGGATATAGGTAAAAATCAGTAAGCCCAACAAACAGGGTGCCAAAAGCAGGATGGCCCATAAGGTTTCTTCACGCTGTTGCCATTCGGGGATCGGAACTTGAACGGATTTTCGCATTATCTATTTTTTTGCTCCTGCCTCAATAGTTTTTCGAGAGCAGGTTTAGCCTCTCTGAGTGCTTGTGCAGGACTTTTTTGACCTTCCCAAACCGGTTCCAAACTCAATTGTAATAGTTCAGAAAATTCATTCCAGCGGGTAGGCACAGACGTTGGCACAGCTTCTTTTAGTGTATCTAAAAAGTAGAATCCGTGAGCGGGCAACCGACCCGGCTGGGGGCGAAACACAGTCTGTGCAACCGATTCTCTCGCGGGAATAATCAGTCCGTTTTGTGCCATAGCCCTTAGACTGGCTGAACTGGTTAAAAATTTAACCAGCTTCCAGGAAGCATTTTGATGATGGGTTTTAGCAGAAATCGCATAGCCGCTGGCATCTACACCCACACGCGATTGTCCACTAGGACCAATCGGAAGCGGTGCCACATCCCAGCGAAATTTTGCTTGCTCCCGCAAAACCGGAACCGTCCAACGCCCACTCACCAGCATGGCAAGTTTTTGCTGGAGAAAAAGCTGGCTCATCACCGCATCGCCACTTTCAGCCCGTGTCGGAGCCACATGGAAACGATTGCGAAGATCTGAGTAAAACTGGAGCCCTTGCAATGAGGCTGGCTGCGTCAGTAAAAGTCTACCCTTATCTCGATTCCAAAGATCACCTCCGGCACTCCACACAAAAGGCAACCAGTATAAAGGCGGTTTGGAAAAGAATGACAAACCGTATTGAGGAGACGCTTTAAATTTTCCACGGTGCGTTAAGGCTTTGGCTTTCTGCACCATTTGCGGCCAGGTCCAATCGGCATCCGGCTCACTCACACTATCTTTGCGAAATAAATCCACATTGTAATAAACGACCAGATTCGATAAGTCTCTGGGTAAAACTCCCAAAGCTTGAGAAGCAGGACGTTGAAATGCCTGAAGCGCCTTCGGATAAAAATCGTTTAACTCCAAACGATCCCGTTTTACGAAAGGACGCAGATCCTTAAAAACCCCATTATGAGCGTATACAGGATAATTTAAACTATTAACCAGCATAACATCCGGTGCCATACCCCCAGCAACGAGCAGGTGAATTTTTTGGAAGTAATTTTCCGGAATATGCATTAAACGCACATGCACATCAGGGTTGTTGGCTTCAAAACGCTTTAAGAGAAGCTTAAGACCGTCGACTTCCTGCTGACTCCCCCAGGTTGAAAACGTGATCATACCCTGTTGTTTTTTCGTATCCTGTGTCGTGGAATGACAACCTGACAGTGCGATACTGATAAGCAGTAATCCAAGTATTTGAGGTATGACATGTCGGATGCAAAACAGGTCGGAAGCTTTTTTAAAAGTATCCTTCCCTGACAAATAAAAACGGTTATTTTTTCTGGAACCTAATGGCGTCAACTCGATACTCCCAGTGTTATCCTTGACAGCTTCGCATCTCTCCGCAAAAATAAGCTCTTTTTCATTACAAAACATACCCGTTTACGCTGGAATGAAGGACTCTTAGTGAATTTTTGCCAAGCCTTTTTGATCCGTTCTGAATTCCCGCGATGCTTATCAAGGGCAATTCTGAAATGTCTCTCTATTTATAAGTATAGTCAGTCTGATGAAAATAAAACGGAAAATTTCTTTCATGCTTCCTCTCTGGTTTATCAATACCATTGCCGATATCCTGCATAAACAGAACTCTACGACACCTGTTATGCCGCATGCGGATGCTGCACAAAATCCTTCCATCGAAACAACAAAAAGGCTAACTCTGATCCAATCGAGAAAAAGTAGCGATGAAGCAATCGAAAAAATTATTGATGATAGCATGCCAATTCGGCGTATAAGACGTGCTGTTGAGTCTCAACTCGTACAAGAATTTGGGTTGGGGTTTATCCAAAAATTGTCATTAATTTCGAAGCAGCAACTGCCTTAGTCGTTCAGTTTCAGGCTCTGTGGAATCAAACTCGCGGTAAGTTTTGAGCGTTGTCTTGAGGTAATCCCACTCAAAGGGTATCGTCAAACAATAGAGATCTTCTCCAACACACTGAAAACGGGGCTCAGGTAAAGAGGGCACCTCAAAAGGTGAAGCAAGGGTTTGAACGTTTAAATCAACGTGAGATTTTAAAATAACCGCATACGGAATCGAAGACGCTCTATCGCTTTGAAAAAAAGAAAGCCGCTTTGAAGATGACTTAACTTGAGGCATGATCCACTGAGCAGAACTCAATTTTTGTTCAGCATGCAATGCTATCATCCAAGATTGAACAATCTTTATGGTGGCCACATCCGAAGCAATGAAAATAGCTCCGTGCTTCATTAATCGCTGACTGGCAAGCATAAGGAAATCTTGTATCAGTCCATCATCATTGTAATCCGGCCCCAACATAAAGGCCGTGATGAGATCAAAGCGCTGTTCCGTGTTTTCCAACCAGGTAAGGCCGTCTCCAACATAGCTTTCTGAGTGAGGCAAAATTTTGCGAGCAAAGCTTGCCTGAAGTGCATTCTCTTCCAATAAAACCAAGTGTTTCAATGACTGGGAAAAGCAGTTTTGCAGGGCTAGCGACGGCCCCCCTAAGCCTGATCCGAAATCACAGATCGATTGGATTCGTTTAGGATCGAAACAGCCCTTTTTGAATGCCTGCCTTAAAAGCTCAGAAGCATACCGGTACCCGAATCGTTGCATCGGATGCGGTATGGAATACTTCTGGTAAAGAGACTCTATAACGCTGCTAACCATCACGCTTAATAAGTGCCCTATGCAAATTCACTACAACAGTATCCGTCATTCCCGCGAAAGCGGGAATCTCACCCTTTCAATCGAAGAATATGACATGAAAGATTAATCTTGAAGCAACTTTTCTATATTTATCAAAATGTGAAAGAAATCATAGTCTCCTGCTTTAGCAAGTTACTTGCTTGAAAGATAAAGATTTCCGCTTTCGAGGGAATGACGTTTACATATTTCCAAACTAAAAAACTAGGGAACAATAACAATATTCCCTAGTTTTTACAATTTTCTAAAAATCCCTAGTCGATTTTTTGGAACATGTAGCCGATACCGCGAGCCGTCAAAATCAGCTCAGGATTGCTGATATCGGTTTCCAGCTTGGAGCGCAGGCGGCTGATGTGAACATCTACCACACGGGTATCAATCCGATGATCCGGTGGATAGGACCACACATGCTGCAAAATATCGCTTCGGGAGAATGGCTTGCCGGAATTGCTAACCAGCAATTCCAGAAGGCTGAACTCCATCCCCGTTAAACGAATTCGTTCGTTCTTTTTGAAGACTTGGCGTTTATTGAGATCCACTTTTAAACTGCCAATCATCACAACATTATTGGTATCTTTACCGACAACCGCTGGTGCAGCTGAAGAGGTACTGCGAGTTGTAGTTGCGCGGCGCAAAATACATTTAACGCGAGCTTCCAACTCTTTCGGGCTAAAAGGCTTCACCACATAATCATCCGCACCCAGCTCCAAGCCGGTAATCCGCTCAGCAACATCACCCAAAGCCGTCAAAATAATGATAGGCGTATCAGTGGTTTTACGAATTTCTTTGGTTACGCCGTAACCATCGATTTTCGGCATCATAATGTCAAGAACGACAATATCGGGAAGAAACTGATTGAAAATATCCAACGCTTCTTCACCATCGGCCGCGGTTGCGGTATCAAAGCCGAGCATTTTAAAACGTGTTTCAAGAATCCGGCGAATACTCGCCTCATCGTCAACAATGAGGATTTTATCGTTGCGAGCGGGGTTTTTGCCGCTTTCTTTTTCAACGGGAGAAGAAGGCAAACTCAATGGGACATCCTCGTTAAGTCTTCTGATAAATAACGTTTTACTCAGCTATTAACAGGGGTTAATGGCATTCATTCTATCGAGCCTCTGTCATGACTCTATGACTACTATTATAGTGACAGACCTCGAGCAAAGATCACTTTTTACTCATACTACCGTTCTTTCATCATACTAAAAGGCGGCTAGAGCGTAAAGACAATCACTGATAAGACGCGATTACAAAAAAGCAAAAAATCAGCCTGGAGCTATTTCCAGGCTGATTTTCGGTTGCGTCTGTTTAATTTAGGGGGAGGAGAAAAGTTACGCCTGAATCACAACATCCGACTTATTGCTGAGGTAGCGATCCACCATTAAAGGGAGCATATTCTCAGGCACAGGTTTGCCGAACTCTTTTTGGTATGTATCGCTGATCTGTTGAGATGCTTCTTGGTACACCTTATCGAAGTGCGTCATCATTTGATCAGAGCGGATGGTTTGACCGACAGTTTGCGATTGCTGACTGATGAAGTTAAAAACACTGTCGGGAGTTTTTAAGGATGCATTTTGTGCAGCGGTATTGGTATCAATGCTACCCGGTAAAACAGCATCCTGGCTGGAATTCGTTTTTTTGCCCTTGCTTTTGGAAACACCTAAGCCAGAGTTTAAAGGGTTATTGGGATTGAAATTTGAAAAATCGGTCATTTGCTACAACCTCACTCGTTCGTCTTGTCTATAAGCCACAAATCTTTTTTCTGTCTTCAGAAGAGTTAATGAACACCTGATGATGGTCCTATCGACAGCTATGCGAACAGACTGAAGAGTAACTCATCAAATATTTAACATTGTTAATATAGATGTTTTTATAATTTTAATGCAAAAAGTGGACTTGTCACCTCATCCAGGCATATGGATTCCAGAAAGTGGAAACGATAATGCCAGTTGTATCACTGGGGTTTTCTTCCTATCATGGAGCCTGTCATGGAACCCGGCAGAAGCCGAATGGGACGGAGATCGATAAAGTGAATCGCTTAAAACTGGTTATTCCCAAAGGTCGCTTACAAGACAAAGCTGTCGCCTTGCTCGAATCCATTGGGATTTCACTCACCTTTAGCACCCGTTCATACCGCCCCATCTGCTCCGATCCCGATATTGAAATTAAACTCTTGAAGCCCCAAAATATTACCTCCCTCATTGCTTTGGGACGCCATGATGTCGGCTTTGCCGGTTACGACTGGCTCCTTGAAAACAACCTCGACAAAAGCCCTGACATTACGGAACTCCTTGATCTCGGCTATAACAAAGTCCGCTTGATTGCTGCTGTACCCGATGAGTTGGCAGAAAACGATCGGTGGAAAAACATGCGCCTTGTAGTCGCTTCCGAATATACCAATATTGCCCAGCGCTACCTCGCGGAGCGTCGCCTGAATGCAGTTCTCATTAAAAGCCATGGTGCGACAGAAGCGTTACCACCTGAAGACGCCGATATGATTATCGACAATACCTCGACGGGTGCGACTTTAATCGCAAATCATCTGACCATTGTCGATGAAATCCTTCAATCCACCACCCGTGTATTTGCAAGCACAGTAGCTATGGACGATCCGGGAAAACGTGAAAAGCTCGATCAAATGAAAATGTTGATGCAGAGCACGCTGAACGCACAACGCAAAGTACTCCTCGAAATGAACGTCAGCAAGGAGGACCTAGAAAAGCTGGTTAATAAGCTTCCGGCAATGCGCACTCCCACGGTCGCTCCCTTGTATGGTCAAGAAGGCTATGCCGTCAAAGCGGCTGTCCCCTCTAAAGACGTATCTACTTTAATCCCTCAGCTCCTGGAACTCGGTGCAAGAGACATACTCGAGTATCGCCTAGAAAAACTGGTACCTTAAGCCATGACGTCCGAACCCAGCAAAATTTTACCCCGTCGTTCCGTACAGAAAATTACGGCCTATAGTCCTCCTTTGGAAGGGCGGCGCAGCCGGATTCGCTTGGACTTTAACGAAAATACCCAAGGGTTTCCGCATATCGGCCTTCCCAATATGCCGGAAGAAGAGGCAAGAGCCCTCTTAACACTCTATCCTGAATATACCGAATTCCTGAAACAGCTCTCAGTTTTGCTGGAGCTACCCGTAGACTATCTGCTTTGTACGAATGGCAGTGATGAAGCTCTGGCTATTATTCCGCAAACCTTTATCGAACCCAAGGAAGATCGCGCTTTAACCATGACGCCCACCTTCGGGCTCATTCCTCACCAATTGCATCTGGCTGAGGCAGATTTAACTGAGATTCCTTACAATCCAACAACTCATCTGTATGATATTGAGCCAATTGAAGCGGCCTTGGCTGAAAAACAGGTTAAAGTAGCTGTTTTTGCATCCCCTGACAATCCAATCGGGGCTGCCCTACCGGTTGAAACCGTTGAACAGTGGTGTCAGCGTTTCCCTAAAACCCTTTTCGTAATTGACGAAGCCTATGCAGAATATGCGGGTCAAACGGCCCTCCCGCTGGTTCAAAAGTACAACAATCTGCTGGTCACACGGACATTCTCAAAAGCATGGGGCCTTGCAGGCTTGCGCCTGGGGATTATTGCCGGTAATCCGGAATTAATCCATTACCTGAAGCGCGTGCGCTCTCCTTACAGTGTCAATACACTGGCCGTCAAAGCAGCTTTAAATTTGCTTCCCAGGAAAGAAGACGTTTTTAAGGCGGCTCGGGAAACGATGCAGCGCAAGGAAAGGGTTCTTGCTCAAATCCAGGAACGTGGCTACTACGTTACACCGGGACGAGCGAATTTCTTCCTGCTTCATATCGGTCCTGATTCCAGCACTTTCGTCAATTTCTTCCGTGAGAACGGAATTTTACTGCGAGATCAATCCTCTCGTATCGGGCTTGAAGGACTCGTCCGAATTTCAGTGGGTAATGACGCTGAAATGAACCGTTTTATCGACGTACTGGATGCCTTCCGAGACCACCATGTTCTGCTATTTGACATGGACGGTACTTTAGTCGATACTCACCAAAGTTTTGACGCTACGGTTGCAGAACTCGTAAAAAAACACAGCGGTAAGCCCTTGGCGGCTGACGAGCTGGATAACCTGCGTCGGGAAGGCGGGTTTAACGACGATTGGGAAGCTACGGTTGAATTATTAAAACGTCGTGGCGTGAGCAAAACGCTTGAAGAAATTTCCAATGAAGCTCAGGAACTCTACCTGAAGCTTGCACCGGATAATGAAAAATGGATTATCAATCCCGATCAACTGCGTCAGCTCAAACGCCGTTTCAAATTGGGTGTGGCAACCGGGCGCTATCGCCTGGAGTTTGACACCATTTGGAAAGAGCGCTTTGAAGAGTTTTTCGATATCGTCATCTGCCAGGATGATGGTGGTAGCCTGAGCGATGGCGAAGGTTGGGAGAAAAAACCGCATCCTCGAATCATCAAAGAAGCTCTCAAAGGCATGAATGCAGCGGGTGGGGTATATGTTGGAAACTCAGTAGATGATATGAAAGCCGCTAAAAGCATTGATCTTTTTGCAATCGGCGTGAATTTCAACAACGATTCCACCACCATGAAAGCCGCTGGGGCTGATTGGACCATTGATAGTTTTGATGAGCTGGTTTCTCGCTTAACGCCTGCCCCCCCACCCTAGCCCCTCCCCCGCAAAGGGGGGAGGGGATTCCGAATTTTTAAAATATGATTTTCGGAAACCTCTTCTTACACTAGACGCAATCAACCTACACTGAAATATTTCTGCACTTCTCCTTCCCGTATATTAATCCCCTCCACCCTTGCGGGGGAGGGTTAGGGTGGGGGATAAACTCCAAAGGAACCCTGCAAAATGAGCCGCATCGGTACCGTCACACGCAATACCAAAGAAACTCAGATTCATTTGGAAATCAACTTGGATAAAGCTTCTGAGCCGAAAATAAACACAGGCTTACCTTTCTTTGACCATATGCTGACTGCCTTTGCATGCCACGGTCGTTTTGGACTCAAAGTTGAAGCCACGGGTGATATCGAGGTCGATCCTCACCACCTGATTGAAGATACCGGTATTGTTTTGGGTGAAGCCATTCGCCAAGCGCTTCCCGGTTACAAAGGCATTTTGCGTGCCGGTTGCTTTGCCTTCCCGATGGATGGAACCTTGTCAGTCGTTGCCTTGGATCTCTGTGGTCGCTCCAATTTGGTTTGGAAAGTAAAATACGGTCCTTTCACCGTGGGTAATATCGATCCCAATCTTTTTCGTGAATTCTGGAAAGGCTTAAGCGATGGCATGCGCGCTGCCGTGCATTTCCATGTCCCTTGCCAGGACAACGATCATCACGTCATCGAATCCTCCTTTAAAGCCTTTGGTCGCGCCCTTAAAGAAGCCGTCGTTCCCGTTTCCAGTGGTAGCACACTCAGTACCAAGGGGATGATTGACGCATGACAAGTTCTCCCCCACCCTTACCCTCAGAGGGGATAACAGATTCTGAAAAAGAAAAAAGTTCTGCAAAATTTTCGAAATTGGCTTTGGATGTCATTGATTACGGTGCCGGAAATGTCGGCAGTGCTTTAAGAAGCCTGGAGCGCATCGGTGTTCAATACCGCCTCGTGGGCGGAGACCATCCCATGCCAACCGGCGATCGTCCGATTTTATTTCCCGGCGTCGGAGCCTTCGGAGCGTCAATGGCTCAACTCAAGGTTCGAGGCCTGAATACTCGAATACCGGATATGGTCAAACGGGGAACCCCCTATGTGGGAATTTGTATCGGTATGCAAGTGCTTTTTGACTTCAGCGAAGAAGCTCCCGGTGTTCCTGGCTTAGGCCTTTTACCCGGCAAAGTGGTTAAGTTCACTGAAGGTAAAGTGCCCCAAATCGGGTGGAACCGGATTGAAGCCAAGCAAGCCGACTGGCCTGAAGGGCACGTTTACTTCGTAAATTCCTACTACCCCAGCCCTACCCATACTGAACACAGCTTGTATGAAGCGGTTTATTACCAGCCCTTTACAGCGGCTGTCCGCTCCGCTAATATCACCGCGTTTCAATTTCATCCGGAAAAAAGCGGGCCTTTCGGACAATCCTTGCTCGAAAAATCCCTGGAGGAGCTTCTCTAATGGCCAGTACTCAAGAAGCTCCCGTTAAAAAAAATCCAGCGGGTACGGGTTTCAGCCATCGCATTATTCCTTGTTTGGATGTCGCGGACGGGCGCACTGTAAAAGGCGTTAAATTCACCAGCCTGCGCGATGTCGGCGATCCGGTTGAACTCGCCATCCGTTACCAGGAACAAGGTGCGGACGAGTTGATGTTCCTGGATATTTCCGCCTCGGTTGAAGGCCGAAAAACGATGCTGGATGTCGTTCGACAAGTGGCCCGCGAATTGAGCATTCCCTTCAGTGTCGGGGGCGGAATCAGCCAGATTGAAGACGTGATGCGCCTGCTGGAAGCGGGAGCCGATAAGGTTAGTGTCAACACGGCTGCCGTGAAACGTCCTGAACTCATTCGTGAAATCGCGGAAGCCTGTGGCTCTCAGTGCTGTGTGCTCGCCATTGATGCCAGACGCCGAACCGAGCCTATCCAAACTCAGTACACTGAATGGGCTGTCTTGACCCACGGCGGACGTCAGGATTCAGGCCTCGAAGCCTTTGCCTGGGGTGAAGAAGCGGTCAAACTAGGTGCTGGAGAAATCCTCCTGACTTCCTGGGATCAGGATGGAACCCGTGCTGGCTTTGATTTAGAACTCACCCGTCGCTTTGCAAGTGGTTTGCCTGTTCCCGTGATCGCATCCGGTGGGGCCGATGGTCCCCAAAGTTTTATTGATGTTTTTACCAGCGGTGGTGCCGATGCCGCGCTGGCCGCCAGTATTTTCCATGACGGTCATTGGACCGTCCGTGATTTGAAAGAAGAGATTGCAAAATCCGGAGTCAGCATTCGCTTATGATTATCCCCAGTATTGATTTAATGGGCGGAAAAGCCGTTCAGCTGCGTCAAGGAAAAGACCTGGTCCTGACGGCTGATCGGGATCCGATTGAACTGGCTAAAGAATTTAACCGACACGGTGAAATCGCTGTTATTGACCTGGATGCCGCTTTGGGCAAGGGCGATAACCTG
>Ga0105239_10009738_pt1 | contig 10802 bp, 8 predicted proteins | sample KBSC44metaG_FD_92761 | JGI IMG/M metagenome (GOLD analysis project Ga0105239, IMG submission 92761) | Corn rhizosphere microbial communities from Kellogg Biological Station, Michigan, USA - KBS C4-4 metaG | ecosystem: Host-associated > Plants > Roots > Rhizosphere > Soil | place: Michigan, USA...
CTGCATGTCGACATAGAGATAATTGACCAGTTGGGCGTTCTCGGTGCGGACCATCGCCGGCACCTGGGTCAACTTGATCTGGGCAAGCTGGCCCAGCGGAATGCTCATGCCGCCCGGCGCTTGCACCAGGACGTGCTCGGCGATCGATTGCGGATCGGAGCGGAAGGCGCGCGGATAGCGGACATTGACCGTGTAGCGCTCGCGTCCCTCCACCGTCGTGGTGACCGGCTCGCCGCCCAGCGCCGTCAGGATCGTTTCCTGGAGGTCGCCGACCATGAGACCGTAGCGCGCCAGCGCTGGCCGATCCGGCAGGATTTCCAGATAGTAGCCGCCCTCGACCCGTTCGGCGTAGGCGCTGGTCGTACCGGGCACGGTGCGGACCGCCGCTTCGATCTGCTTCGACAGCTGGTCGATGCCGGTCAAGTCCGGTCCATAAATCTTGACCCCGATCGGCGTGCGGATGCCGGTCGACAGCATGTCGATGCGCGCCTTGATCGGCATGGTCCAGGCGTTGCTGACGCCGGGGAACTGCAACGCCTGATCCATCTGCTGGACCAGCTTGTCGACCGTCATGCCCGTCGGCCACTCGGATTCCGGCTTCAGGTTGACGATGGTCTCCATCATCTCGACCGGGGCTGGGTCGGTCGCTGTCTCGGCGCGGCCGGATTTGCCGAAGACCGATGCGACCTCCGGGAAGCTCTTGATGATCCGGTCCTGCGTTTGCAGCAGTTCGGCCGCCTTGGTGACCGATAGGCCGGGCGGGCTGACCGGCATGTACATCAAGGTCCTTTCATTCAGGCTCGGCATGAACTCCGAGCCCAGCCGCATCAGGGGGATCGCCGTCAGCGCAAGCACCACCAGGGCCAGCGCAATGGTCAGCGCCTTCGCCCGAAGCACAGCGCTGATGACGGGACGATAAAGCCAGATCAGCACCCGATTGAGCGGATTCTTCTGCTCGGGCAGAATCCGTCCCCGTACGAACAGGATCATCAGCACGGGGACCAGCGTCACCGACAGCAGCGCGCCGCCGGCCATTGCGAAGGTCTTGGTCAGCGCCAGCGGCCGGAACATGCGGCCTTCCTGCGCCTCCAGCGTGAAGACCGGCAGGAACGACACGACGATGACCGCCAGGCTGAAGAACAGCGCCGGGCCGACCTCGATCGCAGCCTCGGTCAGAGTCCGGATACGGGAAGCGCCCTGCGGCGCCCGCTCCAGATGCTTGTGGGCGTTCTCGATCATCACGATGGCAGCGTCGACCATCGCGCCCAGCGCGATCGCGATGCCGCCGAGGCTCATGATGTTGGCGCTGATGCCGAAGGCGTGGAGCAGCGCCATCGCGATCAGGATGCCAATCGGTAGCATGATGATGGCGACCAAGGCACTGCGCGCGTGCAGCAGGAACACACCACAGACGAGCGCGATAATGACGCTCTCTTCGAGCAAGGTGTGCTTGAGCGTGCCAATGGCGCGGTGGATCAGGTCGGACCGGTCGTAGACCTCCTGGATGCTGACGCCCTTGGGCAGGCTGGGCGCGATTTCGGCGATCTTCTGTTTGACGTTGTCTATGACGGTCAGCGCGTTCTGGCCGTCACGCTGCAAGGCGATGCCGCTCACGACCTCGCCCTGGCCGTTGAGTTCGGTGATGCCACGACGTTCGTCCGGCCCAAGTTCGACGCGAGCCACGTCGCGGAGCAGGACGGGGGTCCCGCCTTCCATCTTCAGCACAATGTTCCCGATGTCATCCGTGCCGCGCAAATATCCGCGCCCGCGCACGACATACTCGGTTTCGGTCATCTCGACCGTGCGGCCGCCGACATCCTGATTGCTGGCGCGGATTGCGTCGCTGACCTTGCTCAATGGGACGCCGTAGCTTTGCAGCTTCTGCGGATCGACGACGACCTGATATTGCTGGACGAAGCCGCCGACGCTCGCCACCTCGGCGACACCCTCGGCCTTGGCGAGCTGGTAGCGCACCGTCCAATCCTGGATCGTCCGCAGTTCAGCCAGTGTGCGTTGCGCGCCGGTCACGACATACTCGTAGACCCAGCCGACACCGGTGGCGTCCGGTCCGAGCGACGAGGTCACGCCTGCCGGCAATCGCTTTGATGCGAAGTTGAGGTATTCGAGAACCCGGGAGCGAGCCCAGTAGAGATCGGTGCCATCCTGGAACACGACATAGACGAAGGACACACCGAAATAGGAGAAGCCGCGCACCACCTTGGAGCGCGGAACGCTGAGCAGCGCGGTGGTCAGCGGATAGGTGACCTGGTCCTCGACCACCTGCGGCGCCTGGCCCGGATATTCCGTGTAGACGATGACCTGGGTATCGGAGAGGTCGGGGATGGCGTCGAGCGCCGTATGTTCGACTGCGTAAATCCCGGCGCCGACAACGAAGACGGTCGCCAGCAGCACCAGGAAGATATTGTGCATCGACCAACGGATGATGCGCGCGATCATTGGCCGGCTCCTTGTGCGGGAGCGGTGAATGTCTGCAAGGCCGAACGCAGGTTGCTCTCCGCGTCGATCAGGAAGTTGGCGCCGACCACCACTTTCTCACCGGCCGTAACGCCTTCGCGGATTTCGGCAAGGCCGCCCCCCCTTTGGCCGACCTTGACGGGACGCGGCTCGAACCGTCCCTCGCCGCGCTCTACCAGCACGACCTGGCGCGCGCCGCTATCGAGCACGGCCGAATCCGGTACCGTGACTACTGACGGGCCGGCCGGCGCCGTGATTTCAGCGGTCGCGTACATATCGGTCTTGAGGGCAAGGTCCGGATTGGGAAGCTCGACCCTGACCTTGGCGGTTCGCGTCTCCTTGTTGATCGTCGGATAGATGAACGCGACCTTTCCCGAGAAAGCGCGATCCGGGTAGGCGGTGACCGTGATCTTTGCATCTTCCCCTGGCCGGACCGAGCCCAGATCCTGCTCGAACACGTCGGCCAACACCCAGACGGTCGAGAGGTCGGCGATGCGGTACAGCATGTCCCCGGCCGCGAAGTGCAGACCGTCCACCGCCTGCTTTTCCATGACGACCCCGTCGATCGGCGCCGTCAGGGCCAAGCGGCCATCCTTGCCGAGAGAAGGCGAGATGCCCCAATTCCGGAAGCGTGCCAGCGCGGCGTCGGCGATCGTGTTCGTGTTCCGGCGGACCGTCATGTCGCCTTCATCGACCCTGCCGGCAGCGTCCCGCGCGATCCGATATTCCTGCTGGGCGAGCACGATGTCAGGTCCATAGACCTCTGCCAGCGGCTCGCCCTTCTTGACGGGCTGGCCGGACGTGTTGACCAGGAGCTTGGTGATCCAGCCCTCGAAGCGCGGCGCCACGACCGCAATCCGTCGCTCGTCCAGTGCGACGGTGCCGACGGCGCGGATGGATCGCGTGATGGTCCTTGTGGAAGCCGCCTCTGTCCGCACACCGAGCTGTTGAATTCGGCCGGCTGCAATCTTGACGATCCCGGCTTCTGCGGCGTCGCCTTCGTAGACGGGGATGTAGTCCATCCCCATCGAATCTTTCTTCGGCACCTGCGACGTATCCGGCAGGCCCATCGGGTTGCGGTAGTAGAGAACCTTGCCTTTGCCCGCGGGCGGTTGGACTGGGGTCGATGCCGGGTTATCGACGTAGATCGGCTGATAGTCGCGACCTTGAGCATCCCTCTTCGGCGTCGCCGAATAGAATGGCTTGCCCGAAGGGTCCTGGTAGTAGAGCGGCGGATTGGTCTGCGCCGGTGCGGCGCCGGCCATCAGCGCCGCGACGACGACAAAGCGAAATGACGTCTTCATAGATCGTCTCCGATCAGCCGCTCGATCGCGGCAAGCTGTCGCTGGCTGTCAAACTCGGCCGACAACAGCTGAATCCTGAGATCGGCTAGGTCGTGCTCGGCCATCAGGACATCGGTCAGCTCGGCCTTGCCGACCGCGTAGGCGGCGGTCCCCGAGCGCACGAGCGCTTCATTCTTCGGCAAAAGCTGGGTCTTGATGAGATCGGCCGTGCGGCGGCTGGCGGAGAGGCTCGCGGCGGCTTCCGCAATGTCGCCTTCGATCTGCTGGTCCAGCGCCTCCCGCCGTGCACGGGCCGCCCCCAGCTGGGCGCGGGCTTCGCGCTCCTGGGCATGGTGCAGACCGAACTGCAGCGGCACCTTGAGCCCGATCATCGCGGTGTAGCCGTTGGGACCGTTGCCGGTGCGGTCGATCGCCCCTGCGCTGACGGTGACGTCGGGATACCAGCTCTTCTCCGCCAGTTCCCTGTCGTGCTCAGCGCCCGCGATGGCGGCCGTCGTCGACTGAAGGCCCGGGTTGGCGGTCCTGGCCCGCTCCAAAAGCGCGGCCGGCGCCATCAGTTCAGCCGGCGGCAGCGGCCTCAGCTGCCTGGGTTCAGCGAGCGGCGCATCGATCGGGCGCGCAAGCAGGGCATTGAGCCGTCCCTTTGCCGAGCGCAGGGCGGCATCCTGCCGCGCGATCTCGGTTTCGATGCGGGAGGTCTCGACCTCGGCCTTGAACACCGCCTGCTGGGAGCCGCGGTTCTGTCCATAACGGTCGCGGGCCAGGCGGGCGATGTCGTGAACCACATTGTGCAGTTCGTGCGTCGTGCGGATCGTCTGGTCGGCCTGATAATACTGCGCGAAGGCAACCTTTACCTTCTCGACCAGTTCGGTCTCGGCGGTCCGGCCGTCCGCAGCCATCCGATCGACCTCGGCCCGCGCGGCGTCGCGCTTCAGGTCGAGCTTGCCCCACAGCGGGATATCCTGCTCGACGCTATAGATCATCTTATTCTGGCGCGGCCCGCGCGTGCGATCGATCTCGTCCGAGGTGACCCGCAGGGTCGGATCGTTCCAGGAGCCGGCGATCTCGACGCGCGCCCGGGCCGCCTCGACCTCCAGCGCGCGCGCCGCCAGCTCGGGGCTCAGCCGCCGGGCGATCGCCAGCACGCCGTCGAGCGATGCACCCGGCACGGCATCCCCAGCGCCTGCAGGTTCGCTGAGAGCCGCAGTGCCCAGAACGAGCGCGAGGAAGAGCCCGAGCTTGCGCCCGGGCCTCCCGCAGGCCGCATTCGGCCCGCATATCGGGATCGCCATCTCACTTGGCGTCGAATTCGACCGTGCCCTGCACGGTCTCGGTTTCGCCTTGCACCTTTGCCGAGATGTGCAGCGCCCATTTGCCCGCCATCCCGGTCTTGAGCGCGAAGTGATACAGGCCGTCCTTTCCCGGTGCGGTCGGCGTCACTTTTCCGGCCATGTCATCCATGCCCGACGGGCCCATGTCGGTCTTGCTTTCGAAGATCACCGCGTCGGTGACGGGCTTGCCGTCCGGGGTATGGAGCAGCTTGACGGCAACATCGGTCTGACGGGGTCCGGTCGCTTGAGCGGAGGCAAGCTCAAAACGGTAGTCGGCCGCGCCGGCGAAGGCGCCGGTCGATGAAATGGCCGAGAGCACGAATGTAGCAGCGCCGAGCATGGCGCGCAGAGTCCGAGCGATCATGGATGAATGTCCCAATTCCTGACGCCGCATTTTTGCGGCGCATTTGCCTGATACAGATCGCGAAACGCGATCGGGTTACGGTCTCGACGGGCCGGACTTAGCCTTGACCGGGCAGAATCCGGGCATCGTCGAGTAAGTCCCGCGTGCTAATGCAGCGGGATGCGTTCAGGCGGGAAGTATGGGAGGGCCCAGCGCCGGCTGGAGCGACAGCCCTTCGCGGACGTCATGCGAAACCGCGTAGGTGAGGGTGGACCACGAAAGCCGCGTCGAGGCCAGAGACGGCAGCAAAGGAAGGCCGACGAGGAAGGCGCAGCCGATGTCGGTGATGCAGGACGGCGCCTTTTCCGGGCAGCAAGGCATCGAACCATCCGACATGCTCTGCATCGCCATGTGCATGTCGGAATGCGCCGCGGCCATAGGGCTGGCCAGCCCTGTCCCGACGAATGCCAGGAGGGACAATATTACGACCAGCCGACGGAGAAACGCGGAGCCCATGGCCGGAAGTTAGATGTGGTTGGTCAGAGTTTCAATGGTTGGAGCGCCGTATCGACGACGGGATCAGATAGGCGGCCTCAACGACGACTGCGATTTGACACATGACCGGCAATCCCGTACTGGCTATGTAAGCGCTTACATAGTCCACGTGCGGGAGGCTCAGATGGCCAAGATCGTATCTGTCCAGGCTCGAACCGTCCGCGTCCCGCTGGAGCACGCCACCGCGTTCGCCCGCCGACAGGTGACCAGCCGCGACTATGCGCTGGTCCGGATCCGTACCGACGATGGGGTGGAAGGGATCGGCCATTGCTATGCCGGGCATGCGGGCGGGGCGGTGGTGGCCCTGGCGGTGCGTGAGTTGATCGCGCCCCTGCTGATCGGCAGGGATCCGCATTCAACCGAGAGGATCTGGGCCGACCTTTACCAGGAACTTTTGCTGCATGGCCGCGCCGGCTTGGTGATGCGGGCGCTGAGCATCGTCGATATCGCGCTTTGGGACCGGAATGCCCGTGCAGCCAACCTGCCGCTCTACAAATATCTCGGGGCAGCGCATGAGGGCATCGTGCCGGCCTATGGCAGCGGCGGCTACTACCTCGACGGGAAGACCCCCGAAATGCTGGGCGAGGAGATGGCCGGCTATGTCGCGCTTGGCCTGAACGCGGTGAAGATGAAGGTCGGCCGTGGCGACCTGAAGTCCGAGGAGGCACGCATTGCCGCCGCCCGCTCTGCGATCGGTCCCGACGTGCTGTTGATGCTCGACGCCAACAACGCCTGGTCCGACGTGCCGACGGCGTTGCGCTACATGGATCGGTTCGCGCCGTACGACCCCTATTGGATCGAGGAGCCGTTCAGCCCGGACCAGATCGACAACCATGCCAAGCTGGCCGCTGCCATCGCCACGCCCGTCGCCACAGGCGAGATCGAGGCCGGGCGGTGGCGGTTCAAGGAGCTGCTGGACAAGCAGGCGGCCGCCATCCTGCAGACCGACGCGGCGGTCTGCGGCGGGATCACCGAATTCCGGCGCATCGCCGCCCTGGCCGATTGCCACGGCGTGGCCATGTGCCCGCACTGGTTCCACGACCTGCACGTCCATCTGGTGGCCGCGGCGCCGAACGGTCAGTTCGTCGAATTCTTCCCGGACGCCAAGGTGTTCAATTTCCGCAGCATCATCGATCGCCAGCTCGCGGTGCGGGATGGCGGCCTGGTGCTGCCCACCGAGCCCGGGCTTGGCTACCGGTTCGACGAGGCAGCCATCGCGCGCTTCGAGTCCGACGCCTGGCGATGACGCAGTTGCGCCGCCGTGGTCATTCAAGCCCGTGGCGGAGCGGTGGAGCCGCGGACGATCAAGGCGACCTCGACGCTCTGCATGGTCTCGGCCGGCTCCCCCGCGAGGCGTGCGAGCAGATAGGCCGCGGCCCGCTCGCCGATTTCCTCAGCCGGGGCGTGCATGGTGGTCAGCGGCGGGTCGAGGAACTCGGCGTAGTCGGAATCGCCGAAGCCGGCGACCGAAAGATCGTTCGGGACTTTGACGCCCAGGGCGCGTGCCTCGGCCAGCACTCCGAAGGCGAGCTGATCGTTGCCGCAGACGATGGCTGTCGGCGGCTCGGCTGCTTCCATGAGGGCGCGTGTGCCGCGCCGGCCCTCGCCGATGCGGTAAGGCTGGGTGGTCAGCCACTCGGCGCAGGTGGAAAGGCCGCGCGCCGCCAGGCTGGTGCGCACGCCCACGACCCGGGCCGCCGCTCGGTCGTTGTGCTCGGTCCGGCCCGCCAGGATGGCGATACGGCGATGGCCAAGGTCCAGCAGGTGGTCGGTCAGCACCGATGCCTGGTGGGCATTGTCGAAGCCGACGCAGGCGGCGTCAGGCGTCAGCGTCCAGGTCTCCACCACGGGGATGCGCTTTTGCCTGACCAGGGTCGTCAACTGCGGGCGATGATCACTGCCGATCAGCACGAGGCCGTCGATGCCTTGCGACAGCAGGCGCGTGACCTCGTCCAGCTCCACGCCCAGGTCATAGTCGGAGTTGGCCAGGAGCAGGGTGTGTCCCGCTGCATGCAGGCGCCTCTGCAGGGCGAAGACGGTGCGGGCGAAGCCATCGTTTTCGATGGTCGGGACCACCGCCCCGATCGCGCCGGTCCGACGGGAAGACAACGCGCGCGCCACGCCGTTCGGGATATAGCCCAGGGCGCGGCTGGCAGCCTCGACCCGTTGGCGCATGTCCTCGCTCACCGGGACGACGCCGTTGATCACGCGCGAGACGGTGGCAGTGGAGACGCCCGCGCGCTGGGCTACGTCACTCAGGCTGATGACGGGTGTCTGGGCCGGGCGAGGCGATCGTCTGGCGGCCACGTCAGGAACGCCCCAGGTCAAGCAAAGTCGTCATGCGTCGCAATATACCGGTTGAAGGCGGAAGTGGGAGGTATCTCATGGATCTCGGCATAGCTGGAAAGACCGCTCTGGTGCTGGGCGGCGGAGGCGGCCTCGGGCGGGCGATCGCCAGGGCCCTGGCGCGCGAGGGCGCCAAGGTGGCCGTTGGCGACATCGACCCCAAGGCGGTCGAGGCGAGCCTGGCAGTTCTGGCCGGCCTGGACGCGACGGCGATCGGCCTGACCTGGGATCTGGCCGATCTTGCGCAGATCGACGGCCATGTGGCCAGGATCGAGGCCGAGCTCGGTCCTGTCGACATCCTGGTCAACAACACGGGCGGCCCGCCGCCGACACCGGCCGCCGGGCAGGACCCGGCGCTGTGGTCCAAACAGTTCCAGGCGATGGTGCTTTCAGTGATCGCGATCACCGACCGCGTATTGCCGGGCATGCGCGCGCGGGGATGGGGACGGGTGATCACCTCGACCTCTTCGGGCGTGGTTTCGCCGATCCCGAATCTGGGTGTCTCCAATGCGCTCCGCCTGTCGCTGGTCGGCTGGTCCAAGACCCTGGCGCGCGAAGTCGGCCGCGACGGGGTCACCGCCAACATCGTGTTGCCGGGGCGCATCGCGACCGACCGCATCGCCTTCCTCGACCAGGCGCGTGCCAAGCGCGAGGGGGTCGGCGTCGAGCAGGTGGCGGCCGAAAGCGTCGCCACCATTCCGGTCGGCCGCTACGGCAAGCCGGACGAGTACGGCGACGTGGTCGCCTTCCTGGCCAGTGAACGCGCCGCCTATCTGACCGGATCGGTGATCCGCGTCGACGGCGGCATGATTACAAGCATCTGATCCTTCCCGCCGGAGCCAACGTCATGACCGAACTGGACGCCAAGATCGTGCAGACCCTGTCCGCGATCTCGACCGCCACACTGACCACCGTCCTGTTGAAGAAGGGGCTGCGCAATGTCTGGGTGCGGGGCGCCCGGCCGCTCAGCCCCGGCCAGCCACGGTTGGTCGGACCCGCCTTCACCCTGCGATTCGTGCCGGCGCGCGAAGATCTGGCGACGCCGGAATCCTGGGCCTCGCCGATCTCGACCCGGGCGGCGATCGAGGCCATGCCCGCCGGTGCGATCGCGGTGGTGGACTCGATGGGCATCAAGACCGCCGGCATCTTCGGCGACATATTGTGCGAGCGCATCAAGCGGCGGGGCGTCGCCGCGCTGGTCACTGACGGCGTCATGCGCGACGTCTCCGGGGTACGCGCCACCGGGCTTCCGGTCTGGTGCGACGGGGCGGCAGCGCCGCCTTCGGTGGCTGGCCTCACCTTTGTCGGCTGGCAGGAGCCGATCGGCTGCGGCGGCGTCGCGATCTTTCCGGACGACGTGATCGTCATCGACGACGACGGGGCGGTGGTCGTGCCCAAGGCCCTGGTCGAGGCGGTGGCGGCCGAGGCGGCGGAGCAGGAGCGGTTCGAGACCTGGGTGTTCGGTGAGGTTCAGGCCGGCGCGTCGCTGCCGGGCCTCTATCCGGCGAACGCCGAGACCCGCGCCCGCTATGAGGCCTTCCGCCGCGGACAGGGCTGAGGCACATGCCCGGCGCCCCGCGCGCAAACCTCGCTTTCGTCGGCAGTTTCACGACACCGGAGCGGATGGCCCGTGGGCGCGGCATCACGGTCTGCCGCATCGATCCCGCGTCGGGTGCCTGGACTGTGGTCGGTGAGACGCAGGGGCTGGACAACCCTTCGTTTCTGATCGCCGACACGGCCGGCCGCACCCTCTACGCGGCCCATGGCGACCGCGACTACGCCACCGCCTTCGCCATCGAGCGCGGGACCGGCGCGCTGACGTCCCTCGGCCGCGCGGCGACCGGCGGGCTGAACGGGGTGCATCAGGTGATCGACCCTACCGGCCGGTTCATGATCGTCGCCAATTTCACCGGCGGCTCGCTGGCCGTGCTGCCGATCCGTGCCGACGGCGCGCTGGGCGACCTGGTCCATCGGCTGGACCTGGCCGGCCCGCCGGGGCCGCACCGGATCGAGCAGACCAGCGCCCACCCGCACCATCTGGTGTTCGACCCGGCCGGCCGCTTCCTGCTGGCCCCGGACAAAGGGTTGGACCGGGTGTTCGTGCTGCGCTTCGATGCCGAGCATGGACAGCTCGCACTTGCGGACAGTGGCCATGCCGTCATGCGGCCGGGCGCAGGGCCGCGGCACGTCGTCTTTCACCCGACTGCTCCGTTCGCTTTTGTGGTGAATGAGCTGGACTCGACCGTGGCGGCCTGCCGCTGGGACGCCGCGGCCGGCGTTCTTGCGCCGGCCTATGTCGTCTCCAGCCTGCCGCCCGATTTCTTTGGCGAGACCATCGCCTCGGCCATCGTGATGAGCCGGGACGGCCGAAGCCTCTATGCCTCCAACCGCGGGCAGGACGGGATCGTTCATCTGCGTTTCGATGAACGTTCAGGCTGCCTGGACGTC
>Ga0105239_10009740_pt1 | contig 10801 bp, 11 predicted proteins | sample KBSC44metaG_FD_92761 | JGI IMG/M metagenome (GOLD analysis project Ga0105239, IMG submission 92761) | Corn rhizosphere microbial communities from Kellogg Biological Station, Michigan, USA - KBS C4-4 metaG | ecosystem: Host-associated > Plants > Roots > Rhizosphere > Soil | place: Michigan, USA...
ACGGTCGTCGGCGTCTACGCCGATGTCGCCCCCGCACGTATCGTCGTTCGGGGAGCCGGCGCCGGTGCGACCGGCGCCGCGGATGCGGCGGATCAGTCGTTCCCGCTGCAGCAAGGGGTGGCATTGACCGTAGAGCATCCAAGCGGCACGCCGGTCCCGATCCCGCTCGGGCGGGTAGAGATCGGGGATCGCGTTGCGGTGCTGCGCGCCGTCGATGGGACCGCTCAGGCGGTGAATATCCTCCTGCCGACCACCCCCTCGGCCCGCCCGCGGACTCCCGCGGTCGCTAACGACCTTATCTTCAAAGGCACCTTTCTCCGATGGGACGTGACCGACGATCACCGCTATCGTCTGAAGATGCAGGATGGCCGTACGATCGAGGTAGAGCACGAGATACCGATCCTGCTCGCCGGACAAACCATACGTGTGGCAGCCTTACGCGCCGGCGATTACATCATGATCGATATCGATCCCAGGACCCATAGCGCGACCCGCGTGGTGGTGACCTACCGCCCCTGATAGATGCGGCCGTACCGACTCTGACCTCTGGGACGCCTCTTCGCCGATCACTCGGCGAAGAGGCGTTTTGCGTTATATAAGCGTTATCTGGGAAAACAGACCCTGTGGAGACGGATCGCCTTCGCAGCGCGAGACATCCTGACAGGGATATCCGCGCCGCGAAAGCGACCCGCAATAACGAAAGGGTAGCACGAACATGAAGGAAAACACACCAAATAAAGCAGGAAGCATCCGGCGGATCGCGAGCGGAGCCGCCGGGCTCTGGATAACGGCTGCTGCGCTCGGCGGAGTCGCCTGGGCGCAGGGCAGCGACTCCTCGGTGACGGTCCGGGTCAACCGCGAACCGGTCAACTTTACGGGCCAGCCGCCGATCGAGCAGAACGGCCGCCTCCTGGTCCCATTGCGCGGCGTCCTGGAGAAGATGGGCGCCTATGTCCAGTATGACAACAGCTCGCAGACCGTGACCGCATTCCAGGGCGAGTCGAAGATCTCGCTCCCGATCGGTCAGCGGACCGCTACCGTCAACGGGCGCGATGTCACGCTGGACGTCCCCGCGCAGGTCGTCAACGGCTCTACCATGGTCCCACTTCGCTTCGTTGCCGAGTCGCTGGGAGCCCAGGTAAACTACAACGTCGCGGCGAACACCGTCTCGATCTTTGCACCGAACACCGGCTCCCAGGTAGCCTCGAATAGCGGGCTGGGCACGTCGGCGTCGAACGAGCGCCGCCCCTTCCCGCGACGGATCCCCGGAACCGAGGCCTCGGGGAACGCGACCTTCATCGGATCGGTCCAGGCGGTCTACTCCGATGTCACGCCCGCACGCCTTGTCGTACGCATCGCCCGCGATGGTGGGATCCCCGGAATGGACCCGGGATCGGACCACACGGTTCTCCTGCGACAGGACACCGCGCTGACTATCGATCGGCCAAATGGAAATGAGGTGACCATTCCCCTCGGTCGTATTCGCGTCGGCGACCGGGTGGCCGTGCTTCGCAACAGCGACGGCACGATCGAAGCGGTCAACGTTCTGGCTCGCGGCGACAACACCCAGCCCGCAAACGGTGGAAGCAATGCCGCCGTCTTCAAAGGACGCTTCCGCCGATGGATCGCCCTCGACGATCGTCTTGCGCGTCTAGAGATGCAGGACGGCCGCTCGATCGATGTCCGCCGCGGCATCCTCGTGATGAATAACGGCCAACAGATCGGCCTGGATGACCTCCGCCCCGGAGACGCCGTCTCCATTTCGATCGACCCGGACAACGGCCTCGGCAACCGCGTCGTCGTCACCTTCCGCCAGTAACCACGCCCGCCGTGACACACCGGTCCCCCTCTCCGGCCGCGCAGCGGCATGTGAACGTCGCTTAGCGACCGGAGAGGGGGCTAGGGGGAGAGGCTAGTAAATTACGGGCTTCCCTCTATTGTGCGAAAACTCCTGTCAGACCCACAATATGTCAACACACTAACGCGACAGGAGAACACGAAAATGATCCAACAGATCTCTGGGAACAGCAGCGATAGCGGCTACGATGCCATGCCGTACAACAAGGCCGATCAACCGCGGCTTCCCTGGTTAGATGTCTGTTTTACCGGCTTTGTTTTTCTCGTTGGTATCAGCGCTATCATTCTGCTGTTCCACGGCTGATTGCCGTCTCGGCGCCGTCTGACGGTGCGACAACCCCCGTTCACGCCCCTGTGGTAATTTGCCACACCTCGACATATGCCGGGGTGTGGCAAAAAAATTGCTGTACGCATGTACCATCCAGCGGTCCTCCGTCAGAACCGCTGGATGGAACTCCTCGCGAGCGCCTAACCGAACGAAGCGGCATCGTGACGAATTCCATACTGACTTTTGGTCAGTTTCTGTCATAGATCGCCTGGCTGAGTGGTATAGAGAATTACGAATTTCTACCGGACGCTCTGGAAAGGTAGTGCCATGCTACGTCGCAGTCACTCATTGAACACATCGAAGGTGCGAGCCTTTACGCTGATCACATCAGGATTCACCCTGATTGAACTTCTCGTTGTCATCGCAATAATTGCCATCCTGGCTGCCATCCTCTTTCCTGTCTTCGCCCAGGCAAGAGAGAATGCCCGACGTAGCGCCTGTCTGTCGAACCTGAAGCAGATCGGCACCGGTATGTTGATGTACATTCAGGACAACGACGAGATGACGCCGTTGACCTCGGAGAACAACGTCAACTCGGCGGCCGGCGCGCCGCGCTCCTACTCGGGCTTTATGGCTAATCTCAACAACTACGTGAAGAATAAGGATGTCTACTACTGCCCAAACCGGGGAGAGAACACCTGCAGTGTCGAAGATGGGATAACGCCGCGACTTCCGCGGATCAATCACTGCGGCGGCTACGGGATGAACGTCGGCCCTGCGTTCGACAGCTTCAGCACCGTCGACGGGTCCGGAAATACCATCTATCCCCATAACCAGGGTGGCCTGAGCGGGGGAGCCATGTACGGCACGGACCTCGCCGGACACGGCTTTGTCTGGCACTACGGCCGGCCGCTCGCTAACTTTGTCGCCCCGGCAGACACCTTCGCGCTAAGCGATACCTACGATACCGCCCTGGCGACCGTCGCCATCGACTCCGTCATGGGAACCTTCAACGGCAAGAATAATAGCGCGTTGCGACACCGTGGCAACTTCAACGTGGTCTTTATGGATGGGCACGCTAAGAACGTCCGCTTCCGGGTCGGCAAGTCGCCTACCGGCAATCTCGGACTGCCCCGCGATACTAACTACTACACGGGCTACTGCGCGAATCCGCTCCAGGTGATCCCGACCGCCACCGGGCCAAACACCGCCTGTGGACAGATCGCCGCCAAGTACGCCGCGACCGTTACCTCCTGGTATCCGGACTGAATAAGGAGCGACCGGGCGGCGCTCCCGCCCGGCCGCTAAAATTAAAGAATCGGCAGCCGCATCTACCCGTTTATATTTCCTTTCGAATCGGTAAAAGACGGCAGAGAACAGTGGAATAGATCACCATCCTGGAGCAGTGAAATGGAACTTACGGGTATCCTTCCTATACTAATCTGTGCGATTGCCGCCGTGCTGGTATTGTTCGTCGCGCGACCGTCTCTGCTGGCGGTGGGAAGCCTCGCCGCTCCCCGCTCCCGGACGACATCGCGCCCCCGTCCGTATAGCGTCGCCTGCCCGGAGCGCTGGAGCGCCGGCTCGGCCGGCTCCCTGCAGCCGGTAGAACCGCAGATCCCGTCGCTGCCGCAACGCCCGATCAACCCGCTGATGGCGGGGACGGAGCGCCCCTTCTCCCAGCCGCGCCCCTGATCGGCGCTTCGTAATAAGGGAAGCTTTTAAAACGACCGGTGCAGATAGCTGCACCGGTCGTTTTTGTTGACTCTGCTATTTCGGGAGGAATCGCACGATGGCCCGGGGAATGCGACCACTATGGCGCGATATGTCGTTTCCCACCGACGTGCCGGCAAGTTTGCCCGGCACGATAAGCAGCGGTCTCGGGCGCAGCTGGATGCCGCCTACGCGACGCATCTGGAGCCGGGGGCGCAGACGATCGGTGATAATGCGCCGCGCGACGATACCGCACGGCGGGTGATCGTCTTCGACGCGGATGCCGAAGAGGTCGCCGCAAAGTCACGTCTTCTAGGAGAGCACGTCCTGGTAGAGCCGGAGATACCCCACACCAGCGTCCCACGCCTCCTGGCTGCTCACTCCGCTATTCCCTTTGCCGCCATAGCGAAGCCCCTCACCGACGGAGCCGCCGGGGAAGGGGCCACGATGGCGCTCTCCATCGGCGGCAGAAGGCGTAGCGCCGCGAAGAGTCCGATGGGAGGGCAGGCGCTGCTCTATCTCCGGTCGCTGCCAGGAGCGCCGCGCGCCGCTTCGGTGACACAGACGATCGCGGTCTCCGGCGACGTCTCCTTCGCCTTTCATCCCGGCTGGATTCCAACGGCGCTTGTCGTGGCGCCGGGTGGGCGCTACTGGAATACGCTCGTTCGTGGCCCGAAGGCGGGCCATTCGCTGTATCTGCAGGAGCTGCCGGCGGAGGGGCCGCTCGGCTGGTGGCATGAGGTTCTTGGCATTACGGACTACGATGCCGCTCGGGGAGAGGGGATCCGTGTCGGCGTTCTGGATACCGGATGTGGACCGCACGGCTACCTCGATCAGGTAAAGATCGTCGGCGCTTATCTGAACGGCTGCTTCGATCCGCAGGCCGGCGCCGATATCGAGGAGCATGGAACACACGTCTGCGGTATCCTCGGCGCACAGCCGGCGGGCGACAGCGCACGACGCTATGCCGGGATCGCCCCGGGCGCGGAGATCTTCAGTATCCGCGTCTTTCCCGGCGGCGCGGCGACCGCGACCCAGGCGGATATCGTCAATGGGATCGACCATCTATCGCGGACGCTTCAGGTAGACCTGATCAACCTGAGCCTGGGCGCTAACCAGGCGTCGGAGATCGAGCGCGACGCCATCACGGATGCGCTGGAGCGCGGGACGCTCTGTCTCTGCGCGGCCGGAAACGGCGCCGGTGCGATCGAATACCCGGCCGCCTTCCCCGAGGCCGTTGCCGTCTCCGCTCTCGGGAAGGAGGGATGGGCGCCGGAGGGGACGCTTTCCGCCACCCGCTACCCCCACGATTCGGAGTGCTATGGGGAGGACGGCCTGTTCCTGGCCAGCTTCAGCTGCTTCGGGGACGGGATCGAGTGCTGCGCCCCCGGCGTAGGGATCGTCTCGACCATCCCCAACCGGATCGAGGGCCAGGCCGATGACGACGCCTATGCCGCCATGGACGGCACCTCGATGTCCGCGCCGGCCGCCTGTGGCGTTCTGGCCGCTCTGCTCTCCCGCGATACTGCGTTTCGAGCCCTGCCCCGCGATCTGACACGCTCTCTGCGGGCGCGTCAGATCCTCCGGCGCTCCTGCTGCGATATCCTTCTGCGCGATAGCTTCGGCGGCCGCGGCGTCCCCTCGCTCATCTGACCGCAGCGCCGCGGCAGGCATCTGGCGAAATTACTCGCCGAGGGGAACTAAACGCCCTATCCAGTTTGTTAGAATCGGCAGCGGTCAATCACCTCGGAGGATTCATCACGTGAAACTCACCAGCATCATCGCCCTCGCCCTTATCGCCACCTGCCTTTCCGCCCCGTCTGCCTTCGCCCAGGACAAAATGGGGAAGATGGGCAAGATGGACCATATGTCCAAGATGAGCAAGATGTCTAAGATGGACCATGCGAAGATGGGCAAAATGTCCAGCATGTCCAAAATGTCGAAGATGTCTAAGATGTCTAAGATGGACAAAATGGGGAAGATGGGCAAGATGGATCACATGTCGAAGATGGATCACTCGAAAATGAGCAAGATGGCGAAGTAATCTCGACGTCTCTCGGATATCTGTCGCGGGCGCCTCTCCGGATCGGAGAGGCGCCCGCTCTCTTTTAGATGCGGAGGATATGGGTACAGAAACGGTAAGGCCGACGCCGTGCGGCCGCTGCTGCGCTCACCGGAGCACAATCGAACGCTAATCGAATCGCACAACAGAATAGGGCACGACGATGATCTCGACTCTTGCACAGCGACTGCTGGTCACTACCGCCGCCACGGCGACAGTCGCCGGCTTTGGACTTCACACAAACGGTATTACACAGAGTACGCAGAACGCGCAGAATACGACGGAGACGCCCGTTACTACGGCTGCATCCTCCGTGGCTGTCGCTCCCGTAACCGCCACGGTGCCTGCCGCCACTCCGGCAGCCCCGTCGCCCGCTCCGGTCGTCGCTGCCGAGAGCAATAAGCCGTCCGCCTCCGATTTTGCCCCGGACTTTCCGTTCCATGGTCCGGCGTTCTCGCGATTCGTCGCCGACTCCTACCGCCAGACCGGTGACAGTAATGCGGATGCGCAGCAAGCCGCGCCCTTCTATCGATGGATTCACGATGCCTACCAGCAGCGCACAAAGCGGATCGGGCCGCTTCCGGGAGTCGGCGCTCGGCCGACTCTGGTCGAGGGATTGGATGCAGAGCGCGCTCACATCGCTGCCATCGCCGACCCCGCGGCGAAGACGCAGGCACAGGAGCAGGTAGCCCTATGGGCGCATCGTGCTGTCAAGAAGATGGTGCCGCACTTCAGCCTGAACCACGGTTTCGAGTTCTACAACATGGCAAATCGGGGCGAGCGGCAGTGCCTGGCGCAGTCCGTCCTTGTCGCCTCCCTGCTGCAGCGCGCCGGTGTCCCTACCGGCGTCGTCATGGTCTGGAAGAGCCTTAAGGGGGAAGAGAGTAACAACGGGCACTGTGTCGCCGTCGCGCAGCTGGCGAACGGCCGTCACATCCTGGTCGATGCCTCCGATAAAACGCCCTTCGCCCGCCAGCAGGGCCTTTTCCTTCCGGTCGACGGCAAGTATGAATACGTCCTTCCGCAGTACACGACCGCCGCCGGCCCGTCGGAGATCGTCGGCTATACCCGCCGCGCCAACGGCGAATCTGTCGCTCTTGCTGATGTCACCACGATGGATATCGCCTTCCTGAACTCGCAGTTCGACTACTACCGCGGCGAGCGCGCCCCCGGCGGCATCTTCGCGAAGGCAAAGACGCCATCGGGGTTGGCGGAGTCGGCGGAGTACCTGCGCCAGGCGATCACCGATTGCCCGGACAACCCGCTGGCCGTCTATATGCTCGGCAACGTCTACGAACGGCTCGGTAAGCTCGACCAGGCGCGTACGCAGTTTGCTCAGGCCCACGAGCAGTACGACCGCTCCGGCTACGTCCCCCAGGGCGAGCAGGATGCCTATAAGCGCGTCCATGCCGAGACCGTTCAGGTCTCCCTGGCCAATAGTCTGAAATAAGCCGGGTCTACGTGAGAGACGCAGAATCCCTGACCCCGGCGGATAGATCCGCCGGGGGCATAGTCTCTCGGCATGACCAGGCATCAAGCGGGATGGCGGAAGGTGATGTAGTGGATCGGCGGCTTGCCGGACGACGTGATCTCCAGGACCTCGTCGGGATTCACTTCGCTGCTCAGTACGCCGGCGCCCGGCTTATGAAACACCTCTTTGGGGGTAGCGATCGTATGCGTCTGCGGCGTACCGTCGTGTGCTCCCTCGGTCACCAGCTCAATCTTCGCCTCTCCATGGGCATTCGACGTGTAGGCGATCGAGACAAACGGCAGATCCTTCGTCTCTATCTCTAACTCCTGCTCCTCTTGCGCCAGCGGATCGACATCCTCGATTGTCACCAGTGCGCCGCGGTGCCGCTCCGTAAACGCCTGGAAGTAGGTAGTCCAGTCCTTTTCGGCTATCTCGTGTGTGGCCATGTTTGTCTTCGGTTGCTCCTTGGTCGTCCTGCCGGGTCGGCGCCAGATGCCGCGGCTCTCTAGTCGAATGATACCCGCCGGAAGTAGCATGCAGATTGCTGCCGAATGTGGAAGAACAGAAAGGCAGTATTAAGACATGCCGTGCCAGGAGAGAGAATTGCCTCAGTCAAAATCAACAGGGAGACAGCAGGGAAGCAGTACGGCGAAGCCACGACCGGCGGAGCAGGTACCGGAGCCCAAGAACGCACAGGAGGGGTATCGTACCGCATACCGGATGTGGAGCGGTGGTAACCAGGCGCTTGCCGAAATGATCCTCGATTACTGCCGGCGCCGCTGGCCCACCGATATTCGCCTGGCGTTTTTTCAAGCGGCCTGTACCCGAAGCAGGTTCGAAGTCCGGGAGGCGGCTCCGCTTTTCGATCAGATCGCTCGCGCCGCGCCCGGCTCCGTCGAGGGGCGCTGCTCGCAGGCGATGCTTGCAATAGATGGAGGGCGGGAGGCGGACGCCGGCTTCGCTGCACTCCGCACGTTAGTGCAGCAGAACCCCACAGATACCCTGGCGCTCTGGATGCTCGCGGTCACGTGCCGAGCCTTGAAGCGGAATGCGGAAGGGGTAGAGTACTACCGCCTCCTGCGCCAACGTATCGATGGCGTCGGCCCGGTGCTTGTACATCAGACCTACGCCAATCTCCTCGAAGAGCTGGGGCGCTACCAGGAGGCGCTTCCAGAGCGAATTCTGGCCATACGGACGGAACCGGAGACATGGAGTGTGAACGCGCTACTCCAGACACTGGATACGCTGCACAAATATCCGGAGCTGATCGAGGTCGCCTCTCAGGCCGTCCAGCACTTTCCCAATGAGTCGATCATCTGGTTCAAATGGGGCTATGCCCTAAGTAAGCTGGGGCGGCGTGTGGAGGCGGAGCAAAAGTATCGCCGGGTGACGCAGTTAGATCCGGCGAACAGCACCGCCTGGGATAACCTCGGTCTGCTGCTGGAGGCGGCGGGCAGGTACAACGAGGCCATCGCGATGTATCAGAGAGCCATCACTGCCGATCCGAACAATGCACAGTTCCGCGGAGATCTTGCTGCACTCAAGGATCGCTTAGCCCGCTCGGCGGCCGCTCCGCGCCTTCCGGGATTCAAGTGAACACACCCTCCGGGCGCGACATGTCACGCCCGGAGAGAGGGACCATCTACCGCTCGACTACTTTGTCGATCAGGCCGTACTCGACCGCCTGGCCGGCGGACATGAAGAAGTCCCGCTTGATATCCTCTTTGATGCGATCCAGCGGCTGACCGGTGTCACGGCTCAGAAGCTCGGTCAGGACGCGGTTATGATAGAGCGCCTCGCGCGCCTGGATCTCAATATCGATCGCCGTGCCCTGAAAGCCGCCGCTTACCTGATGGATCATCATCCGGGAATGCTTCAAGGACGAGCGCTTCCCCTTGGTGCCGCCCGCGAGCAGTACCGCGGCGATCGATGCCGCCTGTCCGACACACGTCGTGGCGACATCCGGCTTGATCGTCTGCATGGTGTCGTACATCGCCAGACCCGCGGTCACGACACCGCCTGGGGAGTTGATATAAAGCTCGATATCGCGGTCTGGGTCCTGCTTCTCCAGGAACAGCAGCTGGGCGATGATTAGATTGGCAACGTGATCGTCCACCGGCTCGCCGAGCAGGATGATCCGATCCTTTAGAAGACGCGAGTAGATATCATAACCGCGCTCGCCGCGGGCATCCTGCTCGACGACATAGGGGATAACCGGCATAGTGCACTTCCCTTCGTGTAAAACCGATCGGCCCGTCCGGCGGTGTGCCGCCGTCGAGTCCGTCGGGACTGTCCCAATGTAAGATAGACCGAAAGCCGGGCGATCGCCCCGCTCAAAGGAGCGGCGGAGCGCGACATCATCTGCCCGTTCCTCGGAGCGGTATGCTCGATCACCAGACGGGTCGCTGCTCCGTCCTGCTCCGGTGTCAGCGTCCACGTCACGCGCGTCGGGATCGCCTCCACCGGTTCTAAGCGGTCCGCTGGAGCGGGCGTCACCCGCCACCACAACGAGAGGCGCCGCTCGGGCTCCGCCTCCGCGACTTCGTACGCGATACGTCGCTCCGGTGACGGGCGAAGGCGCACCGCGGCGCCGGGAGCATCAAGCGCCTCCGGTGCCTCGCTGCCGGAGATCGGCAGCAGCCAGTGGCAGATCGCCTCCGGGCGCGTCAGGGCGCGCCAGACACGTCGCGGCGGGTGCGGCAGCAGTCGCTCGATCCGCACCACCGGTCCGGCTTTCGGGGCATCCTCAATCACCGGGGTAAGGCTGCGTTGGCGCTCAGTTTTCATCGGCTTCCTCCGTATCGAGATACGCCTCCAGGGCATCCATCCGTTCGCTCCAGAACCGCTCATACTCACGCGCCCAGGCCGCGACCTCGCGAATGGGGTGCGCATCCAGCCGATACCAGCGCTCTCGACCCGCCCGGCGCACCGAGACCAGGTGCGCATCCCGCAGCACCTTCAGATGCTGCGAAACGGCTGATAGCGTTACGGAGAGCGGCTCCGCGATCTGTGTGGGGGTCAGCTCGTTGGCGGAACGGAGATGCGCCAGGATCGCTCGCCGCGTCGGATCGGCGATCGCCTGAAACACGTTCGATTCTCCAACGGCGAAGCTCATGCCTCTATAATACTTTAGTGATTGCTAAAATGTCAAGTAAAGAGAACCGGGAAACCAAGGGGGTGTGAAGAGTTTCACGCCGCGCCCCGCACTATGGTGGAGTAGAATTCACTCGCACCACGCTCGGACTCCTGTCGTTAAGGTTGCCCGTCTGAGCACTGCACGGCTCGGCAGATCATTGGTCTGCCGAGCCGTCTTTGTTAAAGCGCCACCCTGCCGCGATAGGGTTCCATGGTGACCTGGATTCCCCGGGCGCCGTGCTATTGCACAGGAGATCACCATGTTTTTCCAACCGATCCAGCAGCGCTTTGCCGC
>Ga0105239_10009742_pt1 | contig 10800 bp, 17 predicted proteins | sample KBSC44metaG_FD_92761 | JGI IMG/M metagenome (GOLD analysis project Ga0105239, IMG submission 92761) | Corn rhizosphere microbial communities from Kellogg Biological Station, Michigan, USA - KBS C4-4 metaG | ecosystem: Host-associated > Plants > Roots > Rhizosphere > Soil | place: Michigan, USA...
CTTCCTGGTTAATGCCGATGGCGATCTGGTCTTCGTGCGCCGAGACGGCACCACCGAAGCCGTCGGTCGAGTCCGCGGCGATGACGGAACAACGCCGCCTGGTGTTGATTCATTCTCGCTAGACCCCGAAGGCAACCTCATCGCCCACATGACGGACGGCCGCTCGCTATCGATCGGGCTGGTGCGCGGCGCCGATGGCAAACACGGCAAAGACGGCGCAGCGGGGCTCGGCTTCGACGACATGCGCTGGGAATATGACGGCGAGCGCACGATGACGCTGATCATGGAGCGCGACGGCCAAACGCGGACGCAGGCGTTCTATTTCCCGCTGCCGCTCGATCGTGGCATTTGGCGCGAGGGTGAATATGTCGTGGGTGACGCGGTCACGCGCGACGGCGCTGTGTGGATAGCCAAGCGGGTCACGACGGCAATACCGGGCGTGGGTGCCGACAGCGGGTGGCGCTTGGCGGTGAAGAGCGCGAGGAACGGCAGGAGCGCGTATGAGATTGCTCGTGCCGCAGGGTTCAGCGGCACCGAGAAAGAGTGGCTGGCCTCCCTCAAGGGCCCCGAGGGCAAGCAGGGGCCGCCTGGGGTTCCTGGGCGCGATCGGACATAAATGTTCGACGGCATCGACCGACCCGCGTGGTTTCCCAACTGGAGCGGATGCGTCGCGGTCATCGTTGCATCAGGCCCATCGGCCAAGAACGTCGACCTCAGCATTCTGGCGCAGAAACAGCGCGTAAAGGTCCTAGCGATCAAGGAGTCATGGCGGCTCTGCAAGCCGGACGTAATTTATGGCTGTGATCGATCGTGGTGGCACGCCAATATCGGCATGCCGAAGTTCTCTGGCCTCAGGGTCGCGTATGATCCGCTGCTTCGGGAGCAATATCCAGACATTCATCTGATTAAGATCGACATGAACAAGGACGACATCCTGTTGGATCGTCCGGGATTTGTTGGGTCAGGCGGCAACAGCGGGTTTCAGGCATTGAACTTGGCGGTGCAATTCGGTGCGCGGCAGATCGCGTTCGTCGGTCTCGACGTGCACACCCGCTCCGGCCCGCACTGGTATGGCCGCAATGAATGGTCAGGGGCGAACAATCCCGGAGAAGCCAACTTTCGCCGCTGGCGTCGCGCCTTTGCCGTCGCTGCGCGGACGCTGTCAAACATGGGCATCGATGTTGCCAACGCTACGCGATTTTCCGATGTGAAAGAGTTTCGGTTCGTGCCCTCGGTGGAGGTCGCGCTGCAAGAATGGAAGATGTGATATGACCGATAAGAGTCTCGAAGTGCTACACCGGCAATTGCAGACCTACGTCAAGGTCGAGAAGGGACTTGGCCGCGAGGAGGCAATCATCGCGGCAGCCAACATGCTGCGATTGTTCGAGGGCGCCTGTGGATTGGAGCGCACCGCCGATCGGCTGGAGGCCGAATAGTCGTGCTCGATCGTCGATGCATGGTGTTTATTGGCTTCGATCCGAGAGAGGCGGCTGCCTTTGCTGTCGCGCGATACTCGGCACAGCGGCGCATGTCGGTGAAGCTGCCGATTAAGGGCGTGGTGTTGGACGATCTACGCGGCCGGGGCCTCTATCGCCGCGAGATGCAGGTGCGCGATGGGCGGCTCTGGGACGTTATCTCCGATGCGCCATGCAGCACTGAGCACGCCATCTCGCGTTTTCTAATCAAGGAATTGGCCCAGGAAGGTTGGGCGATGTTCGTCGATGGAGATGTTCTGGTTCGTGGCAACCTAACACGCATCTTCGATGAGCTGGATCCGCGCTATGCGCTGTATTGCGTCAAGCACGCCCCCTCTACGGACGAGGGGACCAAGATGGATAACCAACTGCAGTGGAACTACGAACGCAAATGGTGGAGTTCCTGCTTTATCCTGAACGTGGATCATGCGGCGAACAGAGTGCTGACGGTCGACATGGTGAACGAACTGCCGGGACGAAATCTGCATCGCTTCTGTTGGTTGGCCGATAACCAGATCGGTGAGCTTGGACTGGAATATAACTACCTAGTTGGCGTGTCTCCCCCGCCGATTGTGTCGCCAAAGATCGTGCACTTCACCTTGGGATGCCCGGATATGGACGGGTATCGCGATTGCGAATTCGCCGAGGAGTGGCGCGCTGAACTAACGTCCTGGGCGGCGGGCCACTGACTTTTGGGCATTGGCGATAATCTCATAGCGAGCTCCTTTGCCAAGGGTGCGCGCTTGCGTGGTAAGCGCATCGCATTCGGCGACGGATTAAGGCTTATCTGGGATCAGAACTCCGAGCCGGTGTTTCGCAACAATCCGAACGTCGTGTTTCCCGGATCACCGCTCAATGGCTCGGACGTCGAATGGGTGCGGTTCTATAAGGGCTGCCGTCAATACAGCACGCAAGAAGGCGATCGCTGGCGTTTTAACTATGACTTCCATGTTCAGCCTGGTGAGTTTTTCTTCACGGCTGGGGATGAGGCAGCGGCAGAGCGGCTATCGCTTCCCAAGAAGTTCATTGTCATTGAGCCGAACGTCAAACGCCACCTCACCATACGTGGCGCGTATTTAGCGAATAAGGCCTGGCCGCTCACGCGCTATCAGCAAGTCGTCAACGAGTTATCCGCGCGCGGCCATCGTATGCTGCAATTCGTGTATGGCGACGCTCCTCGTTTGCATAACGTCTGGCTGATCCAGACGCCAACCTTCCGCTCTGCTGCGGTTATCCTCGGGAAGGCCTCACTGTATATCGGTGCCGAAGGCGGTATGCACCACGCGGCGGCCGCGGTCGGAACACCGGCCGTCGTTCTGTTCGGCGGATGGCTGCCATCCTCGGTGCTGGGTTATCCGACGCACGCAAATCTTACCGGCGGTGCCACGGAGGCCTGCGGTCGGCTGCGTCCGTGCGATCACTGCACTGCCGCGATGGATCGCATCACCGTCGACGACGTCCTTGCTGCCGCCGAGACGAAACTTAGGAGGTAGACGATGTGCTTCTCGCTGTTATGGCTGATCCAGACGCTGGTCTGGATCGTCGTTGTCGCCGCCGTGGTCGCTATCCTGTATCTCGTGGTTCCCTATCTGCTGAATATGCTCGGCATAGCCAGCGGCGTCGTGATGCAGGTCATCAAGATTATTGTCGCGGCCATCATAATTATTGCAGTCCTGTGGATGCTCTATGACCTGGTCACTTGCGCGGGACTCGGGCCGAGCCCTTACCGTCGCCTGCCGTGATAGGGAGGTCACGATGGAAAACAGCACCGAATACCGCTGGGGAATTCTCCGGGTCGCCGGCCACGCCGGGTTTGTCCAGGGCATGATCGAGAAGTATCTGCCGCCGCAGCACACGATCCTCAGCAGTCGCGACACCGAGGACCCGCTGTATCGCGAATATCTCGTCGCCGGGCCGGATATGCCGGTGGTGGCTGTGGGTGATATACCGCCGAACGTCGAGCTTGAGTTCGGTGCCGACGAGTGCGGTCCCTATTGCTACTGGGCCCACGTGACCCACAAACGCTGGTCAGCGCACCCGGATATGCAGACGCTAATGGCCGACTGATGGAAGCGCGAGAGGTCGGACGGTTCTGGCGGGTTCATCGGCCAGATCCATACCTCGTCATTCTCGGCTTGGGGCTGGCCACGGCGCTGATCCTTTGGATGCTATAAGGCGGGTGTTACGGGAACGGCTGATCACCGACGTGCAGCGGCTCGGCTCCCGCCAGCCCTGCGTCACCGCGACGATGGATATTCTGGACCGTCTCGAGGAACAGCGCATCGAGGGTGACTTCGTCGAGTGCGGCGTCTGGCACGGCGTGCATCCGATCCTGGCCAAGGCCTACGTCGAAGGGCGCGGTTATCGTCCGCGAAAATACTGGTGCTACGACACCTTCGCGGGCATGCCGCCCTGCGGCCCGGAGGATCAGAACTATCGAGGCGGACGACCATACGACAAGCCGAAGGACTGGCTGCTGGTGCCGCTTGCCCAGGTCAAGGACAACTTCGCCGCGCGCAAGTTGCTCGACAAGTCGGTCGAGTTCGTCGCTGGGATGGTCGAGGACACGCTGCGCGGCCCGCGCATCCCGACAAAGATCAGTTATCTGCGGTTGGATACCGACTTCTACTCCTCGACCCGCGTCGAACTGCAGGTGCTGTATCCGCTGTTGGTTTCCGGTGGTGCGTTGGTGCTGGACGATTACGGATGGTGGTTGGGCAGCCAGAAGGCGGCGGATGAATATTTTGGCAAGGGGCTCGCGATGACCGAGATCGATCGGGGTGCTCGGCTGATCTGGAAGCCGTAACTGGACTACTGGATCTTTACCGCACTGTGCGGTGCGGCCTTCGCTGTTGTGGCGCTCAGGTATTTTCTATTCTGACCAGGACGGTGGCATGAAACTGGTCAATGGCTGGTGGTGTCCGGACTACGACGACAACCTCAACGTTGCCATCAAAACCGTCCCGTCCTTCGCCGGACGGTCGACCTATATGATAAAATGGTTTCTCCGGTGCACGCCGTATATTCGCGACTTCCGCCATGCGGTCGACGTCGGAGCGCATATCGGCCTGTGGTCTTGGCCAATGTCCCGCTGTTTCGTCAAGGTCACGGCGTTCGAACCGGTAAACACCCACGCCGAATGCTTTATGCGCAATCTGAACGGCTTCGCCAATGTCACGCTACGCCAGTTAGCGATTGGGGCGGCGGTGGGCGAAGTCGACATGGCTATCAAGCCACCATGGTCGGTCAAAGCGCGGGTGCGGACGAAGGAAGTTGGAGCGCCGAACATTTCGGCCATGACGACGCTCGACGATGCGGTCGATCCGGACGATCTCGACTTTCTCAAGATTGATTGCGAGGGATATGAACTGCGCGTCATCGAAGGCGGCGAGCGTGTTATTAGAAGCGCCAGGCCGCTCATTCTCATTGAACAAAAGCCGCTGAACGTCGTGCGCTACGGATTTGGTCAGCAGGCGATTGAGCTGCTGCAGGACTGGGGCGCCACGGTGCACTGGCACGCGGGCGGGGATTTCTGCATGGGCTGGGTTTAATGGTATTTGACGAACGCACCCTGCTGCGTCGCGTTGCCGGCGGGCACGACATTCGTCTCGACGGCATTCTTGATCTTGTGCTGCGGGCGCGCGGCGCATCGGTAATGGACATTGGCTGTAACCGCGGCCTCGTCGGCTTCGAGATGGCGAACAACGGCGCCCGCCTGGTGCATGGTTGCGACAACTTCGCCGATGGCATTATGACGGCGCGCAATCTGTTTATCGATTTGCGTCAAGTTGAATCGCAGTTTGAGGTGGTAGACCTAGCGAAGGGATATACCGCACTCACGCCGTTCCATGGGTATCGCTACGACATCACGCTCTGCCTGGCGACGTTGCATAAATTACGTCGGGTCATGAGCGACACAGATCTCTGCGAACTGGTCCGTCATCTCGGCAAACGCACCGCGAACTTCTTCGGCTGGCGCGCAACTTCGGAGAAGTTCGAAGAGAACGAGGCGGAAATGGCGCTGCTTGATCGCGAACTCGGCGCCGTCGAGATGCGGCGCGTTCACACCAGCTACCTGAGCCGCACTCTAGGAGTAAGTGCCATCTGGGCGCGTGGCTACTGAGATGTGGCCGCCACAGATGCTTCAATACGAGCCAGAGTTCAACGCGTTCGTTGACCTGTTGCTGGATGTCGGCGCGCGGTCCTATCTGGAGATCGGCTGTAAATTCGGCGGGACGCTCTGGCGCGTCGGTATGGCGCTGCCGAACGGTTCGATGTGCGTCGGCGTGGATTTCCCGCGTGCCCCCGAAGCGTCATCGTATCATTCGATGCGAAGCGTGATCCGCAGGCTGCAGGATGCAGGCCGCGAATGCACCGTTGTTTGGGGCGACAGCACCGACCGGAAGGTCATCGACAAGGTGCGTTCGCTTGGCCCGTTCGATGCCTGCTTCATCGACGCCAATCATTCACGGCCTTACGTGGAAAAGGACTGGATGAACTATGGGCAGATGGCGACAAAGGTCGTCGCCTTCCACGATATCTGCTGGCAGAAATCCGGGGTGCCGAAGTTCTGGGACGAGACCAAGGCGGGCCACCACTATTCGGAACTGCGTTATGATCCCGGCGGCGCGAACAACGGCATTGGCGTGATCTACAAATAGGGGTTGGTGATGCTGCTGATCCTGCTGATCATCCTGGCGTTCGTGCTGCTTGGTGGTGGCGCATACCGCGGATATAGTTCCAGCGGCTTCAGCCCATTGGTTATCGTGCTGATTGTCGTTCTGCTGATCCTCCTCTTTGGCGGCGGTAGCTTCTACTATGGGCATTGGTGAGCCAAGACTGACGGTTCTGACGTTTCTCTGGGGCGACCGATACGGCGTTGAATACGTCGACCGCCTCGGCAATGCACTGCAACGCCACATGGACGTTCCGTATCGCTTTGTCTGTGTCACCGACCGGCCGCGCATTTTGGGCCGCTCCGTATCGCACCAGATACCGATCCGGGACCCTCTGCTGACCAAGCTGCAGGGATGCTTCTGTCGGCTGCGGGTGTTCGATCCCGAGTGGCAGCGCAACGACCTTGGGCTGGCGATCGGCGATCGCATCATGGTATTGGACCTGGATATCGTCATCGCGGGCAAGCTGGCGCCGCTGCTGGCTCGCGACGAAGAATTCATCATCCTGCAGGGCGTCAACAACCATCGCCTGCTGTTCAACGGCAGCGTTTGGCTGACCACGGCAGGCTACCGCCCCGACGTATGGGACGATTTCAGCGTTGAGGCGGCGTCCGAGGTGCCCTACGCGATCTTCCCCGACGATCAATCGTGGATGGAGCACAAGTTGGGCCTCGACGCGGGCGCCTATCTGCCGGAGCGCGATGGGGTTTGGGCGTTTCGCAAGAAATCGTGGCCGAACGGGATCGACCTGCCGCCCAATGCCAGGATCGTCGCATTTCCCGGATCGCGCGACCCAGCGCAGTTCGTTAATTTGCCGTTTGTCCGCCGGAATTGGCTCGGCATCGGGTGAACGCGGATGACGATGCTGCCAGACGATGGGCCTGGGCGTCCGGCATTCCGCACGAACTGGCCTATTGGCGAAAGTGGCTGTCGGGCAAGAAGGGCGCCCAAGAGGCCGCACTCATGCGCTCGCTATTCGACCGCGTATGGCGTCATCCGTTTCACCCTGACGTAGCGGCGGCGATAACCCTGCCGCCAGGCTCGCTGGTGCGGGTGTTGGATGTCGGCGCAGGACCGGCCTCGACGCTTGGCTATTGCAGCGACAAATACCAGATTGCCCTGACGCCGATCGATGCGCTGGCGGACGACTACCGTGACTTGCTGAAGGAACTTCGACTGCCGTTGCCGCCGGTGCCCACCGTCCAATGCAAGGCGGAGGAAATCGGTCGGCGGTTCGGTCCCGACAGCTTCGAGGTGGCGCACGCCAGCAACGCCCTGGATCACTGCGCGGACCCGCTGTTGGCGATCTGCGAGATGGTCAAATCTCTCGTGCCCGGCGGGCTGCTTTACATCCGCACGCATGACGACGAAGGCGAGCGGCGCGGATACGCAGGCTTCCATGGCTGGAACTTCCAGGTCCGTGACGGCGCCCTGTTCCTGTGGCGGCCCGGCGCGCGGCGTAACCTGTCCGAGATGTTCCCCGGCAGCCGCATCACGGAAGTTTCGGGGGATATCGTATTCTCCTACACCAAGGAGACGGCTGAGTGCTTCACGTAGCCACCATGCTGTGGAAACCCAATCAGCATAGCCATCCGTTCTCGGTCTATGACGAAGCTTGGGTCGAGAAGCTATATCGCGGGATCAAACGCAACCTGACCGTGCCATTCCGTTTCGTGTGTTTCGTGGACGAACTGCGTGATTTCGCAGAGACGGAAATCTACCAGGAACTGATGGTCACGCCCGATCCGGATTATGGCGCACAAGCCCAGGTATATACACTGAACAAACCTACAATATTCCTGCAGCTCGATACCATCGTCGTCGGCAATTGTGATCTGTTCGCTGAGTATTGCCTGACGCAAAAGGACATTGCGCTGTCACGTGATCCTTACGTTCCGACCCGCACCGTCAACGGGGTCGCGCTGATCCCCGAGGGCCATCGGCGGGTATGGGATGAGTGGAAGGGAGAAACCGATCTGACGTGGATGCGACGGCAGCGGACGCGGCACATTGAGGATATATGGCCAAACAAAAAATATATCCTGTCGTATAAGGCCCAGGTGCAAAAGGTCGGCGACGGAAATCCGCCTCCTGATGCCAGAATAATATATCTCCATGGTCGTCCAAAGTGCCCTGACCTTCTGCATTTCCCCTGGGCCCGGAAGAACTGGCATTGAGCCTATGGCTGGTCACCGGCGGGGCGGGCTTCATCGGCACCCATCTGTGCCGTGCGCTCAATGCCAGAGGTGACGATGTCCGTGTGTTGGACGATTTGTCCAACAGCAACAGGTTCCCACCGGACGTTGACCATTACCCGGGCGATGTAACGGACGCGGAGGATTTGCGTGAGGCGCTGGAGGGCGTGGACGGGTGCTTCCACCTGGCGGCGGTCCAGCCGAACCCTCATGGCAATCGCTGTCGTGCGTTCCGAACCAATGTCGGCGGGCTGGTGACGCTACTCGACGTCGCCGCGCGGTCAGCGATCCTTCCCATCGTCTATGCGTCGTCTGCGGCGATCTACGGCAATTCTGACTGCCGCGTGAGGGAGGCCGCGTATCCCAAGCCGATCTCCGCATATGGCGCGGAAAAGCTTTCCGCCGAGGTGATGGCGAGCGTCGGCAACCGCGTTCATCCGACCGGTCTCAGACTGTTCAACGTCTATGGTCCTGGCTGCCACGGGGTCGTGGCCCGGTTCCGCGACAGCATCCTGCGGGGCGAGGCGGTTGAGATCTGTGGCGACGGGCGACAGACGCGGGACTTCATCCACGTATCCGACGTGGTCGCGGCCCTATTGGCGGCGATGGGCGTCGAATGGCCCGGGGCACTGAATGTGTGCACCGGCGTGCCGACCACCATTCTCGCACTGGCGGCGATGATGGCGAAGCTCGCCAACAGGCCGCTCGAGGCGCGATACTTACCGGAACGGGCGGGCGACATCCGTTATTCCAGCGGCTCGCCGGACCTGTCCAGGCGCGTTCTTGGGCTGGGTGAGCCGATGGCTTTGAGCGACGGTCTGGCGGCGTATCTTGGCGGCTAACCCGCCGGTCCGCGTGTCAGGATTCAAGACGCAGCGGCTCGACCGCTACGAGCTCGGTCCTTACCTGAGTGGCGCCAAGGTGCTCGACATCGGCTGTAACCGAGGCCTGTGGTCGATCCAGGCGGCGCTGGTTGGCGCTCGTGCGGTGCACGGCTGCGACAATTACCCACCAGGTATCGAGGCCGCCAGGCAGGTGCTGGCGGACTTTCCCGGCCTGGATGTGCGGTTCGCAGTGGTGGATCTCAGCCAGGGCGCGGACGCGTTGGCGTGTTTCGATCAGGATTACGACGTCGTCCTGCTGCTGAGCGTGATCCACAAGTTGCGCCGACAGATGCCGCACGACCGGCTGGTCGAGCTGCTGCGCGAGATTGCTCGCCGAACCGCGCAATTTCTGCTCTGCCGCGGCAACCCAGACGATTTGGCCATATTGGATGGCGTGATGCGCCAACTCGGCTTCGTGAACGGTTGGCTGGTAGCTGAAGAATTGCAGCCTGCGGTGATTTGGCGAAAGGGAAGGCCGTGAAGTTCTGCAAGGCCGGCCATGTGCTGGACGTAACCACCAGACGCATTGACATCGACAGCACGAACGGCAGGCGCCGCGTGACGTGCCGGATTTGCGAACGCCTGCGGCGATATCAACTGAAGCTAGCGCGCAAGCTGGGTTATGCCAGCCTCGCCGAACTGCACAGGCTGGCGGTCGGTGATTGATCCAGCGCGGGTGGCGTTCTGGAAGAGCGATAATCTATCGAAGACGAAGTCTGATCTGTTCGACCGCATTGGTGCACGTGTAACCGCGGCAGGCGGCAAGATGGTGCGCGGTGATGTGGCGCAGCTCGCTGAATACGCCGACCAAGGTCTGCTACCCATTGCTGGATGCGAGCCGAAGCTGACGCAACTGATTGCCGACTGGCGCACGCGGAATGTGCCGTGGGGCTATTGGGATAGAGGTTACTTTCGTCGCATATATGCGTGCGCCGATTTTAATCGTGCGCAAAGTGGCTCCGGGTTTTACCGCTGGCATATCAACAGTTTCCAAACCCAGCGTCTGCTCGACGTTCCCGATGATCGATGGAAGGCGCTGCGTCTTCCCGTAGCCGAGTGGCAGAAGGGCGGGCGACATATCGTCATCGCGGCCCCGTCTCGGACGTATACGCGATTCCATCGAACTGAGAGTTGGATCGCCGACACAATCGATGCCTTGGCGCGGGTAACCGCCCGCCGCCTCGAGATCCGCGACAAGGAGCACGTCCGCAATCGCTCGCTGCAAGAAGATCTAAAGGGCGCGCATTGTCTCGTGACGCATGGCTCCATCGCTGCGGTAGAGGCGGTCGTTCTCGGCTGTCCGGTGTTCGTCGATCCGTCATCCGCCGCAGCGGTCGTTGGCTGCACCGACCTCAAGCAGATCGAGAAGCCGTGTTATCCCGACCGCCAACCGTGGCTCAACTCACTTGCTTATTCCCAGTGGGACGAAATCGAGCTGACCAACGGCGCTTTATGGAAGATGTTGTCTTAAAGGAGGACGGCTATGAGCAAGGAAACTGAGCAGCAGATTATGGAAAGATACCGTGAGGGGAAGCTAAAGTTCTTGGAAGCCATGAGACAGGCGGCGGAA
>Ga0105239_10009743_pt1 | contig 10800 bp, 8 predicted proteins | sample KBSC44metaG_FD_92761 | JGI IMG/M metagenome (GOLD analysis project Ga0105239, IMG submission 92761) | Corn rhizosphere microbial communities from Kellogg Biological Station, Michigan, USA - KBS C4-4 metaG | ecosystem: Host-associated > Plants > Roots > Rhizosphere > Soil | place: Michigan, USA...
ATGACCAAGCAGGAAGCCAAGGCGGCTTTCAGCAACGATCAGGTCTACATGGAGAAGTTCCTGGAAAATCCGCGCCACGTGGAGATCCAGGTGCTGGCCGACAGCCAGGGCAATGCCGTCCACCTGGGCGAACGCGACTGCTCGATGCAGCGCCGCCACCAGAAGGTGGTGGAAGAAGCCCCGGCACCGGGCATCACGCCGGAACTGCGCGCGGAAATCGGCAAGGTCTGCGTCGATGCCTGCCTGCGTATCGGCTATCGCGGCGCGGGCACGTTCGAGTTCCTGTTCGAAGGTGGCCGCTTCTACTTCATCGAGATGAACACCCGCATCCAGGTGGAGCATCCGGTGACGGAGCTGGTCACCGGCATCGACCTGGTGCGCGAACAGCTGCTGATCGCCGGCGGTGAGAAGCTGTCCATCCGTCAGGAAGACATCGTGCTCACCGGCCATGCCATCGAGTGCCGCGTCAACGCCGAAGACCCCGACACCTTCATGCCCAGCCCCGGCACGGTGAAGCGTTTCGAGGCGCCGGGTGGCCCGGGCGTGCGCGTGGATACCCACCTGTACGACGGCTACCGCATCCCGCCCAACTACGACTCGATGATCGGCAAGATCATCGTGCACGGCCCGGATCGCGCCACCGCCATCGCGCGCATGCGCATGGCGCTGAACGAGACGGTGATCGAGGGCGTGAAGTGCAACATCCCGCTACAGCAGCGCATCATGGCCGACGTCGGCTTCCAGCTCGGTGGACAGAACATCCACTACCTGGAAAAACGCATGGCCGAACAAAAGGAAACGCCGCCCTCGGCGTGATACGAAAATCCCGCCAACCGGCGGGATTTTTTTTGCATGCTCACCGGCAACCGTGCCACAACGGCAACGGCGACCGTCGTAGGAGCGCACGATGTGCGCGACATGTCTTCGCGGTGACCATGGGCTGGCGCGCCAACTCCATGTCTCGGCCTCAACACATGTCGCGCACATCGTGCGCTCCTACGCCACGCGGATCCCCTGGGGTAATCAACGCTTCCGGAGGCCGCTGATGCGGACCCAATCCTCCAGCTGGCGGATTTCCAGGTTGTCGAACCATTCGGCATAGCGTGTGAGCAGTTCCTCGTGCTGGCCAAAGAGGATGCCCGAGATCGCGAACGGTGCGCCTGGCTTCACGGCCGCGGCGAAGGTCGGCGCGAGTTCGCCGAGGGGGCCGGCAAGGATGTTCGCCACCAGCACGTCGGCGAGTTCGACCGGCGCCTCGCCTGGCAGGTAGACGGCCAGGTCGGCCTGTACCCCGTTACGCTCCGCGTTGTCGTGCGAAGAGACGATGGCCTGCGGGTCGTTGTCGATGCCCACGGCACGCACGGCGCCCAGCTTCAGTGCGGCGATGGCGAGGATGCCCGAGCCGCAACCGAAGTCCAGCACCGACTTGCCGGCCAGCTGCTGGCCGTCCAGCCACTCCAGGCACATCGCCGTGGTCGGGTGCGTGCCCGTGCCGAAGGCGAGGCCGGGATCGAGACGGACGACCACGATGTCGCCATCGACCGGCGGTTCGATGTTCGACGGATACACCCACAGGCGACGACCGAAAGGCATCGGCTTGTAGTCGTCCATCCAGACACGCGTCCAGTCCTGGTCGCCCACGTCGCGCCAGACGATCTGCGCGGGCTCGATGAAGGGAAGGTCGTCGGCGATCGCCGCCGTGAGGCCGCGACGATCGGCGTCCGGCTCGAACAGCGCGTTCAGCACGATCTGGTTCCACAAGGGCAGTTCGCCCACGCCCGGCTCGAAGATGGCTTCCTCATCGGGCGTTTCGGCGTCCGCGTCCTGCAGGGTGATGGAGAGTGCGCCCAGGTCCTCCAGCGCGGCTTCGACGCGCGGCTGCTCGGCGGCGCGGATCGTCAGGGAAAGTTCGAGCCAGGGCATGGGGTAGCCAATCGGTGGGCGGGGAGACGATTCTAGCGGGCCCGCACGTTATGATCGAACGATGTACACGCAGTGTCCCGGGTGCCTCACCGTCTACAAGCTCGACGCCGCGGCGCTCGTGCCCGCCTGCGGCTGCGTGCGTTGCGAACATTGCGACACGGTGTTCAACGCGCTCGGCACCCTGGCCGGCCAGCTGCCGCCCGAGCCGTTTACGCGGCTGGACGAACACGCGCTGGACCGCGAGCCGCCGACGGCCGGCGTGGCGGTATTCCGCCCGCGCGCGCTGCCCGACGAGCCGTTACCGGTCGCCCCCGCACCGGCGGACGACGAGCCGGGCGACGACGCCACCGACTTCTCCGGCCTCACCTTCACGCCGCGGTTCGCGCGACGGCCGCGCCGTTCGTGGCGCACCGCGATGTGGGTGGTCGTCTGCGTGGCGCTGATGCTCGGCCTGGGCGCACAGCTGGCCTGGGCCAAGCGCGACGTGCTCGTCGCCGATCCCACCGTGGGCCCGCTGCTGGCGGCCGGCTGCGCCGTCGTCGGCTGCCACCTGCCGCTGGTCGCAGCGCCGTCCCAGCTCCGCCTGCTAGCGCGCGATGTCGAGCAACATCCCTCCGTGCGCGACGGCCTGCTGATTACCGCCAGCGTACGCAACGACGCCTCGTTCGCGCAGCCCTACCCCGTCGTCACCATCGTGCTTGCCGACGCCAACGGCCAACGCCTGGCCATGCGGCGATTCCAGCCGGCCGATTACGTCGGCGACGCGGATGTGCGCGAGCGCGGCCTGCCTGGCGGGGCCACTACCGCGATGGTGTTCGAGGTGCAAGACCCGGGCCAGCGCGCGGTCGCCTTCGCGTTTTCGTTCGACTGAACCGGCAAATAAATTTTCTTTTTGCAAGCCTGCACTTCACCGCCCGGGACGAGTACACTCGGTTCCCTTCGCGACGCCAGACCCCCGTTCACGGCGTGTCCCAGTCGTAGCCCAAGCGACCATCATCATCAAGAACCGACCGAGGACCCGCGCCCCGGCCTGCGAGAGGGGAATGCCTTGAACGCTGTGAGACTGACTGCCGGCGAGGCCGCCAACGAGACCTCCATGCAGAGCGCCCTCAGCGAATGCGTCAGCCGCACCGTGCTTCGTTACCTCGCCGACATCGGTGACACCGAAGGCGGTGAAGGCCTGCACGCCCTGGTCATCCGCGAGGTCGAAGGCCCGCTGCTGCGCGAGGTGCTGGCCTTCCACGAAGGCAACCAGAGCCGCGCCGCCGTCGCGCTGGGCATCAATCGTGCCACCCTCCGCAAGAAGCTGGCGGCCCACGGCCTGTCCTGAGTGCCGCCACGGCCAAGCCGCACGGCCATCCGGGCGGCTATAATGGAGCGCTTTCCGCCCCGGAAGTGCCCATGCCCACGCCCGATCTCGTTCCCGTCCGCCGCGCGCTCGTCAGCGTTTCCGACAAGCAGGGCCTGACGGAACTCGGCCGCCGCCTCGCGGCCGCGAACATCGACATCCTCTCCACCGGCGGTTCCGCCAAGGCACTGCGCGATGCCGGCATCCCCGTGCGCGATGTGGGCGATCTCACCGGCTTCCCGGAAATCATGGCGGGTCGCGTGAAGACCCTGCACCCGCGCGTGCACGGCGGCCTGCTCGGCCGCCGCGGCACCGACGACGCCGTGATGGCCGAGCACGGCATCCTGCCGATCGACCTGCTGGTGCTTAACCTGTATCCGTTCGAGCACACCGTGGCCGATCCCGCATGCTCGCTGGATGACGCGATCGAGAACATCGACATCGGTGGTCCCGCCATGTTGCGTGCCGCCGCCAAGAACTGGAACGACGTCGGCGTGCTGACCGACCCCGCGCAATACGACGCCGCGCTCGCGGAGATCGAAGGCCGGGGCGGTTTATCCCGCGCCACGCGTTTCGCGCTCTCGGTGGCTGCGTTCAACCGGGTGTCCAGCTACGATGCGGCCATCAGCGATTACCTGTCCGGCGTGACCCTCGACGACACGCACACCACCGTCGCCTCGCGCGCCGAATTCCCGCAGCAGTCCAACGGACGCTTCGTCAAGGTCATGGACCTGCGCTACGGCGAAAACCCGCACCAGGCCGGCGCGTTCTATCGCGACCTGTACCCCGCGCCCGGCACGCTCGCCACGTTCCGCCAGCTGCAGGGCAAGGAACTGTCGTTCAACAACATCGCCGATGCGGATGCCGCGTGGGAATGCGTGCGCCAGTTCGATGCGCCGGCCTGCGTCATCGTCAAGCATGCCAACCCCTGTGGTGTCGCCGTTGCCGCCGATCCGCTCGCCGCGTACGAACTCGCCTATGCCACCGACCCCACTTCGGCTTTCGGCGGCATCATCGCGTTCAACCGTCCGCTGGATGCGGCCACGGCGAAGGTGATCCTGAAGCGTCAGTTCGTCGAGGTGCTGATCGCTCCGGCCGTGGATGCGGGCGCGGTGGAAGAAGCGACGAAGAAGGCGAATGTGCGCGTGCTCGAGATTCCGCCGGGTGAAGGGCGCAATACGCACGACGTGAAACGCGTCGGCTCCGGCCTGCTGGTGCAGACCGCCGATCACCGCCAGGTGGGCCGCGACGAACTGACCGTGGTCAGCAAGCGCCAGCCCAGTGCACAGGAAATCGATGACCTGCTGTTCGCCTGGCGCGTGGCCAAGATGGTCAAGTCCAACGCGATCGTCTACGCGAAGGACAACCGCACGGTCGGCATCGGCGCCGGGCAGATGAGCCGCGTGGTCAGCGCGAAGATCGCCGGCATCAAGGCCGAGGAAGCCGGCCTCACGGTGCCCGGCAGCGCCATGGCCTCGGACGCGTTCTTCCCCTTCCGCGACGGCATCGACGCCGCCGCCGCCGCGGGCATCCGTGCGGTCATCCAGCCCGGTGGTTCCATGCGCGACAGCGAGGTGATCGCCGCCGCGGACGAGAACGACATGGCGATGGTGTTCACGGGCGTGCGCCACTTCCGGCACTGAGCTCCTGCACCGGGTCGCGGCGCAGCGCATAGCGCCGCGCCAGCACCGCGCAGGTCATCAACTGGATCTGGTGGAACAGCATGATCGGCAGCACGATCAGCCCCAGCGGGTGGCCGGCGAACAGCACCTTCGCCATCGGCACGCCCGACGCCAGGCTTTTCTTCGAGCCGCAGAAGACGATGGTGATCTCGTCTTCCGCAGCGAAGCCTAGCGCCCGCGCCCCGTAGCGCGTGGCCAGCAGCGCACACGCCAGCAGCACGATGTTCACCAGCACCAGGCCGCCCAGCACCGGCGGCGGCAACTGGTGCCACAGGCCCTGCAGCACGGCCGCGCTGAACGCGGTGTAGACCACGAGCAGGATCGAACCGCGATCGACATACGTCAGCAGCGTGGCGTGCCGACGCACCCAGCCACCGATCCAGCGCTGCGCCACCTGCCCGGCCACGAACGGCACGAACAACTGCAGCACGATGGCCCCGACCGAATGCCACGACAGGCCGCCCTGCCCGGTGCCGGCAATCATCGCGCCGACCAGCAGTGGCGTAATGAAGATACCGAGCAGGCTCGACGCGGAGGCCGAGACGATCGCCGCAGGTACGTTGCCCCGCGCGATCGAGGTGAAGGCGATGGACGACTGCACGGTGGATGGCAGCGTGCACAGGAACAGGATGCCCAGGTAAAGGTCCGGCGTCACCAGTGGCGACAGGATCGGCTTCAGCAGCAGGCCCAGCAGCGGAAACAGGATGAACGTGCTGGCCAGCACGGTCAGGTGCAGGCGCCAGTTCGTCATGCCCGCCACCACGGCCTCGCGGGACAGCTTGGCGCCATGCAGGAAGAACAACAGGGCGATGGCGATGTCGGTCACGACCTCGAACACACCGGCTGCAGCGCCGCGGCAGGGCAGCAGGCTGGCCAGGACCACAGTGGCGATCAGGGACAGGGTGAATCCGTCGGGAAGGAAACGGCGCATGGCGATCAGCCTGGGAATATCGAGGCACCCATTGCAGCGCCGGTCGCTTGATAAGACAAATCGTTTTATCTGATCCGGTGATACATTAATCGCATGAATGTCTCCCTGCGCCAGTTGCGTGCGTTCCTCGCCGTCGCGGACCAGCGGCATTTCCGGCGTGCGGCCGACGCACTGCACCTCACCCAGCCGGCCGTCAGCCGCCTGGTGGCCGACCTGGAAAGCGAGCTGGACGTCCGCCTGTTCGATCGCAGCACGCGCGAGGTCGTGCCCACCGAGGCCGGCCGCTACCTGGAGCAGGCGCTGGCCCGGGTGCTCGACGAACTGGACGGGGTGCTCGCGCATGCCCGCACCCAGGCCGATCCGTTACGCGGCCGTGTCCGCCTCGCGGCGGTGCCCACCCTGGCGGCCGGGCTGGTGCCACCCTGCATCGCCTGGTGCGCGCGGCACCACCCGGCGCTGGAGATCATCCTGCGCGACCAGAACCAGGCCCAGGTGCTGGATGCCGTGCGTGGCGGCGAGGTGGACTTCGGCCTGACGGTGGAGCCGGCCACGGTGGAAGAATTCGACACCGAGACCCTCATGCAGGACCCGTTCGTCGTGGTCTCGCCCCCGGACCATGCCTTTGCCACGCGTCGCACCGTGCCGTGGGAGGCCTTGGCCGATCAGCCGCTGGTGCTGCTGGATCATGCATCGGGCAGCCGCCGCCTCATCGATGCCGCGTTCGCGCGGGCGAACATCCCCATGCGGGTGGTGCTCGAGGTCGGTCATCCCCATACCGCCTTCCGCATGGTGGAAGCGGGGCTCGGCATCACCGTCACGCCCCGGCTTTCGCTGGATGCCCTGCGCTCTGGCCTGGTCGCCACGCCGCTCACGCCACGACGCGGCCGCGCGGTGACACTGGTGCGGCGTCGCGCGCGCTCGCTGTCGCCCCCGGCGCAGACGGTATGGGAAGCCTTTCGCGACATCGCGCTCACGCGGACTTAAACGGGCGTTGCGCATGCTCGGCGCTTTACCGCAGGAGCCCGCCGATGAGCTACGCGCTTTACTACTGGACCGGACTGCAGGGCCGCGGCGAATTCGTCCGCCTGTGCCTGGAGGATGCCGGCGCCACGTATACCGACGTGGCACGCGTCGAAGGCAACGAGGCGATGACGTCCTTCCTCGAAGGCCAGCATGAGGGTGCGCTGCCGTTCGCGCCACCGTTCCTCACGTCAGGCCACCTGGTGATCGCGCAGGTCGCCAATATCCTGCAGTACCTCGGCCCGCGACACGACCTGGTGCCGGAAAGCGAGTCCAGGCGCCTGTATGCCCATCAACTCCAGCTGACCGTCAGCGATATCGTGGCCGAGGCGCACGATACGCATCACCCCGTATCCACGGCGCAGTACTACGAGGACCAGCGCGACGAGGCGAAGAAGCGCGCGAAGGACTTTCGCGAACAGCGTATTCCCAAATACCTGGGCTATTTCGAGAAGGCACTGGAGCGTGGTGGCGGCCGGTTCGTGCTGCACCAGCATTCCTACGTCGACCTGTCGCTGTTCCAGCTGATGGCTGGCCTGGAATACGCGTTCCCTAAAGCGATGGCGAAGCAGGAGCTGCCGCTGCTACGCGACCTGGCCCGGCGTGTGGCTGACCGCCCGAACATCGCCGCCTACCTGGCCTCCGATCGCCGCGTGCCATTCAACACCACGGGTATTTTCCGCCACTACCCCGAACTGGACGGCTGAGCGTCCTACCAGGCGTGGCCAGCGTCACGCCCCCTGATCCAGGGGCATGACGCTGGCGCTCGTCGATCAGTTCCTGTCGACGGGCTTGGGCGCCGCGCCCCATTCGTAGACCTTGTAGTAAACCGGATTGACCGGACCGTTCTTCGGGTCGTTGTGCAACTTGCCGTCCGGGTCGGCCATGTAGGTCTGCGGCACGCCGTTCTTGGGCGTCACCACGACCATGAACAGCCGGCCACCCGTACGGTATTCCTCAACGCGGTCGTCGCCCTGCTGGCGCACGGTCACCTGCGGCGCCTGCTGGCCGCGCGCATCCACCGCGCCGTGGTCCTGCATGGCCGGCAGGTCGACCGGCGAGCGCACGCCCTGGGCATCGGAGGTCGCCGGAGTGGACTTGCCGTCCTGGGCCTCGTCGTAGGTGACCGGGCGGTCCACGGGCTTCTGGCCCGAGCGGTCCGGCTCGCCGGGTTTGACGCCCGGATCGTTCAGGCCCGGCGGCGGCGGCAGCGGCGCGAACTTCGTGGCGGTCTGGGCGAAGGCAGGCAGCGCCAGGGCGAGGGCAAGCGCAGCGACAAGGATGGGCGAGCGGTTCATGGGATGTCTCTCCTGGCGGGGTGCCGAGAATAGCAAGGCGACACCGGCTTTCCACGTGAACGAACCCTGCGCGACCGGCCATGAGAGAATCCGGGGATGCCTACACTCACGCTCATCGACGGGTCCTCGTACCTGTATCGCGCCTTCCACGCGCTGCCGCCCCTGACCAACGCCTTCGGCGAGCCCACGGGCGCACTGTTCGGCATCGTCAACATGTTGCGCACGACGATGAAATCCGGCCCCGACTACGTGGCGTTCGTCTGCGATGCGCCAGGGCGCACGTTCCGCGACGATCTCTACCCGGAGTACAAGGCCAACCGTCCGTCGATGCCGGACGACCTGCGCGCCCAGGTCGAGCCCATGATGAAGATCGTCGGGGCGCTCGGCTTCCCCATCCTGTGCGTGCCCGGCGTGGAGGCCGACGATGTGATCGGCACGCTGGCCCGCCAGGCCGCCGAGCAGGGCATCGACACGATCATCTCCACGGGCGACAAGGATTTCGCGCAGATGGTCGGCAAGCACACGCTGCTGATCAACACGATGACCAACACCACGCTGGATACCGACGGCGTGATCGCAAAATTCGGCGTGCGCCCGGACCAGATCGTCGATTACCTCTCGCTCATGGGCGACAGCATCGACAACGTGCCGGGCGTGGAAAAATGCGGCCCGAAAACCGCCGCCAAGTGGTTGGCCGAGTATGGCAACCTCGACGCCCTGCTGGCCAACGCCGACAAGATCGGCGGGAAGATCGGCGAGAACCTGCGCGCGGCCATCCCACGCCTGCCGCTGTCGCGCGAGCTGGTCACGATCCGCACCGACGTGCCGCTGGAGTTCGCGCCTGTGGACCTCGCCCTGCGCGATCGCGACGTGGAAGCACTGCGCGAGCTGTATGCGCGCTACGACTTCAAGGCGGCGCTGAAGGATCTCGACGCCGGTGTCGATGCGCCGGTGCGTGGTGCCGGGGCCATCGCCGCTTCGCCGGCCGGCGCGCTCGTCGCCACCCCCGACGCGTCGCTGTCGCACGCGGGCGAGTACGAACTGGTCCTCACCGAGGCCCGTTTCGCCGCGTGGCTGGAGAAGCTCGAGACCGCCACGCTGATCGCCTTCGACACGGAAACCACCAGCATCGATGCGATGCAGGCGGAGATCGTCGGCGTCTCGCTCGCGGTGGAGCCGGGCAAGGCGGCCTACATCCCGCTCACCCACGATTATCCCGGTGCGCCGGCGCAGTTGCCGAGGGATCACGTGCTGGGCGCGCTCAAGCCGATCTTCGAAGACCCGCGCCGTCGCAAGGTGGGCCAGCACGGCAAATACGATATCAACGTGCTGTCGCACTACGGGATCGAACTGCGCGGGCTGGCACACGACACCATGCTGGAGTCGTACATCTTCAACGCCACCGCCACGCGCCACGACATGGATTCCCTGGCGCAACGTTACCTGGGCTACACCACGATCAAGTACGAGCAGGTGGCCGGCAAGGGCGCCAAGCAGATTCCGTTCTCGCAGGTGGACTGCGACACGGCCTGCCGCTACGCCGCGGAGGATGCCGACATCACGCTGCGCCTGCACCACGCGCTGTGGCCGAAGCTGGAAGCCGAGCCGTCGCTGCGTGATGTCTACCAGGACATCGAGATGCCGCTGGTGCCCGTGCTGGCGAAGATGGAACGCACCGGCGTCTTGATCGATGCGCACGTGCTGCGCCTGCAGAGCCAGCAGCTGGGCAAGCGCATGCTCGAACTGCAGACGCTGGCCCATGCCTCGGCGGGTCACGAGTTCAACCTGGATTCGCCCAAGCAACTGCAGGCCGTACTGTTCGACGAACTGGGCCTGGCCGCGAAGGTCAAGACACCCACGGGCCAGCCGTCCACGAACGAGGAAGCCCTGGAGGCGATCGCCGAGACCCACGAGCTGCCGCGCCTGATCCTGGAGTACCGGGGCCTCGCCAAGCTGCGCTCCACGTACACCGACAAGCTGGCCGGCATCGTCAATCCGCGCACGGGCCGCGTGCACACCAGCTATCACCAGGGCGCCGTGGCCACCGGCCGGCTGAGTTCGTCCGACCCCAACCTGCAGAACATCCCCGTGCGCACCGAGGAAGGCAGGCGCATCCGCCAGGCCTTCGTCGCCCCGCCCGGCTGGCGCATCGTCGCGGCCGATTACTCGCAGATCGAACTGCGCATCATGGCCCACCTGTCGGGTGACGAAGGCCTGGTGCGCGCCTTCCGCGACGGCGGCGACGTGCACCGCGCCACGGCGGCCGAGGTGTTCGGGGTGACCGCCGCGGAGGTCACCACCAACCAGCGTCGCGCCGCCAAGGCGATCAACTTCGGCCTGATGTACGGCATGAGCGCCTTCGGACTGGCCAAGCAGCTCGGCGTGGACCGTGGCGAAGCGTCCGATTACATGGCCCTGTATTTCGCCCGCTACCCGGGCGTGCGTGCCTTCATGGACGCCACGCGCGAGCAGGCGCACCGCGACGGCTTCGTCCAGACCCTGTTCGGCCGCCGCCTGTACCTGGACAACCTCACCTCCCGTAACCAGGCCTTCCGTGCTGGCGCCGAACGCGCGGCCATCAACGCGCCCATGCAGGGC
>Ga0105239_10009745_pt1 | contig 10800 bp, 4 predicted proteins | sample KBSC44metaG_FD_92761 | JGI IMG/M metagenome (GOLD analysis project Ga0105239, IMG submission 92761) | Corn rhizosphere microbial communities from Kellogg Biological Station, Michigan, USA - KBS C4-4 metaG | ecosystem: Host-associated > Plants > Roots > Rhizosphere > Soil | place: Michigan, USA...
CCGCCTTTTTGTTGCAGCGCCATTACATATTGTGGCCGTATCTGTTCGTTATCATCATCATAAAAGAACACATCTTTTATTTTGTCACCGTCAAAATCTTCAAAAACAAATGATTGGGACGGCTTGATATTCGGCAGCAGACTTTTCTGACTTTTGACAAGAACGTCATTTCCTTTATTTTCTGCCCAATTGATAAAAGTATACTGGTTTTTTTGCGTAAAGTAGGCCACATCAATATCTCCGTCGGCATCATAGTCCCCAAGTTGAAAATCTTCCAGTTCAAGCGGGCTAATCATTTTGTGGATCTTCCCCAAACCACCCTTTGCATCTCTCTCCAACCAATATATACCACCCGCTGGATATCCCCCGGAATAGACGATGTCCAGGTCTCCATCCTTATCCATATCCATTAATTTGATATTTTTTATCGCGGGGGTGGTAAGAACTATGGTATTGGTGACCACATATTTGCCCCCTTTATAGGAATAGACTTTCAGCGAGCAGTTCCCTCCATCTCTATCTGAATAATCAGGCACCAATAGTTCCTGGATACCATCCTTATTCAAGTCGAGCCCCAAAATGTAATTCAATTTAGGAAAGTATTCGTTAAAGGGCCTAAAATACGTATACTGTAAATCCCGGGAGCCTGTATAAGCGACAGGAACGCCTCTTAGTCCGGAGACTATAATGTCGCAAATACCATCCGAATTTGCGTCATACAAATACAATTTGGCATATTCCGAAGGTTGGTAGATTACCTTGTTCTTCTGCTCTTTCTTAGTAAAACCCTTAATATCGTTTACGAAAACAGCTATTTCTCCGTCTTTATATAACACCACAATATCCATGTCCTTATCACCATCCATGTCCTGGATAGCATAGTCTTCATACTCTTTTTTGCCATCCCCTATAACCATCATTTGCTGTTTTCTGCCATGGCCATCATTGAGATAGAGGTTTGGAAAGGATAGTATGTCCAGATCGCCGTCACGGTCAGTATCAAAAGTTTTGATGCCACCATAACCAAAACCAGGTCCATTGATCAGTTCACCTGGGGCAAATGACTGGGCGGCACATAAACTACCATCAATCCATAGAAAAATAAAAAGAGATAAACTAAATAATGTGTTAAAGCGTAGTTTTAGATTTTTCATAGTCGAGCTGTTTAGTTTAACTCTATTTTTCATTTGAGCGTTTCTATTGTAATACACAATAATAACGAATAATCCGAGACCTTTAAGGAAAAACCGAATCAGGGAAATATATCTTTAGGATGACGCTGGCAAGCTTTTTAAGACCCAAACTCGTTTCGGCATGCATTAACTGACTGGAAAAATCGGACCGATTCAGGAAGAGGTGTAATTAATTATACGTCGTTTTTTATGGTATAAAAAAAGGAGGCAACAAATATATGTTGTCTCCTTATGTAGCGGGGAGCAGGATCGAACTGCCGACCTTAGGGTTATGAATCCTACGCTCTAACCATCTGAGCTACCCCGCCGGATTATTTTGTTTCCGGTATGAACGATAGTTTGCTTAAATAAGATTATATTAACCGCTTAAACAAACCCCCATCCGAAAAAGGTTTGCAAATATAGCAGAAATTCGTTTTCTTTAGAAAAAATGTTAACATTTACAGCATAATAGTATTCAATTACAAACCGAGCATGCCTGAAAAGAAGAAATTTAATATAGAGTATGAAATAAAATCATCTCCACGGATACTATATAGCTTTCTGAATGAGCCCAATGGATTAACACAATGGTTTGCCGATGACGTGAGCGTTCGCGACCAGGTCTATACTTTTACATGGGACGATGAGCAGCAAACGGCGAAGCTGCTGGCCGCCAAAGAAAACAAACTGGTGCGTTTCCGTTGGGTGGATGACGACCCAGCTTATTACTTCGAGATGGAAATTATACAGGATGAGCTTACCAGCGACGTTGCCCTCAGCATTACTGACTTTGCCGCCGAAGAGGCAATTGGCGAACGTAAGCTGATTTGGGACAACCAGATAAAATACCTGATAAGCACGTTAGGGGCCTGAAAAAATTTAAATATTCCTACTTTTGTATGATAAAGCCGCAATGCGCGTTATAAGCTGCAATTACACGCGCACGGGCCTTGCTGCCTGTGTTTTACAGGCTTAGGGCTTATACTCAAGGGCATTTTTAATGAAGAAAATACATCTTTTACTACTTAAATCGTTCATAAGGCCTTTTTTAGTCACTTTCCTCATAGTGATGTTTGTATTGCTGATGTTGTTTTTGTTTAAATACATCGACGACCTCATTGGCAAAGGTTTTGAATGGTATATCATCGTCGAACTGATGGTGTACGCATCAGCCACCAACGTACAGATGGCGCTACCGCTCTCGGTACTGCTTTCATCCATCATGACTTACGGCAGCCTTGGCGAAAATTACGAGCTGGTGGCTATTAAATCTGCAGGTATATCGTTGCGCCGGGCCATGGCGCCTATGCTTGTTGTGGTTGCTATTTTAAGTGTGGCGGCTTTTATATTCTCAGATTATATGCTGCCCATTGCCAATTTAAAATATTACTCGTTATTATATGATGCACGGCAGCAAAAATCGGCCAATTTTTTGCCTGAGGGGGTGTTTAGCAGCAGTTTTCCAAACTATGTTATCAGGGTGAAACGAAAAGATCCTGACGGGCAAACCCTTTACGACATCATGATCTACTCAAAAAACCCTTCTGAGAATAATACTATTGTATTATTGGCCAAAAGCGGCAAAATGTACCGTACTCCAAATGGCCTCTTCCTGGTGTTAAAGCTTAAGGACGGGGTAAGGTACGAGGAAGCAAAGGGCACCAATAATTTCAACTACCGGCAAAAGTTAACCCGCTTCCGCTTTAAGGAAACGGAACAAAAATTTGACATTTCGGGCATGGGTAAAATTAAACGCACAGATGAAAGTGAGTTTAAACAGGCTTTGCAGATGATGAACCTGCAGCAGATTAATGATGACGAACATAAAAGCCGCCGGCAGATTGACAGCAGTTTACAGGTGAATTATAAACTGATAACTGCCTATATTAAATACTATTCAATAAAGAGCAATCCCGATTCAACAAGAAAATACGCTAACGCTATAAAGGGCGACAAGAGCATTCCGGATTTAAAAATATATGAACAGTTAAGCATTGTTAACAGCGCATCCAGCGAGGCACGGTCCATACAGGATTTGTTGAAAAACCGCGGTGACCATGTAACCGAGCTAAGTAAAAATGTGCGCCGGGCCAGGCTTGAATTTCAGAAAAAATTCACTCTTTCGGCGGCATGCATTGCCTTGTTTTTAATCGGCGCACCGCTTGGGGCTATTATCCGCAAGGGTGGGCTGGGCTTGCCGGTCGTAGTGTCGGTGATCTTTTTCCTTATTTTCTACATTATATCAACCATCGGGGAAAAAGCGGTAAAAGACGGCGACTTGTCGCCTATTTTAGGGTCATGGGTTGCCATTTCAATTATAACACCTATAGGTATGTTTCTTTCATACAAGGCCGCAACCGATTCTGTGATATTTGATATGGAAGCTTACAAACGGTTTTTCAACAAGTTGTTTAAGCGGCGGAAGGTTGATGTAGGGTAGTGGTTTGAATGTTGTAAGGTTGAAAAGTTGCAATGTTTGATAATTTCAAATTAATCGCTCAAATAACCTTTCAACTTTACAACTTTTCAACCTTACAACTTGCCGTAAGCAACCAATTCAATTAAACTACGTACTTAATTTACACAGCAACGACCCGATTGATTTCATTATCAGCTAACTTTGCATTCAGTTTTAAATACAAGGAATTAAGATTGCCGGAATGGCAATTTTTTTAAATAACCCAGTATACATGTTAAATACAATAGAGGAAGCCATAGACGCTATAAAAAGCGGAAAAACCATAATAGTTGTTGACGATGAAGACCGCGAAAACGAGGGCGATTTTTTAACTGCTGCGCGCAACGCAACTCCCGAAACCATTAATTTTATGGTACGCCACGGGCGTGGGCTGGTTTGTGCCCCTATTACACAAAAACGTGCACGGGAGCTTAATTTGGAGCCGATGGTTAGCCACAACACCACATCGCACGAAACAAACTTTACTGTTTCGGTTGATTTGCTGGCTGGGTGCACTACAGGTATTTCGGCTTCCGACCGTTCAAAAACCACGCTTGCACTTATCGACCCGGCTACCAAACCGGAAGATCTGGGCCGCCCTGGGCATATTTTCCCGTTGATCGCAAAGGACGGCGGCGTACTGCGTCGTACCGGCCATACCGAAGCGGCTATTGACCTTGCTGTTTTGGCAGGTTTTGAGCCGGCAGGTGTTATCTGCGAAATAATGAAGGAAGACGGCGACATGGCGCGTTTGCCCGAATTGCTGGTAATTGCCAAAGAATTTGACCTTAAAATAGTATCGATAAAAGATCTGATCGCCTATCGCCTGGCAACCGAAAGCCTGGTTCATAAAGATGTATCGGTAAAAATGCCTACCCAATGGGGCGATTTCGATATGATTGCCTACACACAGGCAGACACCGGCGAAAACCATTTGGCCTTGGTTAAAGGCAGTTGGGAACCTGATGAGCCGGTATTGGTGCGCGTACACAGTTCATGCGTTACGGGCGATATTTTCGGCTCGTGCCGGTGCGATTGCGGCCCACAACTACATGCAGCTATGGAGATGATAAACCGCGAAGGCAAAGGAGTTGTGCTGTACATGAACCAGGAAGGGCGTGGCATTGGGCTCATCAACAAACTTAAAGCCTACCACCTGCAGGAAAATGGCATGGATACCGTTGAAGCAAATCTTGAACTCGGCTTTAAAATGGACCAGCGCGATTACGGCGTGGGAGCTCAAATATTACGCAGCCTGGGTATATCGAAAATGCGCCTGTTGAGCAACAATCCCAAAAAACGCGCAGGGCTGATCGGTTATGGTCTTGAAGTGGTTGAGAATGTACCCATCGAAATTGCATCGAACCCACATAACGAAGTGTACCTGCGTACCAAGCGCGATAAAATGGACCATACTATTATGCTCGATCATTGAGTTAAGTCCTGAGTACTAAGCCTAAAGTCTTAACTCGAAAGTCAAAAAGATTATAGTCATAAGTCTTAGGCCGATCATCTGTTTTCACTCGGGACTTAAGACTTTTGGCTTTATACTTCAAACTACTATTCCTCCTCGTCGGGCTTAACAGCTGGTGTAACTGGTGGTGTTTTACTTGTCGGTGGTATTGGAGTTGGGTTAACAGGTGCAGTCCGCCTGGAACCACTGCGGAAAAAGTTCCGGATAAACTCACCGAAGGTGTCAAAATCGCGCTGATAAACCAGGCCGATACCATTTACATATTGTTCGGTTAAATTACCGCTCAGTGCGTTAAGCGTTGTACTGTTCAGCACGCGGTATGAGTACTTTGCGCTCAAATTGCCATCTCTTCGAATAAGGTACTGCGCTTCAAAGTCCTTTGTAAGTTGGCTGAAGCTGGAGTTAAACAAACTGGTATTGTTATTGAACAAATCGCTGCTGCTACCTAATGAGGAGTTGAACAAGCTACCCGTAAGGATAAGCCTGTTTTTGAACCGGTATGATACCCCCAGGTCATTAAACGACCGGATATTTAAATCGAGATTTTTGATGTTCGACTGCGATATAAAGCTGTTGAGTTTATTAAACGCAAATTCGCTTACCGCTTCGCCGGCCGTACCCAACACCTGGTTGGTTAAGTTGCTGTTGGCGCCGTTGCTAAAGTTGCGCCTTACAATAATGCTTAAAGCCTGTTGGCTGCGGTTATTGTTATCGGCAAGGTAAGTACTCAAATCCTCTTTAATCGATGGGTCGAGCGGGAAGTTAAAGTCGAAATCGATAGTCGGCTGTAACAGCGTTTTGGTTAATATCAGTTCGGCCTGCACCAATGCCAGTGAGCGCCCTTTTGGCGACTGTGAGCCGGCCGCCTGGTATAACGGCTGTATGTCGGCACGTACCTCGTAAATAGCATTCAGGTTTATCGACGCGTTCGACGGGCTGCCTGTCCAGCGGATGGTACCGCCCTGGTTTACGGTGAAGTTTTTGCTGATAAAATTCTTTGCGGTAAATTCAAATTTACCCGAGGTAATTAAAAAGCTGCCAAACATTTCAAAATCCCCAAGGCTGTTTATATTGAGTCGTAAGTCCCTCGCCTGTCCGCTGCCTTCGAGCACGCCATAATCGGTAGTTATTTTTACAACGGTTTTTTCGTCAACAGTAAGGTCGAAATTTAAAGTCACCCCGTTAAAAGCAAGTTTTTTAGGTGCGGCCTTTGTGGTGTCATTATGGCTTACAAATTTTATAAAGTCGTAATCGCCAACAGTTACCGACGTGTTTAGCGGGATATTAAATATCGTTCCGGCTTCGGTGCTGGCTTTAATATCAATTTTCATGTTATCAACCGGGCCGTTAAAGCTGAACCGGCCGGTGCCAAAGGCCGTACCATAATACAGGTGATTATCTTTAAAATTGGTATTAAGGGCCATCAGGTTGTGGGCATTTACTTCTACCTCAATATCGGGGTTGGCAAGGTCGTTTAAGTCGACAGTACCGGTAACATCGCCATATCCCGTTTTAGTGTCCCTAAGCCGCATGCTGCTAATTTTCACTACGCTGTTAACCACTTCAACGGTATCACTAACAAGGTAAGGCGTTTTAAGATAGTTAACAGTTACCCCCATATTGTTAAGGCTGACAGTGCCATTGAGTTTGGGCTTTGATACGGGGCCGGTTAATTTTAAACTGCTCGACACCGTACCTTTTACGTTCGATACCAAATCTTTTATAAACGGTTCAAAAATGATAGCCTCGGTTTGGTCCATCTTCACGTCGAAATCCAGGTTATCTTCGGTTCCGTGGCCAATCTGGTAAACGCCGGCAAGGTTCATAGTTTCAAGCCCATGGTTTTTTATGTTGATGTTAACATCGGCCTGCTTACGGTCGTTACCAAGTGTCGAGGTTATTTTTACATCCCCAACCAGCGTTTTATTCATCATTAACGAATCTATACCCAATTTGGCATCAACCCCCGGTGTTTTCAATATCGAGCTGAGGTTAACATCGCCATTAAGCGAACCATGCAGCTGTACGCCCGCCGTTTTGGTAAGCTGGTTTAACGTAGCCATGTTGAATTTTTGGAAAGTCAGCTTCAATTTATCCGCCGGGTTGTCTGATACAAAACCATCTATCTTAACCCTTTGCGGCCCGTTTGATAGTTCAAAACCTTCAACCTGGGTTTTGCCGTCTAAAAATTTAATCCTTGTTTTTTCTACTATCTTCCAGTTTTGACGCTCCAATATCACATCGGAAGGCAGGATATGAAGCTTAGCGGTAGTGTCACGTCCAAACTGTACCAGTCCGTACAAATCCAACTGGTTAACGGCATCTTTGTCTGATAGCTTTACGTTAAAATTTAAACTGTCGTTCTTTAAAAAGTTGGTAACCGTAATGTTTTTTATAAACAGGCTGTCGGTAATATTAATCTTGCTTAGCGAAACGTTCAGGCCTAAAAAGCCATCGGTGGTGCCCTCGTCAATAATAAAATCGTGAAAAACCATTTTGTCGTACTGAATAGTTTTTATATACGATGTAAGCGTGGCTGTTTTCTTTTCGGAGTTAAACTCACCAATAAAAGTTCCCTGGTCAGGTATCTTCAGGTTAGGCACAAAAATGGCGATCAGCGGATCAATATTTTTGAGCGTAAGGTTAAACGCAAAATCCTGCGGTTTTGGAGTAACTATTTCTGTTTTTAACGATGGAATGTATTTTTTTACGATGGTTTTAAAATACGAAGGCAGCGTAGCTAAATCATAGCTGCCCTTAATGTACCCATCTGCAAAATCCGATTTTAAGTTTATGGCCCGTTGATTACCCTTGCCGGTGGCGGTAATGTTCAGCGAATCGAGCACATAATTATTCCTGGGGTCAACAATCCTTATTTTTTGCAGGGTAGCCTCACCCGTAATGTTACTAAGGTCGTTGCCCGAAAAGTTGACTTTTATTTGGGTGGTAAAAGTTATGGTATCGCTCAGTATTTTTAAATCGCGCAAATGGGCCTCTTTAATGTTGCCGTTGAATGCGTAAACTGGTAAAGCGGGGTTAAGATCAACGCTGCCGGTACCGTCAAGCTTTATTTTTTTGTCGTTAATGGTTAGTTTACCACTGGCTATCTTTTTAGCAAAGGTGCCGTTTAGCGCCAGGTTGTGGTAATTGTAGCCTTTAAAACTCAATTCACTTATTTTGGCATCAACATTTTCGTTAAGGGTTTTAAGGTCGTCGCCACTGCCTTTTACGTTGGCATTCATGGTAATGCGGCCAAGGTCGGGTTCATCAAGCAGCTCGCCTAAATCAAAAGCATTGGTATTCAATTTTCCGCTATATGACGGTGTGCCTGCTTTATTTATTTTCAGGTTGATGTCGGAGTCGAAACGGCCCAGTTTGGTTTTAAATGTCCCATAAGCAACAAAGTCGTTTTGCAGGCCCGTAAACCTTCCCGAAAAATTGACATTCCCAAACTTTGATATGATATCCGGAGTTTTTGCGAAACGTTTGCCCACAAAATTACTGTACAGAAAATCAAGATCGGCTTTGTTGGTGGCAATCTGGTCGAAGTTCAGCTCCAGGAAAGTATTGTCCCAGTCCGGCAGTCCTTTTAAATTAAAGTCGCCGCGAATATAGGTTGCCTTTGCGCCTGTAATGGTCAATTGTTTTGCCTTCAGGTTATTTACATAGCCTTTTATGCGACCGTCGAGCCCCAAATCAAATTTAACATATTCCAGCCCATCAGTAAAATATGCAATATCTGCCGATGATATCCTCGACGATTTAAAGTCCCCATCCATGTAAACCTTGTCTTCAATATGGGCGCCTACATCGTCAAACGATTTAAACTTCATCCTGAAATAATTTTTAAGCGTGGAGTGATTGGTTTGTATAAACAGGTTTTGCGCCAATATCTGGTTGGAATCAATGGTGGCATCGGCATTAAACTTTTTCAGGTAAAAGCCGCTCTTTTCTTTTAGGGTGAGGTTGGTAACATTGCCTTTAAAAAGATGGTTGGTAAGGTCCATGTTTTTTATAACAGCGCTGAAATGTCTTATGTCGAGATCGTCGAAATTTATACCCTTAATAACGGTATCAACCAGCATGTTTTTAAAACGGAAGTGGAAATTGTTAATTGCAATTTTTTCAAATTCCACGTGCCAGGGCCTGCTTTTAACAGTGTCGGGCGGCCCGCTCAAGGCATCAATAATAAATTTAAGGTTTGATGTGCTGTCGCTTTGTTTTTTAAGATAGGCCGAACCATTATCCAGCTCTATCAGCTTAAAGTCAATAATTTTATTTTTTATACTGCTGAAAAGCGAAAAACCTGCAAGGTCGATCTCCAGTTTCGGGGTGCTTAACAGGGTGTCTTTTTGTTTATCAAGCACGTAGAAACCTTCCAGCACAACTGACGAAAAAGGCTTTATATACAGGCCATCGATAGAAACTGTAGTCTTAAGCTTTTCGGATAAGTAGCCTGCAGCTTTTTTCGCGGCCCAGGTTTGCACCGGTTTATATTGAAACACCAGTAACAGTATGCTAAATATCAGCAGGATAACCAATACTATACTTAACGCTATTTTGAGTGCTTTTTTAATAACTTTGCGGTTTAAATAATGGGTGAATTAGTGAGTTAGTGATTTAGTGATTGCCACAGTAGTTGTTTTAACAGCAATAACCCAATATGGTTTAACATTAATCGCGAATTTTAACTCATTCATAAATGCATTTTTCAATTCACTAAATCACTAATTCGCTAAATCAGTAATTAATAATTCAATAACTAAATAATTAACACTTGGCAACAATACTCGGAATCGAATCTTCGTGTGATGAAACCTCTGCCTCAGTTTGTGTTGATGGTGTAATTTTGAGCAATGTAATTGCCAATCAAACCATACACGAAGCCTACGGAGGCGTGGTCCCTGAGCTTGCCTCAAGGGTTCATCAGCAAAACATTGTTCCTGCTGTTCAACAAGCGTTGTTGAACGCAAAAGTAAACAAAAATGATGTGGATGCTGTAGCTTTTACGCGCGGCCCCGGTCTTTTAGGTTCGCTGCTTGTCGGCGTATCGTTTGCAAAGGCCTTCGCGCTGGCAAAAAACATCCCGCTGATTGACATAAACCACATGCAAGCCCACGTGCTGGCCCATTTTATTGGCGATAACAAACCCGCGTTCCCATTTTTATGCCTCACGGTATCAGGCGGTCACACACAGATAGTTTTGGTGAAAGATTATTTTGATATGGAAGTTATCGGCCAAACGCTCGACGATGCAGCCGGCGAGGCGATGGATAAAACCAGCAAAATTTTAGGCTTGCCTTACCCCGGCGGCCCATTGATTGATAAACACGCGCGTTCGGGCAACCCTGATGCTTATAAATTCCCCGAGCCGCAGATACCCGGCTTTGATTTTAGCTTCAGCGGGTTAAAAACATCCATCCTTTATTTTATAAGGGATAATGTAGCCGCTAACCCCGATTTTATCCAACAGAACTTAAACGATATTTGCGCCTCAGTTGAAAAACGGATCGCCACTATTTTATTGAATAAATTAAGTAAGGCAGCGCAGGCATATGGTATAAAAGATATTGCTTTAGCCGGTGGTGTATCGGCTAATACAGGCCTACGCCAGGGATTATTGGCCCTCGGCGAAAAAAATGGCTGGCGCTGCTTTATACCGAAAATGGAATATTGTACAGACAATGCTGCCA
>Ga0105239_10009747_pt1 | contig 10799 bp, 10 predicted proteins | sample KBSC44metaG_FD_92761 | JGI IMG/M metagenome (GOLD analysis project Ga0105239, IMG submission 92761) | Corn rhizosphere microbial communities from Kellogg Biological Station, Michigan, USA - KBS C4-4 metaG | ecosystem: Host-associated > Plants > Roots > Rhizosphere > Soil | place: Michigan, USA...
GCCGAAAGGCTGCTGACGTGGGTCTGGTGAACCGCCCGAAGACAATGTGACGATTGTTAACCGAGGGAGAAGTTAGGTGCGGAAATCTTCTGCAAACGGAACCAAGGGACAGACCGACTGGAACGCTATCAACTGGCGGCAGGTCAACCGGCGCGTTCGCAATCTGAGACGGCGTATCTTCCGGGCTTGCCGTGGGCAGCTTCTGGGGCTTCTTGGGAAGTGGCAATGCTTCCCCAGGCCCCCAGTCCCTCTCGAGCGTGACGTTGAAGAAAAATCGCAACGCCGAAATGGCGATGTGGATCGAGCCGGGCATCAGCTTCTTCTCGTTGGCGAGATAGACCTGATAGGTCCGAATATCCTCGCGGCCGAGCAAGTCTGGCGACTTGCCAAAGTGTCGGGCGAACAGCGACACCTGTTGCAGATACGAGAGCTGGGTATTGAGCGAAAGATTGCGCACCTGCACGTCTTCGCTCATGCGCTGGCGAAGTGGGGTCATGATGAGCTCCTCTGTGCGATGGAATGGGCTGGAAAGCAGCCGTCCCATCCTCTCGCAGTTGGGGCTCCTACTGAATATCTGACCTACTTGCCGCTCCGGCGTAGCGGAGCGGGTTAGTCCAATGCGGATAACTGAAAGTGGTGAAGGAAGACAAGCGTGCAATCTTCAGCCCCCCCCGCCCATGTGCAGCGCGCCGCCGATTTCCCGCGTGGTCTGCAAAGCGTTGCCAAATCCAAGGAAGGAGCCGCCGCGTAAGCGGCGGTTCCCCTTGTTCTGGCGAGAAAAACGCGCCGCCAGGGGCGGGCGCTGGATATAAAAGGTTTGCATATTATCGGATATAATCAATTCTATTGAGTATATTGAGATGTTGTCAAACTTGAAATGGTTTGAGAATCGTGTAATATACTCAGTATGGCTATGCAATCTGCATCATTGTTAAACCGACTTGAGAAAGATCTCCCCGAGGGGCTGGTCGTGGATGCCGCTTGGCTGGAAGAGCGCGGTATCGCCAGTAATTTGCGTGCTTACTACGTCAAGGCCGGCTGGCTGGAACAGCCGGTGCGCAGCGTCTATAAAAGGCCGCGTGGCAGGCTGAGCTGGCAGCAAGTTGTTATCTCTCTTCAGACCCTGCTCTTGCGAACACCGTTCTATGTCGGTGGGCGCACGGCATTGGAGCTACAGGGCTTTGCGCATTATCTTTCGCATGAGACCAAGACCGTTCACCTCTACGGGCCGGGCAAGCCGCCCGCATGGCTGAACAAGCTGAACCTTCCCCAGCGCTTTGTCTATCACAACAGCGCGACCCTCTTCCGGAATGATCCCGTAACAAAGGGGCTTGGCAGTCTTGCCTGGGATATCGCGGACGGAACAGGCCTTGATCTCACCCGCTTTCAGGGCGGCAGTCTGACCTCGCTTGCCTGGGGGCAGTGGGATTGGTCTTTGACGCTTTCGCAGCCCGAGCGCGCCTATCTCGAAATGCTTGATGAATTGCCGCGCCATGAGAGTTTCCATCAAGCCGACATGATCATGCAGAGCGCAGCAAATTTCAGCCCGAGACGGCTGCAAAAACTGCTGGTGGATTGCGGCAGTGTGAAGGTCAAGCGCCTGTTCTTCTATTTCGCGGATCGGCATGGCCATGCATGGCTCAAGCGTCTGGATAAAACCGCCATCGATCTCGGCAAGGGCAAACGCATGCTTGTGCCCGGCGGCAAACTCGATCCGGCCTATCTCATAACCGTGCCAGAGGACCTCAATGCCGTTTCGTGATCAGTATCAGGCCCAGGTCAGGCTCCTCATGCGCCTTATTCCCATCGAGGCGCGAGAAGCCTGTTTTGCGCTCAAGGGCGGAACGGCGATCAATCTCTTTGTGCGCAACCTGCCGCGCCTCTCCGTCGATATCGATCTGATGTATCTGCCAGTGAATGAAAGGCCGGAGGCTCTGGCGGACATCGACGCCGCCATGAAGCGCATCAAGGCGGCAGCTTTGGCGGAACTGCCCGGCGCGCGCGTTACCGAAAACCTCCATGATGGAGCGATCCTGCGCCTTCTTGTGATGGCCGCGGGAACACAGGTGAAGATCGAAGTTTCGCCCGTGTTGCGCGGTGTGGTTCACGAACCTTCCACGATTCCCGTCACCGAGGCCGTTGAAGAGGTCTTCGGCTTTGCCGAAACCAGCGTCCTGTCCTTCGAAGACCTTTTCGCTGGCAAGCTGGTTGCCGCCCTCGACCGTCAGCACCCGCGCGACCTCTTTGACGTGCGCGGCCTGCTCACCAACGAAGGGCTGAGCGATGACCTGCGTGAAACCTTCATCGTTTATCTGCTCAGTCACAACCGCCCCATGGGCGAAGTGCTATCAGGCCGCGTCAAAGACCTTGCGAACGAATACCAGAACGGCTTCGAGGGCATGACCGAGGAGGTTGTTGCCATCGAAGAGTTGATAGAAACGCAGCATGAAATGATCGAGGCGCTAATCGGCGGCATGCCGGATCATCACCGTGAATTTCTGATCGGCTTCGAGCGCGGCGAACCGGACTGGCCCTTGCTCAAGATAGGTCATGTCGCAGAGCTTCCCGCCATCCGCTGGCGGCAGCGCAATCTCGACAAGCTCAAGCCCGAACAGCGTTCCGTTCTGGTCGAATTGCTGCGATCTTCCCTTGAACGGCGCGTATAGAAATACCCGCCCCGCCAGCTCTGAACACCGGAAAGCAGCGATATTGGGAGCGTCAACTGGATAGGGGAAGTACGGCAAGATAAAGCGAACCGGGGTTCGCGCTCGCCTTGCTCGTAAGTGATTGTCTGCAATGTTTTCCAGCCGGAAAACATTGCAGACGCAGCTCGAACAGGCACGCAATGCAGGGCCTGACTTGGATTTACGCTGTACAGATAAGGCCGGCGAGCCGTTCAAACGGCTAGATGTAAGTGTCACTCGCTACACGCCACTGACCCATTATAAATTTGAAAACTGCTTAGTTTAGTGAAGCAACGCCGCCTGATGGCAACAGACTTTGGACCCAGAGTTGCCGCAGAACGCAATACCGGCGGAAACAATCTGATGGCGACCTGGACACAACACTCCCTGATTGGATCGGTTCACACGTCCGGATGTTCCGTTTCTTCGGCGGCGTTCCACGGCTGATTGGAAGTCAATGTTCCGCCAATTGGAACTTGCAAGGTCGCAATTTGGGGAGAAGGATACCTTCCGGCCGGCGGTTCGCTGCCGACGCACCCTCTGCACCGGAGAGACCCGCAACGCCCCCTCAGAATTCGGCTGTAAGTGAGTTTGCCGTGACGGTCTATGGCTCGAGTAGCGGCTTCTGGCACCTGCCGCAGAGACCACGATGTCCAAATACGATGGCAACGCTTACTCAGCGTCCACTTGGTCAATCGCGGTAGGCCCAATCGGTGATTTCAGCGACCTGCTCGAAGAAGCTGCCAACGCCGCCGCCGGTTGGATTAGCCCGCTGGAGCCATTCCACCGCCCATGCGATCCATTCTTCAACGCTGTGACCATCGATTTCGGTGGTGGGCGTGACGTTCATTGATCGCAGCGCTGCCAGGAAATCGCGCGCGGCGGCGAGTTGCGATTTCAGATAGGCGAACAGCGGCGGCGTGAAGTTGACGATCGCGATCGCGATGGAGCCCGGAGAGCCACCAAGCTCCCACCGAGTTCCCGAGATCACATCACGAATGAGGCGGCTCACCGATGAGCATCGCGAGCGGGGCGAGCGGCCCGAGGGCGATCAGCTCGAATTCCATCATGCCGGCGACGCCCAGAGGAAGTTTCTCCAGGAGCTCGTGCGCTTCGGCCGTGCTGGTCGCGTTCACGATGAAGACGACGCCGTAGCCCTCGGTCTGGAAGAACCACTGCTCGATCTTTCCGGCGAGATGGTTACGAACTGTCGCGCGGACTTCGTGGGGCAGGACCGGCGCGATCGCCTTGGGCGTGCCCTTGGCCGTGACCGACCCGATCGCCAGGATCTTGGTCGTCGGAACGACGACGGCGGCAAGCGGGGGCAGTATCTCGGCATGAACGCGCGGATTCTTGTTGGGCATTTTGCTAATTCCTTTTGATATATTGGTCTGGAACACCACGAACTACTTTGCAGGCTCGGCCAAAAGCACGCGAAGCGGCGCGATCGGGCCGAGCGGGATGATCTGAAATTCCATCATCCCCGCCTGGCCGAAAGGAAACTTGCCCAGCAGCTCCAACGCCTCCTTAGGATCGGTGACGTTCATCATGAACACGACGCCGCTCTGGTCCTGTTTGAGGTACCACTGGTCGATTTTCCCAGCGAGATAGAGCCGAACCGTGTCGCGCACTTCGGCGGGGAGGAGCGGCTTCCACTGGTCCGGCGACCCTTTGGCGGTGAAGGTGCCGATCGCCAGTAGCTTGGTGGTCGGCACGTCAAGGCCCGAGGATGGCGGCGCCGACTGAGCGAACGAAGTGGCCGGCCCGATCGCTGGGAGTAGCGCTACGACGACACCGAAGCACGTGAGCATAGTCAAGCGAGTCGCTTTCACAGCGAGCTCGTCGAGGACGCGGCTCATGACAGCATCGCCTTCGCCACTTGCGCGGGCTCGTCGGCCTGCAGCCAATGGCCTGCCGGTATGAGGGTTAGGGACGCATTCTTGAGCTGAGACTGGCGCCGCTCGGCCATGGTGGCGGGGAAGTAAGGATCGTACTGTCCCCAGATCAGTTTGACCGGAATATCCAACGCCTTGAGCGCTGCCAGATGCTTGGCGTTTCTGGCATGTTCATCGAAGAATTCCGCGGCCAACTGTACGAAGGCGGGCCCGGCGCCAGGTTGGACGATGAAGTTGTTGCTGATCAGCGAACCGATGAACGCGCTGAAATGGCGCTTTTGCGCCTCGGGCAAAGCGTCCAGGAATTTCTTCTGCTGCCATCTCAGCAGCCATCCAAACTGTTCGGGGCTCTGGGCGATCGCCATGGCCAGGGGCTGGATGTTCCGGGTCGCAAAGAGCGTGATCATCTCTGGCCAAAAAAAAGTGGAGTCCTCGCTATAGGCCGAGTTGAGCATGATCGCGGAGTCGACGGCGTCCGGATGCGTGAGCACGTAGTTGAGCGTCGCCATCCCCGAGGAGTCATGAGCGACGGGCACGATCTTCCCTAAGCCCAGACCTTCAACGACTGCTTCAAGGTCACCCAGTTGCTGCTTGAAGCTATAGGCGGCGCCGGCGGGTTTGTCGGAGGCGCCAAAGCCCAAAAAATCGAACGTCACCACGCGCCGCCCGCTGGCGACCAAGTGCGGAATCAGGTCGTCCCAGATGTGCTGGTTATCGGGGAAGCCGTGCATGAGCACGAAAGTTGGCCCGGTGCCGGCATAGTCTCGAGTGTACACGCTTCCTTCGACTCGCGGAATACGGTGCTCGGTGAATGGGGTGTGATCAGAAGACATGCATCATCCTTTCTTCCTCGCGGAAGGTTGAGGTAGGCGTTTGGTTGGCCGCTAGTGCCGCAACACGATCCGCTTCCAGCGAGGTCAAGGAATAGCCGTGCCCGGCGAGCACTCGGCAGCGTGGCCATGGCACTCGAATTGATGACGACCGACTGGACGCTCCCTTCACTATCCAGGTGGTGAGCAATACCTTGGTTAGGCAGGACGAGATCTGTATGTTGCTTAAGTCTTAACGCGTTTTGTTGACTCGACGTAGGTCGTTCTTGCCACCATTCGTGACATAGAAGGCGTGAGCCTGCGAAGTTCTCTCGTGGGCACCGAAAATAGGCTTCCGAACGTATCTCGTGGATGTCACTAATTTAGGGTAGTATATGAATTCCGGACACTAGGAGTGAATATGCATCGGGTCGGTTTCATCGTGCCGCGCGGATTCCAGTTGATGAGCCTTGCGGCGCTAACGGCGTTCGAGATCGTGAACCTGCCCCCGGCTGACCAGCGCTACGACATCCATTTGCTGTCTGAACATGGCGGTCCAGTTCGGTCTTCCTCGGGAATGATGCTGGAAACCGAGGCATTTGGAGATCCCACCTTCGACACCGTCATCGTGGGGTCGATCACCGAGATGGAAATGCCGCCCTCAGATGCGAGCGTGATCGCGTTCGTACGAGAAGCCGCCAAAGCCTCCAGGCGGACTGCCTCCATCTGCAGCGGCGCGTTTGTACTTGCCGAGGCGGGCCTTCTGAATGGCCGGCGCGCGACGATGCACTGGGCCCATGCAGCGAGCTTCAGGATCCGGTTTCCCGACGTCAAAACGGAAGAGGACCGGATCTTCATCAACGATGGCCCGATCTGGACCTCGGCGGGAATGACCGCAGGGATCGACCTCGTTCTAGCATTGATCGATAATGATCTCGGTCCCGAAACCGCGAAGATGGTCGCCAGGCTTCTGGTCATGAACCAGCGTCGGATGGGCGGACAAAAGCAGCATTCCGCGCTCCTCGACATGACGCCGAAATCCGATCGCATCGAATTGGTTCTGGCTCATATTCGCCAGAATCTCCGGAACCCGCTCACGATCGAGGAGCTTGCGGCGGTTGCCAATCTCAGCCCCCGCCAGTTCAGCCGTGCCTTTTTGGCCGAGACCGGGCAGTCACCGGCAAAAGCCGTCGAGCAACTTCGGCTGGAAGCGGCCAGATTCATGATTGAAGAGGGGCGGCACACGGTGAACGTCGTGGCGCAGGAGACAGGTTTTGCCGACCGCGAACGCATGCGTCGAGCGTTCCTCCGGACCTTCGGTGTGCCCGCGGAGGTATTGCGCAGGACCGCGCGACGGGAGGCGGTGGCGGCTGCCTGACTTTGAGCTGTCAAGAATGCAGGCTTTTGAGTCAGGCTCTCAATGTGGCGCCGTGCGGCGTTCTCAGCCGTCCGGCTCACGCGCGGCGGCCCCATTCGATCTTCCTGTGGTTTGACTGTTAAAAACGCAGCATTCGGCGATCCGCCTTTTGATACAATTATTGTCGGTGTGCCTTTCCTCGGTCTCAGTGTGCGGCCGCTCAATGCAAGGCTGGGGAACAGGGTCGGCTTGGTCGCGCCTGTCTTTAGATTGCCCCATGCATCGCCCTGGCGCCAAGCAGCGTGCGCGTCTTGGTAGCGCCATCCGCCAACACGATCGGCGAACGTCTGACGTAGCGCACTTCGGATTGCCATTACGGATGCCTTTTGTTTGAGCTGGACGACGATCGGGATTGCAGAGCGTGCAAAGCTGTTACTAATCCTTTTGCTCGAAGTGACGAGTAAATTCATTCCACTTAAGGTGAAATTGTTCTGCGGATGGTGAAGCATTAGCGTGCCCCCGCAGGTCTGCGCCTCCACCTTCCATCCGGTGGCGATCGCGCCAAGACCTATCCACAGTGCCGCAAGGGGACATAACGGGATTGCGGCTGCTGCTGAAAGGACGCTAGCTCGAAATTTTGGGGGGGCAGATGTTTGCGGATTTAGAGGTCTTTCAACAGGTGTTTGACGTGTGCGTCACGGGCGCAGGCCCGGTCGGTATTTCCGCTGCACTGGAATTGAGCCGGCGAGGCCTGCGAACGCTGCTTATCGAAGCCGGGCCGAAACGATCGAAACGACCTCACCAAAACGAAACAGGGTTCGACGTAGGAGACGATATCTATCACGCTGCGGACCGACTTACTTCGGCCACCGGACTTGGCGGCACGTCCGAACGATGGGGTGGGCAATGCGTTGAGCTTGATGATATAGACTTCGAAGCAAGAGATTATGTCGCACACTCCGGTTGGCCTATTGCTCACGAAAAGATTTCGCCTTTCTATCAGCGGGCGCGGTCTCTTTTGAGCAGTAATATCGGCGACCAGCGATCGGATCCGGAGTCGGAGAGTGATTTTCCAGCATCCCGGGAAAGCTGGACACGAATACGCAACACAGCGAGAGCCAACAGGGCTGAGATCGCTTCTTCGCAGAACCTCGTCGTCGCTTTAGACGCGAGGGTCAAAGCTCTGGTATTCGACCCAGTGGAAGAACGGGTCCATTCCATGTCGATCGCCTGCCGCGGTGGGTCGTACAAGGTGCGCGCCGACCACTATGTGCTGGCCTGTGGCGGCAGGGGCAATACCCGGCTGCTGCTGAACCTCCAGGTTGCGTTTCCGCAATTGTTCGGCGGAAGCGATGGGCCGCTCGGCCGCTTCTACATGGGACACCTCGCCGGACAGATCGCGCAGATCGAATTCGCCACCAAGGAACATGCCGAACGGTATCTTTTTAAGCGCACATCCACCGGAACCTTCGTGTGTAACCGGTTTCAACCCGCCCCCCAATTGCAACGGGCACTCGAGTTGCCGAATATCGCTTTTTGGCCCACAAACCGGAGGGCTGCTGTCGATGAGGTCGATCCGGCGCTCTCGCTGCTATATCTTTGGAACAGTCGGAAGACCGTCGTTCACAGGGCGAGATGGGGCGAAGCCGACCGATCCCGTTACTATAATGTGCTGCGTAATGTCCTGCGCAATCCTCTTGGCACGACCTCTGCCGCGCTGGCGCTGTTTAACCAAAAATACCGCGTGGCCGAACCATATGTTCTGCTGCGCAGGCCTGACATGAGATACGGCCTTCGTTACCATGGGGAGCAAATTCCAAGCAGTTCAAACCGCGCCTTCCTCAAGCCCGTGCAAGATGCGGACGGCCAGTTCAAGCTCGAGGTCTCATTCCAATATTTACCTCAGGATTTTCGCGGCACGCTCCAAGCACATCTCGCCCTTGATCGCTGGCTCAAGGAGCGCAAAATAGGCAAGCTGATATTCGATACAGCCCCCGAGAATCTTGAAGAGCATATCGCCGCACAAGCCAAAGACGGCTACCATCAGATCGGGTTGACCAAAATGGGCGTGGACCGCAACCACGCCGTGGTCGACCACAACTGTCGCGTCATCGATATCGCTAACCTCTACATCGCCGGTAGCTCCGTTTTCGCTACATCCGGACAAGCTAACCCCACGCTTCCCGCCGTCGCCTTGGCCGTCAGACTCGCCGAACATCTGGCTACTCTGGCCCGCCGTCAAAGCACGGCTGCAGGTTTGTCGACGAGCAGCCGCTTGGAACCTCAAAGGGGAACGCCTCTGAGTGTCCCGCGAAGCATTTGCTGATGTCGTGCTGCGTATCGTGCGTCTGATCGGCCGGCTGAGAATTACGCGAAACTCGGCGTTGCTCGCCGAGAAAGTATCGGGCAGCAGGGTGTGTCCGGCTTTTTTGCCCCGGTCCTCTACGATCGCTAGATGATCGAGAAATTGCGCGGCATTCCTCTCAACGAAACGCGAGGAACGTATGACACCATCATCGGTGCCGTCACCTCGGTCGGTAAAAATGTCCTGCAGCGCGTTGCTGCCCTGCACGACGGTCTTTCCAGGATTGTTGTCTTCCTCCCAATTGTGCGATGTTCCTCAGCGAAACGGCAGGATCTGCGCACAAGGGAAATGGGCGGTATGAGCGTATCGGACTTGGAGGGCAGCGGTGGACCGCGCAAGAGGAGCCTTTATGAGGAGCTTCATGGGCGGCTGAAGGCTGAAATCCTGGAGGGTGCCGTGCCGGAAGGCATCGTGCTGACCGAGGCTGCCCTTGCCGGCATTGTCGGCAGCAGCCGCGCGCCCGTTCGGCAGGCGCTGCAAATGTTGGTCGAGGATGGCTTGATCAATCGCTTCGACGGCCGCGGTTTTGTCGTCGGCTCGTCGGGAACGCTGCCCAGACGGGAGAAGCTGGCCGACTATCTCGGCAAGCTGATCGAGGCCGATGCCAGGCCGATGTTTGCCTGGCAGGCGCTTTATGAAAACGTCGAGCGCATCGTTGTTTACCGCTCGTTTTTCGGGCGCTACCGTATCAATGAAAACGAGCTTGCGCGGCATTTCGGGGTCGGCCGTGCGGTGGCGCGGGATGTGCTCCTGAAGCTCGAAACGCTCGGCATTATTGAAAAGGACGACAATTTCCGCTGGTCGATCGTGCCGCTCGACAGCCAGCGCATCCGCGACCTCTACGAGGTGCGCGAGCAGATCGAGCCGATCGCGCTTTCAAGCGCCTTGGGCGGCCTTTCGGATGATCATATCGGCATGATGCTGGCGCGGCTGTCGACGGCGCTTGCTGATTATCCCGACGTTTCGGCCTCGACCATGTACGAGCTGGAGCTCGATCTTCACCTTCGCAGCCTTCAGGCTTGCCCGAACAAGGAGTTCCTGAGCATCCTCAAGCGGACCCATTGCATCCTGACGCTCAGCAAGCATGTCGTCGGCATTCGCATCAAAATGCCGGAATACGAGCCGTTTCTTGCTGAACATATCGGTGTATTCGAGATGATGCGGCGGCGCGACGAGGAGGGGCTACGCAAGGCCATGCGCAACCACATCCGCAATTCCGAGCCGAATGTCCAGGCGCGCGCTACCTATATTCGCGAGCATTATCAGCCTGATGACTACAGCTTCATCGCCTAGCGGGCAAAGGCGGTATCAGGTGATCGCGCCGACCTGCCAGGGTACGAATTCATTATCGCCGTAGTCGAAGGTTTCGCTCAGCGTCTTCTTGCCGGAGGCAACTGCGATGATGTCCTCGAAGATGCGCTCGCCGGCCGCCTCGATCGTATCCTCGCCGCTGACGATGTCACCGCAATTGATGTCCATGTCCTCACGCATGTGATTGTACATCTCGGTGTTGGTGGCGATCTTGATGCAGGGAGCCGGCTTGAAGCCCGACACCGATCCTCGGCCTGTCGTAAAGCAGATCACGTTGCAGCCGCCGGCGACCTGGCCGGTGACGGCAACTGGATCGTAGCCCGGCGTATCCATGAAGACGAAGCCGGTCTTGTCGACGATCTCCGAATATTCGTAGAC
>Ga0105239_10009748_pt1 | contig 10799 bp, 7 predicted proteins | sample KBSC44metaG_FD_92761 | JGI IMG/M metagenome (GOLD analysis project Ga0105239, IMG submission 92761) | Corn rhizosphere microbial communities from Kellogg Biological Station, Michigan, USA - KBS C4-4 metaG | ecosystem: Host-associated > Plants > Roots > Rhizosphere > Soil | place: Michigan, USA...
AAATAGTTGCAGTAGTTAGTAGCAGTTGCAGTAGTGCAATATTTAAACTGCTACTTCTCACTGCTACTGCCACTAGTGGTTGTCTTTGTCCTTAGTATCCATTATAATAGTCACCGGCCCATCGTTCAGCAAATTTATTTTCATATCAGCGCCAAAAATACCAGTCTCTATTTTTTTATTTAATAAGCCGCCCATTACCGTAATCATTTGCTCATACATCGGTATCGCTTTGTCGGGCTTAGCTGCTCTTATAAACGACGGACGGTTTCCTTTTTTAGTTTGAGCGAATAACGTAAACTGCGAGATGAGTAAAATGTCGCCATCAACATCTGCAAGGGCCTTATTCATCAAACCGTTTTCATCACCGAATACGCGCAGGTTAACAATTTTTTGGGCAAGCCATTGCAGGTCATCGTCTGTATCGGCGTCTTCAATGCCAAGTAATACCAAAAAACCTAAGCCTATCCCGCCTGTTATTTCGTCGTTTACTTTACAGCTCGCCTGGGTCACCCGTTGTATTACAGCTCTCATAAATTATTAAACACTAATTGGCACGAATTTATCCGAATTTCACGAATTAGCTGCAATCAGTTGAAATTAAACCGCTGCAATAAATATGTAATGGTTCTATCAATTTTAATGTCCTTCGGTTATTCAATTCGTGAAATTCGAATAAATTCGTGAAATTCGCGCCCATCATGACTACTAAAAGAGGCTTCACTACTACCATACTCCACTCCGACCGCTTAGGCAAACCCGAACACGGTGCACTGCACAAACCCATACATACCGCGGTAACTTACGGTTACGACGATGTGCAGGACCTTGTTGATATTTTCCAAAACAAAAAGAAAGGCTACGCTTACTCCCGCCAGGGCAACCCTACTGTAACCGCGCTTGAAACCAAGGTTACCAATATGGAAAACGGCATGGCCACCATTGCTTTTTCAACCGGCATGGCGGCTATATCGGCCACTATATTGGCATTAATGAAACATGGTGACCATGTGCTGGCGAGTTCATTTTTGTTTGGCAATACCCGTAGTGTCTTCCAGTCGTATATCGATATGGGGCTGGATATTACTTTTACTGATGCCACTTCTGTTGATAATATTAAAACCGGGCTAAAGGATAACACCCGGATGGTATTTGTTGAAACAATTGCCAACCCGGCCACCCAGGTTGCCGACCTTAAACAAATCGGCGACTTGTGCCAGCAAAAAGGCATCATCTACATGGTTGATAATACCATGACATCGCCCTATATTTTTAAACCGGTTGATGTAAAAGCCAGCCTTGTTATTAACTCATTAACCAAATACATTGGTGGCCATGGCAATGCACTTGGCGGCAGTGTCACCGATACCGGTCTATTTGATTGGAGCAATTTCCCTAACATTTTTCCGACCTTTAAAACCCAGGTTAAACCCGAAGTTTTGGGGATGACCCAAATCCGCAAAAAAGGCTTACGCGATGCCGGCGGTACTCTGGCACCCGAAGCTGCACATTCTATTTCTGTAGGCTCCGAAACGCTGGCTTTGCGGCTTGAACGCGCTTGCAGCAATGCAATGGCGCTGGCTACCTTTTTTGAAGGGCACCCACTGATTAAAAAAGTATACTACCCTGGTTTAGAATCGCACCCCCAGCACAAGCTGGCAGGCGAATTATTCTATAAATTCGGTGGATTGATGAGTATCGAACTGGATAACAGCATTGATTGCTTTGCGTTTTTGAATAAATTGAAACTGGTTATCAAATCGAGCAACCTGGGCGACACGCGTACGTTGGCTATTCCTGTTGCACATACCATATTTAACGAATTGGGCGCAGCTAAAAGAGCAGAGATGGGCATATCTGATTCGATGATTCGCCTATCGGTAGGTATCGAGGATTTGGATGATTTGCTGGAAGATTTTAAAAATGCGTTAGCATAATAGAATCAAGACAGCAAGAATCAAGAGTCAAGATGAAAAACCAAACCAAATCTTTTGTCTTGATTCTTGTCATCTTGACTCTTGCTTCCGTCCTCTCCTCCTGTCACCACCCTAAAACAGTAAACACTTCCTTTTACTTCTGGAAAACCGTTTATAAAAACAACCCAACCGAAACCAGTTACCTGCGTCAGTTCCATTCAAATAAACTATACGTCCGGATAATGGATGTAAATATGGATGATGACGGTATTTCACCCGTTCCTGTATCTCCAATAACATTTAAGGATAAGCTGCCCGACAGCGTGCAAATTGTGCCTGTGGTATTTATTGTAAACGATGTTTTAAAATCGATGAATAAAACCCGGCTTGACGATTTGGCCGGCAAGCTGGTAAAGTTTGTAACGGCCAAAGTAGAGCAATCGGGCAAAGCCTCGTTTAATGAATTACAGATAGATTGCGACTGGACAGTCACCACCCGCAACGCCTATTTTTATTTGCTGAACAAGGTAAAATATAACCCGGCACTTAATCACAAAAAAGTGTCGGCCACGCTGCGGCTGCACCAGCTAAAAAGTCAGCAGAAGATGGGCGTACCGCCGGTTAGCCGGGTTATGCTGATGTGCTATAATATGGGTAATTTACGCAAGTATGGCAACCAGAACAGTATACTGGATTTAAGCGAAATGAAGAAATATTTAGGCGATAACATCGCCGGTTACCCCATGCCGGTAGACGTCGGTCTGCCCCTTTTCAGTTGGGCCGTATCCTTCAGAAACAAGGAATATATTGGCATTTCAAAAAGAATAAAATTTGTTGATTTAAATAATAAAAATCAGTTTATATTTATAGGAAATAACATTTACAAAGCAGCAGCAGACCTTCCCGAATATGGATTACAGAAAGCCGATGAAGTGCGTTGGGAGGCTATCTCTGTGCCCGATTTGGAGGCAGTTGCCGGCTACATTTCACCGCTGATAAAAGCGGATACTATTAACGTAATTTATTTCCATCTCGATGAAACGGTTCTTCGGCCATATAGCTTCCCCGACCTGCAAAAAGTTAATAATTTACTGCGTTAGTTTCATCGGGATTAACCTTTTAAGTATTGCTGTTGATTTAGCCTGCTCGGGCGAGGACGACCCTTACGATTATTATGTTTCCTTTTTTCATAATAATATACAGGGTGAACACAATTACGGCGCGTTTTACTTAAGCTACAATTATGTTTTTAACGATACAGAGCCTGAAAGCGAGGTTGATATCAACGCAAAGGAATGGGCTGCCTACCTGGGCAGCGGCATAAAAGAGAATGATATAAAACGCGCTATGTACCAATTGAGTGCCCACGACGACTCGGTAATGGTACATGATAAGCTGATTGCCGCAGGCAGGATACCGGATAGTTTGAAAAGTAATTCGTTTTTAACTGCAATTACATCTGGCCATCATAACGGCGCGCTTAAATATTATTTGTTTGCCAAAGGGATTGAGCGGACCGCAAATGTTACCTACGATAAATGGGAGCCGGTGCCGGTTGACACCCTCAAGCTGCACGACGCTGGTATGGATGCATTGCAATCAGGCAAAACAGTGAAAGATGAATTTTTAAAGCTTCGGTACTTTTACCAGGCTGAGCGGTTGCTGCATTTTAGTAAAGACTATAAACAAGCCATGGCCGTCTATGACGACCAAATCAGCAACTACACTTCAAACAGCCACATCAAGGGCTGGGCTTTATCCCTAAAAGCCGGCGAAGTGCGGCGTTTAGGGGATTCGATACAAGCGGCATATTTGTTCTCGAAGGTGTTTGCCCTTTACCCCGAGCGGCGCATACAGGCTTATAAAAACTATAACTTTTGCAAGGCCAGTGCCGATATGGTTGCCAAACAGGCCGCCAATGATGGCGAACGGGCGTTCATCTATGCTATCGATGGCTTAAGCAACCCGGAATTTACATTGACCAACCTTGAGAATGTTTACAATTACGACCCACAGTCGGAGGCTACCGGCGTTTTACTTACCCGCGAGATAAATAAACTGGAAGAAAAATACCTCACCACCAAGCTTAACGAAAAACTGACCGGCAATTATAATTTTTATAAAGATGAGCATGCCGACAGCCTAAACAAAGTCAGTATTGCCCACCTGCGCCTCCTGCAAAAATTCTGCAATAAGCTTGCGGCAGACAGTAAATATCCCGAACCGGCTTTAGGGACTATAGCCGCCACCTACCTGACCTGGATGGAAGGCACCCATACCGACGAAGGGCTTAACCTGCTCGGCAAACTCAACGGGCAGCACTTAAGCGCCAAGCTTAACGACCAGGTTCAATTGGTAAAACTATTACTATCAACCCAAAAGTTTGAAAAGCTAAATGAGATTGATGAAGCCCAGCTGTTGCCATCGCTGCAATGGCTCGACGAAAAGGCACAAAAAGAAGCCAAACAGGATAAACAGTTAAAAAGCAATCATTATTATTCAACGGCTTTCGACCAGAATAAATTCGCGGCTTCATCGCGCGATTTTTACAAGTTGGTGCTATCCGAAGCTTATTTAAAACAGCATGATACCGTTAAAGCAGCGCTTTGCATCCTCAAAAGTGAGCGGGTAGTTAACGCTTTGCCCGACACCACCAGCAAAACAACTGACCTTGGCTCGTCAGCTACCAGCCTCTATAATTTTTTACCTGATTTTTGGAAGCACTACCTGCATTCTGCACAAATAAAACAGTTACTGGCATGGCAAAAAACGTCTACGGGAACGCCATACCTGCGTTTTCTTACCGGGGCGATGCAAGCGGGCGACACCGATGACCTGAACGATTTGCTGGGCACCGCTTACCTGCGCGAACACAACTATAGCATGGCTGTTAACGCTTTTAAAAACATAAAAGTTGAAATGTCTGGTAAAAAACGACTCGTGTATGCCGACCCATCCGAAATGGCAGACCCCTTTATTAACCAGCTGCGCGATTATCCAAAAATCTTCACCCGCCCGGGTTCGCCCGCTTACGACAGGCTGTTGTTTGCTAAAAAGATGTTATCGCTGCAAAATCAGGCAACTGCAAATCCTAAAAATGCAGGCACTGTTTATTTCCAGATGGCTACCGGCCTTTATAATGCCTCGCACTACGGCAATGCCTATTACCTGATTTCGTACGATTGGTCGAGCACAGACTATGGTCGGGCAAGCCGCTACAGCTACGATGATGATTATGTAAAGACCAAGACTGCCGAACAATATTATCTTAAAGCGCGGGCTTTAAGCAGCAATCCGGAGTTTAAAGCAAAATGCGCTTTTATGGCTGCCAAGTGCGCTCAAAAGCAAATTGTGGCCCCGGACGACGTTGGTTGGTCGAGCCGTGACCCGAGCGATTATGAAAAGGCCGTACGCAACAACGCCTGGTTTGCCGGGTTTAAAAAAGACTATGCCAAAACGGTTTATTATAAGCTCGCCGTAAGCGAGTGCAGCTATTTAAGGGACTACCTGGCATCAGCAAAAAAATAAAAAATAAAATCGTCACCTACACAGAAATGAGCGCCCGGAAAAAGTTTGGGATATTTTGCGCAACCTGTTTGTGTTGCTTTTTACTGGATATAGCTATTGATTTGGCTTGCGGGCCGGAGCCGGACCCGTATGATTATTACATTTCTTTTTTTCATAATAACCTTCAAAAAGATAGCAGTTACCAACGATTTTACTTTAATGGGTACACATTTTTAAACGGCAACATTTACGAAGCAGAGCGTGACAACAAAATTGCTGAAGGCGACATCAATGTAAAAGAATGGCTGGCCTACTGCGAAGGTCGGGTTACCTATAAAGATATTGCCCATGTTTTGTATGAGCTGGACGGAAAAACGGACTCGCTATATTTCAGGGGTTATCAAAAAGGCAAAACCAGGATGCCTGACAGCCTGAAAAAAAACGCTTTCATAAAATACCTGCTGGCCGATGAAAGAAAAATGGCTTACATGGTATTAGCCAAAAAGAGCGAGCCGCTGGTCAATACATCGTTCGACGATAAATGGGAAGTTATAAAGCCGTCGAAAAACAAGCAGCATGAACTGGCTTTGACATATATAGCAATGGGCCTTACAAATAACGATAGTTTTTTAAAACTGCGCTGTTTTTACCAGGCGCAGCGATTGTTGTTTTACGGCAAATATTTTAACGAAGCATCAGGTATTTACGATAAATACATCAAAAGAACACGCACCAACAGCCATGTAATGGGCTGGGCATTGTCATTAAGAGCTGGCGGAGATGAAAAACTGGGTAATAAAGCACAGGCCGCTTACCTGTATTCCAAATTATTTGCAGGTTACCCGGAACGGCGCGTAAGGGCTTATTATGATTTTCTTACCACCAAAGTCCCTGTTGAAAGCGTTATTAAACTGGCAAAAAATAATGCTGAAAAAGCAACTATTTACGCTATTAGGGGCATACACAATGCACACATCGGACTAACGGCGTTGCAACAGGTTTATGAAACCTATCCAAAATCCGAATTTGTGAGCCTGCTGCTGGTTAGAGAAATTAACAAAATAGAAGAAGGCTATTTGACTACCAAAATAAATGGCGGTAAATATTATGAAGACATTGGTTATTACGACCATACAAAATATGATAGCGTGAAACGCAGTTTCATTAAATACATTCCAAAGCTTAAAGCCTTCTGCGACCAACTTGCAGCGGAGCGGAAATATACCGAGCCGGAATTAGGTAACCTTGCATCGGCTTATTTATCGTGGATAATGAAAGATACGAGAGCAGGATTTGCAGCTTTATCGGCTATAAGAAGCAAAACCCTGCGTGGCAAGTTATCCGATGAAAAACAATTGATAAACCTGTTGTTGCTATCGCAAAGCATAAAAAAACTGGATAAGGGCACTGAAAATAAATTGCTGCCATCATTAACCTGGCTTGATGAAAAAGTGAAGCAGGAGAAAACGCTGCAGGTTGATGAACGGAATTTTTACGGTAAATATGATTTTAAATATTACTCCGCCTCAGCACGCGATTTTTATGAAAAGTTACTGGCACCGATATATTTTAAGCAGAAAGACACGGTAAAGGCTGCTCTCTGTATCTTAAAAAGCGAAATGACCATTCCGGACGAAAGGGTTTGGGATGAGTATGCCGACCGCGGACTTGGGTTTGACATGCCTGCTTTTTGGCAAAATAACCTGCATTCGCGTCATTTAGAAAAGGTCATTAGCTGGCAGCTATCCCCCGCTAAAAGCCCCTATTTAAAATTACTAATGGCGGAATTTAAGCACCCGGTAATCAAAAAAGTTGTCCGCTGGACGAAATCCTACAAAGTAGAAAAGATAGGTGAAAAACCCGCCCAAACGCCGTTGTCTGCGACTTACGACTTGCTTGGCACTGCTTATTTAAGGGAACATAAATATGCTGCCGCTGCCCGTGCCTTTAAGCATATCGATATTGCCGAACTTGACCATTCCACAAATGATGCTTACAATGATTCGCTTTCCAAACATTATAGTCAATATGCCAATCCCTTTGCTGATAAAGTACGCGATTATCCACACGTTTACTCATTAAAGAAAACGCAGGGACACAACAAGCTGACTTTTGCCGAAACCATGGCGTGGTTGGAGCGACAGGCAACAGCCCATCCAAAAATCGCCGGCAAATATTATTATAAAATGGCTTGCGGCTTATATAATACTTCGTACTATGGCAATGCGTGGATTTACACAGCCTACAGCAGCGCCAGCGACGATAAATACCGCACCAAAGAATACTATTACGATAACGATTATTTACGCAACCGCAAAGCCGAAACCTGGTTTTTAAAAGCCCGCGACCTAAGCAGCAATTCGGAATTTAAAGCCAGGTGCACATTTATGGCGGCAAAATGCCGGCAAACGCAAATCCCGGTACCGGGAAGCTGGGAACAAAGACTGGCCGACGCAAAATATGACATAAAGTTTGAAGGTAATGACCACGGTTACAGCAAAGCTCTAAGGAATAATTACTACTTCAGCGATTTAAAAAAGAATTATTCAAAAACCGAGTTCTACAGAACCGCAGTTACCGATTGCAGTTATTTAAGAGATTTTCTGAAAGCGGCGAAACCCTAGATGTTCCAAAGACTAAAAAAGTCAATTTGTTTAATTTTCAAACTATTGATAATCAGAATGTTTCATAACGTTCCGCGTGTTCCACAAATAAAAATGGAACGCTTTGAATGTCAAGACATGTCAAGCCCTCGTATCATTCCCATTATAAATACTCAAATAACTCTCATATCGTGAGAGTTCTATTTCACCTTCCTGCACAGCTTCAAGCACAGCGCAGCCGGGTTCGTTAATGTGGCGGCAGTTGTTAAATCGGCATTGGTTCAAGCGGTCGCGCATTTCGGGGAAGAAGTGGCTTAGTTCCTGTTTTTCTATATCGATAATACCGAGTTCGCGTATACCGGGTGTATCGATAATAAACCCGCCTTGCGGCAGTTCAAACATTTCGGCAAAAGTGGTGGTGTGCATGCCTTTATCGCTCCAGTCGGATACCTGATGGGTGCGCAGGTCGAGGTCGGGCAATAAAGCGTTTATAAGGCTTGATTTGCCTACACCGGAGTGGCCGGAAAATAGGGTGACTTTATCTTTCAGCAATTCCTGCACCTGGTCAATATTGGTACCCTCCAGCGCCGATACTTCAAAACAGGGGTAACCTATTTTTTCATAAACGGCCTTGTAATCGGCCAACACCTCAAGGCCTTCATCGCTAAACAAATCCAGCTTGTTAAAAATCAGTTTGGCAGGGATATCGTATGCCTCGGCCGTTACCAAAAACCTGTCGATAAAGCCCAATGAAGTACGGGGTGAGGCGAGCGTAACTACCAGCAAAGCCTGGTCAAGATTGGCAGCAAGTATTTGCCCCTGTTTCGACAGGTTGATGGATTTGCGAATAATGTAGTTTTTTCGTTGTTGTAAATTGGTAATTACGCCGGTTTCCTGGTCGGGCTCCATTTCAAAATCAACGATATCGCCAACAGCCAGTGGATTGGTTGTTACAATGCCTTTGATGCGAAACTTCCCTTTTATGCGGCAGTCAATACGCTTGCCATCGGGTAGTTGCACCTGGTACCAGCTTCCGGTTGATTTTATAATTAATCCCTGCATTTTGAAGCAAAGGTATTAAATTTGTTAGCATCCGTTTATCATCCTTATGAAAGTAGCAGTCGCATCTCCGCCGTTCCCGAAATCAATAAACGATGGCGTTTATTGGCTTGAAAAATTGACCAGGGAAGCCGCCGGAAAAAATGCCGATATTATTTGTTTCCCTGAATCGTTTATACCCGGATACCCGTTGGAAGAAAATGAGATTGAGGCAGGTTCGCCCGAAAAAATGCAAGCCGCACTGCAAAAAGCAAGCGCGATAGCCGCCGAAAACAACGTCGCAATTATTTTGCCGATGGACTGGTACGACGACGACGCGGTCTACAACATCGCCCAGGTGATTTCGCGCAAAGGCGAGGTGCTGGGTTACCAGGCCAAAAACCAGTTAGACCCAAGCGAGGACCATATTTGGTCGGCGGGAACTGCGCGTCATATTTTTGAAATAGATGGAGTAAAAATCGGCATCACCATTTGCCACGAGGGGTTCAGGTACCCTGAGTCCGTACGCTGGGCTGCGCGCAACGGGGCGCAGATAGTTTTTCACCCGCATTGCACCGGTAGCAATATTGACGGGCCGCAGTTAACAGAATTTGGTCATAAAGAGAATCCGTATTACGAGAAAGCCATGATGATGAGGGCGCTGGAAAACACTATCTATTTCGCCAGTTCGAACTATGCATCGCTGTTTCCTGATTCAGCAAGTGCGCTGATAGCGCCTGATGGAAAATGTATTGCGCACGGTGCCTACGGGCTACCGGGTGTATTTGTGGCTGAAATTGATTTGGAAAAGGCGACAGGACTATTGGCGAAAAGGTTTAAGCCGGAGAATTATTATTAAAAAAACACCGTAGAGACACAATACTTTGCGTCTCCCGCAGGACAAGTCGCAGCCTAAATAGTTCGTAACCTACATAGTTAGAGACGCAAAGTATTGCGTCTCTACGTAAGCGTGTGACTACAGCCATTTTATTTTAACATTATCGCAATTATCACTACCAAATTGAGGCATGCATTTAAAATTTCATAAAAAATAAAATACCTCTTGCTTATTAAAAAAATATCTACTTCCTTTACAGACATTATATGATACTTACAATCACCACATCGACAACTACAACAACCACCGGCGTTAAATCCGGAGGAAGATAGTCGTATGGTGTAAAAACATAAAAACCACATGAACGCCTTCCTCCGAAAAGAGGAAGGCGTTTTGTTTTAATAGCTAATATGAAGATTTTAAAATTTGGCGGTACTTCCGTAGGCTCTGTTCAAAGCATCCAAACCTTATTAAACATTTTAAAGGCTGAAGTTGATAATGGCGAAAAACCTGTTGTCGTTCTCTCCGCAATGAGTGGGGTAACTAACCTGCTGGTATCAATGGCTGAAGGCGCCGCAAACGGAGTTGATTTTACGCCATCGCTAGCCGAACTGGAGAAGCGCCATTTTGATGTAGTTAAGGCTTTATTGAACATTCAAAACCAAAACCCCGCCTTAACCCGACTTAAAATATTTTTCAACCAGTTGGAAGATTTGCTGCAGGGCATACTTACCCTGCAGGAGCTTACGCGAAAAACACGCGATCATGTGCTTAGCTTTGGCGAGCGATGCTCGACCCTGATGATATGCAAAATTGCTGCCCAGCATTTCCCGCAGTCACATTGCGTGGATGCGTCGGAATTAATAAGGACCGACAGTTCATTCGGCCAGGCAAAGGTCA
>Ga0105239_10009751_pt1 | contig 10797 bp, 10 predicted proteins | sample KBSC44metaG_FD_92761 | JGI IMG/M metagenome (GOLD analysis project Ga0105239, IMG submission 92761) | Corn rhizosphere microbial communities from Kellogg Biological Station, Michigan, USA - KBS C4-4 metaG | ecosystem: Host-associated > Plants > Roots > Rhizosphere > Soil | place: Michigan, USA...
CCACATCCGAACTCGAATGAGCGCGCATTTTGAGTTGCAGTCGATGCGCTCTCAGTCAAGACCGCGCGGCTACGTCATCCGAACCCACGCACCTTTAAGCGCCGAGGACTTCACCGAAGCATCAATGAACTTCACGCCCGCCAGGCCGTCCTCAACGGTCGGGAAGATGATCTCGGGATCCGGCTTTTCGCCAGCCATTGCCGCACGGATGGCGCGCGCCGCCTCGGCGTAGATCGTCGCGAAGCCCTCGAGATAGCCCTCAGGATGGCCCGCGGGGACGCGGGTCACCCGACCGGCTTGGCTCAATGCGCCAGCCCCGCCGCGTGTCAGGAGCTGCCTGGCCTGACCGTACGGCGTGAACCAAAGTTGGTTCGGATTCTCCTGCGCCCATTCCAGGCCGCCTTTGCTGCCGTAGACACGCAACGTCAGGCCGTTCTCGTTGCCGACGGCGACCTGGCTCGCCCACAGCATGCCCTTGGCACCGCCCTTCCACCTGAGAAGGATCTGGACGTCGTCGTCGAGAAGCCGTCCCTCGACAAAGGTTGAGAGCTGCGCGAGCAGCTCGTCGAGTTCAAGTCCGGTGACAAAGCAGGCGAGATTATATGCATGGGTGCCGATGTCGCCGATACAGCCGCCGGCGCCGGAACGAGCCGGATCCGTGCGCCACGCCGCCTGCTTCTGGCCGCTGGCCTCCAACCGCTCCGTCAACCAATCCTGCAGATACTCGGCCTGGACGAGACGGATCTCACCGAGATCGCCGTTCGCGATCATGGCCCGCGCCTGTCGGACCATGGGATAGCCGGTGTAATTGTGCGTCACCACGAAGACTTTGCCCGTCTTCTTGACCAGCGCCACTAGTTCCTCGGCCTCGGCGACGGTTGTCGTCAGTGGCTTGTCGCAAATGACGTGGATCCCGGCTTCAAGGAACGCTTTCGCAACCGGACTGTGCATGTGGTTGGGCGTCACGATCGCGACCGCCTCGATTCCGTCTGCTCGCGCGGCTTCCGCCTTCGCCATCTCCTCGAAGGAGCCGTAGGCACGATCGTCGGCGATGCCCAGCTCCTTTGCGGAGGCCTTGGCCCGATCAGGATCGGACGCGAGCGCGCCGGCGACCAGCTCGAACTGGTCGTCGATGCGAGCGGCAATACGATGGACGGCGCCGATGAAAGCCCCCTGGCCTCCGCCGACCATGCCGAGCCGGATGCGGCGATGACCGCCGGCTTCACTGCTTGCTTCGATGGCCATATCGGTCCTCTCGCTCAGGAAATTCCCAGCATCTTGCGGTTCGCTGCGTCGTCGGTGCCGGAGCCTGCGAAATCGTCAAAAGCTTTCTCTGTCACCCGTATGATATGGCTCTTGATGAACTCCGCACCCTCGCGCGCGCCTTGCTCAGGATGCTTCAGCGCACATTCCCACTCGAGCACCGCCCAGCTGTCGTAGTCGTATTGCGTAAGCTTCGAGAAGATGGCGCCGAAATCGACTTGGCCATCGCCGAGCGAGCGGAAGCGCCCAGCACGGTCGACCCAGCTTTGAAACCCGCCATAGACACCCTGGCGGCCCGTCGGATTGAATTCGGCGTCCTTGACGTGGAAGGCCTTGATGCGCTCGTGATAGATGTCGATGTAGTCGAGGTAATCGAGCTGCTGCAAGACGAAGTGCGACGGATCATAGAGCAGGTTCGCGCGCTTGTGGTTCTTCACCCGCTCCAGGAACATCTCGTAGGAGATACCGTCGTGAAGGTCCTCGCCTGGGTGAATCTCATAGGCGAGATCGACGCCGTGCTCGTCGGCATGATCGAGGATCGGTCGCCAGCGCCTGGCGAGCTCGTCGAAGGCGGTCTCGATGAGACCGGCCGGGCGCTGCGGCCAGGGGTAGACATAGGGCCAGGCAAGCGCACCGGAGAAGGTCGCATGTGCCGTAAGCCCGAGCCGCCTGGACGCCAGGATCGCGCGCTTGACCTGGTCGACGGCCCACTCCGTCCGGGCCTTGGCGTTGCCACGCACTTCCGGCGCGGCAAAGCCGTCGAATGCCGCGTCATAGGCCGGGTGAACGGCAACGAGCTGGCCCTGGAGATGGGTCGAGAGCTCGGTGATCGTGAGCCCGTGGCGGGCCGCGATTCCCTTCACCTCGTCGGCGTAGTCCTGCGACTCCGAAGCCTTCTTTAGGTCGAAGAGCCGCCCGTCCCAGCTCGGAATCTGAACCCCCTCGTAGCCGAGCGAGGCGGCCCATCCGCAGATTGAATCGAACGAATTGAACGGCGCAACGTCGGCCGCGAATTGGGCGAGAAATATCGCTGGTCCCTTGATCATCTTCATCGAATGCTTCCTTTTCCGGGATGCTTTGGCAGCACGCGTCTGCTGAGACCCGTGTCAGAACGTCTCCTCGGCCCACAACGCCATCGCATCGACGTCGGACAGCGGCGCCGGCCGCTCGACGCGCGAGCGCACTGCGATCTCTCCGCCTTCGACGCTAGCCTTGAGGATCGCGTGCTTCACCTCCAGCGCGTGGCTCGCCAGCGCGCCGGAGGAGCGGTGTGGCGTGCCGCGCATCACCGCACTTGCGAGTTCGGCGATGCCCAGGCAACGATAGTTGGCCTGATCAGGCATGTGATCTGCCCAATTCGGCGAACGCCAGTTGGGTTTACCAAACGGCCGCGCGTCGGCGGTGACCGAGATCCAGTCGCTTCCTTTCTCGGTGTATTGCACGGCGCCGCCGAAGAAGTTGGGGTCAGGCACGCGCAGCGAGCCCTCGGTGCCATACAGCTCGATCGGCGGATGTCCGTGTTTCCAGACGTCCCAGCTCATCGTGAAGATGATGTCCGCGCCTGATTCGAAATGCAGGAGCGACATGACCGTCGTCGGGGTTTCAACCGCGATGGTCTTGCCGTTCATCGGCCCCTTGGAGGTGACGAGTCGCGAAGCAAATCCGGAGCTCGCACGTCCCTGCACCAGCGCGACGGGACCCAACAGATTGATCAGGGCCGCGAGGTAATAAGGCCCCATGTCGAGGATCGGTCCGCCACCCCGTTTGAAGAAGAAGGTCGGATCAGGGTGCCAGTGCTCCATGCCATGCGACATCAGAAAGCAGGTGCCGTAGAGAACCTTGCCGATCCGCCCCGTATCGATGAACTCGCGCGCAGTCCGTCCGCCGCCGCCAAGAAACGTATCCGGCGCGCAGCCGAGCTTCAGGCCGCGACGTGCCGCCTCCGCGACCAAGGTCGCAGCATCGTTGGCCTCGACCGTGATGGGCTTCTCGCCGAATACGTTTTTGTTCGCGCTCAGCGCTGCGTGGCTGATCGCGAAATGCGCGTCCGGCGTGGTCAGGTTCACGACGATCTGGATGTCGGGATGCGCCAACAGCGCGTCGATCGACAGTGCCTCGATACCGAACTTCGTCGTTTGGGCTTGCGCGGCCTCAGGTCGCAGATCGGCGCAGGCAACGAGCCTGAGATCGCGGAATTTCGGCATGTTGAGCATATAGATCGTCGAGATGTTGCCACATCCGACGATACCGACTCCAAGCTTGTTCATGATCCCTTCCCCGTCATGTCCAGGCGGTCACGGTCTCGCGCGCCCGGCGCGCAAAGCGCGCGACGTCGTTCGGCTTGTCGTGCTCGGCGACGAGCAGGGAGACTTTGGCTTCCTCCATCGCCGCGCGGAGCGCCGTCCAGTCCATGACACCGTGCCCGGGATCGGCCCATCCATCCTCGTCGACGCACTGTCCCGATGGTGCGAGATCCTTGATGTGACACGCGACGAGCCGCTGCGCATGCTTCCTGATCTCGGCGACCGGGTCCCCGCCACCGCGCACGATCCAGGCGAGATCGGCCTCCCAAACCAGGTCGGGGGCCTCCTCGAACAGGCATTCAAGATAAGTCTTTCCGCTTTCGCTGCGGCCATATTCCCAATGGTGGTTGTGCCAGCCGAATTTGAGCCCCTCGCCGGTCACCACCTTTCCGATGCCGGCCAGCTCGCGCCCAATGCCGCGCCATTCCTTCTCGCCACCCTCGCGCTCACCCAATGGTGGGGCCGGTGCAAAGATGGTCTCGATGCCAAGTCCCTTGCACATCCTCGCCGTGCCGACCGCGTCCTCGCGCAGCCGGTCCAGACCGACATGCGCGCTCGGTGCGGTCATCCCGTGGGCGTCGAGAAGCCTCTTCAGGGTCTCGGGATCGTTGAACAGTCCGCCCCAGGGCTCTATCATCGTGTAACCGAGGCTGGACAACAGCGCGAATTGTGCCTCGAGCGGCGTGATGGAGCGCGCAGAATAGAGCTGGATGGAGAATCGATCGATCGGCTTGGTCATGTCTCGCTTTCTGCTGAATGGAGGATCTAGAGGCGTTGTCCGCTCGCCTCATCGAACAGCGACAATGCGTCAGCGGGGAAGCGGACAGCCAGCGTGTCGCCCGCGCGTACCTGCGTGTCGGCATCATGGCGAAAAGAGAAGGCCGTGCCGTCGGCAAGGCGGCACCAGATCAGCGTGTCGGCACCCATTGGCTCGACCATCTCGATGCGCACAGACACGGAGGACGGGTCGTCGGACGCAGCCAATTCGACATGCTCGGGCCGGATGCCGAGTACGGCCGGCGCGTCGGACGGCTGGCTGCGGAAGATATAACCGCTCAAGCCCAGCCGGTTTGCGCCTGCGATGAATGCCACATCTTTGCCACTTGCGAGCCGGCCGGGAATGAAGTTCATCGCAGGCGAGCCGACGAAAGACGCGACGAAACGGTTGACGGGTTCGCGATAGATCTTCTTCGGCGTGTCGAGCTGCTGGATCACGCCACCCTGCATCACCGCGATGCGATCCGCGAGCGTCAGCGCCTCGATCTGATCGTGCGTCACGTAGATCATCGTGGCACCCAGCCGCGCATGCAGCCGCTTGATCTCGACCCTGAGCTCGGCACGCAGCTGGGCGTCCAGATTGGAGAGCGGCTCGTCGAACAAATAGACGCCGGCATGGCGCACCAGCGCTCGTCCGATCGCGACACGCTGGCGCTGCCCGCCGGACAGCTCACTCGGACGGCGGTCGAGGAGATTGGTGAGCCGCAACATCTGCGCAGCCTCTCCGACGCGGCGCTCGATCTCGTTTCGCGGTGTGCCCGCGACCGTCAACCCGAACGACATGTTCCGCCGCACGCTCATGCGCGGATAGAGCGCATAGCTCTGGAACACCATCGCGATGCCGCGATCCTTCGGTTCTGCCCACGTGACATCGCGGCCACCGATATGGATCTCGCCAGCCTTCGCCTCGATCAGCCCGGCAATCGCATTGAGCAATGTCGACTTGCCGCAGCCGGAGGGCCCGAGCAGCACCAGGAACTCGGACGCACCGACATGCAAATTTAGATTCTCCAACACTTTCAGGCCACCAAAGCCGATCTGCAGGCTTCTGATGTCGACGTCTGATTGCTGCATGGTGCGTCAGCCTTTCACGGCGCCGGCGGCGATGCCGCGCACAAACCACCGACCGGAGCCGAAATAAACGACCAGCGGCAACAGCGCAGTCAGCAGCGTCGCAGCCATGTCGACGTTGTAAGCGCGCTCGCCTTGCGTCGAATTGACGATGTTATTGAGCTGTACCGTCATCGGCAAATTATCGCGGCCGGCGAAGACGAGCCCGAGGATGAAATCGTTCCAGATACCCGTGGTCTGCAAGATCACCGCGACCACGATCATGGGGGTGGCCATCGGCATCATGATCCGCGCGTAGATCTGGTAGAAGCCGGCGCCGTCGACGCGGGCCGCCTTGAACAACTCGACCGGAAGCGACGCGAAGTAATTGCGGAACAGCAGCGTCATGGTGGGAAGGCCGAAAATCGTGTGGATGATCACGATGGTCGAGAGCGACTGCCCGAGCCCGGTAAAGGAAAACACGCGCACCAGCGGATAGATGAACACCTGATAGGGAATGAACGCGACCACCATCATCGCGCCGAACAGGATGTTAGCGCCGCGTACACGCCATAGCGACAATGCGTAGCCGGTGAGCGAGCCGACCAGGATGGAGATGACGACCGACGGCACCAGGATGCGCAGCGAATTGAGGAAGCCGACCTTGATGCCCTGGCAGGTCAACCCAGTACAGGCCGAGGTCCAGGCCTTGACCCATGCGTCGATACTGGGGGCTGCCGGCAAGGCCAACAGATTACCCTGCCGGATCTCGGCCATCGGTTTCAGCGAGGTGACGACCATCACATAGAGCGGCAGCAGGAAGTACAGCGCGGTAATGAAGATGAAGGCATAAAGGCCCCAACGCGCCGGGGTCATACGCGTCCGCCGCCGTGTGGCAGACAAAGGCTGCGCCACAGCGGTCATCGCACCTCTCCCCTGCGCGAACGCCAGTAAAGGTAGGGCGCGACCACCGCGATGACCGTGATCAGCATGGTGGTGGCCGCCGCCGTCGCCAGCCCGATATTGGCGCGTTCGAACAGATGATCCATGACAAATTTGGCAGGCACCTCCGAAGCGATGCCGGGCCCACCATTGGTCATTGCCACCGAGAGGTCGTAGAGGCGCACCACGCCAGTCGAGAGCAACACCGCAGCAGTCGCAAAGCTCGCACCCATCATGGGAATGATGATCGAGATATAGACCCGCCATTTCGGCAGCCCGTCGACCCGCGCTGCCTTCCAGATCTCGTCGTCGACGCCGCGCAGGCCGGCGAGCATGATGGCCATCACCAGGCCCGAAGCCTGCCAGACGCCCGCGATGACAAGACAGTAGATCGCAGTCTCGGGCCGTACGATCCAGTCAAAGGTCGCGCCTTCGAAGCCCCAGCTGCGCAGCACATGCTGGATGCCAAGCGTCGGGTTGAGCAGCCATTGCCAGACCAGACCCGTGACGACGAAGGACATCGAATAGGGATAGAGATAGATCGAGCGGATCGTATCCTCCGCACGCACCCGCTGATCGATCGCGACCGCCAACAGGAAGCCGATCAGAAGCGCCAGCGAAACGAACAGCACACCATAGATGAAGATGTTCTGGACCGAGGTGATCCAGCGGTCGTTGCCGAGCAACATCTGATATTGCCGGAGTCCGACAAAATTGTTGTTCGGCAGCATGCGCGAGTTGGTCAGCGATATCCAGACGGTCCAGCTGGTGGCACCGACATAGACGACGATCATCACCAGCAGCGCCGGCAAGAGCGCGGAGATCGCGGAGAGTCGGGAATTCAGCGAAAGACGCATCACGTCGCCGGATTGGAGGGAAGTCGACGGGCAGGAAAGGCGGCCGACAATTCGTCAGCCGCCTCTTGTGACATCACTCCTGGGACTTCAGCACCGCTGCGACCTTGGCTGAGAACTCATCGGCGCTCATATTGGTATTCCAATATTGCGAGATGGCATCCTGCAGCGCGCCGATCATCGCGGGCGGTGCCAGCATGTCGCCGGACGGCATTTGCTGAGCCTTGTCTGCGACATAGCGCATGCCCTTCTGGGCGCAAGCGTCGAGTGCGGACGTATCGACGTCGCTACGCACCGGGATCGAGCCCTTCTTCAGCGCGAACTGAATCTGGGTTTCAGGCGTCAGCATCAGCTTCGCGAGCGTCATCTGCGCCTTCGTGGTAGATGCGTCCTTGGCCTTTGGGAATACGAAGACATCGCCGCCCATCACATAACCGCCGCTGCCATTGGACAGCACGGTACAGCCATAATCCTTGTCGGGGACCTTGCCGGCGGCGACGAACTCACCCTTGGCCCAATCGCCCATGATCTGCATTCCGGCCTTGCCCTGGATGACCATGTTGGTCGCATCATTCCAGTTGCGGCCGGGCGCGCCGGCGTCGACATAGTCCTTGAGCTTCTTGTAGGTGACGGCAACCGTCTTGAACTCGGCGCTCTGCGCCAGCGCCGCGTCGCGCTTGCCGAGGATGCCGGTCCACATCTGTGCGCCGCCGACGCCAATCAAGACCGAGTTGAACAGGTTTTGCTCCCAGTTCTTCTGACCAGAGAACGCCAGCGGGATCACCTTGCCCTCGGCCTTCAGCTTGTCGAGAATGGCGAGCGCGTCATTCCAGGTCTTCGGCTCGGCAGCGCCAACGGAGTCGAGCACGGCCTTGTTGTACCAGAGCCAATTCTGACCGTGGATGTTGATCGGCACCGCATACATCTTGCCCTTGCGGGTCGCCGCGGCGACGATCGCAGCCGGCATGACGGCCTTCCAATTGCCTTCGGTGGCGACCGCATCGACGTCGGCAAGCAGATCGCCCTCCACCAGTTCATCGAACTGCTTTCCGGTGTTGAGCTGCATCGCGGTCGGAGGATTGCCGGCGACGGTGCGGCTGATCGCGGCATTTCGCGCATTGGCGGCACCGGCAACGGCGCTGTCGACCCACGTTCCGCCAGCTTTTGTGAACTGATCTGCAAACACTTTCACCGCGGCGGCCTCGCCGCCGGAGGTCCACCAGTGAATGACCTCGGCCTTCATCTCCTCAGCGGAGACCGGTACCGAAGCCCAAGCCGTGGCTGCAATCGCCACCGATGCGAACAGTGCGCGCTTCATCATTCCCTCCCGGATCTGCCTTTTTGCAGGCTTGTGCATTCGGCTGCGGCCTTATTGGCTCGTTCTTTACACACCGAATGTAATCGATTACATCGATCGTAGCAGAACCCCCAATTTTTGCAAGTCCCGTCATGGGCTCCAAGACGGCGAGCTTCGGTATGGCCAAACGCACCAGAGTGACGCGCCAAAAGGCCGCCAAGATCGCCGACGTCGCTCGGCTGGCAGGCGTTTCGGTTGCGACCGTCAGCCGGACACTGGCGCGCCCCGATGTCGTAATTGAGGAAACCCGGACACGTGTGCTCGCTGCGGTGCGTGACACTGGCTACATGCCGAACATTTCCGCAAGGAACCTGCGCGTCCGGAAGACCATGGTCGTGCTGGTGGCGGTGCCTGACATTGCCAACCCCTTCTTCGCCGAGGTCCTGCAGGGCATCGACGACACGCTGTCCGCCGCCGGCTATGGACTCATCATTGCCAATCTGGCCGGTTCGCCCGAGAAGGAGGCGCGCTATGTCGATCTGGTCTGCGCCGGCCAGGCCGATGGTGTATTGCTCTTGTGTGGCCACGTGATGCGCAGTCCTGACCGCGACTTGCGGGACGCGCTCGTACCGCTTGTTGCGGCTTGCGAGTACATCCCCCGCGAAGACTTCCCGCAGGTCACAATCGACAATGTCGAAACTGCGCGCGAGGCGGTGGGACACCTGGTCGAGCTGGGCCACACAAATATCGCCTATCTGTCCGGGCCCAAATCCAACATCCTCGAGCAGCAGCGGTTCGAAGGCTATCGGCAGGCCTTGCACGAGGCTGGGATTGCGGCCGATGCGGGGTCGGTCCTCACCGGCGATTTCACCTTCCGCACCGGTGTCGAGGCCGGGCGGGCGCTGCTGGCGCGCGAACCCGCGTCGCGTCCGACCGCGCTGTTTGCGGCCAATGACGAAATGGCGATCGGCCTGATCAAGACGGTGCACGCTGCCGGCCTGCAAGTTCCCGACGATCTCTCCGTCGTCGGCTTCGACGGCATTGCCTATGCCGACTATTGCGAGCCCACCTTGACGACAATCGTCCAACCCCGTCGCGACCTGGGGGCCACCGCCGCGGCCGAACTGATTGCGCTGATGACCACTGGCGCGGCGGGACAGCGGAAAGACATCAAGCTTCCCGCCAAGCTGATGCTGCGCGACAGCACGCGCGCGCCGCGGAAACGTTCCGGCCATTCATCCCGAGGCTCGAAGATCAGGTAGGACCGCGGATCCGATCATGTCACGCAGCAGATCATTGCCGGCCAGACGGCGATCGTCACCGCCTTTCGGCCTCCACCATTCGCACCTCTAACCGAGTCATCATCGGCCGTCTGGTGGAAGTCGGCTACGATGTCGATATTCCGCTCCTATTGAGAGCAACGAGAACAACGTCGCGCAACGCCTTGGCAAGCATGTCAGTTGCCCATTCGCTTTGATGCAGTCGCTTGTCGTCGTTGGGATCGACCATCTGCTCGAATGAGATCTTGGCAATTTCGCTCCAGCGCTTCATCAGATCGAACCGCCGGAATAGATTGACCGATGTCTCCTTTGCCACCCCGGCGATGGCATCAACCATCGCGTTGCTGGCATCGACGACCGCCGGCGTGAGCATAGCCGGGAGATATTGCGGATCCATCAGCACGATGTCGATCGTACCCAGCTTCTGCAATAGCTCGATCCCGCGCCTGAGCGCATCGATGGTCTGTTGCTGGGATGGCGGATTGTCCGACGCGCTCTGCCATACGCAATTGGTGCCGATCTGCCAAATCACCAGACAGGGATCTTCTGCGAGCACATCGTCCGCGATACGATCAAATTCCGTTGGAGCCTCCTCGCCGCCAAGACCGCGATTGAGAATATCGATTCTGCGGTTGGAAAGCGGTGGGCGCAGCAACATCTCCAGCCGATGAGGGTACGGAGGAATATCGCCCTCTCCGGCCGTACTGGAGGAGCCAAGAGCCACCATCTTGATAGATCCCGTGCCCTTGAGCCTGGAGACGAAGTTCGTCAACTCGTGCTCGAGCGGCAGCGGCTGAACTGGAATCTGCGGCGGCGTGCTGTTCATGGATAACCTCGGACGTGTTTATAGGCTGTGATAGAGTTTGAACGTCAAAGACCTGCAGACGTCGCTGCCCCCCAATTGGCGATCTTGGTTCGACGCAGTGACGCCAATTGTCGATACATCAGACATCTGCAGCATCGATTTCCTGTGGAGGCTTGACAAGCCCGAACTGGGCAACGAGGCAAAGACAGAGCGTGATAAACGCTAC
>Ga0105239_10009752_pt1 | contig 10796 bp, 10 predicted proteins | sample KBSC44metaG_FD_92761 | JGI IMG/M metagenome (GOLD analysis project Ga0105239, IMG submission 92761) | Corn rhizosphere microbial communities from Kellogg Biological Station, Michigan, USA - KBS C4-4 metaG | ecosystem: Host-associated > Plants > Roots > Rhizosphere > Soil | place: Michigan, USA...
CGTGACGGTGTGCGTGGTGGCGATTACCATGGTAGTCAGCGTGCTGGCCGCATTCGCGCTCGGCCGCATGCGCTTTTGGGGATCGAGCATCCTCGCCACCGGTATCTTCCTCACTTACCTGGTGCCGGACACGCTCCTGTTCATCCCTATGTTCCAGATCGTTAGATCAATCGGTCTGCTCAATTCCTATTGGGGCATGGTGCTGGTCTATCCGACGCTGACGGTGCCTTTCTGCACCTGGATCATGATCGGTTACTTCCAGTCAATCCCGAAGGAGCTCGACGAGGCCGCGCTGATCGACGGCGCTGGGCACATGCAGATGCTGCTCAAGATCTTCGTCCCCGTCGCGCTGCCCGGTATCATTGCCGCCATGATCTTCGCGTTCACCGTGTCGTGGGCCGCCTTCGTCTATCCGATGGCCTTCCTCTACTCATCGGATCAGCAGGTCCTCACCGTCGGCACCGTAACCAGCCTGATCCGCGGCGACGTCTACAAGTGGGGCATGCTGATGGCTGGCGCTCTGGTCGCGGCCGCGCCGCCGCTCGTGATCTATGCGTTCCTGATGGACTATTACATCGCCGGTCTTACCGCCGGCGCCACCAAGGGCTGAGCAGCATGGCTGAAGTCGCGTTGCGTCAAGTCGTGAAGAAATACGGCGACGTCGAAGCCGTCCGCACGATCGATCTCGACATCCCGAACAACGAGTTTGTCGTGCTGGTCGGCCCCTCGGGCTGCGGCAAGTCGACGACGCTGCGAATGATCGCGGGGCTGGAGGAAATCACCTCCGGCGACATCAGCATCGGCGGCCAGGTGGTCAACGATCTGCCGCCAAAGGATCGCGACATCGCCATGGTGTTCCAAAATTACGCGCTCTATCCGCACATGACGGCCTTCGACAATATGGCCTTCGGCTTGAAGTTGCGCAAATTTTCCAAGGCGGAGATCAAGCAGCGTGTCGAGCATGCGGCGCGCATCCTTGACATTACCGAATTGCTCGACCGCCGGCCGAAGGCGCTTTCAGGTGGCCAGCGCCAACGCGTCGCGATGGGCCGCGCCATTGTTCGCAATCCTAAGGTCTTTTTGTTTGACGAGCCGCTGTCGAACCTCGACGCCAAGCTACGCGTGCAGATGCGCACCGAGATCAAGCGCGTTCACCAAAAGGTCAAGACGACGACGGTCTATGTGACACATGACCAGGTGGAAGCCATGACGCTCGCCGACCGCGTCGTGGTGATGAACCAGGGGCGCATCGAGCAGATCGGCACCCCGCATGAGCTTTATCATCACCCTCGCACGCGGTTCGTGGCTGGATTCATCGGCTCGCCGGCGATGAACTTCATCCCCTGCCGTCTCGAGCAGGCTGGCTCGGGCCTGCGCACGCACGTTTCGGACACGATCGCGCTGCCCGTTCCATCCGATCGCGAGGCCCGATACCGGGCCGTCGTCGGCAAGGAACTGGTCCTTGGCCTTCGGCCCGAGCACATCACCGAGCCGCGCCACAATGGTCGCACCGATGGGTGTGACTTCGAGGTCACCCTGGATGTCGTCGAGCCGATGGGCATGGAGACGATGGTCTTCTACACCATAAAGGGCACGGAGTTCTGCAGCCGGGTCGAGCCAAGCAGCGCGGGCGATGCAGGGGCCAAAATGCGCCTGCACGCCAATGTCGATCACATGCATCTGATCGATCCCGCGAGCGGCACGGTGATCTAGCGCTTGTTCAGGCTTTTGCTGCCGCCGGCGCCCAGAGTTTTGGGCCGGCCCGCTGATATTGCGGCGGTCGCGCCACATCGGCGCCGAGCGCCTTCGCCGCATGCCAGCCCCAGTGCGGATCGTCGAGAAAGCAACGCGCCATCGAAACCATATCGACCTCACCTTTGGCGACGATTTCTTCGGCGTGCTCGGGCTTGACGATCAGCCCGACGGTGCGGGTCGGAATATTCGCCTCGCGTTTTACCCTCGCCGCGATCGGGACGTTGTAGCCCGGCTCGGTGGGATTGCGGATGTCGGCAGCAACGCCACCGGACGAGATGCAGATGAAATCGATGCCCTCGCCCTTCAGTGCCCGCGAGATCGCCACGGCGTCGTCGGGCGTCAGCCCGCCTTCGCGCCAGTCGCTGCCCGTGATGCGAGCGCCGAGCACGACCGTTTTCGGTACCACCGCCCGCACCGCGCGCGCGATCGATAGCGGAAACCGCAGGCGATTTTCCAGTGAGCCGCCATATTGATCGGTGCGCTTGTTCGAAATCGGCGACATGAAGCCATGCGCCAGATAACCGTGCGCCATATGCAGCTCGATCTCGTCGAACCCGATCCGCAGCGCGCGCTGGGCTGACGAAACGAAGGCTGCGCGCACGCGCTCCATGTCGACCTCGGTGACCTCGCGCGGCGTTTGCCAGCCGTCGCCAAAGGGGATCGGCGAGGCCGCAATCGTTGGCCAGGGATCCGCTTCCGCCTTCAAGGGGCCCGCGCCTTCCCACGGACGCTGCGCCGAGCCCTTCCGCCCGGAATGAGCAATCTGGATACCGAATTTTGCGCTGCCCATACGCCGGGCCTGCGTGACCACGCGCGCCAGCGTGGCTTCATTGTCGTCGGAATAGAGGCCGAGACAGCCATGCGTGATGCGGCCGTGCCGCTCAACGTGGGTTGCCTCAACGATCACCAACGCGGCGCCGGAATGCGCCATCATGCCGAGATGCATCAGGTGCCAGTCGTTGGCGCAGCCATCGTCGCCAGAATACTGGCACATGGGCGAGACGACGATGCGGTTGGCAAGCTCGAGACCGGCAAGGCGAAATGGCGTGAATAAGCTACTGGACATGATGGTGATTTTGGCTCGTGGTGGGAAATCAGCGCCGATATGAGCGCTGCTGAATGGACATCAGATAGCCGATGATGGCGCCGCCGTCACGCGCATCTCAAATGGCTGGAAGCACTGAATTTCCGCCAGGTGGCGTGGCAAACCGGGTCGCCGCGAGCTTGGCCCAGAGGGCCGCAACGCGCTCGGTTTCGCGCAAATACAAGCCAAATCGTTCTTCGGAATAGAAGTGCTTCCAGCGGCCGCTGCGCTCAAGCTCACGGACGTGGGCAAGCCGCCGCTGCGCGAGCGCGTGCCATTTCATAGCAATCCGATCGAGGCGGACTCCGCCCTGCGCAATCGCCATTGAGTGCCCCCCGGCACGCGCGAAAGCCGGCAGCCGAACGACGCGAACGCATCGACGACCACCGAAAGCTGCACGAAAACAACGGCATACAGAGTGAGATCGCCATGTACGACGATTCGTCGGCGGTTGCAAAGAGGGGTGAATTTACAGGCGGATACGCAACTTGTTGGCGATCTCGCCGATAATGCCGCGGCGGAACAGCAGCACGCAGGCGACAAAAATCGCGCCCTGGATGACGAGCACCCACTCGCCGATCGGCGCAAGCTTGAACTGCATCACCAGGATCACGAAGGCGCCGACCACCGGTCCGAATATCGTTCCCAGACCACCGACAAGAGTCATCAGCACGACCTCGCCCGACATCGGCCAGTTCACGTCTGTGAGCGAGGCCAGTTGCAACACGATTGCCTTTGTCGCACCAGCGACTCCGGCCAGCGTCGCCGATAGGACGAATGCGACAAGCTTATAACGGTCGGTCCTGTAGCCGAGGGAGATGGCGCGCGTCTCATTCTCGCGAATTGCTTTGAGCACTTCGCCGAAGGGCGAGTGGATAATGCGGTAGATGAACGCAAAGCCCGAAAGGAAGATCACCAGTACGACGGTGTACATGATCGTCCGGTTCTTCAGGTCGAATATCCCGAAAAGATGACCGCGCGGCACCGCTTGGATACCATCCTCGCCGCCAGTGAACTTGGCCTGCAGCGCGAAGAAAAACATCATTTGCGCGAGCGCAAGCGTGATCATGGCGAAGTAGATGCCTTGACGCCGGATGGCGAGCGATCCGGCAACGAGCCCGCAGATCGCCGCGGTCGCCGTGCCGGTCAGAATTGCAAGCTCGGGCGGAAAGCCCCACGCTTTGGCAGAATAGGCAGACAGATAACTTGCCCAGCCGAAATAAAGTGCATGGCCGAACGAGAGAAGCCCAACATAGCCAATCAAGAGATTGAATGCGCAGGCAAACAAGGCAAAACACATCGCCTGCATGAGGAAGAGCGGATAGGTCACGAACGGAGCGACCACCAGAGCAACCACCATGATCACAAAGCCGATCGCCTCGCTGTGCGACCGCAAGATAGACGGCTTCTTCGCGAGCGGGTCGACGACGCGCTCCATCACGCCCTCCGCCCGAACAGACCGGCGGGACGCACCAGCAACACGATCGCCATGATGACGAAAATGACGGTGTTCGAAGCTTCCGGGAAAAAGACCTTGGTCAGGCCCTCGATCACGCCGAGGCCGAAACCCGTAACGATTGCACCCAGGATCGAGCCCATGCCGCCGATGACGACCACCGCAAACACGACGATGATCAGTTCCGCCCCCATCTGCGGCGACACGTTGTAGATCGGGGCGGCCATCACACCGGCGAACGCCGCGAGCGCGACCCCGAAGCCGTATGTCAGCGTGATCATCCGCGGAACGTTGATGCCGAATGCGCGCACCAAGGTGGGATTTTCGGTAGCCGCGCGCAGATAGGCGCCAAGACGGGTGCGCTCAATCACGAACCACGTTCCGAAGCAGACCACGAGCGACGCCGCGACCACCCAGGCGCGATAGTTCGGCAGAAACATGAAGCCGAGATTCTGGCCGCCGCGCAGCGATTCCGGCACGGTATACGGCAGGCCTGCCGATCCGAAATAATTGCGGGCGACGCCTTCAAAGATCAGCGCCAGCCCGAACGTGAGCAGCAGCCCGTAAAGGTGGTCGAGCTTGTAGAGCCATTGCAGCAAAAACCGCTCGACGAGGATGCCGGTAAAGCCGACCAGGATGGGCGCTATGATCAGCGCCGGCCAATACCCCAATCCCGAGTATTGAAGAATGAGATAGGCGGCAAAAGCGCCCATCATGTACTGGGCGCCATGGCTGAAGTTGATGATGTTGAGCATGCCAAAGATAACGGCCAGCCCCAGACTCAACAGCGCGTAGAACGAGCCGTTGATCAAGCCGATCAACAGTTGTCCAAACAGCGCGGTCGATGGGATTCCGAAAATCTCGAACATGCGGAGTCACCCGAAAACCGAGGGGGCGGATGCAATCACCCGCCCCCGCAGCCCAATCACCATTTAGCCGCTAACCAGCGGGCAGTTGCCTTCCTTGAGCGGACGGAAAGCCTGATCCGCCGGGATCGTGGCACGGACGTTGTAGAAATCGCCGGGGTGTTTCGAGTCCGACGGCTTCTTCACCTCCAGCAGATAGGCCGGATGGATCTTGCGGCCATCCGGACGGATCGTGCCCTTGCCGAACAACTGGTCTTCCGTCGGCATCGACTTCATCTGCGCGACCACAGCCTTGCCGTCGCTCAGATTGCCCTTAAGCGCGACTGCAGCCTTGAGGTAGTGCGTGATGCCGGCATAGACGCCGGCATGAATCATCGTCGGCCACTTGCCTTGGCGCTCCTGTTGCCAGCGCTTGGTCCAGGCGCGGTTGGCATCGTTCATATCCCAGTACCAGGTTTCCGTCAGGATCAGGCCCTGCGCGGTCGGAAGCCCGAGCGCCGCGACGTCGCTGGCGAACACCAGCAGGCCGGCGAGGCTTTGGCCGCCTTTGACAATACCGAACTCGGCCGCCTGCTTGATCGAGTTGATGGTGTCGCCGCCCGCGTTGGCAAGGCCGATGACCTTTGCCTTCGAGGACTGCGCCTGCAGCAGGAACGACGAGAAGTCATTGGTGTTGATCGGGTGACGAACCTTGCCCAGTACCTTGCCGCCGGCCTTCTCAACCGCTGCCATCGTGTCACGCTCGAGCGCATGACCGAAGGCATAGTCGGACGTGAGGAAGAACCAGCTATCGCCGCCGGTCTTGACGATGGCAGTGCCGGTGCCGTTCGCCAGCATCCAGGTGTCATAGGTCCAATGGATCGTGTTGGCGTTGCACTTCGGACCTGTGATGTCCGAGGCGGCAGCGCCTGACACGATGAACACCTTGTTCTTGCTGGACGCCACCTGGCTGGTTGCGAGGGCGACACCGGAATTCGGCACGTCGATGATCATGTCGACCTTGTCGACATCGTACCACTGGTTCGCGATCTGGGTGCCAATGTCCGGCTTGTTCTGGTGATCGCCAGAGATCAGATCAACTTTCACGTTGGGATGATCTTTGGTGAAGTCGGCGATCGCCATTTTGGCGGCGGCAACCGAGCCGGGCCCACCGATATCAGCGTAAAGGCTCGACATATCGCTGAGCACGCCGATCTTGACATTGACCTGCTGGGCGTTGGCCCCTCCGCAGGCAAGAACTGCGGCCAAAGCCACAAGTCCCACAAATCTTCGCATCGTGTTGTTCCTCCTTGTTTGACTATTCAGATTGATTTAGCCGCTCACCATCGGGCAATTGCCCTCCTTGAGCGGACGGAAGGCTTCGTCCGCCGGGATTGTTGCGCGCAGCTTGTAGAAGTCGCCCGGATATTTCGATTCCTCAGGCTTCTTAACCTCGAACAGAAAAGCCGGGTGCAACTTGCGGCCGTCGGCTCTGATTGTGCCTTTGCCGAAGAGTGGGTCGTCGGTGGGCATTTCTTTCATCTTGGCGACGACCGACTTGCCGTCGGGATTGGCTCCGAGAGCGGCACGTGCCTTGAGATAATGCAACGTGCCGGCATAGACGCCCGCCTGATTCATGGCCGGAAATTTGCCCGCGGCATTGCGCTCGGCATGCCAGCGCTTTGTCCACGCGCGCGTTCCGTCATTGAGATCCCAGTAGAACGTTTCGGTCAGGACCAGGCCCTGCGCAGTCGGCAAGCCGAGCGCGGCGACGTCGGTCGCAAAGACCAGAAGACCGGCCAGGCTCTGTCCGCCCTTCACAATGCCGAATTCGGCGGCCTGCTTGATCGAATTGATGGTATCGCCGCCTGCGTTAGCGAGACCGATGACCTTTGCCTTCGAGGCCTGCGCCTGCAGCAGGAACGACGAGAAGTCGTTGGTATTGATCGGGTGGCGGACTTTACCGAGTACCTTTCCACCGTTCTTGAGGACGACCGCTTCGGTGTCGCGTTCAAGCGCATGACCGAAGGCATAGTCGGAGGTGAGGAAGAACCAGGTATCGCCACCGGTCTTGACGACGGCTTTGCCCGTGCCGTTCGCCAACATCCAGGTGTCGTAGGTCCAGTGCACCATGTTCGCGTTACATTTCGGACCGGTGAGGTCGGAGCTTGCCGGACCTGAAGCAACGAAAACTTTATTCTTCTGGCTGGCGATCTGGCTGATAGCGAGTGCGACGCCCGAGTTGGGAACGTCTGCAATCATGTCGACGTGATCAACGTCGTACCATTGATTCGCGATCTGCGAGCCGATGTCCGGCTTGTTCTGGTGGTCGCCGCTGATGACCTCAATCTTAAAATTGGGGTGATCTTTCATGAAGTCGGCCGCTGCCATTTTGGCAGCAATGACCGAGCCGATTCCGGTCGCGTCGGCGTAGAGACTCGACATGTCGGTTAGAACGCCAATCTTGACATTGACTTGCTGCGCGCTCGACGTGCCGCAAGCCAAGATGACGGCAAGGGCCGTCAGGCTCATGATCCGCTTCATTGACGTCTCCTCCCTGCTTGGTGCCGTTATGACTTTTCGTTAGACACCGAGATACTCGTGTAATTTTTCGACGTTGGCATCCAATTCCGTGTTGGCGAATTGGTCGATGATACGGCCATGTTCCATCACGTAGTAGCGGTCCGCAACCGTCGAGGCGAAGCGGAAATTTTGTTCCACCAATAGGATAGTAAAGCCCTGATCCTTGAGGGCCCGGATCGTCTTGCCGATCTGCTGAATAATGACAGGGGCGAGCCCTTCTGTCGGCTCGTCCAGCAACAAGAGGCGGGCACCCGTCCGCAAAATGCGCCCAATCGCAAGCATTTGTTGTTCGCCACCCGACAGTTTCGTGCCCTGGCTGGAACCGAGCCGTTCCTTGAGGTTCGGAAAAAGCTCGAAAATCTGGTCGAGGCCGAGGCCCCCCGGCTTTACCACCGGCGGAAGCAGCAAATTCTCCTCGACATTGAGACTGGCGAAGACACCACGCTCTTCCGGACAAAAGGCAAGCCCGGCCCGCGCAATCTGGTTGGAGCTTCGGGCAATCAGTTCTTCGCCCTGGAACCGCACCGAGCCTGTACGATGCCCGACAATGCCCATGATCGACTTCAGCGTCGTCGTCTTGCCGGCACCGTTGCGGCCGAGCAACGTAACGACCTCGCCTTGATGCACGTCGAATGAAACGCCGTGAAGGATATGAGACTCGCCATACCAGGCCTGCAGGTCCTCGACTGCAAGCAGCGACGTGCGCGTATCAAGCATGGCCTACTCCCATATAGGCCTCACGCACGTCCGCGTTTGCGGATACTGTGTCATAGTCGCCTTCCGCCAGCACACGACCGCGCGTCAGTACGGTGATGTGATCGGAAAGGTCGGCGACCACCGAAAGATTGTGTTCGACCATGAGCACCGTGCGATCGGCGGCAACGCGCTTAATAAGCTGCGCGACACGCTCGATGTCTTCGTGGCCCATGCCCGCTGTGGGCTCGTCCAGCAGCAACATCTCCGGATCGAGCGCCAAGGTCGTCGCAATTTCAAGCGCACGCTTGCGCCCGTAGGGAAGTTCGACCGCGAGCCAGTCAGAGACGGAGGACAGGCCGACATCGGCAATCAATACCATGGCCCGCTCGTTCAAATCGTCGAGCACCGATTTCGACCGCCAGAAATCGAAAGACCCGCCCCGCGCCCGCTGCAATGCAATGCGGACATTCTCGATCACCGTCATGTGCGGAAACACCGCCGAAATCTGGAACGAGCGCACCAGGCCGAGGCGCGCGACGACCGCTGGCTCCATGTCCGTGATGTCGTCACCCTTGAACAGGATGCGGCCGCGCGTCGGACTCAAGAATTTCGTGAGCAGATTGAAACAGGTCGTCTTGCCGGCGCCGTTCGGCCCGATCAATGCATGAATCGTCCCGCGCCTGACGCGCAGGTTCACGCCGTTCACGGCAACGAAGCCGGCAAAGTCCTTGGTCAGATCCTCGGTTTCGAGGATCAACTCGTCACTCATACGCAGCAGACCCCTCGTCGCGCATTCTTGGCAGGTTTTCGCCATGCGGCAAGGCCTACTAAAGGCATGACCATGCCGCTAAGTAGCTGATTTCATTGACTGTACGCCGTTCGACCCACGCTAGCCGTTTTTGAATTTCTTGGCCAGTGCATCAGCGTTGCGCGCGAGCAATCCCACGTCGGCGCCCACCGCCACAAAAAGGTAGCCCCACTCGATATAGCGGCGCGCCTCATCCTCGTTGCCGGTCAGGATGCCGGCCGGCTTGCCGATTGCCTTGAGACGTTTCACGGCGTCCTGCATCGCATTCTGGACATCCGCGTGCTGCGGATTGCCCAGGCGGCCCAATGAGGCCGCAAGATCGGACGGACCAATAAATATGCCGTCGACGCCGTCGACCTTGGCGATCGCTTCCAGTTGGTCGAGTGCGGTACGTGTCTCGACCTGAACGAGAACACAGATCTCGTCATTTGCCTTCGTCAGATAACCTTGTACGCGTCCGTAGCGGCTGGCGCGGGCCGCAACCGACACACCGCGAATTCCCTGCGGCGGATAGCGCGTGGACGCAACCGCCCGCTTCGCTTCCTCCACACTTTGCACGTAAGGGAAGAGCAGCGTCTGTGCGCCGATATCGAGCGCACGCTTCGCCAACACGGCATCGTTCCAGGCCGGACGGATGATCGGCGACGCCGTTCCGCGCTGGACCGCCTGCAGCTGCGTCACAAGATCGGGAATCTCGTTCGGAGAATGCTCGGTATCGAGCAGGATCCAGTCGAAACCGCTATCAGAGATAATTTCGGCCGCAATGTTGCTGCACAGGCTCGACCACAATCCGATCTGAAGTTTTCCTTGCGCGATGGCATGCTTGAAGGCGTTGGTTTGCATTTCCGGCATTTTGTATCTCACACAAATTGAATGGCGATCCCGCCGAGTTGACCAAAGTCGGCATGAAGCGTGTCGCCTTTTTGCGCGAAGACGACGCGAGTAAACGAGCCAGCGAGCACGATGTGGCCGGGCTCAAGTGCGTGACCGTGAGGGCCAATTTTGTTGGCAAGCCAGGCCACACCGAGTGCCGGGTGACCGAGCACGCCGGCGGCCAGACCTGTCTCCTCGATCTCGGAATTGCGGGACATGATTCCGCCGACCCAGCGCAGGTCGACGTCCAGCGGGCCAACCGGGCGGCCACCCATTGCGATTCCGGCAGCGGCGCCGTTGTCCGCAACGGTGTCGACGATCTTGCGCGGGTCCTGGATGCGCGCGTCGACGATCTCGATCGCCGGCACCACGTATTCAGTGGCGCGCAGGACATCGGTCAGCCCGACGCCGGGCCCCTGCAGCTTCCTGCCCATTATGAAGGCAAGCTCCACCTCCACCCGCGGCTTGCAGTAATCCGCGTGCTTCACCTTGGCCCCATCGGCGATTAACTGATCGTCGAGAATGTAACCGTAGTCGGGCTCGTCGATCATCGACGAGCGCTGCATCGCCTTTGACGTGAGACCGACTTTATGGCCGATCAGCTTGGCCCCGGCCCTCACCTTGCGCTGCATCACATCAGTGGAAATCGCGTAGGAATCTTCGAGGGTGATGTCCGGAAACGTGACGTGCAGCTGC
>Ga0105239_10009753_pt1 | contig 10796 bp, 7 predicted proteins | sample KBSC44metaG_FD_92761 | JGI IMG/M metagenome (GOLD analysis project Ga0105239, IMG submission 92761) | Corn rhizosphere microbial communities from Kellogg Biological Station, Michigan, USA - KBS C4-4 metaG | ecosystem: Host-associated > Plants > Roots > Rhizosphere > Soil | place: Michigan, USA...
CGGTTTGAAAATCACAGGAACGGCTACAAATCAGCCTGGGTGGTCAGAAAATATGGCGTGCGACTGATGCCGGAGCTTTACGAGCATTTCAACCCAATGCCCTTTGAAGCCGCAGTCCAGATGGAAACAGAATTGGCCGACGAGTTACGCGCTGCCGGATACACAGTTACTGGCGGACACTAATAACTCGCGAGCGCGCAGGAAACTGTCCCACGCGCTCGCGATGATTACCGATTATATAAACACTCCGCGTTCCGCCAGGGCGCTGTAATCAACGGTGACGCATCAGACCAAAAACAAAACCGATCGCAAGCGCGGTGAAAACAGCCTTGGTGGGATTCTTTCGAACGTACTCGTCAGTGTTTTCCTTTAATGACCGGATGCCCGCTGTCGCCTCGTCCCAGACTTGAGCGGTCTCACCGGCAGCGCGTCTACCAGTTTTCGTTCGTCGCGAAGTGCCACTGCTTTGAAGGCCCGACGAACTGGACCCACTTTGTTGCCGCCTGTTTTTTTCTCCGTCGCCTTCCCCCTGCGGTGAAACCGCAGGTCCTTTGTTCATGTGATGTTCTTCAGCCATGGTTTTCTTTTTTAGTTTTTACCTTGTCGGCGCTGATGCTTCACTGACGGTGCTGATATCCTCAGCCCCGGCATTTTTGAAGATGTCCTTGGCGCGGTCCACATCGTCACTTTCGTCGGCGTGGACGGCGACCAAATAGTTGCCCTTCTTCAGCTTTTCATCGTAACGCTTTGCTTCGATTTCCGGGATGCCGAGGCCAACCAGACCACCCACGACACCACCAGTGGTCGCGCCGACAGCTGCACCACTAAGCGCGGCCATGATCGGGCCGGCGGCAATAAATGGACCCAGTCCGGGAATAGCCAGAGCACCCACTCCTGCGAGTAGTCCGAGAACGCCACCAGTTACGCCACCTGTGGCTGCACCTGTGGTGGCTCCCTCAGGCGCCTTGGTGGCTTTGACATGACCGATGTCACGTGTGCCGCCTGTGTCTGGCATTAGGACCGAAATTTCTGAAGTGGCGAAGCCTTGAGCCTGAAGTTGTTCCACAATTCGCTCAGCTTGACCTTGTGTAGTTGCAATACCGAATACTGATTTAGACATAATAATGTTTCGTTAAGTTAAGGTTTATTTGTTGGTTTCGTTTTTGACGTCGAGTTCATCGACGATCTTCGCTCCGCCCCCCGCGGAGCGCGCGATTTGATCGACCTTTGCTTTCTCCTGCGCATTATTAACTGGACCGCGAAGAGTAACTTGCCCATTCGCAGTAATGACTTTGATGTTCTTGGCAGTGGTCGAAAGCTCGCCGTCCTTCACCAGCGCCTGACGAATAGCCTGTGTGATTTTTAAATCGCCAGAACTGTTTGCCTGGTCGCCAGATGTGGCTGTTTCACCAGACCGATCGCGCTGGTTCAAAGCCGTGTTATCTGCGTCTGTTTTTTCATCCGCAGCGAAGGCCGTCAGACTGATTATGCTAGCACTAGCTAAGACTAGTGAAGCTTGTTTGATGGTTTGTGTTAATTTCATGATTCTAGCTTGTAGGAAGTTTAGGCTATTAATCGCAACCGCTACACGCGTTGGTCCTATTTGTTACCAGCTTGCTGAAATTTACTGCCACATATTGACTGTGAGATTGCTGTTCCAAGCAGGGAAGGCCCTTCCTAATCGACGCCACGATAGGGCTCAAGGAGGAATGCATGGTCAGGAAAAATCCCACGGCACATAGTCAGGCATCAGGAGTGCTGAGCCGGCCTACTACGGCTTGTGAAGGTACTATTACGCTCCGAATACCCAGCGGCCGCCAACCATCGTGCGTTCGATTGGAATCTTCACCAATGTGAATGGGTCTTCCTGTAATGGATCCCGACCCAGGACGACTAGATCAGCGAGTTTGCCTCGCTCAATGGATCCTTTGTCGTGTTCCTCGAATGAAGCGTAAGCACCGTGTAACGTCTGAGTGCGCAATGCTTCTTCAACTGTGATGCGCTGTTTCGGGCCCCAGACGTTCCCATTTACATCCGTGCGCGTGACGCTCGATTGCAAAGCCATCATCGGTTCGAAAGGGCCGGGAGGATAATCGGAGCCCGGTGCGACACGGATGCCAGCATCGAGAAAACTGCGCAAGGCGAACATGTGGTCGAGCCGTTCAGGGCCGTACTCGCGCATTTTTTCGCCGTGGTAATAAACATAAGCGGCAAACGGCGTCGGAATCGCGCCCAGCGATTTGATGCGTTGGAGAAGCGAATCGTTCACGACCGTACAATGCTCGAGGCGAAAACGTGGATCACGCCGCGGGCGTTCGCGCTGAAGTCGTTCGTAAACGCGCAGCACCATATCGATAGCGCGATCTCCGTTTGCGTGTGTTCCAATCTGCCAGTCTGCTTCGTGGGCTTTGCGGCCGTTGTGGTACAACTCTTCCTCAGTCATTACGCGAATACCAAAGTCATTGGGCCGGCCGACATACGATTGGGAAAGCCATGCGGTGCGTTCGGAAATGGAACCATCCGCGGCCATTTTCATTCCGCCGACGCGGATCCATTCATTCCCAAAACCGGTGCGAATCCCAGCCGCGAGCATTCGATCGATTTCGCTGTAATGCATCATGCAATAGATGCGCGTAGATAATTCCCCGGCGTCATGCGCATCCTGGTAGCCGCGGAGATAATCGTGCACTCCCCAGGCGTCATGTGCGGAGGTGATGCCGACGCGCGACATCATTTTGCAAATGAGTTTTACGCCTTCGCGGTAATCGGCGCGGCTGTAATTGGCTCCGATAGCTTTGTCAAAAATCTCGCTTGCACGTTCGCTGATCCGGCCATTGAGCTTTCCGGTTTTCGGATCGCGATCGAATCTGCCACCTGCCGGATCAGGTGTGTCTTCGCTCACGTTGGCTCGCTCGTACCCGAGCGCGTTGACGTAAGCAGTGTGTCCGCCGCGATGTGAAACATATACCGGGTGTTGCGGCGCGGCGGCATCCAAGTCTTCGCGAGTGAGCGGTCGTCCATCGCTTGTCTTTGTATCGTCATACTTGAAACCGAGTACCCAGTCACCAGCGGGCGTTTTGGATGCGCGCTCGGAAATGGCGTTCCGGATTTCGGCGATGGAGCGCAGGTCGCAATCAACCTGTCGCAAATGCATTAGACCGGCTTCAGCTGGATGTGTATGCGCGTCGATAAACCCGGGAACAACAGTTTGTCCCTCCAGGTTTATTTTCTTGGTATTCCCGGTAGCAAGCGCCTGCAGTTTTTCATTGGTGCCGGCGGCAAGGAAACGGCCTTTAGCGATGGCGACTGCTTCGGCGCGCGGTTGACGATCGTTGATGGTGATGATGTTTCCGTTGTAAAGAATCAACTCCGGCTCGATGCGATCCAATGGTAACGAAGCGCTTACCGCAAAAGCGCCGGCAGTGCGGAGGAATTCACGTCGAGACTGCACACCAGTAATGAGAGCGACCTTCTAGTTTCGCCTCGTGTTTTGCAATCGTTGATTATTGTTAGTGGTTGTGAGTACGCTGCAGGTTTGCCCGATTCTCGTCGACGGTGAATGGCAAGAACTGCGCGATGTCGAAACTTCGCCAGTCTACAATCCATCGACAGGCGAGATGATCGCGCTCACGCCAATGTGCACCGCGCCGCATGTGAACGACGCGGTGCAAGCCGCGGCTGCGGCATTTTCCGCGTGGTGGGAAACGCCACCGGTGGAGCGTGCGCGAGTGCTGTTCCGTTTCAAAATGCTGCTCGAGGAGAATTTCGAAGATATCGCGCGCTGCAACACGAACGAGCACGGCAAAACTTTGATCGAATCGCGCGGTGATGTGCGGCGGGGAATCGAGGTGGTAGAGTTTGCCTGCAGCATTCCGTCGTTGCTCAGCGGCGACACACTAGAGAACGTCGCGCGCGGAATTGACTGCGAAACGATTCGCCAACCCTTAGGGGTTTGTGTGGGGATTACGCCGTTCAATTTTCCTGCGATGGTGCCGCTCTGGATGTATCCCGTAGCGCTGGCGTGTGGAAATACGTTCGTGCTCAAGCCGAGTGAAAAAGTGCCACTGACCGCCATCACGATTGGGCGACTGCTGGAAGAAGCCGGGGTTCCGCGTGGTGTTTTGAACATTGTCCATGGCGGCCGTGAATGTGTCGATGCGCTGCTCGAGCACCCGCAGGTCCGAGCGATTTCATTTGTCGGATCAACCCCAGTAGCGCGTTACATTTTTGAAACCGGCACTCGTCACGGCAAACGTGTCCAGGCAAATGGAAGTGCAAAAAATTTTGTGATCATCATGCCGGATGCAGACATCGACCAGTCGACGCGCAGTGTTGTAGAAGGCGCGTTCGGATGCGCCGGCGAACGCTGCATGGCTAGCTCAACTGCGGTCGTGGTGGGAAACGCGGCCCAAGCTAGTCTGCCTTCACTGACTCACGCTGCCAGGAGCATCCGCGTCGGACCCACGGATCGCGAACCGCAGCCTGATATGGGACCACTGATCACCCTGGAACATCGTGACCGCGTGGCCCAGCTGATCGGAACTGGCGCGGCAGAAGGCGCGAAGATTCTTGCTGATGGTCGCGGTCTCAAGCTGAATAGTGGCGGCTTTTTCCTCGGGGCCACCCTCCTCGATGAAGTGGAAAATGAGATGGCGATCGCGCGTGAAGAAATTTTTGGTCCAGTGCTAAATGTGATGCGCGCTGATGACCTGGAAAACGCGATCCAAACAATTAACTGCTCCCCCTACGGCAACGGCGCTTCCATTTTCACGCGCTCTGGAAAATCGGCACGCGAATTTAAGCACCGGGTGAAAGCAGGGATGGTCGGGATTAATATCAGCGTGCCTGCTTCGATGGCTTGGTTTCCGTTCGCAGGGTGGGGCGAGTCGTTCTTTGGCGATCTCCATATGCAAGGCAGGGAAGGGGTGCAATTTTTCACGCAACAAAAGGTGACAACGACGCGCTGGTTCGCTGAAGGCGAAGGAAGTGTTTGGAGTACCAAATAATGCAAGCACCTGAATTGCCACCATTCTATTACCAGCCGCAGTCGTATCTTGGGCCACCCGCCGACGAGGTATTGCGCTTACGTCGCCAGTTTCTGAATCCGGGACTTTTCCTCTACTACAAACGGCCGTTGATGATCGTGGAGGGCAAAGCGCAATACGTGTTCGACGAACACGGACGCCGCTATCTTGATGCTCTCGGTGGGATTGTGACGATCAGCGTCGGCCATTGTCATCCGGACGTTGTCGCGGCAGCGCGGCGGCAGACCGAGCTTTTGCAACATGCGACGACGATTTATCTACACCCGAACATCGCCGAGTACGCTGAAAAGCTCGCAGCGAAAATGCCAGGCGATCTCAAGGTCTGCTATTTCGTTAACTCAGGATCGGAAGCTAACGATCTCGCGCTTTTGATGGCGCGTGCTTACACCGGCAACTACGACGTCATTGCGCTTCGAAATTCGTACCATGGCGGCAACGCAGCCGGGATGGGGCTCACCGCGCATCGCACCTGGAAATTTAACGTCCCGCACAGCTTTGGCATCCACCATGCCATCGCTCCCGATCCATATAGAGGAGCATGGGGACGCGACGATCCGCAGGCCGGAGATCATTACGCGGCTGATGTCAGAAGTTTGATCGATCACACAACCTCGGGGCAGATCGCAGCTTTTATCGCCGAATCAATCCAGGGCGTCGGCGGTTGCGTAGTGTTTCCGGAAAATTATCTGAAGCACGCCTACGAACATGTGCGCGCGGCTGGTGGTTTGTGTATCGCTGATGAAGTGCAAACGGGATTCGGACGCACCGGTACGCATTACTGGGGCTTTGAAACTCAAAACGTGGTGCCGGACATCGTGACAATGGCCAAGGGAATCGGGAATGGCGCTCCGCTCGGTGCCGTTGTTACCAGCTCCAAGATCGCAGCCACGTTAGCGCAGCGGTTACACTTTAACACGTTCGGTGGCAATCCCGTCGTGTGCGCCCAGGGTGCGGCTGTACTCGATGTGATCGATCGTGAGAAGCTGCAAACAAACGCTCTGGAAATTGGGAATCAGATCTTTGCTGGACTCGAGCGTTTGAAAACAAAGCACAATCTTATCGGTGATGTGCGCGGTAAAGGTTTGCTCCTGGGGATTGAGCTAGTAAAAGACCGTGCAACGAAAGAACCAGCAACGAGTCAATGCGCGCATGTGCTCGAAAGCTGTAGGGAGATGGGATTGTTACTCGGCAAAGGTGGTTTGTACGGTCAGACAATTCGATTTTCCCCGCCGATGTGTTTGCACGAAGCAGACGCCGACTTTCTGCTGGATGTACTGGATCGCGCGTTTAGCGGCGTCTAAAATGGTTCAAGTGGCACTTCCCCGGTCAAAAAGTCAGCATCAACACACGCACAGCCGAACGTTGAATCGATTCATGCCGCGGAGGAGCGGATTGGCAGAACGGAACGTCATTGTTGTTCGGGCAGTCAAGCTGCTCCTCGCGTCTGTTAATAGAGGATAATTTCGAATGCATTCACCTCGGACGACCGAACGAGCCGGGGGCGTTGATCCACGAATACGAACCCGACCTTCGTCCATAACGCCCTCCGCCGCGCTAACTGGAATCTGGGCGCTCTTGCTTATCGTTTTTGTCGTTGCTGCACTCTACTTCGGCCGCTCTGTGTTGGTGCCAATAGCTCTGGCCACCCTGATCACGTTTTTGCTCTCGAGGTTAGTTACGCGTCTCGAGCGTTGGATCGGGCGTATCGCGGCGGTGTTAGTGACTGTCGTCGCGGTGTTCACAATGTTCGCCGCCGCTAGCTGGGTTATCGGCCGTCAAGTTATCGATTTGGCTGACAAGCTACCTGATTATCAAACTAACATTGTAGCTAAAATCCGGTCAGTGAGATTTCCGGCTGCTGGCCCGCTGGCCCGATTTTCATCCAGCGTCCACGCTCTGCAAAAGGAAGTTGTTGCGCCGGGCACCGCTTCGGAGACGGATCGGGACCGCGGTAATTCTTTAGCGAAAACGGCTCCGCCTGCGGCGACTCCTATCCCAGTGAAGGTGATCGAAGGACGAAACGCAATTCCGCAATTGATGCAGGAGACGCTCGGCGCAATTCTGAGTCCGCTCGGTACCGCTGCGTTGGTCCTCTTGCTGGTCATTTTTATGCTACTAAAACGGGACGATCTTCGCGGCCGGCTGATCCGACTCATTGGGCAGGGCAGAATCAGCACAACTACGCGCGCGATGGAAGACGCTGGACGTCGTGTGTCGCGTTATCTTTCCATGCAGTTCCTCGTCAACACCTGTTATGGCATCTGTGTTGCTGTTGGGCTGCAACTTATCGGAGTTCCAAATGCCGCGTTGTGGGGAGTGTTATCTGGAGTGCTGCGATTTGTCCCCTACGTCGGCCCATGGGTGGGCGCGCTTTTGCCGGTGGTGCTGTCATTTGCGATCTCGACCAGCTGGTTCACACCGTTAATGACGATCGGTTTATTTGTCGTTCTGGAGGCCATCGTATCGAACTTTGTTGAGCCGTGGGTTTATGGAGCTAACACAGGCGTTTCTCCGATTGCCTTAATCATCTCAGCGGTGTTCTGGACATGGCTGTGGGGTCCGGTCGGCCTTGTGCTGTCCACTCCTTTAACCGTGTGTCTGGCGGTGATGGGGCGACACGTTCCGCGGCTCGAGTTTCTCGGCATTTTGCTTAGCGAGGATCAAGCACTGGCGCCTCATGAAGAGTTTTACCATCGCGTTCTGTCGTTCTCGATGGACAGCGCAGAAGAGTTTGCCACCAAATATGTGGAGACGGAGTCATTGGGTGCCCTTTACGATAATGTTTTAATTCCGGCGATTGGAGCAGTCGAAATCGACGCGCACAGAGGTTCGATCACCGCGGAACAACGGGCCTCGGCTTTGCAGCGAGTTCACGAGATCATAGACGATTTGAGCGGTTCGCAGGCTTCACGCAACGATGCACAGGAACAAAAAAGCCAGCTCGCTAAAGCCGCGTCTGCGCCCGGCAGCCGGGTTGTTTGTCTTCCCGCGAGCGCATATTGCGACGAACTCGCTGGTGAAATGCTTGCACAGCTACTTCGAAACCAGGGATTCGAAGCTGAGAACGTACCGGCGCGCCTTAAACACGAGGAGTTAGTCGATCGCGCAGTTGAACTTCAACCCGAGTGCATCTGTGTCTCTGTAGTGCCGCCGACAAGCATAGCCCAGGCTCGCCACCTCGCTTCAGCAATTCGGGACCGACTTAAGAACGTAACAATCCTGGTTGGAGTGTGGAGTGCCAGGTTCGATGCAGAGAAGCTCAGAGAACGTTTGCGTGGAGCGCACGTAAGTGATGTAGCCGTTTCCCTGGAGGACGCCGTGCAACGGGTTTATAAAACGACCGCAGCAATTACCGATGCAATGCTGCCCGCGCCTACGCCGCCTAACGAGGATGAGCGCCTGGCCGAATTAGAAGGGTTAAATCTTTTGGATACGGACAGCGAAGCAGATTTCGATCAAGTTACAGCGCGCCTAACGAGACTTTTCAACGTGCCGATGGCGCTTGTGACTCTGGTCGACAAGGATCGGCAGTGGTTTAAATCTCAGGCCGGGCTGCCGGCCGACCTGGCCGAGACCCGGTCAACTTCGCGCGACATTTCTCTTTGCGGTCACGTGATCGCTAAAGATGAGGTATTGATCGTGCGCGATCTGGCGCGAGATCCCCGCTTCGCAAACAATCCGTTTGTAAAAGAAAATGGCCTTCGGTTTTACGCAGGCGTTCCCTTGCGGGGGCCTAATGGTTTCCCAATCGGATCGCTTTGTATTCTCGACACGAAACCACGGGAAATGACGAGGCAGGAGCAGGAACTCCTTAAGATGATCGCCGGAGATGTCATGGAACAGATAAAGCGCCGCCCCGTCGGCGAAACCTCAAAAAATACTGTCGTGTCTGAGAAGACATAGAGCGTCGTCCTCAGTCTATTTGTTTACAAGTCGTTAGAGCCTTACGACCAATCACACTTCTTTGAATCCACCGGCTGCGCTGGTGCGAAGTTGTTCATAGTGCGGCCTAATGACGAAAACGGAAACCTGCCCACAGCAGAGAGGCCGTTTCGTGTCTTAATCATCGCCGGGTCAGATCGCCGTCAATACAATTGCCCCGGCGTAGATTCAAAGGCGCGGACGCTAATGCTGCGAATGGCCGACCGGCTTCCGCAACAATGGGAGGTCGATTATGAGGACTTGGGAAACGTTTACGCTCGCGCTCGAATCCAGAGCTGTAATGCATGCGTTTCCACGTCGATGGCGTTGTGCGTGTGGCCGTGCAACTGCTACGAGAAGAATAACAAGGCAGAGCCAGACCTCATGTGGGATCTCGATATGTATGCACGACTCAATCTGGCGGACGCATGGGCGATCATCGGCCCGATAAACTGGTACGCGCCCACCAGCAATCTAAAGCTGATGTTCGATCGACTTGTGTGCATGAACGGCGGTAATCCGTGCGAGGACACCATCAAGCACAAGGATCCGGAACTGGCGATGAAACTCGAACACTCGCGCGAGTGGGAGACGATGAGTTTAAACCACCTCGAGGGTCGAACGGCAGCATTCTTCTGTTATGGCGATGGCGGCGGAAACGAACTTGATTCGACAGGTCGGCCCAAGCTCCTCAACGACGGTCACAAACATTATTTCGATCCCGAGAAGGAACCGTTCGAAAACGAACGCGACAGCTACGCGCCGCTGGTGTGGCAATGCAGGTATGGCGGCGTGGAAGTTCCCGATGCGCTGTGGCAGTACGTCCAATTTGGAAAAAACGAAGTATATAGCGACAATCAGGCCGAAGATTTGTCACGTCACAAAAAAGTGTTTCCAGAATTGGACGCCTGGGCTGACCAGTTCGCCCGCTTCGTCGAAGCGAAAGGCAAAGTCGAGCCTGGCAAATATCGCGCGTTTGGATACAAGCCACCTGGCCATTTGCTTCGCGATGCCAGGCTCGCGTGGCGGGACATTCGTATGCGGTTCGGAAGTCCGCGTGTTCGTTCTTCACCAGCAAAGCAACAACGGCTCGAGTTGAATCGTGATGTAACCAAAGATCCGAAGAAGAGCGAAGGCGAGAAATTGCGAGAGCAATAACAGGATCGGCAATAGCACAGCACATTGGAGTCGTCCCGCTAGTAAGCCAGGTGGGCGAAGAATACTTATAACGAAAATATCCCCGATGTTTCACCGCTCGCCGGAGCCGATCCTTAAAGCGCGTCGAACCTGACTGGTGTCGGACCCCGGTGGCAATGTTTAGCCTAACGACACTCAAGGCCCCAAACAGGCAAAATTTTTGCCTACGAGAGGGGAATGAGAACGGAATTGTGTTGACAAGTAGATCGAATTTCCGTCAGGCTTCGCATCGGTAAAGCGGATCTGAATCAGGCGGAAAACCGCCAGGTTCTTTGCCTCTTCCGGACCCGCAATTTCAAAAATTAACTCCAGCGGGAACGGAAGAAAAAAGCAATGAATGCTCTGATTCGCATCAAAAACGCAGCTCCAGTTTTCGTGATCGCATTGTCGCTGGTCACGGCTACTGCAACGACGACGGACGTGATCTTTAGCTTCGAAGAGGAAGAAGGCGAATATGCTGACACCGATTTGGAGACGGACGGCGCTGGAAACATTTACGGCACGACCGTGCTCGGAGGAGAATTCGGTGGCGGCACAGTTTTTCAACTTAGTCCGACACCTAACGGATGGGAGCACACTGTGCTTTACAGTTTCACCGGCGGTGCGGACGGAGGCGAGCCGTACAAAGGCGTC
>Ga0105239_10009754_pt1 | contig 10796 bp, 10 predicted proteins | sample KBSC44metaG_FD_92761 | JGI IMG/M metagenome (GOLD analysis project Ga0105239, IMG submission 92761) | Corn rhizosphere microbial communities from Kellogg Biological Station, Michigan, USA - KBS C4-4 metaG | ecosystem: Host-associated > Plants > Roots > Rhizosphere > Soil | place: Michigan, USA...
GTCGTTTACCCTTAAGCAATGTCTAGTTACTGGCGCCTCTCCCGCTCCCCCCGCTACAGCCTCCTCTTCGCCTTCCCTCTACTGCTCCTCTACGAGACGCTGGCCTTCGTGCTGTCGCACGACGCATTGACCGGCGTGCGTAATGGTGCTGACGTTCTGCTCAAGAGCGTGTTCGTTTGGCTGGGCGGGCGCATCGGCCTCATCATCTTTGGCCTACTCCTGCTAGGTGGCGGTGCGGTGCTGGTCCGGCGCGATCGCTCGGGGGGGAAGCTACGCCCGCGACTCTTTATCGGAATGGCAGCGGAGTCGATCGTGTACGCGGGAATGTTCGGCGTGGTAACCGGGATGCTCACAGCGTGGCTGCTGTGTGGGCTGGTACGCTTGTCGGTCGGGCCGGCCGCCGCGCTCGACTTGCCCACTCAGCTCATGGTCTCGCTCGGGGCTGGGATCTATGAGGAGCTGCTGTTCCGCGTTCTCATAGTCGGCGCCCTGGCCTGGTTGGCCAAGCGGGTGTTTGGTTGGGGGCCGGTGGCGGCAGGGTTGTTTGCGACGATCGTGGGCGCGCTGATTTTCTCTCTCTTCCACTATATCGGGCCCTACGGCGACGAGCTTCGGCCCGGGTCGTTCGCCTTTCGAGCCATCGCCGGCGTGCTGTTCAGCGGGCTCTACCTGACGCGGGGCTTCGGGATCACCGCGTGGACCCACGCGTTGTACGATGTGCTGGTGACGATGTAGAAAAGGCGTGAAGCCCGGAGCACCCCTGTTCACTGTTTACCGTTCACGCCTTTCTTTGCTTTGTAGATCGAATCGAGAATCGCCCTCCAAAGCGCCACTGGCTGCGCGCCCACCAGCAAACCGCCTTCGATGTAAAAAGTCGGTGTGCTCTGTGCGCCCGACCGTAGAGCCGCCTGCGCGTCCGCCTCGATCTCCGGGCGGGCGGCTCCCGTCGTAAGGCACTGCTCCATCGGCTCCCGTGGTGCCCGGGCCGAGTCGATCAGCGAGGAGAGGAAGGGCCCGGGCTCCTTGAGTGGTGCCCAGGTTTCCTGGTACTTGAACAGCAGGTCATGCAGTGCCCAGAACTTGTCTAGTCGGGCGCCACACAAGGCCAATTCCGCGGCCGCGGAGGCGTTGTGGTGGATGGAGGTAAGCGGAAAGTTAAGGAACACCCAACGGACCTTGCCGGTCTGTATATAGCTTCGCTCCAGCTCCGGAAATGTCTCCAGCGCGTGCTGCCGGCAGTATGGGCACTGGAAGTCCGACATTTCGTAGACCGTGATCGGCGCGGCGGGAGAGCCCTTGGATCGCTCCGCGAGCACGTCCTTGGTGGATGCTTGGGCGAGAGCCACGGCGGGCAGCACGGCGCAGAGCAGGGCAATCGCGCCGAGCGCCCGAACCGGAAAGACAATTTGCGGGAGCGATGAGCGGTGCATGGATGGATCGGTCAGTATTTAGGTCGCCTGGTGCCGGTGTGGCCATCCAGGAGCACAGTGTCGCCAGAGACCTTCACGTTCCAGTACCACTCGGCGTTTGGATCGGTAGCATCCCAGGATCTGGCGTAGATCCACCACGGCTGGCTCTGCAGATGGAAATGCGCCCATCCGTCGGCGCCGGTCGTGTCCGTCACGGCGGTCATTCCACGGGCTCTCGCGAGCCCGCGGACGATGCTGTCGTATCCCTGGTAGGTGCTATCTTCCCAGCGGCGCACCCGGGCTCGAAGGCTGTCGCTCCTGGCTATGAATGTCGCCCGGGCGGCCTCCAGTGCGCTGCGGGCGGCACGCTCGCGCTTCTCGGCTTCGGACAAGGCGGCACTTTGTTGCCCGAACCGGGCGTACAACGAACGATATTCGGGTGCCTTGCGCGGGAGTGAATCGAGCCGCGATTTCAGCGTATCCAGACTGCGACGCAGGTGCTCGGCCTCGTACCCCGCTTTGGCATACTCGGCGAAAGGGATCTTGAACTGCTGAAACAAACTGTCGAGCTCGGTAGTGGAGGGGCGGGGTGTGCGGGCTCGAGCGGCGAGCGCACGGAGGACGCTGTCGCGATCGTACGGAAGCGCGATCAGCCCGACGCCCGGAACCGGGGCGCTGACCGAATCGGGACCCGGGATCGAAACGCGAACCGCAACGTCGTTTGGCCGCTCGCACGCAACGATGGCGAGCGCGAGGATGTACCAGAGGCGTGACACCGCACAAAGCTATCGTGGCCGCGATGGCCCTTCAACTCGCTGCGGCACCCCTCGGCGCGCAGCAGGACGCCGTCACTCGCCTCTTTCCCGCTCGCCCGACAGGCTACGTGACCGATGCCGCCGGCATCGTGGACCCCGCTGCCAAAGCGCAAATGGAGTCGCTGATCTCGCGCCTCCGTGAGGCCACCGGGGCCGAAATCGCCGTGGTCACGCTCCCGACGCTTGGTGACCGGGACGAATCCGAGGTCGCACTCGCCATTCTCCGAACTTGGCGCGTGGGACGAAAGGCAGAGATCGGCGATTCCACCCGGAATGCGGGTCTTGTATTGCTCCTGGTGCCACGCCAGGAGGGCAAACCGGGATCCGGCGCTATCCGCGTTGAGGTTGGTTATGGCCTGGAAGGCATCGTAACCGACGCCGGCGCAGGCCGCGTGCGCGACCTCATGCTGCCGGCAGCCCGCGAAGGTGATTACGGCCGGTCCATCGACGTGGGCGTGCGAGCGCTGGTGAGTATGGTCGCTCGCGGATACGGTGTCAGCGATTCAAGCCTGACGGCAGCGTCGCCGTACGAATCCCAACCGAATAGTCCCGGCATCCCGTGGTGGCTGCCGCTTCTCTTCTTCCTTGTCTTCTTCATGCTGTCCCGCAGCTTTGGCGGTCGCCGGAGCCGCGTATATTGGGGTGGCGGACCCTGGATCGGTGGCGGCTGGGGTAGTGGCGGTGGCTGGGGCGGTGGTGGCTTCGGTGGTGGGGGCGGGTTTGGTGGTTTCGGTGGTGGTGGTGGCGGGGGTGGCGGCGGCGCCGGAGGACGGTTCTGATGAACGCTGCGATTCGCAGTCTGGTCGATCCGTTTCTGGCCGATGTCGATGCGGCGCTCGGTACTACCTACACCGCAGTCCTGTTTGGCTCCGCAGCCCGGGGTGACTATGTCCCCGGATCGTCCGACGTCAATCTCATGCTCATCGTCGCACGGGCGGAGCCGGAGGAGCTCGCTCGACTGCGTCCAGCGTTCGCGCGGTGGCGCAAAGCAGCGTCCGGACTTCCGCTCGTCATCTCTCGCGACGAGTGGTATCACGGCACTGATGTGTTTCCGATCGAGCTCTGTGATCTGCACACCGCGCACGAGGTATTGAGGGGCTCCGACCTTGTCCTCCCGCTCGAGCCAAGCCCCGCTGATCTGCGCCGAGCCCTTGAGAAGGAGTTTCGAGGCAAGCTGCTTCGGCTACGGCAGCGATATGCCGCCCATGGAGAAGAAGATCTGGGTCGCTGGGCGGGTGGGACGGTCGCAGCGATCGTGCTGTTTTTCCGTTGTTTGCTGACGCTGACCGGCCGCCCTGCTCCGGCCGAGCCGTTCCGCGTGATCGAGGGTACCGGGGCTCTGCTGGGTTTCGAGCCGGCGCCGCTGCTCAGGGTGCTGGCCTGCCGCACCGCACCAAAACCAACGCTCGCGGCGAGCGATTTCGAGGCCTATCTCGCTGCCGTCGAAAAAGCCGCCCAATTCACCGACCAACTCGAGCTGGGAGATCTGGACTCATGATGCGTAGCCGATGGCGGTCCCGTGCGACCCTGCTCGGCGCCGCTTTGCTGCTCGCTGGATGCGGCTATAACCGGATGCAGAGCATGGACGAGCGGGTCAACCAAGCCCAGGGCCAGATTCAGACGCAACTGCAGCGCCGGGCCGATCTCATTCCCAACCTGGTGAACACCGTCAAAGGCGTCACCAAGCAGGAAGACACGGTCTTTATCTCGATTGCCAACGCACGAGCCCGTCTCTCGGGCGCAGTGCAGGCCGGCAACGTGCAGGAGATGTCCGCGGCAAACGATCAATTGAGCGCCGGCCTGGGACGCCTGCTCGCCATCTCGGAGAACTATCCGCAGCTCCGGTCGAGCGAAAACTTCAAGCAGCTGCAGGACCAGCTCGAGGGCACGGAGAACCGGATCTCGGTAGCCCGCACCGACTACAACACCGCCGTCGGTGAGTACAATGCCTTCATACGACGGTTTCCCTACAACATCACCGCAAAGATTTTTGGGTTGGATAAGCCGCGAGTGTACTTTGGGGCCGAGGCAGGGGCGCAAGAAGCGCCGAAGGTGCAGTTCTAGTCGGTTACGACGCTTTCAGGCATGACATACCGCAGAGGATCCACGGCCCGACCGTTTACGTGCACTTCGTAATGCAGGTGCGGGCCGGTGGCGAGTCCGGAGTTGCCCACCAGGGCGATCCGATCTCCCCGCTGCACCCGTTGGCCCGTGTGAACCAGGATCCGCGACGCGTGAGCGAAGCGGGTGATGATACCGAAGCCGTGATCGATCTCGACTACGTTACCGTAGCCCGCTTCCCACCCGGTCGAACGCACGACGCCATTGGCGGGTGCCTCGATCGGCGTCCCCATCGGCGCCGACACGTCGATCCCTTCATGTGGCCGGGCGATGTGCAGGATCGGGTGCTCCCGCATGGCGGAAAACGCGCTCGAAAGCCAGCCTTGCGTGGGCATGATCGACGGTGTGGCCGCCATCCGGTCGGTATGTGACGCGAGGCTGTCGGCCGCGGCGCTGAAGGATGAAGCCAGCAGGTTTGCCCGCCGAATCAAGGCGTTCACGTCCACCCGCACCTCAGCCGTCTTGCGGAGGAGCGCGCTCGATGCGTGCGCCGTCAGAGCGGTTGATAGTGCCGGTCCGCCGATGCCGGCTGCCTGCACCTGCGGATTGATTGGCTCGAGGTCGGCGAGGAGGCGAATCTTGGCGTCACGCTGGGAAATGCGGGCGATAGTGTCGGAGAGAGTCGTCAGCCGACCGTGCAGCTGGCCGAGCTCCAGAGCCAACCGCTGATTCTCTTCCTCCAACCGGGCCGTGCGGTTGAGGTCCACTCGCCGGGATACCGTCGCCGTTCCCACCAGCAGGGCCACAACGACGAGCGCCACGCCGAGCGCGCCGGCGAGCTTCACCGCTCCCCAGGACAGCTCGACGACCTTGGACGGCTCGGCCCCGTGGGGCACCAGCACGACAGTCCAGCGGCGCTTGGCCATTACCTGATCACGACTCCCCCCGAAGTGCCGTCCTTGTGCACGCCACACCCCCCTCAGGCTGAAACGCTAACGATTCGCGCCCCTGCCCGCTGTGGGCCAGGTACCACCGTGCTCTGCGGAGCCTGCCGGAACGGCCGAACGACCGGGTTGGAAATCCGGTCGACAAGTAGGCTAAAGTTGTGCCCGCTCTAACCCTTGTCAAGCCAGGAATGAACGCGGCTAACCATTTGACGCTGCAATGGTTTGCCAACCGGCAGGTAAGTCTCATGTAGGTGTTGGCTTGGGGAAGAGGACCTCAGGCTTCCTGGTAGCCGTGCCAGCCACAGGGGGGGCCTCCAGTGAAGCCCAGTGCGCGATGCCCGGGTCCCCCGGCTGACCGAGGGCCTGCCACAGTGTTTGCGCCTTGCCCGGCACGAATGGCGCTGTCAGAACGGCGAGCCGGTAAAGGCAGGTCGCCAGGCTAGCCAGAACCTCATCCAACTCGCGCTCCCGACCCTCCTTGGCGAGGGCCCACGGAGCGGCCTGTTGGACGTAGAGGTTGGCCTCGGAAACCAGCCCCCACACGGCCTCAGCTCCTCCTCGCAGATCGTGCCGATCCATGGCGCCGGCGTACCGTCGTAACGCTTCTGAGCCGGCCTCATCAAGCCGCGTGACCGAAGCAGCGGCCGGCACCGTGCCGTCCCGGTACCGCGCCAGCATCGCCAACGCGCGAGAGGCCAAGTTCCCGAAGCCGTCGGCGAGGTCGGCCGTGTAGCGCTCGTCGAATCGTTCCCAGGTGAAGTTCCCGTCGGCTTCGAACCCGACCTCCCGAAGCAGGAAGTAGCGCAGCGCGTCGGGTCCGTGCCGCTCGATGGCTTCATCCAGGCTGACCGCGGTTCCCGCCGACTTCGAAACCTTGGCGCCCGACCACTGTACGTACCCGTGGGCCCAGACCTTTCTGGGCAGCGCCAAGCCCGCACTCAGCAGCATGGCCGGCCAGATGATGCAGTGGAACCGGGTGATTCCTTTTCCAATCACGTGCAGGTCCGCGGGCCAGAGCCGCTCGTAGCCCGACTCAGGGAAACCGGTTCCTGAGAGATAGTTGATCAGCGCATCGAACCACACGTAGACCGTCTGGTTGGGGTCGCCGGGGAAGGGGATGCCCCACGAAAGCCGCTGGCGGGAAATAGAAATGTCCTGGAGTCCGTCCTCGAGAACCCGAACCACCTCGTTGCGCCGGATCGCGGGCTCCACGGCCAGGGTACCGGAGCGAATGAGGTTCAGGGTCTCGTCACGGTATCGGCTCAACCGGAAGAAGTGGTTTTGCTCCTTGGTGTGCACCAGCTCGAGGTTGGGATGCTCCTCGCAGTGGCCGTTGACGATCTGCGCTTCCTGCTTGAACTCCTCGCAGCCGACGCAGTAAAGGCCCTCGTACTCCCCGGTGTAGAGATCGCCCGGGCTGCGCTCGCGAATCCGTTCGATGAGGGCGACAGTTGCCCGGTGGTGCCGCGGCTCGGTGGTGCGGATCCAGTCGTCGTGTGAGCACAGCAGGCGACGCCAGGTCGAATCGAACCGCTCGGCAAGCAAGCTGACCCAGTCCGCAGTCGGAACGCCCGCCCGTTCCGCGGCCTGAGCGACCTTCTGGGCATTCTCGTCCATCCCCATGAGGAAGTGGACGCTGTCGCCGCGAAGCCGGCGATACCGAGCGATGCAATCGGCGCCGATCTTCTCCAGGGCGTGCCCCAGATGGGGCTCGCCGTTGGAGTAGTCGATGGCGGTTGTGAGGTAGAACTTCGCCACTCAGGAATCGGCCGGTGGGGAACCGCCGCCCGACCCGCCGGCGTCGCCCCGCCCGCGGCGCCGCCGGCGTCGGCGCATCGAGTGGGCGTCGTTGCGGTGTCCATTGCCGTTGGCCGGTGTGCTACCGTTGGCGGGCGTTGGGCCGAGCACCTGCACTGGGACAGGGGCGGGCGCCACCTCGGGGATCGGGGGCGGTTGGGGGGCGCGGGTCTCCGGGACGTTCAGGACGGTCACAGCCCGCTCCATCTCTTCGCGCAGCTGCGCCAGCGCGATGATCCGCGAGCCGTGCTCCTCGCTTCGCAGGAAAACGCGCTCGCGAAAGATATCAACGGCAATGACCTTCTCGACGCCGACCGACGTCTGGAGACTCTTGCCTTCTTTGGGAAAGCGCTTCCGGGCGGTCACGTAGAACTCGTGCTCGTACTTGAGGCAACACAACAGCCGCCCGCAGCCACCCGAGATCTGCGAGGGATTGAGCGAGAGGTGCTGGTCCTTGGCGAGACCGAGGTTGACCGGCGAGAGCTCGGTGAGCCAGGTGGAGCAACAGTACTCTCGGCCGCAGCGACCTACGCCCGACAAGCGGGCTGCTTCGTCGCGGACGCCGATTTGGCGCAGCTCGATGCGGGTGCGGAACAGTGATGCCAGGTCCCGGACCAGCGCTCGAAAGTCCACCCGCTTCTCCGCCGTGAAGTAGATGGTCAGCTTGTTCCGGTCCCACTGCCACTCGGTGTCGCTCACTTTCATCACGAGCGCGTGCGTGCGCACCCGCTCGATCACCTTGCGGCGCACATCCTCTTCCGACCGGCGGCCCTCGTTGTGCTGGCGGCTGTCTTCAGTGCCGGCGCGACGGATCACCGACTTGAGCGGCTCATCAGCAGCCGGAGGCGATGCGGGGTCCCCGGTGCCGACGGCGCAGCTCTGGCAGGATGATCCACACTTCCGGCTCGCGACATCGCCGATGGCGGTCACCCGGCCGAAATCCTTGCCGCGCTCGACCTCGACGATGACGGCCTCGTTCACGTGGAGCGGTTCCGAATCCTCCGACCACGTGAAGTAGCCCTTGCGGGTACCCTTGAAGCGAACTTCGACGGTCTGCGGCATCAGGCTTCGCTGAACACGCCCATCGCGGCGTACTTTTCCGCGCGGCGCTTGACCAGCTTCTCCGGACGACTCTTACGGAGCTCGGTGACGTGACGGATCAGCGCCTCACGGAGCGATTCCCCGGCTGCATCGGGGTCTACATGCGCGCCACCCACCGGCTCCGGCACGACTTCGTCGATGAGCTTGAGGCGAAGCAGGTCGTCGGCGGTGAGCTTGAGCGCCTCGGCTGCCCGCTCGCGCTGGCTCGCATCCTTCCAGAGAATGGCGGCACAGCCTTCGGGCGAGATCACCGAGTACACCGAGTTCTCCAGCATCAGGACCCGGTCGGCCACGCCCAACGCGAGCGCACCACCCGAGCCGCCTTCCCCGATCACGCAGGTCACGATCGGCGTTTCCAGCCCAGCCATCTCCAGGATGTTGCGCGCGAGCGCTTCGGATTGGCCCCGCTCTTCGGCGCCCAGGCCGGGGTAGGCGCCGGGTGTATCTATGAGCGTGATGACCGGTGCTCCGAACTTCGCGGCGAGCTCCATCAGGCGAAGTGCCTTCCGGTACCCTTCCGGATGGGGCATGCCGAAGTTGCGCTTGAGATTCTCCTTGGTGTCGCGCCCCTTCTGATGCCCGACGACCATGGCGGACACCCCGGCCAGGCGGGCCCAGCCGCCGACAATCGCCGGGTCGTCGCGAAACAATCGATCGCCATGCAGCTCGATAAAGTCGGTGAAGATGGTGCTCAGGTAGTCGAGCGTGTACGGGCGGCGGGGATGGCGGGCGACCATGACGCGTTGCATCGGGGTGAGACTCTGATAGATCTCGGCCCGGAGCTGCTCGAGCTTGCTCTGAAGCCCCTGCAGCTCGCCGTCGACGTCGAGCTCACGCTCCTCGCCTAGTCGCTTGAGCTCGTCGATCTGCTTCTCCAACTCGAGGAGCGGCTTCTCGAACTCGAGCGTGTACGTCGGCGGCATTCCTCAGCCCGCTTTCACGTAGTGGACGGCGTCGGTACCCAGGAGGTCCCGGAGGGCCCGCACAAGCTCCTCCTCCGCGGCGACGCGCACGCGTCGGGCACGGAGTCGGACGGCCTCGCCGTTCCCATCGGACCAATCAATATAGACAGGGACCGGCCCCGGGTGAGCGCTGCAGAGCGCCGCGGCAGCCTTGAGCGCGTCGGGCCGGCCGGGAGCACCCCAGCGCAGACTGAGCCCAACCGCGCCCGAGCTCTTGAGATCCGCCAGCGGGCGGGCAGCCTCCACCACGAACGGCGCCTGGTCCTCGCCTCGGTCTCGTGCGCTGTACCCCCCGGTAAGCAGCAGGGCGCTGTCCGGCAGCACGACCTGATTCAGCCGTGCCCACGATTCCGGAAAGACGATGGCGTCGCTGGTGCCGTGAAAGTCCTCCAGCACCAGGCGAGCGTATTCCTTGCCGGTCTTCTTGGAGATCTGGCGCTTCACCGCGGTCACGACCGCTCCGATGCTGACCGGGTGCTCGCTCCATTCGCCCAGCGTGGCAGTGGTGCGCGAGCCGAACAGCTCCACTTCGCTGCGGAACCGCTCCAAGGGATGCCCCGAGATGAAGAAGCCAAGCACTTCCTTTTCCCGCGCCAACCGCTCCGCTTCGGTCCACGGCGGGACGTCGGGCAACGCCGACACCGGTCGGTGCGCCGTCGTCTCCCCGAACAGCGAGGCTTGACCCGCCTCTCGCTCCTGCTGCACCAGCTGCGCTTCGGACAGCACGCGATCGAGGGCCTCCACCAGTTGCTTCCGATGGCCACCAAGTGAGTCGCAAGCGCCGGCCGCGACCAACGACTCGAGCACGCGCTTGTTGCATACCCTGAGGTCGATGCGGTCCACCAGGTCCGTGAGGGAATGAAACGGCCCGGCCTGGCGCGCTTCGAGGATGGACTCGATCGCTCCGCGTCCCACGTTGCGTACCGCCCCGAGCCCGAATCGCATCCGATCGGGACCGACCACGGTGAACTTCCAACCCGATTCGTTCACGTCCGGCGGCAGCACCTCGAGGCCGAGCTCCCGAGCCTCGTTGATGTACTGGACCACCTTGTCGGTGTTCCCGATCTCGGAGGAGAGCAAGGCTGCCATGAACTCGGCGGGATGGTGAGCCTTGAGCCACGCGGTCTGATACGACAGCACCGAGTAGGCAACCGAGTGCGACTTGTTGAAGCCGTAGCGACCGAACGTGACGATCTGGCGTCCTAGCTCCTCGATCACGGGGCGTGGATGCCCCTGGGCGACACCCCGCTCCACGAACTTCGCAACTTCCTGGTTCGCCAGCTCCTGATCCTTTTTGCCCACCGCCTTCCGGAGCACGTCGGCTTCGGCCAGACTGAACCCCGCGAGCACATTCGCGATGCGCATCACCTGCTCCTGGTAGGTGATGACGCCGTAAGTGGGCTCGAGGATCTCCTTGAGGAGGGGGTGCAGGTAGGTAACCCGCTCGTGGCCCAGCTTCCGCCTGATGAAGACGGTGTGCATGCCCGCGTCGAGCGGGCCCGGCCTGAGCAGCGCGTTGCACGCGACCAGATCGTCGAAGCGGTCGCACTTGATCGCGCGCAGCGTGTCGGTCGCCAGGGGCGACTCGAACTGGAAGATCCCCGCCGTGCGGCCGGCCCTGAGCAACGCGTAGGCCGCCGGGTCGTCGAACGGTACCGCGTCCATGTCGAGCTGCTCGCCCGTTCGGTCGCGGATCATGGCGCA
>Ga0105239_10009758_pt1 | contig 10793 bp, 10 predicted proteins | sample KBSC44metaG_FD_92761 | JGI IMG/M metagenome (GOLD analysis project Ga0105239, IMG submission 92761) | Corn rhizosphere microbial communities from Kellogg Biological Station, Michigan, USA - KBS C4-4 metaG | ecosystem: Host-associated > Plants > Roots > Rhizosphere > Soil | place: Michigan, USA...
CTACGACAAAAAGATCAGCGCCATGAAAGATATTCTGCATATTCTTGAGAAAGTTGCTCAGAGCGGTCGTCCGTTACTGATCATTGCAGAAGAACTGGAAGGTGAAGCACTGGCTACCCTGGTTGTAAACAAACTGCGTGGTACCCTGAAAGTGGCTGCCGTTAAAGCTCCCGGCTTTGGCGATCGCCGTAAAGAAATGCTGCAGGATATCGCTATCCTTACAAAAGGTATCGTTATCAGCGAAGAACAAGGTTACAAACTCGAAGGCGCTGACCTCAGCTATCTGGGACAGGCTGCTTCTATCACCATCGATAAAGACAATACTACTATCGTAGGTGGTAAAGGTAAAAAAGATGATATCAACGCTCGCGTTAATCAGATCAAAGCTCAGATCGAAACAACTACATCTGACTACGATAAAGAAAAATTACAGGAACGCCTGGCTAAACTAAGCGGTGGTGTAGCTGTACTGTATGTTGGTGCTGCTACCGAAGTTGAAATGAAAGAAAAGAAAGACCGCGTAGATGATGCCCTGCACGCTACACGTGCTGCTGTTGAAGAAGGTATCGTTCCCGGCGGTGGTGTTGCTTACATTCGTACAACTAACAGTTTGGAAAAACTGAAAGGCATGAACGAAGACGAGAACACCGGTATCGCTATTGTAAAACGCGCTATCGAAGAGCCGCTGCGCCAGATCGTTGCCAACTGCGGTCTTGAAGGCAGCATCGTTGTACAAAAAATTAAAGAAGGCGAAAACGACTTTGGTTTCAATGCCCGCACTGAAAAATATGAAAACCTTTTCCGCGCCGGTGTAATTGATCCTACTAAAGTTACCCGCATCGCTTTGGAAAACGCCGCTTCTATTGCCGGTATGGTACTCACTACTGAGTGCGTAATCGCCGACAAGCCTAAGAAAGAAGAACCACATGTACATGGTGGTGGCGCTCCTGGCATGGGTGGAATGGATTATTAATCCTTTCGCAAAAATTATAAGCGCAAGGTATGAGGCAGCAGGTAAGGAGGTGTGCCTGCTCCTCTTATCTAATAAGATAAAAAGTCCCGTCCGGATAATACCGCGACGGGATTTTTTTTGAATATAGAATGCCGAATATTAAATGTTCAATGTTGAAGTAGTACAACTTCGAAATTGAATATTCACCATTTGAAATTCGATATTGCTCTCTTGCCGCTTCGCCTTTTTTGTCGTAACTTATGAGCGCTAAAAATTACAGCTATGAAAAACATCATGTGGTGTTTGCTGTTGCTGTGCCAGTGGACCCTTGCTCAAACAACGAACAACCAGCCAGGTGAAGAAGACTATAGCGACGTGTCGGGCAATCCGTACTTATTTAAAGACTGGTCAAACGGAATCGTACGCTTTTCAGGCGGCCGCACCATGAACCAGTTTAAGCTAAAGTTCGACTGCTTAAAAAACCTGTTGTTACTGCAATTCGATGGCAATGCATTTGCCGCCGAAGGCAAAGTGCAGGAATTTGTAATGTACCCGAAAAGCAAATCGAAAGACTCGCTCATTTTCCGCAAGGGATATCCTCCTGTTGACAAAGCAACCGAAAACACATACTATCAGGTTTTGTTTCAGGATAAAGTAACCCTGCTTCGCTTGTTTTCAAGAAATATTATTGAAGAAAAACAACTGGTAAGAGTGAATAGCGGCCTTAGCCGCCGGCTCGAAAATGTGGAGCTGTACTACCTGCTGGATAATGGAAAAATGGTTTTATTGCCCGACAGCCGAAGCGACCTGCCTGAAAAGTTCTCCAATAAAAAAGATCAGATCGCACAGTTTATTTCCTCGCAGCAACTGAAAATGCATTCCTCCGACGATTTTCTGCAGGTAGTGAAGAAGTATAATGAATTGTTACAATAATAAAAAAAGGCAGGCCACTCGTGCCTACCCTAAGGAAAAAGTAACTCCCCCGGACCGTCCGGATTCGGTAATTACAATTACGGATACAAAAACGGGTGAAGAGACTAAAAAGGAGAAGGGTAGGACGAAAAATCACAAAAAACAAAGATCAAATTCCAACGAAAGCAACAACATCGAAGTTCAAATTGAGATTTGAAATTTGGTTTTTGCGTTTTCTATATTATATGACGACGGATCAGGTCAGGTGGTTGTACGGTTGTTGGTATGTAGTATTGATTGGATAGTTAAAGGTACGAAAAGTTTAAAAGCTGATAGGTTAATATGTTGATAAGTTCATATGTTAACGGGTTCAGTTTCCTTGTTAACATATCAACCCTTTCAACTTATTAACTTTTCAATTAAACTTCTTAATCTTCAGATTCTTCCATCTTACTTTAATTCCCCCGCCTGCATGGATCTGTAAAGCTATAAATCCCTGACCCTGACCCATTTTTTCGTCTTTTAAATGTACCATCTCGTGGCCATTCAGCCAGGTAGTAACCTCGTCGTTAATTACTTTTATCTTTAATGTATTCCATTCGCCGTATTTCAGTATTTTTTCATCTTCGGGCTTTGGCTGAATCAGCCAGCCCCGGCCATAGGATTCATAAATACCAGCCGTATGGGCATTTAAAGGCGCCACTTCACACTGCCAGCCACTGATCTTTACCCCCTCGATAGATGAACGGAAAAATACACCACTGTTTCCGTTAGCTTCCTGTTTAAACTGCAACGTTAGCTCGAAGTTTTTATAATTGTCATTGGTAGACAAATAGCCATATTCCTTATCAGGCCCGCTTTCACATACCAGTTCACCTTTATCTGCATACCATTTCTCGGTGCCATGTATCGTCCAGCCTGTAAGGTCTTTGCCGTTGAAAAGCGATTTCGTTTTTTGCGCCCGCAGGCCGATGGTAAGAATAATAAGTCCTGAAAAAAGCAGCAGTTGTTTCATTGTATAGGTGAGTTTGAAGTTTCAATCGGGCATTGAAAATTGAACAGTGGATGTTGAATATTCACGGAAGTTAGCAATCATTTGCTTAACTTACTACTAAGTTAATAAGTTGATAAGTTAACAAGTTAACCAGTGAACATATTAACCTATCAACATATCAACCCGTCAACTAATTAACCTATCAACCAACCGGCATGTCGCGTTTTTATGTAGACCCTGATATTTCCCGTGCACAAACCCTGAGTACTGACTTTTATACCGATCCTGCTGTTTTTGAGCTTGCCAAAGAGAAACTGTTTTCAGGAAGCTGGCAGTTTATTGGCGATACAGGTTTGGTAAGCGAGCCCGGCCGCTGTTATCCTTTTACTTTGCTGGAACACTTTCTGGATGAACCTCTGTTGTTAACCCGCGACCAGCAAAATACCGTTCACTGTATAAGTAATGTATGCACCCATCGCGGCACCATTGTTATAACGGAACCCTGTAAAGCAGTAAACCTGCGGTGTCGTTATCATGGGCGGCAGTTTGGGCTTGATGGTCATTTTATATCTATGCCCGAATTTAAAGAGGTAAAAAACTTTCCATCAGCTGATGATGATCTGGCCCATGCGCCACTGGTGCAATGGGGACCTTTATTATTTGCTTCACTGCAACAGCAGGCATCTCCCCAATCTTATTTACAGGATATGATGAATAGGGTAGGCTGGCTGCCGTTGCAGGAGTTTGTGTTTCGACCTGAATTATCAAAAGACTATACAGTTCATGCGCACTGGGCGCTGTATTGCGAGAATTATCTCGAAGGATTTCATATTCCGTTTGTACATGCCGGATTGAATGCTGTGCTCGATTTTGGAAATTATGTTACCGAGCTATTCCGGTTCAGTAACCTGCAACTGGGTATTGCCAAAGATGGAGAAGATGTATTTCAACTGCCTGCTTCTTCACCCGATTATGGTAAAAACATAGCCGCTTATTATTTCTTCGTTTTTCCCAATATGATGTTCAATTTTTATCCGTGGGGACTGAGCATAAATATCGTTAAACCGGTTTCGCAGCAACAATGTAAAGTGTCTTTTCTTACATATGTATGGAAAGAGGAGTTATTCAACCGCGGCGCGGGCGCCGATTTAAATCAGGTAGAAATGGAAGATGAAGAAGTTGTAGAGGCTGTGCAGAAAGGAGTACGGTCGAGGTTTTATCACCACGGCAGGTATTCGGTAACGAGAGAACAGGGCACGCACCATTTTCACAGAATTATTTCTGAATTGATGGAATAAGATATTTACCAGCTATGATCCCTAAAACACCTGAACAAAAAACAATCGGCTTCGGGGCGGCTACGGCTGTTGCCGTGGGCAGCATTATCGGCTCGGGCATATTTATGAAACCAGCTGTAATGGCGCTTCAGGTTGCTTCGCCTGTATGGTTGCTGGTGGTTTGGATCGTTGGTGGCATTTTCTCGCTCTTTGGTGCCTTGATCTATGCCGAATTGGGTTGTATGTTTCCGCAAACCGGCGGATTATACGTTTACCTACGCCTTATGTATGGCGATTTTATTGCCTTCCTGTACGGGTGGGCTGCCTTTGCTGTTATTAATACTGCTGCAGTAGCAGCCATTTCATTTGTGTGTGCCCAATACGCCGATTTCTTTGCACACCTGCCCAGATTTAGTCATGCTACCGAACAGGCTGTGATATGGCATATTCCATTCCTGGGGAATTTATATCCGTTAGATAACATTGGTGTAAAATTACTGGCCATCGCCCTTATACTGATACTTACTTTCGTTAATTATCTCAGTGTGCGGGCTGGCAGTGCGTTACAACTGGTTTCTACATTAATAAAAATAATCGTTGTTGTAATGCTGGTAGGCGGCATCTTTTACTCCGGCAAGGGAACAACCGCCAATTTTATTCAACCTTCAGCACATCCTTTACACGGCTGGTCACTGATGGGCGGACTGGTAGCCGCGTTAACGGGCGCCTTTATGGCCTACGACGGATGGATCAACATCACTTTTATTGGAGGAGAAATACGCGACCCACAGAAAAATATTTTTCGCAGTCTTGTTACCGGTGTTTTCGTTTGCATAATAATATACCTGCTTATAAACCAGGCTTACCTGTATGTATTACCGGTTGATACAATGGCAACGTCTAATCTCGTGGCATCTGATGCTATTGCCATTGCACTTGGCAAAACCAGTGGGGCTATTGTGGCCGCCCTGATTGTAATATGCACCTTTGGTGCCGTTAACGGTAATACAATGGCTAACTCACGGGTAACTTACGCTATGGGAAAAGACGGATTATTCTTACGCTGGACCGGTAAGGAACACCCGCGTTTTCGTACACCCGGCAATGCCTTATGGCTGCATGGTATCTGGGCTTCGGTGCTCGTCATTAGTGGTTCATTCGATATGCTGGCCGATATGTTCACCTTTGTAACATGGGCAGCTTATTTACTGGGCGCTATCGGCATCATGCTGCTGCGGAAAAGAATGCCTGATCAGCCGCGACCGTATAAAGTGTGGGGTTACCCGGTAGTACCACTGCTGTTTATTGCCTTTGCGTCTTTTTATGTGGTAAGCACCATCTGGAATGATATAAACAATTATATCAATAACCGCGTACCGATCATCAATTCTCTGTTAGGCTTATCCGTTACTGCATTAGGTATACCCGTATATTTGTTCTTTAGAAGGCGCGTGCGTGGCTGAAAATTGATCGAAAAATTGAATATTATTTAAAATGACCCAACGCTTCATTCCCCTGGTGTTTGTTCTTTTGTTAACAACAACCCCTTTTATTTCATGGTCACAAACGACCGACTCCGTTTATCTGCTGGAACCCGATCGTGTTTTTGATGGCGAACAAATGCATGAAGGCTGGATGGTATTAGTGAAGAACGATCATATTGAAGCCGCCGGTGTAATTAACCATATTCCCAAAGACGCAAAAGTTATAGCATTAAAAGGCTGTACACTGTGTCCGGGATTTATTGAGGGTCACAGTCATTTATTTCTGCATCCGTATAACGAAACAACCTGGGATGAGCAGGTGTTAACCGAATCACGGGCAGAACGTACCGCCCGTGCGGTAACGCATGCCAGAGCCACTTTACTGGCAGGCTTTACTACAGTACGCGATCTCGGTACAGAGGGTGCGCAATATGATGATGCCGGATTAAAGATCGCCATCGAAAAGGGGATCGTTCCCGGCCCCCATATGCTGGTTACTACCCGTGCTATAGTGGCCACCGGTAGTTATGGACCCAAAGCAGTTTCTGCCGATGTTGACTACCCGAAAGGCGCCGCCGAAGTGGCGAATGCCGATGAACTCGAAAAGGAGATCAGAACACAGATCAGCAAAGGCGCCGATCTGATAAAAATATATGCCGATTATCACTGGGGGTTAGGTAACGAAGCACAACCCACTTTCACTACAGCTGAACTCACCCATGCTGTAGAAGTAACACGCAGCAGTGGCCGCTATGTGGCGGTACACGCTTCTTCTGCCGAAGGCATGCGTCGCGCCATACAGGCTGGCGTATCTACTATTGAACATGGCGATGATGGAACGCCGGAAATTTTCAGGCTGATGAAAGAAAAAGGCATAGCTCTTTGTCCAACTTTAGCTGCCGGTGAAGCCATTGCACAATACAAAGGATGGAGAAAGGGTATAGATGAAGAACCGGATCACATCCGCGCCAAAAGAAAAAGTTTTGCAGCTGCTCTTGCTGCAGGCGTTACCATTTGTATGGGCGGTGATGTGGGGGTATATGCTCATGGCGACAATGCGCGGGAAATGGAAGCGATGGTGGCCTATGGTATGAAACCACTCGATGTATTACGTTCAGCCACTTCAGTGAATGCCGATGTATTTGCGATCAGCGATAAAGCCGGAAGAATAAAACCCGGTTTACCTGCTGATATTGTGGTGGTGGAAGGCAACCCTGCCAACAATATTGCTGCTATAAGAAAAGTGAGGTTGGTGATGAAGGATGGGAAGATATATAAATAGTGTCTGAACCTGGATTCAATACGATTCAACAGATGCCCTTTCTTCGCCAGGAAGAACAGCGTTGGCGTAGTAGAAAAATCGGTAAATGCCATAAAATCCTGGTTCAAACAGTTAATTCTCTTATTATTTTTTCATGCTCGGGAAACAATTGGATCAGCTCTTTTTGTTTCGCCAGTTCAAAATCTGTAAAGTCAAAACCGGGAGAAACGGTGCAGCCTACCAGTGAGTAGTCGCCGCCCGGGGCGAGGCGTGCAGCGAACCAGTTGCCTGCTGTAATTACACATTGAAATGATTCGCCTTTATCGGGATCATTTCCCAACTTGTGTACCAGTAATTGCCCCTCTGCATTGATCTCATAAACCAGCAGGGCGTCTCCGTAATAAAAATGCCATATCTCATCGCTTTTAATTTTATGAAAAGCAGAAAACTGGTTATGCTTTAATAAAAAGTAAATGCTGGTGCAAAACGATCTGTCGCCGCTGAACGAAAGTGGTAATGAGGGGCGGGGCACCATAACCGGAGACCGGTATATTTCACGAAAAGCGCCTCCTTCAACATGCGTACTTAAGTTTAACCGGCTGATCCAATATTCGGCTGTTCGCTTTTGAAAATTCATAGAAACTTCGATTTTTCACACGTGCAAAATTAATAAATGTGCAAATGAAAATCAGATTCGCACATTTGCACATTGGTTAATTCGCACATTAAATCTATTGCTCTATTATTACCGGTCTGTTGCGTGTACCCCAGTACCAGAAGTGCAGTGAATCTTTAATGCGGGTGGTATCGGCAGGCGTACCCGGCACGGAAATAACTATTTTGAAAAAGCTGGAGTCGGGCGTTGTTTCGAGAACCACCTTTGGCTTTAAGCGATTATACATTCCCAGTGCAGTGGTTTTGTATTGTGTTGTTTGTAACACATACTTATACACCTTTGAAGGTGCTGCAGCAACGGCAGCCGTATTGGCGGCAGTAGCTGGCTGGGTGACCGAAGGAGCGGTAGTTTTGGTTGTTTCTGCCTGATCGTTCTTATTTAAATGTATACTGTCTTTTTGTATTACTGCAGCCAGTGCTTTTTGAGGCGTGTCTATGTTGTGCAGGTATTGCGAAGTTCGGGCGGCGGTATCCTCGGGGTTCACAGCTTCGGAACTGTTGGCCGCAACACTGGAATGCCCAACTTTAGATGAAAACAAGCTATAGCCTCCCCAGAGAATAATACCCAGTCCTACTATTAATCCTAATATGATAGCCAAACGCCGGGTAGATGCACCACGGGCTTCGTACGGATTTTCATCAAAAGCAGATTTCTTTTTAGATGATCTGTCAGTTTCCCGGTCGGTAGCTATTATTGGCGGTGGTGATTCAAGTCGTTGAACGGAAGGTTGGCCGGGCGTGAATTCATATACGCCATCCTTATTTTTTTGAAGTGTGCCAATGCCTTCAATATGAAATGGTTTGCCGATATTAAGCATCAGCTTGCCGTCGGCCACGAAAGTTTCCAGATCAGATTCTGCCAGCGGCTTGATTTTACCGGTATGTTTGCGAATGAAGTCGATCAGTTCGTCGTCGGGGCGTGCGATATTTTTTTGCGCAAAATGGATATGCTCCAGAAGATCGCGTGAACTTTTGTCCGCAATACTCTGTACGTCTACCACATCATCAAGGTAAAAGCTTCCTATGCCCGGTAAGTTTAACACCCTGTGTTGGTAAAAATACTGTGCTACCAGAACCGAAATTTTCAAGAGATTAAGGATTTTTGGTGTAAGTTAATGATATTTTACCTGTGTGCAAATACAACCGGGGTGAAGTTATTATTTTTGCAGGACGTTTTATTCGTTTGTGGATTAATTTATTACGTATGCTTACCGAACGAGAAAGGAAGTTTATAGAGTACTGGGAAGCGAACCGGTTAAGGGAAAAAAAGCTCAACAAGCAGCTACTGCTGGGTCTTCCTATTGGGTTATTATTTGCCATTCCTGTTTTATTATTGTTATTTTCCGGTAAATTCTGGTATCAGCGGGCCAATATGGAGGCCAACAGCCAGAGCAGTCCGGTTGTGCTGATGATCGCGATCGTTGCCATTGCGGTATTTGTGGGCGTTTTTTATAAACGCCATCAGTGGGAAATGAAAGAGCAGCAATATTTGGAATTTAAGGCAAAAGAAGAAGCCGAAAAAGAAGAAAAACAATCATAAGTTACAGCTGTTACACGTTTCAGGTTACAGGGACCTTGTAACTTGCGCCTTGAAACCTGTAACTTCTAAAAAAGCAGCTATCGTAAATGTACCATTGTCTTTAAGCTGGGTTATATATTAACAAAACAACCTTCTGATGAGAAACTTTGTTTGGGGATTTCTGGCACTTATGGGATTTGTACTGTTAAATGGCAGTTGTAAAAAAGATTCGGGTTGCAATTACAGCAATCAAAATATAGTAGCTCCTCTCAGTGAACAAAAGGCCGTAAAGGCTTATCTCGATTCCATCGGCGTTAGCCAGCCTCTTAAAGATTCCAGTGGTTTTTATTATGAAGTTATTGAAGATGGCAGCGGCGGTACGCCTAATCTCTGCTCACAAATAGAAGTAACTTATACAGGCAAACTCACCAACGGAAATGTGTTTGAACAAAAAAGCACAGCCTTTACCCTTGGCTCATCTATCGAAGGATTGAGAAAAGGCATTCAGCTTATTAAAAAAGGCGGGCACATGAAATTGTATATTCCTCCCACACTCGCATACGGGTCTGTTGATGTTAAAGACGATTATGGCAAAGTTGTGATACCCGCTAATTCGATACTTATCTTTGATATTACACTAACTACGTTCTATTGAGGGCTTCTCCTTACATTTGCCCAAAACGTATAGCCTTTGCCACACGAAGCCATTTCCGTATTTGATATTTTTAAAATAGGGGTGGGCCCTTCCAGTTCCCATACCCTCGGTCCCTGGCGCGCCGCACAATTTTTCTTACAAAGCCTTGAACAAAAGAACCAGTTATTTCAGGTACAATCTTTACGCGTACTGTTATATGGCTCACTGGCCAAAACCGGTAAAGGACATGGTACCGATGTGGCCATACAATTAGGATTGAGCGGCGATGATCCGGTTACCTTCGATGTGGAGCTCATCGATACAAAGATCAACGACATCCGCACCGTAAAAAAACTGGTGCTGCAGGGCAAACATGAAATTGAATTTGATCCGCAAAGCGATATTGAATTTTTATTTACTGAATCACTGCCTTATCATCCCAATGCATTAACATTTCTGGTAACACTGCAAAACCAGCAACAGTTTGCCGAAACATATTATTCGGTAGGAGGGGGCTTTGTTCAGAAAGAAGGCGAGCAGTCAGGTTCCACAACTACTACACAATTGCCATTTCCGATAGATAAAGCCGATGACCTGTTACACTGGTGCCGTAAAACCGGATTAAGCATCAGCGAGGTAGTAATGGAAAATGAAAACGCGTGGCGCAGCGAAGAAGAAACCCGTAAAGGCGTTTTGAAAATATGGCAGGTGATGAAAGATTGTATGTACCGTGGCTGTCATAGCGAAGGTACTTTGCCGGGCGGTTTGAAAGTAAAACGCAGGGCTGCTGAGCTGAATAAAAAATTACTGCAGGGAAGAACATATCACGATTATGATTCATGGATAAACGCTATTCGCGCAGGCGGCAGCGATTTTAAATATATTCTCGATTGGGTAAGTTGTTTTGCACTGGCCATCAATGAAGAAAATGCGTCGTTTGGCCGTGTGGTTACTGCACCCACCAATGGCGCTGCCGGGGTTATACCAGCCGTATTACATTATTTTGTGGCCTTCTGTGATGGATATAATGATGATAAGATCATTCAGTTTATGCTTACCGCTTCTGAAATAGGCAGCATATTTAA
>Ga0105239_10009759_pt1 | contig 10792 bp, 7 predicted proteins | sample KBSC44metaG_FD_92761 | JGI IMG/M metagenome (GOLD analysis project Ga0105239, IMG submission 92761) | Corn rhizosphere microbial communities from Kellogg Biological Station, Michigan, USA - KBS C4-4 metaG | ecosystem: Host-associated > Plants > Roots > Rhizosphere > Soil | place: Michigan, USA...
GCCAGAAATTCTATCGTCTTCCACGGCCCTGGGCCAGGCTAAATTTTGTGTCTACATAAACACCACCAGCCTCTTCCACTTGTAACCTGTTGCTCTCCCACACACTTTCAAGCTTCTCACCCTCGATACGACACCTTGTTGTCTTCTTCCTCTGACCATAAACATCCTAATAGGTAAGTCGTATTGCTGCCTCTGCCTCTGCCTGTGCCCCAGTTCGTAAACTCCAATTTGGAGTCGGTCTCAATGTTGTCACTGCCTTCCGGTTGCAAGTGAGATGAATCTGATTGACTGTGACCTTCACTCTCCTCCTATACACCACCTTCACCCAATCTCAGCCAATCTGAACAGTATCTTTGCTTACACCTGACTTCTCCTAGAAATACAATCCCTACAATACCGCAATCATGTCTTCGGAGACCTTTGAGTTCCAGGCTGAGATCTCTCAGCTACTCTCTCTCATCATCAACACCGTCTATTCCAACAAAGAGATCTTCCTCCGAGAATTGATCTCCAACGCCTCAGATGCTCTCGACAAGATCCGATATGAAGCCCTCTCAGATCCCAGCAAGCTGGATTCCGGCAAGGATCTCAGAATCGACATCATCCCTGACAAAGAGAACAAAACCTTGACCATCCGTGATACTGGTATTGGCATGACCAAAGCTGTAAGTCTCTCGAAAACCAGTCTAGCATTGACAGGCAACTTACACTTCACCTAGGATCTCGTCAACAACCTCGGTACCATTGCTCGCTCTGGCACCAAGCAGTTCATGGAAGCATTGAGCGCAGGTGCCGATGTTTCTATGATCGGCCAATTCGGTGTCGGTTTCTACTCTGCATACTTGGTCGCCGACAAAGTGACCGTCATCTCAAAGAACAATGATGACGAGCAATACATCTGGGAGTCCAGCGCAGGTGGCACCTTCAAGATCGTCCAAGACACCGATGGCGAGGAGCTTGGCCGTGGCACCAAGATCGTTCTTCACCTGAAGGACGAGCAGACTGATTACCTCAATGAGTCAAAGATCAAAGAGGTTGTCAAGAAGCACTCCGAGTTCATCTCATACCCCATCTACCTCCACGTCTTGAAAGAGACCGAGAAAGAGGTTCCAGATGAGGAGGCTGAAGAAGTCGAGGATGACGATGAGAAGAAACCCAAGATCGAAGAAGTCGACGATGAGGAGGAAGACAAGGAGAAGAAGCCAAAGACCAAGAAGATCAAGGAGTCCAAGATCGAGGAAGAAGAGCTCAACAAGACCAAGCCTATCTGGACCCGCAACCCTTCAGACATCACTCAAGAAGAGTATGCCTCCTTCTACAAGTCTCTCTCCAATGACTGGGAGGACCACTTGGCCGTCAAGCACTTCTCCGTTGAAGGTCAGCTCGAATTCCGTGCCATCCTCTTTGTCCCCAAGCGTGCTCCTTTCGACCTCTTCGAAACCAAGAAGACCAAGAACAACATCAAGCTGTACGTTCGTCGCGTCTTCATCACCGATGATGCCACTGATCTGATCCCCGAGTGGCTCGGCTTCGTCAAGGGTGTCGTTGACTCCGAAGATCTTCCTCTCAATTTGTCTCGTGAGACTCTGCAACAGAACAAGATCATGAAGGTCATCAAGAAGAACATTGTCAAGAAGACCCTCGAGCTCTTCAATGAGATTGCTGAGGACCGCGAGCAGTTCGACAAGTTCTACTCTGCCTTCAGCAAGAACATCAAGCTTGGTATCCACGAAGATTCCCAGAACCGCCAATCTCTTGCTAAGCTTCTCCGCTTCAACTCCACCAAGTCTGGTGAGGAAACCACATCTCTCACAGACTACATCACCCGTATGCAAGAGCATCAGAAACAGATCTACTACATTACTGGTGAATCCCTCAAGGCAGTTCAGAAGTCTCCCTTCCTTGACTCTCTCAAGGAGAAGAACTTTGAAGTCTTGTTCTTGGTTGACCCCATTGATGAGTATGCCATGACTCAACTCAAGGAGTTTGATGGCAAGAAGCTTGTCGACATCACCAAGGACTTCGAGCTCGAGGAGACTGATGAGGAGAAGAAGGAGCGTGAAACTGAGGAGAAGGAGTACGAAGGTCTGGCCAAGAGCCTCAAGAACGTTCTCGGCGACAAGGTTGAGAAGGTCGTTGTCTCCCACAAGCTTATTGGGTCTCCTTGTGCTATCAGAACTGGTCAATTCGGCTGGTCCGCCAACATGGAACGTATCATGAAGGCCCAGGCTCTCCGTGACACTTCCATGTCCTCCTATATGTCTTCCAAGAAGACTTTTGAGATCTCCCCCAAATCCCCCATCATCCGAGAGCTCAAGAAGAAGGTTGAGACGGATGGTGAGAATGATCGCACTGTCAAGTCCATCACGCAATTGCTCTTCGAGACCTCCCTCCTTGTCTCTGGTTTCACCATTGAAGAGCCCGCTGGCTTCGCTGAGCGCATTCACAAGCTGGTCTCACTGGGTCTAAATGTCGATGAGGATGCCGAAACCTCATCCGAGAAGGCCGAGGATGACGCCCCGGCAGCTGAAGCTGGTGAGAGCACCATGGAAGAGGTCGACTAGATTCCTTCCTGACAGATGTTCCAACGGACCAGCGCTTAATTTAGCGTGTCCTTGTATCATCTCCCATCGGCGTTTGGTGTCCAACATGTCTTCCCTTTCATCTATGATATCCCAGCAATGAGTGAATGGTCTGAGAGACAGAATTCAGGGCAAAAGTGGAATGGGAAATATTTGCCTTCGGCATAGATAGTGAGGGCGACTCCCCCTAGGCAAAGGGGATTCAAGTCAATTCAATGCGTGATGCCTTTTTCAAAATAATCTTGTCAGTACAATTTCGTTTTTTCCGTCGTAGAGTATTTCAACCAAGTTGCAATCCAGTTCATGAATGCTGCCCTCTAACTAAGTAGGTCCAGTCTAGGAGTGTGCCTTGCGTGTCGACTTTTTCAGGAGAGAACTGAATGCCAAGACCGGCCCCCCTGTGAATTCCCCAACCTAATTACATTATTATTGGGCTTGCTCATCCGCGGACCCTGGGCGGAGGAACATGCTGTCCACATGAATCTGAACTTTTTAGCCTGATCCAGATTCCAGGCTATGTCGTCGTCCAACGTCCATGACCATTCTCCAAGTGTCATAATACGGATTTGAAGTGCTACACGGGCGTTCCTGGAGATTTCGGAGGGGGTTGAATATTTGCGGCCGTGGGCCCTTTCCTGCAGTTTGTCCCTTGTTTTGCGCTTGGATCCCGACGAATTGAGTGATCAGAGTTGGCGAAGAGGAAGAAGTTCACGTACACATATAATACCCTGCCACGATGCCTGCGAAGTCACGGTTCACCCGGCTTGATGCTTTCACCAAGACGGTCGAGGATGCGCGTATACGGACCACCTCTGGCGGGATCGTCACCATCACCTCGATCATTCTGATCTTCTATCTCATCTGGGGAGAATGGTCGGACTACAGGAGGATATTGGTGCAGCCGGAGCTGATTGTGGATAAAGGAAGAGGTGAGTGTACCAGCGTGCAGTGTGAGCTCGGAAAGCAAGCACAAGCATACATGCCCGCGGACTTTATTTCACGTTTGCTCTGCCCAGATTGCTGACAAGCGGAACTGGCCGTGCTTCTAGGGGAGAAGATGGAGATCCACCTGAACATAACCTTCCCCCGAATACCCTGCGAGCTCCTTACCCTCGATGTCATGGATGTGTCTGGCGAGCAGCAGACGGGAGTGGTGCACGGGGTGAACAAAGTGCGGCTGTCTTCTGTGGCAGACGGGTCTTCTGCAATTGATACACAAGCCCTCCTCCTCCACGCGCAGGACGGCGCATCGCATCTCGACCCAGAATACTGCGGCTCATGCTACTCGGCGCCGTCACCGCCCAACGCGGCGAAGGCAGGGTGCTGCAACACTTGCGACGAGGTGCGGGAGGCGTACGCGCAGAACAGCTGGTCATTCGGACGGGGGGATGGCGTCGAGCAGTGCGAGCGCGAGGGCTACGGCGAACGGCTCGACGCACAGCGGCACGAGGGGTGCCGGATCGAGGGCGTGATCCGCGTAAACAAGGTGGTGGGCAACTTCCACATCGCGCCAGGCCGCAGCTTCAGCAACGGCAACATGCACGTGCACGACCTGAACAACTACTTTGATTCTCCCATCGAGGGCGGCCACACTTTTACGCACGAGATCCACTCGCTGCGCTTCGGGCCCCAGCTTGACGACGCCGGCAACAAGAAGTGGAGCGACCACCACCACTCCAACCCGCTCGACGGCAATAGGCAGGAGACCGACGAGGCCGGGTTCAACTTCATGTACTTCATCAAGGTCGTCTCGACGTCGTACCTGCCGCTCGGCTGGGATGAAGACCGCTCCCTGAAGCAACACTCCAGCCTCGCAGACATGCTGCCCCTCGGCATGCAGGGCAAGGGCGCCGGCAGCCAGGGCTCCATCGAGACGCACCAGTACTCGGTCACGTCGCATAAGCGATCGCTGGGCGGCGGCACCGACGCCGCAGAGGGCCATAAGGAGAGGTTACACGCCCACGGCGGTATCCCCGGCGTTTTCTTCTCTTACGACATCAGCCCCATGAAGGTCGTGAACCGTGAAGCAAGGCCAAAGACCTTCGCCAACTTCCTCACGGGTGTTTGTGCCGTCATTGGCGGTACCCTGACCGTCGCGGCCGCGATCGATCGTGGCGTTTATGAGGGTAGCACCCGATTGAAGAAGGTCCATACTGGGTAGATTTAGACGGGGAACCGGAGCTGGGCAATGAAATGAATTTTATTTTACTTTCAAAACAATGCCCCCTAGTCTTCCTCCTTGTAGGAGGAAAGAGGAACCATTCACTGCTAACCAGGACTGCTAGAAAAGTAATTTCTCACAATCGCCTCCACAAGGTTGGGAAACTGTTCTATGTACGCGTTATGGAGGTTGCTGCATCGAGCACGGGGCGTTTCTCAGGTTACGAAAAGACATGAAGAAACTTTCTCAAAACCTTCCTTTGGCGGATTGCTCTCACTACGTGGAGTCTAGTTGTATTAGTGAAGGAAGGGCAGTTTCAATCGAGTGAGACGTCTAGATCTAAGAAAATGCCAGCTTGCTCCTTGGGATCGGTGGTCGTCGCGGATGGTCACCAAGTTGTCGAGGTGTCGATCATTGGGGCAGAGGTGCAACTAAAGGATCTTTTAAAAGACCGACCACAGACAAATTAGCATGTCTTCTCATAATTCAGGAACCACAAGAAAGGGAGGGTTCGCCATATCGGCAACACAGACACAAACCAAAAGGCTTGTGCAGAACAAATAAATATTCAGAAGAACCTGTTTCTAAGCATCGACACCGACCGCGCCACTCAAAAGACAGAAAGAAAAGAAGAACGCCATTTTCCCTTCACCACCAAAGAATCGCCACAACACCGAGCAACACGGCCCCGAGTAAAAGCCATTTGACGATGGCTCTTGAAAACGGGCAAAATGTTGCTTAGTTCTTTCAAGTGAGCAATTGAGAGTAGCTGGGGGAGGTTGGACAGTGCTTCTTTTTCCTGCTGCCCGGGCTTTTGGCCTGAATCCTTTTCCGGCTCTTCCTAATGCCGTGAGGTTTCTTGAAGTCATCATTTTTTTTATTGATTTGTTGTGGTTGGGAGGTGGGAATGAATGGTGGGGGAGCAGTGTGAAGGGCAAGGGTGGGCGTTGGGAAATAGAGAGCAACATACCTGTTGAATCCTCTTGGAGATGATTGATTTGTGAGTACTGCGGATGGCTGTATAGTAGTGGTGAGCGATCATAATATTGCTGTCAACACTCGAGAACAAGTCATGGCCGAGCTACGGGTGTTGTTCTGACATCCGCCTCCCAAGGGGAAGAAAAACTGTGTTCGGGAGCAGCTTCGGCGTTCAGTGGGAGGCCGGTATAATTTATGCCTTCATGATATGAGGCATCCGAGCGCGTCGAGAGCCTGTAAGGTTAGCTGTTTATGGTGTCCTACAACAATAAAACTGTGAGAATGGAATGCGAGCAAGTAAATCGAAATCTCACTTCGAGGTCCAAGATCATCTTTATAAAAGCCCGCCAAGAAATCTTGGGAAATTTTGGGGCTTCTCTATTTTGGGTTAGTAGCCCCTGGTTGGTGACGGCTGAATTGCCTGTCACGTGCATGGACTACCACGTGATGGAATTTCAATCTCAAGTCTCCTTTGCTTTCGTCAACAGCTTGGCGAGTAATTAGATCCTCGACAATATTCAAAATAACTGCACAGCTTTAGATGGACAGAAAGATCCTTAAATTCTTCAAAATCACAAGTTTTGGCCCATCTACCAATATTGGGGCATTCATCCTTTGACGGGCTGAATGAAGCACGGCGGATATGCAAGCCACAGAAGGCAGACAAGTCAGGCTGATTCAATTGCGCCTCAGCTTAGTTTCTGTTCAACATGCAGAGCTACATCCTTCTTCCTTCTTTCATCGTCACTGTTTGTTGATGAGACCATCTGTCAAGTTTAGCGGTGATTGATCGCTGAGTTCCTCCCACCGGTTCCTCCTGCTCCCACGAGCCACGAGGCTGAACGAATTCCAAAGCTGTTCCTCAAGTCGAAAAAAACATCATGGTCTCAATCGGCTTAACGGAAGACTTAGAATGTGAAGTATGTGTTGAACTAACGTGTCGCTCTGATACAAAATGGTCTCATATTGATGATAACAGGTGTGTGGGGAAATGAAATCAGTGGTTGGCTACAGAATGTTATGAATGCCGTGAACAGGCATTTAGTAGAGAATGGCAGCAGGTACAGCACTTGGTATGTGAGTATGAGGACTATCCTTGATCACTGCCGGCTACGACGGTGACAGTCTTTCGTCATTGGCATGGTCGGCTGAGACAAATTAACCGATCCCAGGACAACGCACTAAGGTCCGAAATTTTTAATTCTCCCTGGACAAAAATAATGGCGATGAAGAAGCTCACGCTCCATCCTGGGATGATTTTCTCTCTGCGCTTCCACCTGGCCAGAACAATACCCGTTGGAATCTACGTTCAGTTGTCCGGCGCAACCGCCCACGTCCCTCGAACATAATCAATATCAACATCAACTATAATCATCTAGAGGACCATCTCTCCCCGGCGTTGGGGGCCAGAGCTGGACGTGATTCCCCTTATGACGCCAATGGTTGTGACCTAAGCCACGCGAGCCATGGAGAGTACAAAGACCATGTAGCGAGAAGACATGCAATTAATGATAGGAGTAAATGAGTTGAGATGGATCTTCCAACCTCATGGCATTCTGTCTACCAAGCTTCCAAAATTCGCGAACTGCTTTCAAAACTCATCCGTCTCCCGAGGCAGCTCTTCACCACCCTAGCACTTTCAAGCACCGAGAGGACTACGCACCTGCCTTTGCTGCTTGTTGTCTTGACGCCATCAAATGGGGCATTTGATTTATTGAGTCATCTGCCAGCTCCAAGCCCAATTTTCGAAGCCTGTCATTCTCCGCCTGTCGCTTCGCCTCTTGCAGGGAGAAGCGCTCGGGAAGGAACATTTCTCTCTCACCTGTGATCTTCCAGTCTTTGAACTTCTCCGGCCCTCCAAGGTCCTGAATTGTCTTCAGTTCAACCAGACTATACTCTCTTGGATTTGATCTGTTGAATTGGAAGGGAGCCGAAAGCGAGACCGGTGGATTTGTGATTATCCCTGTGGATTCAGCAATCTTCATGATTTGAAAGAGAGTACCACTCACTGATCGATCTTACTCCATTCTTGCTGGCACTGTGTAGCATGAGTGGGTGCATCAGAACGACATCCCCCTTTTTGCCAGTCATCTCGTGGAAGCTTTCATCAGATGCTTCTCGGACTGTTTTATTGAAGAACGAATGCTGGTTGTTGGGTACCTTTGGTTGCCCGCGCTCATTCATCATTGGACTCACACCTTGAGGATTGTCGTACTAAGCTCTCGATACATTAGCACTTTAGGTCAATTTATCTTGACCAACATTGAGTAACTTGCCAGAACTTGACCAATACGCCTAGGACCCTCGTCACAAATCCACGTCGCTCCAGCATTCTCATCGACATCACTCCAGCAGGGTATCACAAGCAATGCCTGTTCAGGACTGTCCAGGAAATGGACAAAGAAATCGCCATCGACATGCCAGTCGCTCAATTCCTTGGGGGGCACCCTCTTACCCTCAGTCTCGGGTGTACCGAGATTGACGATGAATCCATCTGTCCACATCTCCCCGCCCTTAGCGATGCGGTCCTCTCCGCCGAGCAACTCACAGATAGCCGCCCAGGCCTGTGGGGCAATATCCTTGGCCGGAATAACATGATGCTTGGACATGTGAGACCGCTCGGTCGTCCACGTCGACTTCTCATTAGGATCCATCCCCAGCCGGTGCCACACATTTCGAGTCCACCAATCGCACTTATCAAGCGGGATGGCCCCTGGTACCTTCAGGAAGCCATACTTCATAAACGATGACACCTGCTCAGGGGTGAGCGTTTTAAAGCTCTGGTATTGGAGGAGTTCGTCTATTGCTGGGCTGGCCATGGGGGACGGAGGGTGGTGACACCGCGACTTATTTAGATGAGGTCCCTAGCGTCTACTTAAGGAGATAGAACAACAAGATGAACGCAAGGCTTGACCTTTTCGTCAAAGAGCATCTACCGCTTTCAGGAGAGCTAGTTTTGAAGCGAAAGGCAAATTACGAGGTTGAGAGTAAGTCAGCAAGCGAGGCCAGCCCATAAATTTATAGGGCTCAAGAAATTTGCATCAAGAGTACTGGTAGAATCAACCTACCTACCTATGGAAAACAACATCAACACTTCCCCCCTCCCCTCGATCTGAGCGATTTTCCTTTTGACAACAAGCACTCCAGGTATTTAATACAAAACCCGTTTACTGGCTGATCCGTATGCAATCTACGGGGAGCGGCCGCCGAAGAGAGATTGATAGGCGGCCTCAGCACTGGAATGTCATCGTGGCCTATTGAGGGGCCCCTATTCCCGTACGCTTGATAAAAGGAATGCCGCGCACGCCCTGCGACCCCATTCCCCGAGCTCTGGTTAGTTGACGACCTTGACTAGTAAGTGACTGGATATATTGCATTAGGCTACAGCATGCCGTGGGGGTTGCGGGGTCCACGAAAGCTTTAATGTAGGGTGGATTCTGGGCCCGAAACAGAAATTTGCCCAGGGTCTGCAGATCCGGAGGATGAAGCGAAAGGCAATTCGCTGGTAGCGGACTGGGGAGTCTTCCAATAAACAGTCCACCTCCACGGCCTAGAGGGATCAGGGTGCTAACTTACTCCGGATATCAGTCCCCAAGATCTCCGATCAGTGCGACCACAGAGTAAGCAGGCCCGACGCACTGGGCTTCGAGCCAATATGCTTGACTTGAGATATAAAAAATGGAGGCAGAAAAGGTCTCCTGCTTCCGCATAGCCAGTCAGGCAGCTAGACTCGACCCGGCGACACGATATTTCTTGAAAATGGTTTGAGATCGTCTGATTAAATCATTAGATGGACCATAGTACTCGTCGCTGCGTAATTCTAACGGCCTTTTGCAAGTAAGGTTGTATTGCCTCGAACGCTCAGCCTCATACATCATGCTTTCAACCCACATCCAGCAAGACGGAGGTGCTAGAATCTGTTTCTTTCTCATCATTACTTGGTACAATAATGTGCCTCAGAATTTATCTTCAAATCGGATCCCATGCAATTCAGCCACAAGTCCAGGAAATTTAACGGTTTGTTGTACTAGAGAAGCGGCATCTAGACCTTGCTTGGAGGTGAGTTTCCATCCTTTGATATGGTCTCTACCATATCCACACTGGTGGTCTCGGCATGTTTGGGCGAGCCCGAAATAGGGCCCATATCCTCGTGGTGTACAACCTTCTCCACGGCAACGACGGCCTGATCCGCCAAAGCTTTATCTTCGAATACTGCAGGCCAGATGTCAGTACTTCACATTCCGGGGGGTAATTGGAAAGATTGGGGGAAACCTACGGAAAGCCAACTCTTCCAAAGTCCTGTTTGCCGTTTCAGGGAAGAAAAACCAGACGAAGCAAACCTCAAATGCTAGCCAACAGCAGTACGTGATGAGCCATCTCCACTTGATATTTTGCAAGCCAATAGGGTTGACGAATGTAGTGAAAAAGCCCGCCATGCGACCAAAGAACTGGAAGAGCGCGATACCTCTGGATCGTTGGGCATAGGGCCACAATTCGACAAGATATGTGTATGTCAGAGCATTATAGCCAAGGTTGTAGCAGGGCGAGTATGCAAAGATAAAGAAGATAGTGGCCACGCCAGCTGCCGAGTTGGTCTGTTTGGCGTCTTTTGCGGCCATACTCTGTTGCATAGAGATGGTCCACGCAATATAGACAATGAGCAAACTGATTGTGCATGCAAGGTACATGGTTCGGCGTTTGAACCTAGTAACAAGCATAGCAGCTGTGAACCCACAGACAAGGCCCCAACAGCTCAATCCTACGTTTAGCTTTTGCTTGAATATCGAGTCTGTCTTTCCGATCATTTGAAGGAGATCGCCAAGGTAATAGGAGATGAGTGTGTTGCCAGACCATTGCGTGAACAAACCTAAAAAGGCAGAGATGAAAGCTCTTCGTCGCATACCCGAACTCTTAAGGAAGGAGACCCAGGATTGCTTCGATGCCTCGAGTTCCAGTTGGATGGTAGTGCGGATTTGAGCCATCTCAGCCTTAACGAATTCGGAATCGTGGTCACCTTCAGCGTGGTATTTGACGAGGATTTCGTAGGCTTCCTCTGCTCGATCTTTTGTGA
>Ga0105239_10009761_pt1 | contig 10790 bp, 12 predicted proteins | sample KBSC44metaG_FD_92761 | JGI IMG/M metagenome (GOLD analysis project Ga0105239, IMG submission 92761) | Corn rhizosphere microbial communities from Kellogg Biological Station, Michigan, USA - KBS C4-4 metaG | ecosystem: Host-associated > Plants > Roots > Rhizosphere > Soil | place: Michigan, USA...
GCCCCCACCACGGGCTTGTCATCCTCGGTCCGCACAGAACCTCCTACTTTGCTGGAATCCGAAGCCACCTCCAATTCCAGCGGCGTTCCCTGACCGCTCACGTGAATGATGCCGTCGAGCGCGTCCTGCGTCCCGTACCGGATCGATGCCAGATACTGGAGACCGGTCATGACCAGCACTCGATAGTCGCCCGCGGGCACAGTCGCTATCGAAAACTTGCCGTCTTTCATTTGGCCAAGGATGGTCTTCACGGCTTCGCTCCCGACTGGCGCCAGAGCTACTGATCCTCTCAATTCCTTCCCGCCGCGATCGATCACCGTTCCGCTAATCGGTGGCGGAACTCGTCCCTCCAGTCTCACGCCCTCCACGTCGCGATCCGTGATCTCGACTCTCTCGGTCGCGAACCGCGTCCCAAGCGCCTCCAGCGAGACACAATACCTCCCGGTCGACAAGCCCTGCACTTCAAACCCACCCGAGCTTCCGAGACTGGCCGGATAGCTTTCCATCGCAGTGCCCTCCTCACCCTGGCAGGGCCGCGCCCAGACCTTCGGCTCCCCGACCACCGCCTCGTCGATGGTGAACGTGCCTCGAAGCTGAAAGAGTCGCGACCGGCGTAAGCGAAAATCGATCGATCCCACTTCCTGTCCGGCCGGCATCGAAACCGGGGACGCCTCGCTGCGACCCGACCCATAGGGAAAGTACTGCGGCGCGTACCCGGTTGTCGCGCCAACGCGCAACGTTCCCTTGGGCAGCGCCGTCGGGACCAACCAGGCCCGCACTACATAACGTCCAGGGCGCACACCATAAATGCGATATTCCCCCCGATCATCTGTTAGGGCTCCCTTAGCCAATCCCGTCCCGCCAGCCAGGCGGGTGTACTCTATCGCGGCAACCTGTGCGCTCACCAGCGGTTCGCCGCTATCGTCCGATACCCGCCCGCTAATTGTTCCGAGCGGCATCATCTCGATGTCGACGATCGTTTCGTGATCCTCCGACACCGTGTACTGCACAAGGGGGAATCGTTGCGGATACCAATACCCGTCGCCCCTTACCGAATGCACGTTATACTTTCCAGGCTCGATGTTCGCGATCTGGAACCTTCCCGCATCGTCCGTTCGTGCCTCATACACGTAGGTCGGATTGCGCAACAGTGTGACCGTGACATGTCGAATTCCTTGATGGCTCACCGCGTCGGTAATCACCCCGGACACTGCCCCAGACTTAGTTGGAGCCTGCCCCAATGCTGCCGCACTCGACACCACCATCAGCACGATCAGTTTCACGCGCCTCCTATTCTATGTAAAGCGCCGGGGAACTTGCTACCGTACGCTAGATGAGCACCACGAATTCCGAAGTTCAAGTTTTCTTCACTGAGTATGAGACGGCAAATGCCGTCTTTGACGTGGCGCAGATTGCCGCCTGCTACGCCGACGGATTCATATTTGGCGGACCGGAAGGCGTTCAATGCGTGAAGAAAGAAGATTTTCTGAAAGTCCTTCCCAGGCGCAAGGAGTTCTTTAAGTCGCAAGGATTGGTGTCCTCGAAGATCGACTCTCTCGAGGGATCGACTCTCGACTCAAAGTACACACTCGTAAAAGTGATCTGGGATATGACTTTTGATCGAGGCTCAGGCGAACTGGTACATAGTCAAAACGCTGCTTCCTATATCCTTTCGAGAACGAAGATCGCTTGGAAATTGTCTTCCAGATCGATCACCAGGATCTGCGGAAGACAGTGCAGGAACTGGGCTGAATCTGAGTGTCTCCGCATCGACGTGAAGCGACGGCAATCAGGAACGTCTGCCGCCGATGTGCAATCGACGATTTCCTAAAAACCGCCCTATCAAGGCTCCCAAGATCACCGTCGCAATGATCGCTGCGCCGTGCGCTCCCAGCGCATGCCACGGGGTCGAAAACGGGCATGCAATGCGCCAAGTGGCATTGATCGTGAGACCCGCGCCCGCGCCGTAAAGGGCACCAGCTATAGCGGGGCGCGTTGCGAGCGAGTTGCTAAACAACCCACTGAAGAGCAAAACCAGGACTCCCCCGGCCATCGTGCTGCCGATCCCGCAGGCGAAGCCCACGATCCATGGCGAGTCATGTAGCAGCACCGCCACACGCGGTGGTACGAAGCCAGGCAGCGGTCCGGCCGGACTTGTCGAGAAGGTTGACAGGGTGACCGCTACGACGACCAGAGACGCTGCGGCGGCCGCCACGTAAACCACCTGCCTCGGCAGCTTGCCAGCCGGTGTGCTTTCGTGCGCGGCGATCCAGATGATCGCGGTCGCGAACACGAATTGCGCGGCGGAGGCACCCCATGTCAAGAGTGGTCCTAGAATCGCTGAATCGCCTCGGGGGCCAATCGCCAGCAGAATCAGCGACGAAACCAGGAGAGCGAATGGCACCATTCGCAACGCCAGGTGGAGCGGTCGCGGCGAAGGTCTGACGGGCGCGAGATCCTCCGCGATAGCTCGCAACAATGCTTCTGGCGGGACTTCCGGCGGCTTAGGTAATTGATCCATCATGCACGAGCCCTCTGGAGACCGTTGAGCGCGACGCGCAGATCTGCCATTCCTCGACTGGCACGTGCCCGCGCAGCCGCGGCACTAATGCCCAACATCCCGGCTATCTCCTCGAAACTAAACCCCCATTGATGGTGCAGCAGCAACGCTTCCACCTGATCCCGAGATAGATGCGCCATACATCTCCGGATCTCGTCCTGGGAGCCGAGCCTGTCTGCCTCCGGGGGCACCGGGAAGTCAGGCAGATCTTCGCGCGATTCATGAACCGCCGCCCATCGCCGGGCCGCACGCCGATTCATCAGAAAAACATTTCGCGCCATGCCGAAGACCCAGGGTTTAACCGCATAGGCCAAATTGTATGCCGCTCTCGACCGGTGCATTTGAAGAAACGTTTCCTGAAGCAGGTCATCGGCGATTGCGGAGCCGCCTGCCAAAAGCGACAGATATCGACGCACCCCCGGCGCGAGCCGCGCGTAGATCTCCTGAAATGCTTCCAGTGATCCGCCCTGATAACGGATCATCTGGGCGCGAAGCTCCTGATCTCCTTCGCTCACACTAACCTCTTTGCCGCGCGAGGCCTGTTTGTGACCGGTCTCAAACAAAAAATCGATCCCCCGCAATCGTGTCACAGGTCGGACGCTGCGGGCAAATATCAGACAGGCGAGCAAAATGTCGCTCGCAACCAAACAAAATCGAATCGAGGTTAATCATGAAACTACTTTTCCCCTTCCTGATGTCTCTGCTTCCGGCGGCCCTCCTGGCGCAAAGCCAGCCGCCTTCACCCCAGCAGTCTCCGGGCGTGCCACCACCCAAAACAAATGAAGTGATGGTCATCCTGACTGCCAGGCAGGGAGTGACCCGTCAGCAGATTATGAACGTCATGCCGGACGAGATCCGCGCGACGGTGAAGCTCTATCTCGACGGCAAAGTTCGCCAGTGGTACTCAAGGGGCGACGGCCGTGGCGTGATTCTTTTCCTTGACGTGAAGACCGCTGAGGAAGCCCACGCCATCATGGATACGCTGCCGTTATCGAAAGAGAACCTGATGGACCACGACTACATTCCCGTTGGTCCCCTGATGGCGCTGACTGCCTTTGTTGGCGGTGGACCCGCTCGCCAATAACGGAAATCGCCGCGAGAAAGGATCGATCATGCCTTCTGCAGCTTTGTTCGCAACCAGCGTAGTGTTCGGCTTGGCCGCTTGGGGACTCGTAGCGCGGCACTATATTTGGCCAGCGCTAAGAAAACGCCCCGATCCCGAGAACCTGAAGCCCATCCTCATGCTGCATGGGTTCAGGTTCCTCGGATTGGCATTTGTGCTGCCGGGTGTTGTGTCTCCGGGGTTGCCTGCCGCATTTGCTCAACCCGTCGCGTACGGTGATCTCATCACCGCCTTTCTGGCTTTGCTCGCTCTGGCTATGCTGGGAACCCGTGCGGGGGCAGGGGTGACCTGGGTTTTCAATGCCTTCGGAACAGCGGACCTGCTCTTTGCTTATTATCAGGGAGGCCGCATAGCGCTCCCGGATTCGCCAGGTTTGTTGGGAGCCGGTTATTTCATCCTGGCCGCCTTCGTGCCTCTTCTTTTCATAACGCATGGTTTGGTGTTTCGAATACTACTGCGAGCGAAGGTCGTCACGTCCCGGAATAAACTGATTGCGGCTTGATGTCACGCCGCGTCAGCACAAGGTAAAGTTGGGTTAGCAGAGAGCCGGCCCGAACCGCTTCTAGCGGGCCGGTTCCCCAGCCGACTTCGATGGTCCACAGATGGAGTGCCTTTAGTTTACAGACGCGACAGCTATGCTTCCCAATAGAAGGCCGGCCACTACGTCGGCTTCCGGTGCGAGGTACCACACAAGGTATGGGAGGAATTCTGGTTTGCCCCCAGGAATTCACCAAAAGAGTTTTGATCTCCGAACTGCTCCCCAAATGCCACAACACGAGCCAGACCACGAACACAAACACCATGTGAATTGCGTACCGACGATGAGTTCGAGCAACGCAACCAGTCGCCATTTGCGTGAGCAGGATTATCGCTAGACTGGCGATCGATTCCAATGAGATCGCTGGCCTGACGGGCAGTCCAATAGGGAGGAATCTCAACCATAGAAAGGGCCGGACGCCGTTGACAGCGCAGCCGGTGGCGAGCGCACGCAGAGCAAGACCTTGTGCTGGAAAATGGGCCGCCAAATACCGGTGCAAATGGCGATCAGCACTTGTCTCCAATACCAGATCGTCGAACGCCCTTGTGACCGTCCCTCCTGCAGTTCCCCAGCAAGCGCAACATCAACCACAAGCCGATCAAATAGCCAGGCCATTATGGCGTCCGATGAACTCATGCGACTCTTCCTTCCAGCGCCGTCGGGCTGTGACCACTGTTTCAGGTCTCATTCGCCGGAATAAGGGTATGTTACAGAACCGCGACCGCGAGGGAGCGGATTTCGCCACGGACTGCTAAGCGAGGATTTCGAAGATCGCTTCGACTTCGACGGCGGCGCCAGTGGGCAGCGCTGCAAAGCCGAGGGCACTGCGAGCGTGATAGCCATTATCGCCTTCGAAGACTTTTTTCATCAGGTCCGAGGCTCCATTGATCACGAGGTGTTGCTCAATGAACTCGGATGTCGAGTTGACGCATCCGAGGAGTTTGACCAGGCGCAGACCGTCAAGGGTTCCGTGCGCGTTCCAGACGGAGTTGAGGATCTTGGCTGCACAGTCTCGCGCCGCCTGATAGCCCTGCTCGGTGGTGAGGCCGTCACCCAACTTTCCCTTCATGTCGCTGACGTGTCCAGAGGTGATCAAGAGGTTTCCGGACCGGGCGCACAGATTCAAATATCCGCGCGTGAGCTGGTGAAATGAGATGCCTTCCTGTTTCGCTGCGAGTTGTGGACTCATGATTCTTCCTCGTCGTCGTTCCTTTTAGGCCGGAGTTTCCAGGCGCCAAGTCGCTTGGCGAAGGACCGCTTTTGGCGAACTCTTCAGAGTCTCGTACCAGACCGTAACCAAGGACCCGTTTTCTAGTTCGACGGTGGACGGATACCCGACATCGACCGAGATCGCGTCATCCGACAAGGTCATGGGCTCCGACCAAGTCTGTCCATGATTGGTGCTGATGCGCGCCTGATTTCCGAAGGGCGGGCGCCGGTATCCGTAGGTCATCAGAAGTCGCTCGTCGCGAAGGCGCAGTAGATGCGATGGCAGTCCCCAGACGCCGATCGCTCGCGGAACAGTCCAGGTGCGCCCGTTATCTACTGACTCGCACTGCAGCGTTTCACCATTGCTTTGCGGATTGTGGTTGCGGATGTGAAGGATGATGCTGTTGTTGGCAGCCTGTACGGCGTGCAGTTCGTGATATTCCTTTGCATGATCGCCAGGGCGAACGGGTATATCGGAAAGCCAGTGCCACGTTTTTCCATCGTCGGAGGATTCCGAGACGCCGACTTTTCCTTCGGCGTCCCAGACCTTCTTCCCGGCATACAGCAGGCGCCCGCCGGAAACCAGGACCGGCCCGTGCGGGGAGTTCAGAGGGACGCGGAAGGGGGCGGACCACGTCAGCCCCGCATCCGAGGAGCGAAGCATCCAGGTATCCTGCAATTCCTGACGTTGCGCGGCCGTGAGGCGGCGATCCACGGCGTCCCACCTGGTCTGTTGCTCGGCCGTAAGGTTCTTCTTACGACTTTCGTACGTCAACGATGTGAAAGTGGTGACGAGCAGCGCGCCGCTCGCGGTCTCGCAGATACCGGCGTCGCGATCGTCGATGGCGCTGTCCATTAAGGTTTCGGGCCAACTCCAGGTCTTGCCATCGTCGTGGGAACGCATCAGATCGACCCGGCCGAATGGGCAGACATGGGATTCCCGGCCGCCTGAGTAGACCAAAAAGAGAGAGCCGGCTTTGGAGCGAATCAGTGTAGGCCAGCCTGAATAGAATTCGGGTTGCAACGAAATGGTGCGAATGTCGCCTACACGCGCGCGAGGCGCCGCCAGAAGGGTGGATACGGCGGCTGCGCCGCCAAGCAGGAAGGTTCGTCTGGTTGGCATGATCAAGAATTAGTTTCGCAAACATGATCCGCGCTTTGTCGAGGCATGAATATCCGTCGGCTAGCGGGGTCCACCCCGGGATAGTTCGAGCGGCACCGGCAGACCGAGATCGTCAGACCATTCCGCTTGCCGAAGCGAAAACAGCCGTCTCTGGGTTCAGGGCATCGCCGGCGCTCAAGAGGAGGTGGGAAGTCTGGCAGGCGTTGACTCGATTTGCGTCTAATGGAACACCACTGGAGAGGTCTTAAGCCTACTATTCCGATGATCTGCAAAATTCCCTTCCGCACTGTCACAGGATTTCACATTGACGACTCGACTCTTAGCTCACATCGGTTGGGACGAGGCTTCCTGGCCGATCCGGATGGCGCGTTTCTGCTTCAAGATTTTCGAAAAACCGATCATGAAGCATCCCGCCAAAACGAGTGATCCTGCTCCTGGCACGGGAGCGGTGCTTGATTGCACCTGGGCTCACCGGCCGGGCAATTCGTGCAGAAAATCAGGTTGGTTGCCGTGGACTGTCATGCCGTCCAGACATTGGAAGACCAGGATGAGATACGGGCGCGGAATTGTTAGTTACATCGATTCCTGAGAACGAAGGACGCGACGGAGGGTAGGCCGCCCGCTGAGGTTGCTCAGAAGTAATTTGGATGGAGCTGAGCGCCTGGAAGCCTCTTTGAGGTTTCACCTCGCGGTTCAGGAGCGTGATGGTTATTGTGTGATTTACGCCGTCCAGGATGAAATCTACTTCGGCATCGACTGGCGTCCCGGTGACCAGTGCCCCCGGGCTGGTCACGAAGATGACTGAGCTCGATCGTGCGGGAGCAGCGAAAAACAGAAAGAGGACGAGCCCTATTGCCCCCGCCAGGCTCCTAGGATTTGACTTAGAACTTATCAGACACTTCCATTTGTTGGAGTCTACCGGAGGGCTCTCGATGCGGGCAAGATATCCGTACGGGGGCGGTCCCGCGCGTACTGTTTACCCTGGTCGGTTTCTTTTCGATAACCACCAGGCTATTCAGAATTGGCCGCAAAGCTAGCTACAGTGAGCCAAAATAGGCTCGCTGGTTCGACCCCGCTTTAGCTTGTTCTTGCACCGGCTTGAGGAACGCTCCTGCGCGTCCACGCGCTGCTTGAAAGTGAGCACCCGGGCTCTGCGAATCCCTCGCAACCAGGGCATCGCGGATGGGCCTCCTGTAACATTGCTGGAGGAGCGAGGCCTGTTTGCCCGGCCACGAGATATGCTCTGCGAGGCGTTCGCAAGACCACTGGTCCTCGTCGAGCCGAATCAACTGACTGATGCGCGACAGAATGGATTAAACATCTTCGTCTGACAGCGGTGATTCATCATTTCCAGCCGAAGCTGGTACTGCGAGAATATGGAGATGGAAGCGGTCTCGCCCCAATATTTAACCGACGCATCCGGCTATCGCGGCTTCGCCGACAACATCCACACCCCTGCGGACGAAGCTGGCGTGATTGAAGTGCTACGAACTGCCACCCGAACCCTGACTCCCGTTACCATCGCGGGTGCGGGAACGGGGTTGACCGGGGCGCGCGTTCCGCAGGGCGGCGCTGTATTGTCGCTTGAGAAATTTCGCAAACTGGAAGTTGGGCAGGGTCGCGCGCGCGTGGGACCAGCGGTCACCCTGCTTGAGGTTCGCGACGCTACCTCTCCCAGCCGGCAATTCTTCGCACCCGATCCTACCGAAATTACTGCCTCGATTGGCGGCGTAATCGCTACCAATGCTAGTGGGTCGCGGAGTTTTCGCTATGGCAGCACCCGCCGGCACCTTCTTGCCTTGCGCGTCGCGTTCATGGACGGAAGAGTCGAGGAGTACCGCCGGGGCGATCGCATCGATTTCCCGGTGCCCGTGGTTCCCTTGCCCTGCACGACCAAGAATACGGCGGGCTATCGGTTGTCCCCGGGTATGGATTGGATCGACCTGCTGTGCGGTTCCGAAGGCACGCTCGCTGTAGTCCTGGAAGCGGAAATCTCGCTGCTACCCATCCCGGGCGAGCTATTCGCCGGGATGATCTTTTTTCCGTCCGATGAACTGGCTCTCGATGCGGTGGATGCGTGGCGCGCCCACCAGGAACTGCGCATGCTGGAATACGTCGATCGAAATTCCCTCCACATGCTTCGCGGCCGGTATCCGGACATTCCCAAAGACGCCCTGGCGGCACTGCTGATCGAGGCCGAAGGAGACGACATCGATCTCTGGGAACAACGCCTCAACGCATCCAACGCGATGGTGGATGCCTCGTGGTTCGCGACCAATGCCAAAGACCGCGAGCGATTTCGCGCTTTCCGCCACTCCCTTCCCGAGCTGGTGATCGAGGCCGTGGTGCGGCGCGGCTTCCTGAAAATGGGAACGGATTTTGCAGTACCGCTGAATCGCAACCGCGAGATGCTCTCCTACTACCGGAAACGGCTCGAAGAAAGCCTGCCGGGCCGCTATGTGATCTACGGCCACATCGGAGATGCTCACGTTCACGTGAACATGCTGCCCGGGAGTAAGCAGGAATCCGAAACCGCGAGTGCCTTACTTGACGAGTTCGCGCAGCATGCGGTCTCGCTTGGTGGCACGGTTTCCGCCGAGCACGGACTGGGCAAGCGCAAAGCGAAGCTGCTGCCCTTGCAGTACACGCCGGAACAGATCGAAGCGATGCGTGCGGTGAAACGCCGCCTCGACCCGCACTGGCTGCTGGGACGCGGTACTCTCTTCACGTTATAGAATGCAGTCGAGGGACCAACCCATGGCTGCACTTGAACAGATCGCGCCTGAACACCTTTTGCCCATCGGCGACGAATTTATCCGAACCGAGAAAACGGACACCATCCGGTTGCCGTACGATGGTTCACCGGTCGCGATCGTCCCCCAGGGCGATCCGGAATTAGTCGAGCGCGCGGCCAGTGCCGCACGAAAAGCCGCCAACATCATTGGCCGCTGGAGCAACTTCGAGCGCGCCGAACTGCTCGATCGAATCGCCAATTTGGTCCGCCGCGATCATGCGGCCTTTGCTGCGGCCATCAGCCACGAAACCGGGAAGCCGATTTCGGAAGCCCGCACGGAAGTAGATCGAAGCTTGCAGACGCTCCTGGCCTCGTCGATCGTGGCGCGCGGACTGCACGGCGAAGCGATACCGATCGATGGCGCTTCGATTGGTGCCGGCCGCATGGCCATGACTATTCGCGAGCCGCTCGGCGTGATCGGAATCATCACGCCGTTTAACGTGCCCTTGAACCTCGCGATGCACAAGCTGGGTCCGGCGCTGGCTGGCGGAAACGCGGTCGTCCACAAGCCTTCGGAGCAAACACCTCTGAGCGCTCTCAAGCTGGCGCAGATCGTTCGAGAGGCCGGCGCTCCCGCCGGAACGTACAACGTGGTGACGGGTCCGGGAGAAATCGTCGGCAAGGCGCTGGTGGAGTGCGATGGCATCGACATGATCACCTTCACCGGCAGCGTCGAAACCGGCAAAGCAATCCGTGCCGCCGCCGGCCTGAAGAAGGTAACGCTCGAGCTCGGTGGCAATTCCGCCGTGATCATCGAGCCGGATGCCGACCTGGATGCTGCAGTCACGCGCGTGGTTCAGGGTGGCTACGGTTATAGCGGGCAGGTCTGCATCTCGGTGCAGCGGGTCTATGTCCATGAAGACGTCGTGGCGAATTTCCGATCGAAGCTGGTGGAGGCAGTAGCGACGTTGCGCATCGGCCACCCCCGCGAGGATTCCACGCAGATTGCTTCCATGATCAGCGAAGAAGCTGCTCGACGGGTGGAAGCGTGGACGAAGGAAGCCGCGAATGCGGGAGGCAAGCTCCTCACTGGAGGGACGCGCACGAACAACACCATTTCGCCTGGCGTTCTGGCCGATGTTCCGGAGACTTCGACATTCATGCGCAACGAACTCTTCGGGCCGCTCGTAGCCGTCAATCGCTATACGAATCTCGATGATGCGATCGTGCGCGTCAATTCCACTCCCTTCGGCTTGCAGGCCGGCATTTACACGCAGCACTTGCAGCATGCCTTCCAAACCGCTCGCAAGCTGCGTTTCGGCGGAGTCTTGATTAACGATGTGCCCACCTTCCGTGCCGACCACATGCCCTACGGCGGCATCAAGAATTCCGGCATCGGACGCGAAGGCCCCAAGTACGCAGTGGAAGAAATGACCGAGCCCAAGCTCATCTGCTGGAGAGTCGGGTAACCACACTTTGAACGTCAACAAAACGAAAGCCAAA
>Ga0105239_10009763_pt1 | contig 10789 bp, 8 predicted proteins | sample KBSC44metaG_FD_92761 | JGI IMG/M metagenome (GOLD analysis project Ga0105239, IMG submission 92761) | Corn rhizosphere microbial communities from Kellogg Biological Station, Michigan, USA - KBS C4-4 metaG | ecosystem: Host-associated > Plants > Roots > Rhizosphere > Soil | place: Michigan, USA...
TAGGGGCCGATGACCGGAAGCAGCGAGGCAACGACGACGAAAAAGCCGATCAAGAGCCAGAAGCGGAGTCCCAGAACAAAGCAGACGACCGCGGCCGACGCCCCTAGGACCAGCGCCAGAACCGCCTGTCCGCGGACGAACCCGCCCAGAATGCGATTGACGTCACTGCGCCACTGCTGGGCGTACGGCTGTACGCGCGGCGGGAGCGCGCGCATTCCGGCGGCGCTCATCTCCTCACTGTAGATCAGCAGGTAGACGGCGACCAGAATAACGACGATCCCCTCGACGGCTGTCCGGGAGGCGTCGGTCAGGACGCTCAACCCGCTTCGCCCCGCCGTCTTTTCGACTTCGACCAGGCTTGCGGGGGGATGATCGATCAGTTCGGCCAGCTTTACCGGGATCCCGTGTTCGGCCAAGGCGGTATCCCACTCCTCGACGCGGGTACGGGCGGTGGCGGTGATCTCCTCGCGGTGTGCGACGAAGTTGCGCACCTGCTCCGCTGCCTGCGTGCCGAGAAGGAACGTGCCGAGACCGACAGCGCCAAAGAGGATGGCGAAGACGGTGAGAACGCCCAGCCATCGCGGATAACGGCGCGCACCCGCCGGTCGGTAGGTTCCCCGTACCCACTCCACGACTGGATCGAGCGCGTAGGCGGTCAGGCCGGCGAGGGCGACCAGGAGGACGGTGTGATGGATGAGTGAGAGCAGATGCAGCGCGACGGCCAGAACGGCCATACCGAGCAGCGCGGAGGCAAGAACCACCAGGAGAGGAAGCCAGTGGTCCATGCGGATGACGGTGCTCAGATGGGCAGCCGGCGGCGCTACGGACGCCGGCGGCGCTTCTGCGGTAACAGAAGCGGGCGCTTCCGTTTCTTCCAACACGGCATCGTGATTCCTGCGATTCGATCTCATTCGAACGATTCCCCCGGATGGTAGACTCCGAACCGGTCCCAAAGGTTACCACTGCTTCGCGTTATGGAATTCCCGGCAGATGCGCCGTATCGAGGCAGGACACGGCGAGCACAACGGAGAACTAGCACGGGTGAGACAATCAATGCCTTCACCCTCGTACCGCAATCGGATTGCAACAACGCCGTCGACCGCCGGCATGGCCGGGACGCTGATCCTCGAAGAGGATGTCCACACGGAGATTCTGGAGGTCGTCGATACCCCGCTATCCCCCGGTGCGCTGCTGCTTCCGTTGCCGGACGTGCTGGAGCACGGTGACGACGAACCGTTTCGTTACTGCCTGAACACCAGTACGCTGCGGGGCCACGCGCTTTCCCTCCCGGAGTTGGTCGATATTGCCGCGGCGGCGGGATATGAGGCGATCGAGCCCTGGGTGGATGAGATCGATCGCTTTGTGGCGGAGGGCGGCGACCTGCGGGATCTGGCGGCACGGATCCGGGATCTCGGTTTGACGGTCGAGGGCGGGATCGCGAACTTCGAGTGGATTGTCGACGATCCGGTGCGCCGCGCCAAAGGGTTGGAGGAGGCACGTCGCGCGATGGGGCTGTTGTCGCGTCTCGGCAGCAAGCGACTGGGCGCACCTCCCTACGGCGCTCATGAGCCGCAGTCGTCGCCGCTGGACCTTAACGCGGCGGCGGAACGCTATCGCGATCTGCTCGCGATAGGCGAGAAGCTGAACGTCATCCCGCAGCTGGAGTTCTGGGGATTTTCGGCCAATCTGTCCCGCCTCTGCGAGGCGGCTCTGATCGTGATCGACAGTGGTCATCCGGACGCCGCCATTCTGGCGGATGTCTACCATATGCACAAGGGAGGCTCACCGTACAGCGGATTGCGTATGCTCGGGCCGGACGCTCTGCGCCTTTTTCATGTGAACGACTTTCCGGCGCTGCCGCGTGAAGCGCTGACCGATGCGGATCGTGTCTACCCGGGCGACGGGATCGCCCCACTGCGCCCCCTCTTCCGCGATCTGCGGGAGATCGGCTTCACCGGCGTTCTTTCGCTCGAACTATTCAACCCGGAGTACTATCAGCAGGATCCGCGCTCCGTGGCCCGTACCGGTCTGGAGAAGCTGCGCGAGGTCGTGCAGCAGACCTTCGAGCTCTGAGCCGTCTCTGAGCCGTTTTACGGAGCGTCCGGCGGCTCCCAGTTCGCGTTTGTCAGGCTGGTGAGGATGTGGTCCTCCCACCGACCGTTGATGTAGAGATAGTCCCGGGCGTAACCTTCGACGACGAAGCCCAGTCGTCGGAGCAATCCCCCACTGCGTTCGTTCCGCGGAATGTAGTTCGCCTGAATGCGGTGCAGGTGCATGGACCGGAACAGGAACGGGATAGCCGCATCCTCCAGCGCTTCGCGCATCAGGCCCTGCCCCTGGGTGGATTGGGAGAGCGCATACCCCAGCGTGCAGTACTGCGCGGCGCCCCGTACGACATTGCCGAAGGTCGCCACCCCGATCACATGCGACTCGGTAGCCCGATCGAAGAGGAAGACCCGCAGACTGCGGTCCCGCGCATAATCGTCGGCATCGCGGGCGACCTGGCCTTTCCAATACTCCGTGGTGTAGTACGACGGAGGCCGCGGCGGCTCCCAGGGCTGTAGAAAATCGGCGTTCGCCTGCACGTACCGAGCGATCGCGTCGGTATCTCCGGCAGCAGCGACACGCACTACCAGACGCCGCGTGACAAACCGCGGAAGGTCCCGAGGCTGAATCGAATTGAGATCCGTAGGCGTCGTGCGAAACATGTACCGACGTCAGTATACCTGTTTCCTATTGCGGCAGGTATTCTGAATCCGTGCCAATCTCTACAGTGCTTCTCTACAACCCGAACGCCGGACGACGTGGGTATCCGACCGGCGGAGCGTTTCCGGGCCTTCCCGCGTTAGGGCTTGGCAAGAAGACGGATTTGAACGGCGATCCGGTCTGGCTGGAGGCGGCTCTTTCCCACCTGCGCGTCCGTCTTGGACATTCCGTCGAGACGTTTGCCTGTACATCCTTTGAGGAGGCGCGCCATACAGCGGCAGCGGCGGCGGCGGAGAAGATCGATGTTGTGATCGCCGCCGGAGGAGATGGAACGCTACGAGCAGCGGCGGAGGGGTTGGCGGGGAGCAACACCGCGCTGGGCATACTTCCTCGCGGCACCGTAAACGTTCTGGCGCGCGAGCTGTTTCTTCCCCTGGATCGCATCGGTCCGGCGCTGGATATCTGTCTGTATGGGGTGACGCGGCGCATCGATCTGGGGCGAATCGGCGAGCGCTACTTTCTGCTGATGTGCTCCGCCGGATTCGACGCACGTGCGGTACACAGTGTCCGTCAGGATGTCAAAGAGGTCGTCGGTGCGCCGGCGTACGCGCTTTCGGCCATGGCCGCCCTTTCGACGTTTATCCCACCGACGATGAATCTGGTCCTGGATGGCCGCGCCTGGTCGCCGGGCTCAGCATTCATGGTGGTGGTCGCGAACAGTCCGTCCTATGCGGGAGAGTTCCGAATCGCGCCGGATGCCGAGATGGACGACGGCCTACTCGATGTCATTCTGTTCACGGCTCCGCCAGGACCTTTGCCGGCCCAACGCGCGGCGTTTATTCGGCAGGCAGGCGCCGTCACCCTGGGGTTCGCCGGCTCCGACCCGGATGTCCATCTGCTGCGGGCGCGGCAGATCGAGATCGTGGCGGAGCCGGCGACGCCCACGCAGATCGATGGAGATAGCCTGGGGGAGACGCCGGTGCTGGTTAATGTGGCGCCGAAGGCGCTGGCGATTCGGGTCCCTTCGTAATCGTAAAGGCGCCCTCGATCACGGAAATCGAGGGCGCCTCTGTCATCAGGAGGGAGAGCGTTAACCGCCGGTGATCGGCTTCGGGGACGCCTTCTCGGTAACGGTGGGTTGGTCTCCGGCAGGCGCCGCGGGAAGCGCATCGGCCGCCCCGCCCGCGGGCGGGGCGCCGGCAGCGAGGATGGGTTTAGGCCCTCCCGGCGCGGCGGACGGAGCATCTGGCGCCATGACGATCGGCTTGGCGCCGCCGACGCCGCCAGCGAACGGCGCGTAGGCGTTCGCCAGCTTCCCCTCTGCCTTGATCTTCGCCATATTGATCAGGCTCTCATCGCCTTTCGGGAAGGAGATGACATTGGGGTCGCCATCGGAGATATAGCGCAGGTAGGTGCCGCCGGACTGCGTCAACTGCTTGACCCAGTAGCGGATCCCGTTCAGGCCGTCAATCGGCGAGATCCGCTCCAGCTTCATCGGGTTGAACTCTTTTGAATCCGGCGACGGGATGGGACGCCACGATGCCGCCATTGCGCACTTGTAATCGTAGGTCTTCCCGCCGAACACGCCGTGGGTCAGATACTTGACATTGGCCTTGGACGGAAAGCGGCCCATCGGAACCGCCATGGTCTCTATCTTGAAGCCGGGAACTTCCGCCAGAGCGGTGTTCAGGACGTTGTTTGCATTCCCGATCTCCATCTGGATCTGGTCCGCCGTCATACGGCGGAGATCTTTGTGGAAGGTCGTGTGGTTACCGATCTCCATCCCGTTTTGTACGAGCCAGCTCATCTTCTGGTTTCCCAGTCCGAGCTGCCCGAATGGTTCCAGAGTCACCTTTGACTTCGGCAGGACGTAGAAGGTCGCCTTGAGGGGCCAGTCCGGATGGCTCTTGTGGAAATCCGCCATGACACCGACCGCGGAGTTGGGATCGATGGCCTGGCTGTTGGCCTGATCGATCAGCTTGAACTGAGTCGCGCGAGCATCATCAAAGGTCAGCACGACCGGTGATTTTCCGGCGGGGACATCGATCCGATCATTGACCACATCCGCCATGTTTACGGGCCGAAAGCCGGCGTCATAGAGCGTCTGCAGGTCCGCGCGGAAGTCGGCGACCGTCCGATTGAGCGCCGGGTCACGGGGGTCCGGCTTGCCGCCGATCTCGTGGTACATTACGACCGGGATCCTTCCCAACTCGTTCGGGCGTATGGTCTGGTAGTCGATCTTGGGCGGTGTCGGCCCGGTCGCTACCTTCACGGCCGGCGTCGCGGAGGGCGACGGAGTCGGCTTCTTCACGAAATGGTCGACCAGCTTACAGCCCGGAGCGGCGAGTGTCGCGGCGATCAGGGGAAGCGCCGCAACGACAACGGCTCGGCGACGAGCGGGATGGGGAATGCGTCGGGGTGACACGGCGAGAACACCTCTTTTGACTTGCACGGGTAAAGAGAGACGGGAATCGCGGGTGGTGGGCGACGGGCGCCAGTGAGAACCCTGCGTCTATTATATCGTTCGCATCGGAACAGCGCTTTCGCTTCTGACGGGATAAAGGAGACGTTTTTTGGCAAGGAAGTTCGTCATCAGTCCGACCAAGCTGCGGACGTACTACCAGTGCCCGGCGCAGTATCGGCTGGAGTACATCGAGAAGCTGGGCCGTTTCTACCACCGAGCACGGGCGGGCTTTGCCTTCGGTCATTCGCTCCACCGGGCGCTGGATGCCTTCCACAACGCCGGCGGGGTGGAGAACGTGACGGCCGAGCAGCTGGCGGCCTCCCTGGAGGATGTCTGGATCGCAAGGGGATATGAGGGCGACGAGCAGCAGGCGACCTACCGGGAGGAGGGCCTTCGTATTTTGCAGGAGTACCACGCGGCGCAGGCCGCGACGGTAGAGCAGGCGGCCAGCGACGCGGAGCTGCCTCCCCCACCGCACCTCCTATTCACGGAAAAGACGCTTCGGATCGACCTGTCGCCGGATGTCGCGCTATCGGGAAGGGTCGACCGGGTCGACGAACACCACGACGGCGCCCTGGAGATCGTCGATTACAAATCGGGCCGTGATTCGGTCACCGAAGAGGATGTCCAGCATTCGCTGGCGCTCGGCATCTACCAGGCGCTGCTGAAGGAGAAGTATCCGGAGCGACGCGTCTTCGCCACTCTGGTCGCGCTGCGCTCCGGAAGTTCGGCATCCCACGAGGCGAGCGATACCGAACGCACCGATATTCTGGCGGCCTGCCTGGACACCGGCGAAACGATCCGTACGCGCGACTGGGAGAGCGTGTTGCCGGTGCTCAACGATCACTGCCCCTATTGCGATTTCTTGCCGCACTGCACGCGCTTCTGGGAGCGCCAGGAGCGTGCGGGGAGATCGTTCAACGAGAGGTGGCAGGCATGACGCCGATCTGCCGCAGGATGGACCTGGAGAGTTTGCAGATCATCGTGTAGGCCGGGTCAAAGACGTTGCCGACCTCGTACTCCACACACTGGCCTAGCAGCGTATGCGCGCTGACCTGATCCAACCCATAGTCCTGCTTGAGCCAGTCGATCATCTCGGTCGTGGCGTGCTGAAGCGCCTGATCGAGCGGGCGGGCATTCCCGGCGGTGAAGAGGTGCGTCTCGTTCTCGCCCCGCGGCCATCCGATGCGTTTGCCCTTCTGCAACGACACCGTAAACTGCACGTCAAACGAGATCTCGATGCCCGTTCCTGCGATCTCGCCGTCACCCTGAATGGCATGACCGTCTCCCAAAAAGAACAGCGCACCCGCCACAAAGACCGGAAAGTAGACGGTTGTCCCCTGCTCGAACCCCTTGTAGTCCATGTTGCCGCCGTGTTCGGCGGAGGTTACGGAGGAGAGGGCCTGTCCGCCCCCAGGCGCAACGCCCAAACAACCGAGCATGGGGCGCAGGGGCAGCGTCAGGCGACCGAGTCTGGTTTCCGGCTTGACGAGTGTAGCAGTGCCGTTCTCCCGATCAATCTCCCATTCGCCGCGCGTCGACTCCTTCTCGTAGGTGGAGACGACGTGCCAGGGGTCGACAATATGGGGGGCGATGCGCGTGCTGGTAATACCCTGGCGACGGTTCGGCCACAGGCGATCCAGATGCACCACCAGCGTGTCGCCAGGCACCGCGCCTTCGATATAGAAGGGGCCGGTCAGTGGGTTCCAGGGTGGCGTCACCTGCTGGCCGGAATGGTCGCCCCCTCCGGAATCCACCGTCGTGGTGATAACGGTGTCTCGGTCCGCAAGGCGCAGAACGGGGTCATATGTTCCCAGCGTGGTGTAGTAGTGATCGGGCGTAAAGTGATGGGTCGCCATGGTTTTCCTCTCGTCAAGCCTTCCCTACTAGCTCCACGAAACGCTATCGACGGAACCTGCGGGAATCGAACCCGCGAGCCTTTCGGCCAGCCGATTTCAAGACGGGGTGCTCGTCCGTGCCGCTCAAGTTCCACGTGTCCCTCGGTTCTCTATCGCTCCGGGTCGCATGGGTGATAAAGCTCAGACGGCGTCTTCCCACTCCCCGGTGAAGCGGTAGACACCGCCGGAGCAGGCGGCGCAGGGGACGCCATCGACGGCCCAGGTGAGCGGTGTGCTGCAGACCGGGCAGGGTCCGGTCTCGGAACCGGTGCAGTTCAGGCGTTGCGCCTCGGCGTAGGCGATCACAGGATGATCTCCCGGCGGGTCGAGGGTGACAAACGGGAATCGTCGGACAGCGCGGCATTGCCCACACCAGAGGCGGTTCAGGAGTCCGCCGACCATGTTCCGCTCGGCATACGGCAGCGGCGTGCCGTCCGGGCCGGGCGTCCAGAGGTCCGCATGGACGAGGACGATATCGTTCGAACAGAGATCACAAACGTAGAGCTCAGAAAAAGCCAAGGGGTCGCCTCTATGGAATAAAACGGGACAGGCTCCTCTCCGTACTGAAGAGGAGCCCGCCGTATCGCGCACCAAGTTACCGCTGCCGTATCTACGGGTTGGGCTGCAGGGTGACATCGATCGTCACCGGCACACTGGGATCGGTCACGCTGAATGCAGCGCTATTCGATGTCTGGTAGGTCGGCCGTACTACCTGAATGGTGTAGTTTGCGCCCGCCGGCGCGTAGAATCCGTACTTTCCATTTACATCGGTCGTGATCGAGTCGAACTGGACGCCGTTTCGGAACAGGATCACGGCGGTATTGGGCGCAACGCCGGACGTATCCGCCAGGGTAACCGTCCCCTTGACCGAGGGATTCGGGATACCGGGAGGCGGCGTGACGCCGGGGTCGTGCAGCGTAACGGTGCCGATGTCGTTCAGACCATTGCCGACGGCAATGGTCTGCGTCGCGCTTGCCGGCCCGGCGACGAACAGCACCGACGCGCTGCCCGTCGGAATGGGGTCCAGCAGGAAGGAGCCATCCGACGCCGTCAGGGTGCTGATGCCGGTACCCTGATCGACGACCGTCGCGTTGGCAGCCGGCTGTGTCTGCCCGTTGGTAGCGACTACCTGGACCTTACCGCGGATCTGGCCGATGTTGATGGTCAGAACAATGTCCTGCGTCGTTCCCGGAGCGACGGCGGGTTGAAAGGCGATCGTCTGGGGCGTGACGCCGGGAACGGTGACCACCGCTGTATCGGTACCCAGCTTGGCGCCTTTAACATCGAACGCTCCGCCGGTCACCGTGGTCGCAGACGCGCCGCCGATCGTGACCGTCGCGCCGACGACCCCCTGGTCCGAGGCCAGGGAGTCCAACACAAAGCCCGTGACCTCCCCGGTGGGGTTACCGCCGCCGCCGCCACCGCCGCCACAACCGACGAGAGCAAAGATTCCGAAAAGAAGCGCGGCAAGAATCAGCACGTGCCGTACTGGCAATAGATATCGTAATCGCACGAGTGGTCGTTCTCCGGGTGCGCGGCCATCCAGGTCGCGCACCATACTAGCCAGGTTATCGCGTCATGAGGACAGGCCGCTGTTCACGGACCGTGGAGCCGTCGGCACCGTGCGCCGTGAACTTCAGCAGATAGGTTCCGATAGGAAGCGGCGCACCGTCGTCCGATCGACCGTCCCAGGCGATCGTCCGCTGAATACTGCCGTTGATGGACCGCGTCGTTCCGGACGCCGCCGAATCGGCGAGATGCCGCATCACCCGACCGTTGAGCGCCGAGACCGTCACTTCCACCGTCGCATCACTATCCCCTAGAACGCTGTAGCCGATGGAGACAGCAGCGGCGTTGGCAGCCCGCGTATGGGCAACGGTAATGTTTGTCAGCGCCAGCGGAAGCGAGCGCTCCGGCGCGGCGATCACCTGGAAGGCGCGGGACTTACCGGCTTCGCCGGTCCACGTATAGGACGATCCGCTGCGCAGGACGACCCGGTTCCCCGCCGAGGTATCTACCAGCGTCAGGCGTGTTCGGCGGGGCGCCGTCCCGACGCCGTCCCAGGTCAGTGTCGCCGGCCCATCGGCCGGAGTCGTCACCCGCAGATCCCAGGTAGTGCCGCGCGCAACGGCCGCGCTGTCCCGGAAGTCGGCGACGAAGCGCCCACCGGACGAGCGACCGGCATTCCAATCTGACCGGAAGAACTCCGCGCGGACTCCAGCAAAGGCCGCGGGTGGCTCTTCACGATCGAGGCGGGAATCAAACCCGGCGGCCAGCCCATGCGCTCCGCCCAGGGTGGCGGATGCCGTACCGGTGAACGGCGCTCCGCCGGTCTCCTGGTGCGCGGTCACGTGGATGCGCCAATCCGCCGTCGGACGGCTGGCGGGGATTACGACAGCCGCACGGCGGATGGCCGCGCGGTTCGTCGCGGCCCTGGTCACCGCCCGGGCGGGGGCATCCGGCCCGGGTAACAGAAGCGTGGCCCCAGCAGGGTAGTATATGCGCACCCAGTAACCCTTCCACTGGGAGCCCTGGATGGCCGTCTGGCTCTGTACGCCGGCAACCGGATCGAAATCGAATAGATCGGCCTGGACGAACTGTGCAGACACCGCATCCTGCCAGCTCATGGGGTCCTGCAGCGGCAGCTGGACGCGGATGTTATTGACATCGATATCCGTGCCGAACGGCGATCCGATCAGGCTCCAGCCGTACGGCGCTGCGACGGCGTAGTCCGAGTCGGTGGGAACCGCGTTACCGCGAATCTGTACCGTTGCGGACGTGGCGCCACTGGCCGGCGCCACGGTGAGCCAGTAGCCGCGTCCGGCTTCCAGGTGCGGGAACGACGCCGAACCGGCGACCCAGGTGATAAAGCCGCTGGAGGTGGCATCCCAGGCGTTCAGCAGGAAGTCGCCGGAGCCCAGGCCCAGCGCCGTATCCGGCGAAGAGGACAGCGGCTGCACCGGGAACGATACCAGCTGCGGTAGGTTCGGGTTCAGTTTAGAGAATGTATGCGCAGCCGTTGTCACGCTGCCGCCGGAGACGCCGGCGCGAAGGACCGCATAGTAAAAGCCATCGCCGGTGTTGACCTGGAAGGTGGTTGCTGTCGATCCGTTGTTGACGGTGACGACTGTTTTCGCAAGATCATTCACCTGCATGCCCAGGTTAACGCCAAAAGCGGCGCGGTGCGCCGTCGTCGACGCGCTTCGTGTCTGGATCGGTGGGATCGTGGTCTCCTGGACGGTCATCGGCACGGAGGCGAGTCCGGGGCCAAGGATCACGCCCTGAAAATCCCCGCTGAAGCCCTCCGGTAGATACGAACGCGCGGTCGCATCCCCGACGGTGAACGTCATCGTGATCCGGCGGTTGTCGAACCCGGGAGTCGGGTTCTCCTGCAGAGTGAAGAAGCCTTCGCCGGAGATAATCTGCTGAGAGTCCTGATCCGATCCGAGATGGTTGACGGCGTTGACGTCGTCCAGATAGGTCGCGTCGCACTGACCGTCGAGCAGTGTCTCATCTCCCGTGCTCGTCGTTTTGTAGTAGACGACGGTCACCAGAGAGTCCTGCCCATTGGACGTATCCAGGGTGCCCGGCAGTACCAGCGCATAGAGCTTATTGCCCGGCGTGATGCTGGTATCCAGGATGTACTGCTGAGAGACCCAGGCACTGAAGGGCGCCTGTCCTTCGACACCGTTCGGGAGAGCACTGCCGGCAAGGCCGATCA
>Ga0105239_10009764_pt1 | contig 10788 bp, 9 predicted proteins | sample KBSC44metaG_FD_92761 | JGI IMG/M metagenome (GOLD analysis project Ga0105239, IMG submission 92761) | Corn rhizosphere microbial communities from Kellogg Biological Station, Michigan, USA - KBS C4-4 metaG | ecosystem: Host-associated > Plants > Roots > Rhizosphere > Soil | place: Michigan, USA...
CGGTATAAGGCCGGGCATTCTGATCTGAATGAAGGGATGGATCACCGCTTTATTGTTCCGGGTAAAACCATCGTATGGAAACAGGGACACATTTTAGAGGAGAATTTAAAAGAGAACAACATCAGCTTTTGGATAGATAAGCATAATCGTTACAGCGACCTGGTGGCGCGGGAAGAGGTAGAACGGATGCAAAACCTCAGGCACCAAACGCTAAAACCAAGCTTATTAGGTTCGCCTGATGAACGTACAGCCTGGCTTAAGCGTTTATGGTGGCAATTGCCAAGGTATTTACGCCCCTGGTTGTACTTTGGCTACCGCATGACCTTTCAGTTAGGGATACTGGACGGGCGCACAGGTATCATATTCCATTTTTTACAGGGTTTCTGGTTCAGGCTTATTGTTGATGTAAAAATTGATGAGATACTCAATGCCACTCCCAAACGCGTTGCCGATACCCAAAACTCCCCCTTAAAATTCGCTTTTAAATTCATAGTCCTATTCCTGTTGTTTTATTACTTCAATATCCTGTTTTTGGGATTAACCAGTCAGGGCAACCACTACAATGCTTTTTTAGCGACTTACTTAAATTATATACAGGGCCTACGGACTCTTTTACTATCAGGCAGCGCCTTCATACTTAGTGCAATGGGTTTTGATGTAATTTACAATCATATTGATCTGCTGGTAGCGGGCAAAGGTACTATCCGGTTAGCCTATGATTGCCTGGGTTTGGGGGTCATGAGCTTTTTCTCGGCATTTGTGATCGCATATCCTAAACAATTCAGGTCAAAAATCTTATTTCTGGTTTCGGGCTTATTAGGTATCCAATTTTTAAACATTATCCGGTTTGTGCTGTTAGCTTTGTTTTGGAGTAAAAAAGCAAATCCGGTAATTGATCATCATACTATTTTTAATATTATTATCTATATCTTGATCATGGTCAGTCTTTACTTTTGGGTTAAAGGAGAACCAGGAGTCAAGAACCAAGAATCAAGATAAGGGCAAAAAACAAATGATTTATAAAAAATTTATTTCTTTATTGAAATTACAAACAAGGCAAGTTACTTTTTCTTGACTCTCATATCTTGCTTCGCATTATCAACCAGCATGTATAAAACCGATCTATCTACCTATCAAGCCTAAACTTATATGTCAGCGCAAAAGTCTCACATCCACCAAATTATTTTAGCTGCCCTGGGTATCCTCGTACTTATTCTGGGGATCATGATATATCTGTATCCTACCTCCATTTTTCCCGATTCCTGCTGGGGTTTCCAGGTGCTGCGCGCTATGCAAATGGGCGGAGGTTTTAATATGTCCATCAAACCCGATCCTGCCGATGTTGCTAAAAATTCGGCTGAATTTTTAACCTGGTGGTCACCGGGACAATACTTATTCCCTTATGTTTTTAAACTGATATTAGGTATCAATACCGGCAAGGCGGCGGCGATTACGGTTACCTTGTTTACATTATCCGGCTTAGCCGGCTTTTACCTGCTTTTCAAAAAAGTAGGTTTTACGCCGCTTGTTGCCGCTATCAGCGTGTTGGTTATTGCCTGCCAACAAGCATTCGTTGTTCCTTACGTTTATTATAACGGTGGCGAGGTTTTGCTTTTCGGCTTCGCCGGATGGTTCCTTTATGGCTGCACAAGTATCGATAAACCCGGATGGAAGATCGTTGCTTTTTTGATCATTTCGGGCTGGATAGGCTTTTGCTGTAAATCATCCTTTTTATGGGTGTACGGAGCTGGTTGCGTTTACTTATGGATCACCTTATCATCCGGCCAAACCAGTATATGGGGATGGATAAAAAAAGGATTCTGGATAGGCGTGCCTGCTGTAATATCATTGGCTGTGATATACAAACTGTATCTATCCAAAGGCACCACACCTGCCTCCGGAGCCGGCAGCATCAAACTGGCCTGGGAAACTTTTAGCTTCCCGATGGCCTCACCTATATTGGCGGGCTTCTCGGTTGATGATATGATGAATGGACTAATATATCATGACGATGCCCCCATGTTAAACCATTTCTGGTCGATAGTAACCGTTGTATTAGCGGCGATATTAAGTATTTTACTGGTACGCCAAATAGTACGTAAGGCGCCGGATAAAAAGTACGCGCGGCTGCTCATCGTTTTTTACTCCGTAGCGATATTGTTTTTTGGATATAACTTTTTGCGTCAGGCCTACATCTCTTACGAGGCCCGGCACCTGCGCTTAATTGGGCTGTTAATTATACCTGGAGTGGTGTATTTAGTAAGCCAAAGCGGCATATTTTACAAAGCGGCTTTCGGCTTTATTTGTATGGTGATCGCCTTTTTTAGCTTTCGCTATTTTATGCCGGGCTATCTGCAAAACAAAAATGTGAATGCCCGGGGCACGTCGGGCCTGGCCCAAATGTTTATTGATCAGCCATCATTAAACTATATCATGGACCTCGACAAAAAGAATAACAATGCCCTTTTTGTATTTACCAGTCCGGATCTGGGGTTAGAGATCAACCATAACCGTTTTATTACCCTGGAGCCTATCGACTCGGATATTAAAATTGATTACGACAGCTATGTGCACTATGGGCACGCCGGACCTATTTTCATACTGTTACCCGCCAGTTATATGGGACCCAAGTCAAACATCATACGCAAGTGTTTCCCGGGCTATACAGGCTTTAAAATGGATATGCTGAGCAATGATTACGTGTTGTATTCGGCGAAATAAAAGAGAAGCAAGAGATAAGAGTCAAGAATCAAGATAAAAACGTAAATGATATTAAAAAAGCGCCATCCGAGGTCTCTGACTTCAGATAGCGCTTTTTTCTTGGCTCTTGATTCTTAACTCTTGACTCTAAGACCCTTTATTGATCTCGGTCCAAAGAAGATCTTTCAGTTCTGTGAGGTTTTTTTGTGCGACGGAGGATATGAATAAGGAAGGAACGCCCTCAGGGAGTTCTTTTTTCATTTCTGCCTGCAGCTCGTCATCAAGCATATCCATTTTGGTAACTGCTAAAACGCGGGGCTTGTGCATCAGTTCGGCATTGTATTGCTCCAGCTCGTTCAGTAAAATTTCGTATTCTTCTTTAATGGTACGGTTAGTATCGGCAGGTACCATGAACAATAGTACCGAGTTACGTTCAATGTGCCTCAGAAACCTGAAACCTAAACCCTTGCCTTGTGATGCCCCTTCAATAATTCCGGGAATATCAGCCATTACAAATGAGCGGTTATTACGGTACGATACGATGCCCAGGTTCGGTACCAGGGTAGTAAAGGCATAATCGGCAATCTCAGGCTTGGCAGCAGATACTACCGAAAGCAGGGTTGATTTACCCGCGTTCGGGAAACCCACCAAACCCACATCGGCTAATATTTTCAGCTCCAGTATATTCCAGTCTTCCTTGCCATCTTCACCGGGTTGGGCAAAGCGGGGGGTTTGCTGGGTAGGGGTTTTAAAGTGCCAGTTACCTAAACCGCCACGACCACCTGGTGTTAATATTTTTGTTTCGCCATCCTGGGTTATCTCGAAGATGATCTCTCCCGTTTCGGCATTTTTTACGGTTGTTCCCAGGGGTACTTCCAAGATCTCGTCCCTTCCGGTTTTTCCGCTTCTTAAGGAGCTACCGCCCGAATCACCATCGCCGGCAATTACATGCTTACGATATTTAAGGTGGAGCATTGTCCAGAGCTGGGCATTGCCTTTGATGATCACATGACCGCCGCGGCCACCATCACCACCATCCGGACCACCTTTGGATGTTAATATATCACGGTGTAAATGAGCAGAGCCCGCCCCTCCGTGGCCAGAGCGGCAACAGATCTTCACATAATCAACAAAATTGGAACCCTGCGACATTGTATTTTTTATTTTAATTTGTCCAAAAGCCCGAAAGTCAGTAAAGTCCGAAAGGTTAAGAATTTTGAATCTCTCAACTTCCGGACTTTACTGACTTACCCGACTTGCGGACTGTCTTTTTACTTAATAATTTTCGATAACCGTATCAATTGCGCCATATATCTGGTCAATTGAGCCAATACCGTTTATGCTGGTAAACTTATGCTGGTTTTTATAAAAATTAGCAACCGGCGCTGTTTTATCGTTATACTCTTTAATACGCTTGCGGATAACTTCCGGGTTAGCATCATCTGCACGGCCTGAATCTTTACCGCGTAATAAAAGGCGGTGTTCCAGTTCGTCGTCATTTACCTCCAGGGCTATCATGCCAGATATGGCCGACTCTTTTGATTTCAGCAGCTGGTCTAATGCTTCGGCTTGTGCCACGGTACGCGGAAAGCCATCGAATATAAACCCTTCGGCATCTTTATTGGCATCCAGCTTATTGCTGATCATGCCTATAACTACCTCATCCGGAACCAGCATCCCCTCATCCATCAGTTTTTTCGCCTCTAAACCAAGCTTTGTTCCTTGTGCAATTTCGCCGCGTAAAAGGTCGCCCGTTGAAAGGTGTATTAAACCGTGTTTTTCAATAAGCTTTTGCGACTGAGTCCCTTTCCCTGCTCCGGGAGGGCCAAACAATACCAGATTTAGCATGCTCTATACAAATTAAAAGCCTTTCGGTACTACACAGAAAGGCTTAACGTTATGGTGCACTTGAAGGGAGTCGAACCCCTAACCTCCTGATCCGTAGTCAGGTGCTCTATCCAATTGAGCTACAAGTGCTTTTTGAAACGGAATGCAAAAATAGAATTTTTCACCGTCCGTTGCAAACTTTTTTAAAATAACTTTCTGATTTATTTTTTCTGAATAGTCAAATACCTGATTTGATGCTTACTAAGCCGTTTCTCTTTTTGAACCGGCAGCCTTGCATCAGCTCAAAACTACTTTACTATCTCGGCTATCGCTGCAAAATTGGGTAATTGGCCTGCATCTTCCAGCACTTCGGCGTAAATAATATTCTGTTGTTCGTCAATTACAAAGGCCGAGCGTTTGGAAACACCTTTCAAGCCCAGTGCAAATTCTTCGTACAAAGCGCCGTATGCGGCCGATACTTCTTTGTTAAAGTCAGACAGCAGGTCGAACTGGTAATTGTTCTCAGCCTTGAATTTGCCCAGGGTAAAAGGCGAATCGACAGATATACCTAATATCACCGCATTTAACCCGTCATAGTACCCAAAGCTATCGCGCATGGTACACAGCTGTGTGGTACAAACACCGGTAAAAGCTAAAGGGAAGAAATGTACAACTACTTTTTTGCCTTTAAAATCGGCCAATGATACCGACTTGATATCCGTTGATAATAAAGAGAATTGAGGTGCCGCCTGGCCTGCTTGTAATGTCATAGTTAATGTTTTTATTACAAATAAAAAAAAATTACCGGCTTTATTAGTAATCAGCGGGTAATTAATTGCGTTTAATATAATTTTGAGCCATGAAATATCTGTTGTTTGCTTTATTACTGCTATCATCCGTTTTCACTAAAGCACAAACCAAGCCCTTCCGCATCAGTACACAGCACTTAACAGGCAATGTATATGTATATATTTCTTACGGCCTGCCCGATGGTAAAACGCCCTTCCCGGCCAATGGCCTGTATATTGTAACACCAGCCGGTATTGTATTGATTGATACCCCCTGGGACGAAGATCAGACCCGGCAATTGATAAATACCGTCAAACAACGCTACAATCAAAAAATAGTGCTTTGCATATCAACCCATTTCCACACCGACCGTACTGCCGGGCTCGATGTGTTAAAAAAGAATGGCACCAAAACCTACACCAGCATATTAACCAAACAGCTGGCCAAACAACACAACGATAAACAACCTGAGTTTACCTTTACTAAAGACACCGTTTTTAACGTTGGCGGCGTAAAGGTGCAAACTTATTTCCCGGGCGAGGGCCATACCAAGGATAACATTGTAATATGGCTGCCCCAAACCAAAGTATTATTTGGCGGCTGCCTGATCAAAAGCATGGGTACCAACGAGCAGGGTTACACAGCCGATGGCAATATTGCCGAATGGCCTTTGAGCGTAAACCGGGTAAAAAACCGTTTTCAAGATATTAAATATCTTATTCCTGGTCACCAGGGATGGCAGGGTGGTGCGCAGATGCTTGATCATACTATTGAGATAGCCAGGCAGAAATAGCTATTTCTTATTTTAAGAGGAGTTATTTATTGGGAATAAGCTAAGCACTTTTGCTTTACCTTTTCCCGTACCTAAGGGGGTTAATTCCCTACTTCTTCAACAAATCATCAATTATCGCGGTTGCCTTTTGCTCAAAATCATCGCCATAGCCTACATGTACATTGGCTATTTTTCCTTTTTTGTCAATGTAATAAAAAGTAGGAAAAGCTTTTACATGGTATGATCTGACTACATCATTCGCATTGATGTAGCTTGGATATCTTAAATGGTAATTTTTTTCAAAGTCCAACACAGCTTTCTTGCTATCCCGCTCAGTTATGCTTGCTATTGCAAAGTTTTTGCCTTTGTATTTTTCATAAAGATTATTCAAGGGTTTTAAAGAAAGCATACAACCGGCACAACCAATAAAATAAAAATCCATCAATACAACTTTACCTTTCAATTGCGTTAAGGACGTTTTCTTCCCATCGGCAGTATACAAAGTCCAACCGGGTGCAACACTCCCTAAGGCTAACAGATCGGTTTGCTCTTTGGGTAAAACAGGCTGCTCTTTGGGTGGATGAAAGCCATTAGGGATTGTCATGGATGCTATATCAATATTACCCTCATCAAACTTATAGTCGGAATAATGGGTTTCGGAATAATACATGGTAGCACCATTACCAAAACTCATATCTCTTGATCTGATAATGATACAATCGGGCATACCTGATAACTTGTCGATATACAAATGCACATAGGAATAGTCGTGTTCTTTATTAATGAGTGTGTCTTTTATATGAACAATTAAATGATAGTTACCAACTGCATTGATGATGGTATCGTTGGTTTTTACAACTTTTGACAGTCCTTTTTCCAGACGGCCCTGTATCCATTTTAAACGCCCCGGCAATGTACTCTGTAGCGTGTAGCCCATCATCTGCGGACTTTGTATTTGATAAGTACTGTCTTTAGTATCTATATGTATCAGCTGTTGCCCATTGTACAAATCTGTAGAAGTAAATTGATCATTTCCCTTTTGGGTTTCCATGTTAAGCAGATAACCCCAGTTTTTATCGCCGGATGCTTTTTCAAAAACAGCATGATTTTGTTGTGTTACCGTATCATTGGTAAATATTTCCTTCATTCTATTGACAGACCGGTAACTAAAGTTTTTATAGCTTTCCATTTTATCCATAATTTGTCGAACTGAAACAACCTGCGCGTTCACGCTTGCACCAAACAAAACAAATGCGAGGCAGATAAATGGCTTCATAAGTTTCTTGATAAGGTAAATCATGCTATTTATGTTAGAGTTATCAATCAGCTCTCTAAGATAATCCAAAAAGAAAAGCCTAAACAAACCTTAACTTTTTTTAACACTACACTGGGGATTGGAGAATACCCTCAAGTTAATGACATTAGGACTATAACCTCTCTTTTATATTTTCCTTATTTTTGATCATATATGTACACTGAATTTGAAACTTACCTCCGGGAACATATGCAACTGTCTGATGATGAACTCAGACTGATCCACTCCTTTGCTGTTGAAAAAAAGGTACGCAGAAAACAGGTACTGCTGCAGGAAGGCGAGATATGCCGCTTCAAGATATTTGTTTGCAAAGGCATATTACGCACTTATCGTACCCGCGAAGACGGCACTGAACATATTGTCCAGTTTTCGCCGGAGAATCTGTGGGTTACCGAGCCCGAAAGTTTACATAACCATACACCTTCCCGTTATTATATCGATGCTGTGGAAGACAGCGAGATCATCTTTTGGACCAAAAGCGATTTTGACACCTTGTTTGCGCAGATCCCGCGCTTAAAATATTTTACGGAGCGGCTCATCTCCCGAAATGTCACCTTAGGCCGCGATCGGATCTTTAGCGCTATCAGCGCAACACCCGAAGAAAAATACGATGAATTTGTACAAACCTATCCCAGCGTTTTTGCACGTGTGCCCCTGCACATGATCGCATCATACCTCGGACTTTCGCTCAAAACCCTTAGTCGCGTGCGGCATGCTCAGCTCAAACGATAGATAATTTCTAAAAACAAGGGCGTCAAGGAGGCCGCTACCGCGAGATTAACGCAGCGTATCTCGTGGGATGTATGTTTGAAGCTTTCAGCTTCTGCCTTCTGTTCAGCTGAAAGCTGAAGCCATGTTGCCCACGAGTTGAAAACTCGCGGGAGCAGAGATGCATATTTGAAGATCATTTAAATAAAAACAGCGTCAAATGTCCTCTTTTCCCGAAGCGGCATTAGCCAATTTTGAATCGTTAAAAACGATTTAAAATTTATTTATCTAATCAAAAAAACATGCGTGTATTTGTAACAGGCGCTACGGGCTTTGTAGGCTCAGCCATTGTTCAGGAATTATTAAGCGCGGGTCACCAAGTGCTTGGCCTGGCGCGTACAGATGAGGGTGCGAAATCGCTTATTGCCGCCGGCGCCGAAGTGCACCGTGGCGACCTCGAAGATCTCGAAAGCCTGCGGTTGGGAGCAGCCATGGCCGATGGCGTTATCCACACCGCCTTTAACCACGATTTTACCAAATTTAAAGCAAGTTGTGAAGCAGACAGGCAGATTATCGGAGTGTTGGGTTCCGCGCTCATCGGTTCCGACCGTCCGCTGATCATCACCTCCGGTACCGGGCTACTGGCAGGGAGGCCCCTGGCTACCGAAGATATTGTACCCGATTTTAGCAACTCCCCCATTCCCCGGGTAGCTTCGGAAGAAGCTGCTATCGCCATAGCAGCACAGGGCGTACGTACCGCAGTGGTGCGCCTGCCCCCATCGGTACATGACGATGGTGACCATGGCTTTGTTCCGGCACTTATCCGCATTGCCCGGGATAAGGGCGCTTCGGCATATATAGGCGAGGGACTTAACCGTTGGCCTACTGTGCACAGGCAGGATGCCGCCCGTTTGTACCGACTAGCGCTGGAGAACGGTTCGGCAGGAGCCCGGTATCATGGCGTTGCCGAAGAAGGTGTACTCTTCCGCGACATCGCCGGTGTGATCGGTCGCCACCTGAATGTACCGGTTGTGAGCAAAACTCCCGAAGAAGCCGCCGATCATTTTGGCTGGTTCGCGCATTTCGCGGCAATGGATAACCCGGCCTCCAGCGCCCAAACCCGCGAACAACTGGGATGGGAATCAAAACACATTAGCCTTCTTACCGACCTGGAACAGGGAACTTATTTCGAATAGGGAAAAGGAAGGGGTTAAACTTTTATCCCTCCCCAAAATTCGGTATATTTGTAAGTATAACAGCCCGTTTCTCTTCCATAAAAAGAGAAACGGGCTGTTTAGTTAAGGGATAAAAGAGCCCCAAAATCGACAAATCCCAACACAGTTATTTGACAATCAATTATTTAATACTTCTTAAAGTTTTTAAAACACGTTAAAACCGTGTTAAAATTTGTTAAAAAGTGTTAAAATCGATGTTTTTAAAACGTTTTTGTTGCGTTTTACGCTGTTTTTGAGCAGAAAAGTGTTAAAATTTAAGGTTTAAAAAGTTTTTAAGTTTATATCTATGAAAGCAGTTGTTATCACCCAGCCCGGTGCCCCTTCCGTTTTGCAGATCGCCGATAAACCAACACCCGCCTGTGCTCCGAACGAGGTACTGGTGAAAGTGATGGCTGCCGGGGTTAACCGTCCGGATGTAAAACAGCGCGAGGGTAAATATCCCCCGCCGGCTGGTGTAGTACAGGATATCCCTGGTCTGGAAATAGCGGGCACCATAGTTGAGACCGGTGCAGCGGTTACCCCATGGAAAATTGGCGACAAAGTATGTGCCCTGGTAGCCGGTGGTGGTTATGCCGAATACTGTAGCGCCCCCGAAGGGCAATGTTTGCCTGTTCCGCAGGGCTTTTCCTTTATAGAAGCGGCCTCATTACCCGAAACCTTTTTTACCGTTTGGAGCAATGTGTTTGACCGTGCCAACCTCAAAGGCAATGAAGCTTTGCTGGTACACGGTGGTTCGAGCGGTATTGGAGTTACGGCTATACAAATGGCCAAAGCGTTGGGCCATCCTGTTTATGTTACCGCCGGCTCTGACGAAAAATGCCACTTTTGCGAGCAATTAGGCGCTACCAAAGCCATTAATTATAAAACAGAAAGCTTTACTGATGTCATCAAACAACTAACCAACGGCAAAGGTGTTGATGTGATACTGGATATGATAGGCGGCGATTATACACCGGGCAATATCCAATCGCTGGCTGTAGAGGGCCGCCTGGTGATGATCAATACCATGAAAGGTAAAGATGCCCAGGTTGATCTGGCACAGGTAATGATGAAAAGACTGGTGATCACCGGCTCAACATTACGTGCGCGGGATGTGGCCTTTAAAGCTGCAATCGCTCAAAAGCTGCAAGAAAACATCTGGCCATTGTTGACATCAGGACAAATAAAACCGGTTATCTACAAAGTTTTCAAAGCCGAAGAGGCTGCTCAGGCCCATGAGCTGATGGAAAGTAGCGCGCACACAGGAAAAATTGTGCTTAGTTTCGCGCATTAAAAAGGCCAAAACGGGTGTGCAGAAAATATATGCAAAAATGTTGACATTGCTATTTAAATATTTGGATAGAAATCTTAACTTTGCGCCTCTGAAATAGCATCTTATATTTTAACAGTAACAACTATTTCGCAGAAAAATTCTTTAAAACACCAGGTTATATATGCCAAAC
>Ga0105239_10009765_pt1 | contig 10788 bp, 8 predicted proteins | sample KBSC44metaG_FD_92761 | JGI IMG/M metagenome (GOLD analysis project Ga0105239, IMG submission 92761) | Corn rhizosphere microbial communities from Kellogg Biological Station, Michigan, USA - KBS C4-4 metaG | ecosystem: Host-associated > Plants > Roots > Rhizosphere > Soil | place: Michigan, USA...
ACTTCGAAGCAACCTCTGCGCAGGACGGTACTGGCCCTTGATGCACATGGTTTTCCGGATGCCGGCGTACAGGGAAACCATGTTGCCTATTCCTGAGATGTAGTATAGCGCAGAGGTTGCTTCAAAGCAGGCAACAAGTTGCCCGCCTCGCAATGACAATAATTAATCTTCATTAAACATTTCACTCACATACTTCGAAGGTATCGTATTATACTCCGCCTTAAATGTTTTCACAAAGTACTTCTGGCTCTTAAAGCCTACTTTGTGGCAGATTTGGGATATGGTAAGATGCCCTGTTTCCAGCAATTGGGCTGCCCGTTTTAAGCGCATCGAGCGCACCAGTTCATTCGGGGTTTTGCCGGTCATGGCCAATATTTTTTTGTAAAGCGTATAGCGGCTTACGAAAACCTCGCTGCTTAGTTCTTCTACCGAGAAATTAGGGTTGGATATGTTGTTATCAATTAGCAGCAGCACCTTTTTAATAAACAGTTCATCCGGCGATTCTACGTGCTCTTCTGTAGGTACAACTTCAACCTGCCTGGTGTAGGTTTCGCGCATGGATTGCTGCTGGCTAAGGATATTCCGGATTTTTGATTGCAGGATTTCGAAGTTAAAAGGCTTGGTCATGTAATCGCTGGCGCCGGTTTCCAGGCCTTTTAGTTGCTGCTCTTCGCCGCTGAGGGCTGTCAGCAGGATAACCGGTATGTGCGATGTGCGGCTGTCGCTTTTTATCTTGATGCAAAGGTCGATGCCGTTCATTTCGGGCATGCTAATATCGCTCACTACCAGGTTCGGGTGCTGGGCCAGCGCTTTTTGCCATCCTTTTTTGCCGTTATCCGCCTCAATGATATTAAAAGCGGCCTTTAAATTGTCTTTAATATAAAACCGGAAATCGTCGTTGTCTTCTACCAGCAGAACCGTCGGTTTCTTCAGGTCACGATTGTCTTTGCCGTTGTTCTTTTGCTGCGTGCCATCAGGCAGGAAGCTGGACTGATGGTCGAGCAATACCGGCAGGTCGGTAAATATATTTGCGTCCAGTTCTGTTACCGGCAGCAAAACGGTAAAGCAGCTGCCCTGGTTAAATTCGCTTTCTACAAATATCTCGCCGTTGTGCAGCTTCACAAATTCGCGGGTAATGGATAATCCAATGCCGCTACCCTGGTTAAGCATGGAGCCGGGAATATCATTTTGAAAGAACGGGTCGAAAATCCTCTCTAATTTATCAGCAGCTATACCTATGCCTGTATCTATCACCCGTATCTCTAAATATTTTTCATCGGGCAAGCCCTTATCAATCATATTTAGCAATACGCTCACCTGGCCACCCTCGTGGGTAAATTTATAAGCATTCGACAGAAGGTTAAACAATATGCGTTCAATTTTATCATGGTCGAAATTGGTATAAAACGATTCCAGGTCTGAGTCGAAAATAAACCGGATGTGCTTTTGGTCGGCCACATCGGTAAAGGCGTAAGACAAATCTTTTATAAAGCTAATGATATCGCCCTTGCGCTCGTGCAATTTCAGCTCCTGGTATTCCATCTTCCTGAAATCCAGCAATTGGTTCACCAGGTTAAGGAGACGTTTTGCATTGCGGTTCACTAATAAAAGCTGTCGCTGAATCTCAGGCTCGCCTATTTGCTTCAATATTTTATCCACCGGCGCCATAATAAGCGACAGCGGGGTACGGAACTCGTGGCTTACGTTAGTGAAGAATTTTATCTTCATTAAATCCAGCTCATGCATGCGATGGGCTTCCTCACGTTCCTTTTCGATGGAAAATTGTTGGCGGATTTTGTCGATACCCCGTTTGCGCAGGTAAAGCAGCAAACCGATGATGACCGCAGCATATAATATATATGCCCAGGTGGTTTTCCAAAACGGCGGCAGTATAGTGATATGCAGCGTAAGTTCCTTATCGTTCCAATTATCGTTATCTGTAGCGCGCACCCGGAAAGTATAGCCACCGGCGTCGAGGTTGGTGTAGGGTGCCGTGCGTATTTTGTTGTCTACATTTATCCAGTTATGGTCGAAGCCTTCCATCATGTACTGGTATTTAACTTTACCGGGATTGAAGTAGTTGAGCGCTGCAAACTCTATCGAAAATACATTGTCGTCATAATTCAGCGTAATGTTTTTTGTGCGGGTGATGGATTGCGGTAACAGCACCCTGCCGTTAATCTTTTCGCCGACGCCAACCCCCTGGTTAAATACCTGGAAATCCGTAAAAATTAAATCTGGCCTGTTTTTATTCTGGTATATATCAGCAGGCCTGAACATATTGAACCCGTTCCCGCCGCCGAATAGCAGCTCACCGTCGCGGGTCTTTAAGGACGAGTTTTCGGTAAATTCCAGTCCCTGCAAACCTTCCGTCTCGCTATAATTCACAAACCGGAATTTAAGCTTTGGCCCGCTGCGGTCCACAATAATGTTCGATAAACCATTGGGCGTGCTTACCCAAACATTATTTGCATCATATTCCTGCATATCGATAACGGTATTGTCAGGCAGGCCGTCCTGTTTGCTGATGCTGGTGAAATGGCCGGTTTTATAGTCATAAATGCTGATTCCTTCGTGCGTGCTCACCCATATCAAGCCCCGGCTGTCCTGCATTATGTTATTAGTGCTGTTATTAATCAGACTGTTAGGGTTGCGGGCATCATGTATAAAATGCACAAACTGGTTGGTTTTCTTCAACAATACGTCGACTCCATAAGAAGTCACAACCCATAAATTCTTACGCCTGTCCTCCAGCATCTTGCTGATATAGTTGGAGTGGATGGCATTTTCCTTTTTGTTGTAGGTATAATGTGTGAAGGTCTGCGTTTTATCATCAAGCACATTAAACCCGACTGACAAGGTGCCCGCCAACAGCCGGTGGTCCGAAGTTTCGGTTATCGAGCAAACCCTATCCTCCGAAATACTACCGGGAATGTCATCGTCGTGTTTATAATGTTTAAAAGTCTTTCCGTCGAAACAATCCAATCCGCCGAAATAGGTGCCTATCCATAGCTTTTGTGCATGGTCGATATACATGCATACGATGACATTGTTGGCCAGGCTGTTGCTATTATTAGCATCGTGCAGGTATGTCTTAAAAGTATTGTTCTTTCTGTCGAAGTAAATAAGACCGCCGCCGTTGGTGCCTATCCATATATTGTTTTTACTATCTTCAGCAAAACTGTTGATGTCGCTAAAGCTCAGGCTAAGCGGGTCGGTTACCGGGTCGGCCAAATGGTGGGTGTACAGCGGAAATTTGATGATGCTTTCGTGATAATAGCCCACGCCTTTTTTATAGGTACCAACCCACACAATTCCGCTGTTATCCTTGTATAATAAGGTAATGCTGTTTTGGCCAATGGTTTTTGCATCGTCCTCGCGGTTAAGCAGGTATTGAATTTTAAAATCCTGCTTGTTCAACAGGTTTATGCCGCCGTGGTCGGTGGCTATCCAGATGCGGTTTTTATCATCCTGTATTACGCTCGATACTACATCCGTATTTAAATGGCCGGCATCGCTGCCCTTGCCGAAATGCCGGTTTATACCTTTATCAATGTTTACATAATAAACACCCACTGAATAGGTGGGGACGTAAGCCCATATATCATCCTGCTTATCTATATAAATTTTGTAGGACGCATTCAGTTCGCCAGGCACCTTGCTGAATATTTTGGAGCGATAGCTTATTTTTAGCGTTTTCGGGTTCATCCGCTCCAGGTTGCCGCTACGGTAGGTTAGCCAGATGTTTCCCTTCGAGTCCTGCGCCAAATCAGACACAGAATTGTTGGAGATGGATGTCGTATCTGCATCAAGGTGTGTTAAACGGGTGGTCTTTTTAGTCGATGGGTTATATTTAAACAAACCCTGCGAAACATGCAGGAACCAAAAATTGCCATCTCGGTCTTCCTTTACGCTGGTAATCAGCCTGTCTGGGATGCCGATATCACGCAGAAAGCCGGTTACATCGTGCCCGAATTTTTCGGTAATCGGGTCGAAAATATTATAGCCGTTGCGGGTTTCAATCCAAAGCTTGCCGTACGGGCCGCGCATAATATTTACGATGTAGTCGTCATCCAGCGAGGTGCTGTCGTTTATAGCGTGTTTGTAAACTTTGAACTTATAGCCATCGTAGCGGTTCAAGCCGGATAGCGTGCCGAACCACATAAAACCTTTTTCATCCTTAAAAATGCTGGTTACATTATTGTGCGACAAGCCGGTACCAATATCGAGATGCGAAAATTGAAATTGATTGCTTTGGGCTTTGGCAAAAAGAGACGAGCAGAGCATTATCAGCTCTATTAGCAAAATTTTACAATTTAGGGATGTAAATTTCAATCTCATATACACTTTTTGCAGCAATTAGCCTTAGGTTTGCACCCGAAATTAAAACAGGCGACTTTAACAACTATATGATGATGGCTGTTTGCCTGTAAACGTGACAAGGAATAATGTTTTAACTTTGCCTGCGCCTGTTTATATATTTCAACAGAACTTATTGGTTTTAACTAACTTATAGGGCAAAAGTAACAGCAATTAAGAAGTAAGGTATAATATTATTTTTACATTTCTTAATTTAAAATTAACTCTTGCATAGTATTGAAAGGTGTAATTTACATTTATTTAAATAAATCATCCCGCAGTAGCTGTAATACTTTTATTACACTTTACGGGGAAATTTTTAGGGTTTGTAAAATAGTTTAAAAAGTTTAGAGCCTTCTTAAAAGTCGACAGCCGTTCCCTGATATTCAAACATCCTGCCCCTGTTGTTTGTAGTGTCAATATAAAAACGGTATTTATTATTATCGCAATTAATGGAGCAAGCCAACAGCACATCGCCCGCCGTAACAAAAAAGCGCTCAAAGTTTAGCCGGAACCTTTCCGATTTCTTTAAGAGCGTTTATGATATTCACCTGTTTATAATCCGGTTTTTTCGTGAGGCCTTTGTGGCGCCGTTTGAATTTAAGGAGATTGTAAGGCAATGTTATGAGGTAGGCGTTCGCTCGTTTACGCTGATTACTGTAACCGGCTTTATTGTCGGCTTTATATTCACCAAGCAGTCCCGTCCGTCGCTGTTAGAATTTGGGGCGCAATCATGGATACCCAAACTGGTTTCCATCGCTATAATGCGTGCGTTGGCCCCGTTGGTTACCGCACTGATAGCCTCGGGTAAAGTTGGCTCCAGCATTGGCGCCGAGTTAAGCTCCATGCGGGTGACAGAGCAAATTGACGCGATGGAGGTATCTGGCACTAAACCTTTCAAATTTTTGGTTTGCACAAGAGTGCTGGCGACAACCATTACAATCCCCATCCTGGCAACCTACACCGGTTTTATAGCATTATTTGGTGGTTACCTGAACGTGGCGCAAAATGAAGGCACCAGCTACAGCGCCTTTATGGAGGAAGTTTTTAAGCCGTTACAGTTTCTTGATTTTACAGCATCGCTTATCAAATCGATAGTGTTTGGTTTTACCATCGGTATTGTGGGCTGCTACCAGGGCTATTATTCAAACAAAGGTACCGAGGGTGTAGGCAAGGCCGCAAACGGCGCAGTGGTAACTGCTATGTTTTTAGTATTTATTGAGGAAGTAATAATAGTACAGATAACCGGTAATTTCCGATAATTATGCAGAAGCAGAAAGTAGATATCGATTACAATAACCCGGTTATCAGCATCCACGGGGTAAAAAAGGCTTTTGAGGATTACGCCGTTTTGCGCGGCATCGATCTCGACCTTTTCCAGGGAGAAAACCTGGTAGTACTCGGCCGTTCAGGTACAGGTAAATCGGTATTGATAAAATTAGTCTCGGGCTTATTAAAGCCTGACGCCGGTACAATAAATGTGCTGGGCAACGAGGTTACCGAAATAAGCGACAAGGAATTACAGGAATTGCGTATACGGATAGGCTTTTCATTTCAGAACAGCGCCTTGTACGATAGTATGACCGTACGGAAAAACCTGGAGTTTCCACTGGTGCGTAACCGAAAGGGCATCACCAAAGCAGAAATAGACAAGGCCGTTAGCGAAGTACTGGATTCAGTTGGCTTGCTGCAAGCTATCAACCAAATGCCGTCTGAGCTTTCGGGCGGACAACGCAAACGCATCGGTATAGCGCGTACGCTCATACTGAACCCCGAAATTATGCTGTATGACGAGCCTACCGCCGGCCTCGACCCTATAACCTGTACTGAAATTAATGAGCTGATAAACCAGGTACAGCAGCAATATCATACCTCGTCTATAATTATTACACATGACCTTACCTGCGCCAAAGAAACCGGCGACCGGGTGGCAATGCTGCTTGATGGTCAATTCAGGCGGGTGGGTACATTCAACGAGGTATTTGACACTACCGACGAACGTGTGAAACCGTTTTTCGACTATAACTTTATACAATAGATTTTTAAGCACATATTATGGCTGCAACAGACAACAGAAGGGCAATAATTGTTGGGATATTTTTATCGCTCGGCCTCGTTATATTTATGATAGGTATATTTACCCTGGGGGGCGAGCAAAAGAGCTTTGCTAAAAATATAAAAATAAGCGCCGTATTTGACGATGTAGCCGGTCTAAAAAAAGGTAACGACGTATGGTTTTCGGGCGTTAAGGTGGGCAGTATTACCAGCATACGGTTTGTTGGCACGTCGCAGGTTGATGTAAATATGAAGGTTGACCAAAATGTGCAGCAGTTTATTCACCGTAATGCAGGCGTACGCATAAGCTCAGATGGTTTTATAGGCAACAAGCTTATCGTAATAGACGGCGGCAGCCCGCAGGCCCCACAGGTACAGGATGGCGACGTGCTGCAGGCCGAAAAACTGACGTCTACCGACGATATAATGAAGACCCTGCAAAGCAATAATCAAAACCTGCTGGCCATCACCAATGATTTTAAGTTGCTAAGCCATAAAATATTACAAGGCAAGGGTACAGTAGGCACTTTACTTGCCGATAGTTTGATGGGAGAGCAGCTGCGCCGGTCGATGGCTAACCTGCAAATCGCCACCGAAAGTGCTGCGCGGTTATCTGGTCAGCTGGATGTTTTCAGCAAAAAGATGAATACCAAGGGCGGGTTTGCTGATAAAGTGCTTACAGATACGGTAGTGTTTAGCCGCATAAAAGCTTCTATTGTACAATTACAACAAGCAGCAACGAACGCGTCGACTTTGACTGATAACTTAAATAAGGTTAGTAATAAGTTAAACGAAAAGGATAATGCTGTGGGTGTATTGCTTAATGACCCCAAAGCTGCCGAGCAAATCCGCAGCACCCTGCATTACTTACAGCAAAGCTCTATCAAGCTAAATGACGACCTTGAAGCTGCCCAGCATAATTTTTTCCTGAAAGGTTTTTTTAAGGACAGGGCGAAGGCGAAAGCGGATAGCGCTAAAAAGAAGTGAGTAGAGACTGGAGATCAGAGATTAGAAAAAGACCACCTAATCTCTGATTAACTAACCTCTGATCTCTTTACATCTTTACTGACTTTCAGACTTCTCCGACTCTTTTCCAAAAGTTACATTCCCCGCTTTTCTTTGCTCTGGCGTTAATGTTTGCCAGTTTTGGTAGCAGGCGCTCAGATAAGGCACCAGGTCAAAACGTTTGTCGGTATATTCTTTCACATCGGGTGTGTATAGCAGCAGAAAATCATCCATATCCGTGCCCTTTAAAGGAACGTACTGACTGATGTTAAGCGGTGTAAATACTGCACTGATATGTTCGCTTGTCTCCCGGTCTTTTGCTGACATGGCGGCCTTACGTTTCTGCTTCTCATCTTTCGACCAATAGTGCAGGCGAACAGTAACGCCGCCGGTATAGTTCATCTTGTTATCCCTTGTGTAAACCACCGGCTGCCCGTGAAACTCAGGGTCGTAAACCTGAACAGCGTTTGCGTTTGCCTGCGCGCCGCTCTTTTCGGTAACATTTACCTGGTTTAGCATGGTGCTTTTGGGTACCATGAATATTTCACGGGAATGCATGTCGGTGATTAGTACGGTATCCGGCAGGTATGAGAAAATATTGAAAACCAGCAGGTCGCCGGGCTTGGCTACAATTGCAAACTGTCCCCGGTCATCAGAAATTGTTTTAAGCTTGCTGCTCAGGTTTTCTATCCTTACCGAACGCAGAACTATCCGTGTTTTGTTCTCCAGTACACGTCCGCTGAAAACGGTCTGGCCACTGGCGATGGAAATCCCCAAAAAACAAAAGGAAACAACGAGTAGATTTTTAAGCATGTGTAAATATAGCCTAAAGGGCGATTTAATTAAAAGGAGATAACATTATTTAACATTTGGGTGAAAATATCGTTTGTACTATCTTGCCGCCATGTTAAGGCAAGCTAAAGATGAACGTACATTAAAAGAAAACCTGATGCTGGCATCGTCGACAGCATTTGTATCAGGTGTTACCAATGTGGCCGGTATGATAGCCTTCCTGGCGTTTACTACCAATGTAACGGGCCACGTAGCCAACCTGGCCAAACACATCGTAGAGCAAAATTATCGCGAGATTATCGTATTCCTGGTGTGGCTGCTGTTGTTTTTCTTCGGCGCATTTCTTTCGAGCTTTATTGTAAAATCGTTAAAACACACCAGCAATTACAAGGCGCATTCAATTCCCGTTTTAATCGAAATTGTTGTTCTTTTATTTGTGGCAATATACGGCCATAATTTTTACGAGGAAACAACGCTTGAGCGCGAGATTGTTATCGGCGCCATCATCTTTTCTATGGGCCTGCAAAATAGCCTGGTTTCAATCATATCGGGCGGCCTTATCAAAACCTCGCACCTTACCGGCCTGTTTACCGATTTGGGTGGCGACATCGCCGAATGGTTTCATCCTAAGTCCGAAAAATCAAAGATAGTCAGGAACAAAATATTCATAAGACTAACTATATTGAGTTTCTATATAGGTGGCGCCATCCTGGGAGGCCTTGCATTTGACATGATAGGCTTTACTATATTTTACTTTGTTCCGGTTATCCTGCTGACTATTCTTTATTACGATGTGTCGGAAGTAGCACTACATAAATTGGCGAAACTGTTTAATATGAATACTTAAACATTATTACAGGATGATAACATTGCCTGTAGCCTGATTTGGATATAACTTTATATTTTTGCCCTAATAGTAAACATCACCATAAAACATCATGTGCCCAACAGACGATAACTTTCAACAAGCAACCGACGAGCTTTATCATAGCTTATTAGAAGGCAACAAGCAATTTGTTAAAGATACTTTAGATTCCGATCCCCAGTATTTCGAGAAGCTGGCGGCAGGGCAATCTCCGCCGGTACTTTGGATAGGCTGCGCAGATAGCCGTGTTCCGGCCAACCAGATTACCAATATGCCTCCGGGTGAAATATTTGTGCACCGTAACATCGCCAATGTGGTGGTGCATTCAGATATGAATATGCTATCGGTACTTGACTATGCTGTGAACGTATTAAAGGTGAAGCACGTTGTGGTAACCGGCCACTATGGCTGCGGTGGTGTTTTGGCGGCAATGGGTAACCAGCAGGTGGGTTTGATTGATAACTGGCTGCGCCATATAAAGGATGTTTACCGCCTGCACAAGACCGAACTTGACGCTATCGCCGATATTACGGAGCGCGGCAATAAATTGGTCGAGTTTAATGTAGTCGAAGCCGTTTATAATCTCTGCAAAACCTCTATCGTTCAAAATGCCTGGAAAGATGGCCAAAAACTCGGCGTACATGGTTGGGTTTACAGCCTTAAAACCGGTATGATAACCGATATGAAAGTTAGCGCCTACGATAACGAGAACATGGATAGCGTGTTTAAGTTTAAATAGCGTATGGTTCATAGTTCATGGTTCATAGCGGCTGCAGGTTTTTCGGCCATGAACTATGAACCATCAACTATGAACTCTTTCTCATCCCCGCATTAAACTCCTTTGATTTCCCTTTCGGGATGGTGAGCGACTGCCAGTCATCATTAGCAACCATTTTAGCAATATAAACTATCTGGCCAATATGGTAGGGGATATGGGCAAATTGCCGGTTAATAGCCTCCATTACTGTATGTGCTTCATTACGTATATATATAATACGTAACAGGTCTTCGCCTGTAAGCGGGTCGATAGCATTGAATAAACAATCCCAACCTTTATTCCACAACGCTATAAGTTCTTCTTTTGATCCTGCTGTATCTTCAAACTCGTCGTCGCGGTTCCGGGATGCTTTCTCGCCATCGCTTGTTAAAAAATCAGTCCAGCGCGATATTGAATTTCCGGCAATATGCTTTATAATAATGGCAATACTATTCGAATCGTTATTATAGCACCAATGTAGCTGTTCCTCGTTTACCCGTTCAATAGCCTTGTCGCCTACAGATTTATAATAGTGGAATTGTTTTTTGATGCTTGACAGATGGTTTTCGGCAGCGGTTTCCATATAGATATGTGTTTTTATAAAGGTGGGATAAAATTAATGATATAATTAATTATTCGGATAACCCATACGCCAATGCCGGCTGTGCAGCTGCCATGAACTATGACCCATTAACTATGAACATTTTTTCACCCTCATTTGCAAAGTGTTACAGGTACACGATTGATTATTGTTGCGGATAGTTTGGATAAGCTAAAAGTATACGTATCTTTGCGGCCCGCTTGAGAGAAAGAGGGGTAGTTATTTGAAGTATTGCAACTAAAAAGAATCTGAAAAATAAGTGAAAATAACACTTGACAGGAAGGAAAAGAAGTTGCATCTTTGCAGCCCGGAAAAGAGGAAGAGAAAAGTGAGAAAGCGGGCAAAAAAGAGGCA
>Ga0105239_10009766_pt1 | contig 10788 bp, 7 predicted proteins | sample KBSC44metaG_FD_92761 | JGI IMG/M metagenome (GOLD analysis project Ga0105239, IMG submission 92761) | Corn rhizosphere microbial communities from Kellogg Biological Station, Michigan, USA - KBS C4-4 metaG | ecosystem: Host-associated > Plants > Roots > Rhizosphere > Soil | place: Michigan, USA...
GATCGCCTCGGGATTGAGATTGAGACCCTCGAAACCATGGATCGCGACATCGCTCTTCTTGCCCGGCGCCGTAACCTCAAATCCGAGAGCCGTCAGCTTCTGCGTGAGCGCGCGCAGCAATCCACCGGCCGCAGGATCACCCAAGCCGGTAGTGGAGATCGAGAGAGCGCGTTCTGGTTCGTCTGAACGTTTGCCCTTGCGCCGCGAGCCCTTGCCCTCCGCCTTGCGCGCGGCTTTTTCCGCCTTTCGGTCCTGCCTGTCCTTGTCGCCTGCGCCGCCGGATTCGCTGTTGGAGTCGTCCCGGCGCTTGCGTCTCTTTGCGCTCTTGCCGTCGGATTTCCCATTTGCGGCCTTGCGCGCCGCGCGTTTGGCGGCCTTGTCGTCTGGTGATACCGCTTCGACGAGACCGGGAGGAGCGCCTTCGGCCTTTTCCAATTTCCTCTGCGCTCTCATCGCCGTTCGCTCGGCGCGCTTCTCCAATTTGCGCGCGGCAAGGTCGCTGTTGTCCGCTGCCGGTGGATTTTCCGAGGAATCGGACGATTTGATCAGCAGCTTCGCAACCGCGCGCGCCCGGTGTCGCGCAAGCTCTGCCGCGTCCTTCGCCTCTTTCTCCACAGCAAGCCGCTCATAACCATTGCGTCTTGCAAAGTCGGAGAGCGTTTCCGTCATGCGCCGCCGCGCCTGGATTTCGCCGATCACAGGTTCGAGCATGATGTTGCGCGACGCGGATCCTGCCGAAAGTCTGGCGATCGTTTCAACCGTCGCTGGGCCGCCGGCGAAGTCATCCGCGCCGAGCAGATAGATTGCGATGTCCGCCTTCGGATCGGAGAGCACCTGCTGTGGCGTTTTGGCTTTGCGTGTCAGTTGCTTTTCGAATTCCCGCTGAAACGCGGCAGCGTCTTCCTGCGTGCGCGCGCTGATCGCAATGCGCAGGTTCTCGACATTCGTTTCCGGACTATCGGTGTGCAAGGCTGAATCGCTGGATGAGTCGGCGTAATCTTCGGACATTATAAACCCGATATGCGTCGCAGCTTCTATGCGCCCGCGGCTTCGAGCCGTCTCAACCCGTCCAGCGCGCGATGGTCATTGGGAGAGAGTTCGAGCAACGCATTCCAATGCCGCCGGGCGGCAGCGAAGTCCGAGGAGCGCTCCGCGGCACGTGCCAGGCTAAGGCGGCACCATTCCATTCCCTGCTGCGCTTCCTGCGAATAAGGATCGATGCTCTTCAGGATTCCCCAACCTTCGAGCGCATCGTTCGTCTTCTCGAGGCTGTCAGCACTCTGCGCGACGTAACGCGCGCAATCGATGAGATTACGCAGGCATTTGTCGAGATCGCCGCCGGCACGGTGATAGCCCGCCCACATGCGACAGGCTGCGAGCCATTGGCCCTTGGATTGCGCCTCGCGGGCGCCCCGCAGACCTGCGCTTTCCAGCCCTCGCAGCGCCTGCTTCTCGTCCGGTTGGCGCCGAAGCACGTCTTCGAAGCGTGACAGGGCCTCACCGTAACGGCCTGCCCGGAGCGCCAGACGCGCGCAGCGCAAGGCGCGGCGTGGCGAAGACAAGCCGGCATGTCCCTTGGACTCCAGTCCCTTCCAGGCGTCGAGGGCTTCAGCGAAGCGCCCTTGCTCTTCCAGCCGGTAGGCGCCCATCATCGTGCCGTGGCTGGGCGACAGCTTGGCGACGAGAGGCGAAAGCCAGAAGCGCCCGCTGCGCAGCGCTTTCAGCGGCTTTTCGGCGAACATGATGAGATCGTTTCGCATTTTCGGCGGCATTAATCCCGGAAAATCGCCCCTCATGCAACCATTTCAGCCTGAATTAACGATGAAAGCGCCTTGATCAATTCAGAAAGCCTTGGGGCGATTTTGGATCAGTTCATAATCGTCCTTATAGCGCTGCCGAATTTTTTCGATTTGGGCCGATGTCAGATCAGCGCGCGCTAGCACCACAGGACTGGCATTGGTGCGCCCGAGCGGGACTGCCTCGACCCCGATGTGCTCGCAGACGGCCGCAAACTCCTCATCCAGACGATCGAGCACGATTAGATGATTGACGCGCAACCGGCCATGCTCGTCGGTGAAGCGCTGGATCTGCGGCTTGGTCTGCCAGCTCTGCAGGCACCAATTGTCCAAAAAAATATCGAAGGAGAGCCCCTTGGTGGAATGCTTCTTGCCGTCGAATGCGGGCTTTTGATGCGAATTGTAGAGGCTCAGCAGATAATCGACCGGATCGCGTATCACCCCGAACACGAAAAACTCATCATAGGAAACATAGCGCCGTACCCAGGCGAAGCGCTGCGAGATGGCGGAGAGCCCATCATGCTTGCCGAAGCGCGTCTGCATCAGGCGAACCTCGGCATGCGCGCCGATTGCGGTTTCGATCGCCGACGATGCCGACTTCAGATTCGCCACAAAGACAAATTTGTGGGACAGGCTAAGCAGCATCCTTGCCCTCCCGGATGTCCTTGATACGCGCGGCAAGTACGCGCTTGAGGGTCCCCATCGCGTATTTCATTCGGATGGAGGTTCTCGCCGCTTGCGCTTTTCTTGCCGCCACTGCCGTATCACTGAAGACCGCACGCATTTGCGCTGCAGCCGATGCGACATCGGCATCGGCCCACACCGCTTCGTCGCAGCGCCACCGCGCCGCGCCGTTCGGCACGGTGACAAGCTTGTAGGCAACAGGGTAAGAGGTCTCGGGCGAGCAGAAATCCGCGGTGCCTGAATAGTCCGTCGCAATCACCGGGGTGCCGAATGCCATCGCGTCCGCCGCCAGATAACCGAAGCCTTCCGATCTGTGAAGCGAAACGATGCAATCCGCATCGCGCACCAGCGCCGTGATCTCGTCGTTCGAATAGCGTTGGGTAACGAGTTTGATGCGTTTGTCGCCCAGCGTTGCAGCCACCAGATGCTCCCAGTGCCGCGCGGCGTTGCTCCAGTGCTGCGGATTCACGTTGGAGGTTTTGACGATCAACTCGACATCCTCGCCGCCGCGGAATGCCTCCTGAAACGCAAGGACAACGGCAAGCGGATTCTTGCGCTCGATGGAGGAGTCAAAATCGAACACGGTGACGAAAGTGAAGGCGGATGTCCTTGGTGGCGCATGCGGTCGCGTCAGGAAATCTTCGTCGCCCTGGAACAAAGCCTTGCCGACGACATGGGTGGGCACTAGCGGCGCATAGATGTCCGCGACATAAGAGGTCGGTGCCCAGACTTCGTCCACCAATGCGACGCCGAGCTTCTGCACTTCCGGAACGCGCGATACTTCCCAGAGGAAAAATCCGGCTGAATGACATTCAAGCAGAATGTTGCGCCGGTCTTTGACGAAAGCGTCGGGCACATCGTGAGCGTTGATCGCGAGAACCGCGATCGGATTGGAGCGGCGCGCGGCAAAGCCCCGCCGAAGCTGATCGTTGAAGATGTCGGGATGGGCATCGAAATCAACCGCCGTCACTATCGTGTCCGGCGACGAGAGCCCCTCCGCGAGCATTCGGAAATTCCGCCCCAGTCCAGTTTCCTTGGAGGCATGACCGATAAGGAAGATGTCCTGCGGAGCAGCCTCAACCGGCATTCGCTTGCGCGCCGGGGCTTCTCCCCTCGCCGCGTCCGACAGCGCGGTTCCGCCATCCAATTGCGCGATGACAAGGGGCAGAAAGGAGTGCGGGTCCGTTGCGAGGTACGGCTCGAAGAACGGGAGATACTGCGTGTTTGCAGGAAGAAATTCGCTCGTCAGACTCAAAACGAGCAGAATCCGATCGACGAAATTGCCGATGTCGTAGCCCTTGCGATATAGGGCTGACTTCGACCAGAGCAACCGAAGGAACCGCGTGATGGGCACGCCGGAGAACTCTCCGGCCACCACGACGGCATTGAGATAATTGACGATCTCCGGCCTGATGCAAGCCGGCGGAACGCGCCGCGGCGCTACGAACTTGCTCAGATACCACCAGCAGAACTCGTCGAAATCGGAGATTTGCGCGGGTGAGACACGCGAACGATCCTGCATCATCGCAAATGACGTCAGCATATCGAGCGGCTTGCCGCCGCCGAAGGACAGTGCCGTCTGGCTGAGCCGTGCAGACAGATCCACGCTGACCGGCACCGATGCGGCGGGACGCTGATGGCTGGCGAAGGAGAAATAGTCGAACACCGCGCGACAGAAATCGAAATCGTTTGTCAGCGTTTCGAGCTCGGTGAACGATCGGCGTTCAAGATGGAAACGGAAATAAGAATCACGCAAAATCGCGAGCTTTCCGCCCCCCGATGCCGACGCCATGCGGTGCGCGGCGATAATAGCTTCGCTTAGCTCTTCGGCCGGTAATCCTTCGAAGAATGATGAAAGTGACGGGCGTGCCCAATGTGCGACAAATGTCGCGAGCGCGTCTATGACATCGTCGCGGCCTTTCAGCTTGTCCACGACCAGCGCGGCCAGACGGCCGAGGCGCCGCTTCTCCCGCGCGTAGAACGCCTCGACATCGCCGCCCCGAATCAGCGACGGGAACAATTGCAGCATCTTGAGCGCCGCTTCCGCGTCGGCTGTGCGCGAGAAACTCTTGGCCAGATCGAGATACGCATGGCCGCCTTCGGACGCAGCATCGAGGAAGTCCGTCATATCCGGCAGGATGTATTTCGTCATCGTCTCGACCGGCATGCCGCCGAACAGCCGCTCGAAATGCGCCCTGACGGCGCCGGAGATTCCGTCCGATTGTTCGTAGACCCGCAGCAGATGATCGATCTGCCCGCGGCGCTCGAGATAGGGAATGACGCTCAACAGGACGTCGTCATCCCAGCTCGCGAAATTTCCGATGCCGCGGTCGACCGCGGCCAGCACGCAATCCAGCAGATCGGACGCCACGAGATGCGGCAGCAGAGAAGGTGCGATCTCCTCCTCGTCCTTGTCGGGCAGGGACGCCAACGCGAAGGCCAGATCGGGATCGAGCCGTCCCGGCGTGATGTGGCGCAGGACGAACGCGAAATCCTCCGCCAGCGCCTCGCGGTAATTGCCTGTCCGGATGATGCGCCCGATCGCTGCAGCAGCCGCCTCATATTGCTCAAGCGCGAGATGGGAGAAGAACACCCTGTCCGCGGCGATAGCCGTCGGCTTGGCGCGGAAGGCGGCCTCGAAATAGCCAAGCGCCTGAGAGTGCATCCGCGCCTCGCTCATGACGCGGCCGGCGCCAAGCTGGAATGCATAGTCGTTGCGGCGCACTGCAGACTGCTTCTCCAGCAATTCCTCGGCAAGCGAGGCGGCGGCAGTCAGCACGAAAGCGCGCGCGCGTTCGGTGATGACAAGATCTCCGGTCTTCGCGTCGAAAATCAGCGGATCGGTGACCGCCAGCACGATGTCGTGCCGGTCGAGCCTGTTCAGAGCTTGCAGCAGCTTTCCCGCTTGGGCCTTTTGGGGCAGCATGTCGCGGAACTGTGCGCTCGCGCGCTGTGGATCGGAATCGAATTGACGGATGAATTGCTTGCCCGCCGCCTCTTCCGCGCCCGCCGTTTCGTCCAATGCCGCCATCGCGACGTTGTAGGAACGAAAGGACTGTTTGGAAAGCGAAATCGCCCCAAACGATGGGCAAACGCGGCTACAATGGGGCGCAGCCAAGAACGAGAGATTGCGACGTGACTCGCAGGAGGCCGACAAGCGCCCCGCCCCGGGTGATCCTCTGCGCCGGGGTGAAGAGCAGTGGCTCGACCTGGCTCTACAATGTCGTCATCGCGGTCCTGAAGCAGCGCTACCGCAGTGGCGTTGTGGCATTTTACGCCGACAATTTCGCGATGATCCCGCCCGGCACGGAGCGGGCGCGCATCCTGGTGATCAAGAGCCATGAGCCGTCAAAGGCGCTCGTCTACCTCATGCGGCTGACCCGCGGCGAACTCTTCGTGACGCTTCGCGAGCCGCGCGACGTGATCGCTTCGCTGTCGCAGCGTTTCGGCCACGCGTTCGAGGGTGCGCTGACCGAGATCGAACGGCAGGCAGCCCGCACGGTCGAGCTTGCCGATCAGGAAAAGGTCCGCCTGTTTCGCTACGAAACCGGCTTCACGGAGAAGAGCGCGAGCATCGACAGGATCGCGAAGATTCTTGGCGTTCGGCTGGACGCAAAGGAGCGCGCACGCATCCAGCGTTCGCTGACACGCGACGCGGTGACGAAGAAAATTAGCGATCTGAAGACGAAGGGAAAATTCGGCGCCAAGCCGAATGCCGATAGCTTCGATGAGACGACCCAGTGGCATCCCGGCCATGTCGGCGACGGAACAATAGGAAAATACAAAACAGCGCTGACGGCGGCGCAGCAGAAGCGCGTCCTTTCGGCGACGCGCGGCTACCGAGAGCGGTTCGGCTATCTGTCGCGGAAAAAATAATGCCAGGCGGCGAGCCAGGACACGCCGCCCATCGCGACCGCTCCGGCAATGGCGATGAACAGATCGGCGTCGCCCGTATAACGGAAGATGGCGATGTAGGCGACCATCGCGATCGCGACCGCGATCACATGCGGCCACGCCCAATGCGGTTTCTTCTTTTCCGGCGTCTGCTGATCCATGGCGTCCTATAACATAGTCAGGGCAACAGGCCCGCTACATATTTGCGTAAATGACCCGCACGGACATGCGCCGTGATCGCGGCGATGTCGGGCGCGAAATAGCGATCACGCTCGTAGCTTCCGACGAGCGCTCGCACTTCGTGTGCCGCGGCTTCAAGCGGTTCGGAACTCTTGAGCGGGTGCCGAAAATCGAGACCCTGAGTCGCCGCCAGCAGTTCGATGGCAACCACCGAAGCAGCATTTTCCGCCATGTCGTGCAAGCGCCGGGCGCCATGTGTCGCCATCGAGACATGGTCTTCCTGGTTCGCGCTGGTCGGCACCGTGTCGATCGAAGCCGGATGCGCAAGCATGCGGTTCTCCGCGACCAGAGCCGCCGCCGTCACCTGCGCGATCATGAAGCCGGAATTGAGCCCGGATTCCTTCACCAGAAAGGCCGGCAGACCGCTCATCTTCGGATCGACGAGGATCGCAGTGCGGCGTTCGGAGATATTGCCGATCTCGCACAATGCCATCGCGAGCTGGTCGGCGGCGAAGGCCACCGGCTCGGCATGGAAGTTTCCACCGGAGACGATTTCGGTTTCGCTGAGCACCAGCGGATTGTCGGTCACGCCATGCGCCTCGATCAGAAGTGTGCGGGCGGATTGGCGCATGAGATCGAGCACCGCGCCCATCACCTGCGGCTGGCAGCGGAACGAATACGGATCCTGCACCTTGTCGTCAGCGCCCGGTGCACGATGAGATTCGCGGATCGCGCTGCCCGCCATCAACCCGCGCAGCGCGGCGGCGACATCGATCTGGCCCTGCTGGCCACGCAGCGCATGAATACGCGCATCGAACGGCGTGTCGGAGCCTTTGAGCGCATCGGTCGACATCGCGCCGGCGACGATGCCAGCGGCAAACACCTTCTCGATCTCGAACAAGCCGCCGAGCGCCAGCGCAGTCGAAACCTGCGTGCCGTTGAGCAGCGCGAGTCCTTCCTTTGGACCCAGTTCCAGCGGCTTCAGACCGGCCGTTTCCAGTGCCTTGGCCGCCGGAACGATCTCGCCCTTCACCCGCGCTTCGCCGACACCGATCAGCAGCGCGGCCATATGCGCAAGCGGCGCGAGGTCGCCTGACGCACCGACGGAGCCCTTGGACGGAATGCAGGGATAGACTTCGGTCTCGGCCAGTTTTTGCAGGGCAAAGACTGTCTCGCGCTTCACGCCGGATGCGCCGCGTGACAGCGACGCCGCTTTCAAAACCAAAATCAGGCGCACGACATCGTCGCCCAGCAACGGCCCGACGCCGCAGGCATGGCTGAGCACGAGATTGCGTTGCAACTCCTCAAGATCGTTCTTCGCGATGGAGGTGTTGGCGAGAAGGCCGAAGCCGGTGTTCACGCCATAGACGGTGTCGCCGCGGGCGACGATATCCGCGATCGTCTTGGCGCCCTTGTCGATGGCGGCGAGCGTTGTGGGAGAGAAATTCATCCGTACGCTCTGCTCATAGGCATCGCGCAACAAGGACAGCGGCATGTCGCCGCCGATGTTCAACGACACGCTCATGCGATCGACGGCAGGTTGAGATGGTTCTGATGCGCGGACTCGATGGCGATCTCATAGCCCGCGTCGGCGTGGCGCATCACGCCGGTCGCCGGATCGTTCCACAGCACGCGCTCCAGCTTGGCGCGCGCATCCTCCGTGCCATCGGCAACGATCACGACGCCGGCATGCTGCGAGAATCCCATGCCCACGCCGCCGCCGTGATGGATCGACACCCAGGTGGCACCCGACGCAGCGTTGAGAAGCGCGTTGAGCAGCGGCCAATCGGACACCGCGTCCGATCCGTCGCGCATCGACTCCGTCTCGCGGTTCGGGCTCGCGACCGATCCCGAGTCCAGATGATCGCGGCCGATGACGATAGGTGCTTTCAATTCGCCGCTTGCCACCATGTCGTTGAACATCATGCCGGCGCGATGGCGGTCGCCCAGACCGATCCAGCAAATGCGCGCGGGCAGTCCCTGGAACGCGATGCGCTCCTTCGCCATGTCGAGCCAGCGGTGCAGATGCTTGTTCTCCGGGAACAGCTTTTTCATCGCCGCATCGGTCTTGTAGATGTCTTCCGGATCGCCCGATAGGGCGGCCCAGCGGAACGGTCCGATGCCGCGGCAGAACAGCGGGCGGATATAAGCGGGCACGAAGCCCGGGAAGTCGAACGCGTTTTCGACGCCCTCGTCCTTCGCGACCTGACGGATGTTGTTGCCGTAGTCGACGGTCGGGATGCCCTGCTTCGCGAAGTCGAGCATCGCACGCACATGCCTGGCGATGGATTTGCGCGCCGCGTTACCGACGGCGGCAGGATCGGAAACGCGTTTGGCTTCCCATTCCGCGAGCGTCCAGCCCTCAGGGAGATAACCGTTGTTGGGATCGTGGGCGCTGGTCTGGTCGGTGACAGCGTCGGGCTTGATGCCGCGACGGATCATCTCCGGCAGAATCTCTGCGGCGTTGCCGACAAGACCGACAGAGATCGGCTTCTTCTCTTTCACAGATTTGTCGATCAGCGCGAGCGCCTCATCGAGCGATGATACGCCGACATCGAGATAACGCGTTTCCAGCCGCTTCTCGATGCGCGACGGCTGGCATTCGATCGCGAGCATCGACGCGCCAGCCATCGTCGCCGCCAGTGGCTGCGCGCCGCCCATGCCGCCAAGGCCCGCCGTCAGAATCCATTTGCCGGAGAGATCGCCGCCGAAATGCTGGCGGCCCATCTCGACGAACGTCTCATACGTGCCCTGAACGATGCCCTGGCTGCCGATATAGATCCACGATCCGGCCGTCATCTGGCCGTACATCATCAGGCCCCTCTTATCCAGTTCGTTGAAATGCTCCCAGGTGGCCCAGTGCGGCACGAGATTGGAATTCGCGATCAGCACGCGCGGTGCGCCTTCATGCGTGCGGAAAACGCCGACGGGTTTGCCCGACTGCACGAGAAGCGTCTCGTTGCCTTCGAGTTTCTTCAGCGTCTCCACGATGCGGTCGAACGCCGGCCAGTTGCGCGCTGCCTTGCCGATGCCGCCATAGACGACGAGGTCCTGCGGCCGCTCCGCGACATCGGGATCGAGATTGTTCATCAGCATCCGCATCGCCGCTTCCGCGCCCCAGTTGCGGCAGGTGATCTCCGGCCCGCGGGGCGCACGGATAACCCGCGTGTTCTTGATGTCGCTCATGTATTCGTCTCTTTGTCGGAGCGTCCCCGGACATAGCGGTCGAGGAGCAGATCGGCTCCGATCCAGTAGCAAAGCTCGGACGGATCGGAAACCCGCCACACGGCCAGATCGGCGGATTTTCCGGCTTCCAAGGTGCCGATATCGCCGCGGCCGAGCGCCTTTGCACCGTTGCGCGTCATGCCGGCCAGCGCTTCCTCGGGGCGAAGACCATACAGTGTGCAGGCCATGTTGAGCGCGATCAGCGGTGACGCCACCGGCGAGGTGCCCGGATTGCAGTCCGTCGCGATGGCCAGCGGCACACCGGCGCGGCGCAATGCGTCGATGGGCGGGTTCTTCGTCTCCCGCAGGAAATAGAAGGCGGTCGGCAGCAGCACCGCGACCATGCCGGAGCGCGCCATCGTCGCGACGCCTTCGTCGCAGAGATGTTCGAGGTGATCCGCCGACAGCGCATTGTATTTCGCGGCCAGGATGGCACCGCGCGAATTGGAGAGCTGCTCGGCATGCAGCTTCACGCGCAGACCGTGCGCCTTCGCCGCGGCGAAAACGCGTTCGGTCTCCTCGGGCGTGAACGCGATGGATTCGCAGAACGCATCGACCGCATCGGCAAGCTTGTCGCGCGCGATCGTCGGTATCATCGTTTCGCAAATCAGATCGACGTAAGCGGCGCGGCTTTCCTTGTACTCGGGCGGTAATGTGTGTGCACCGAGGAAGGTAGGGGAAACATGGATGTTCGCCTGGTCGCCAACCTTCGCAGCGGCCCGAAGCATTTTCAGTTCGGTGTCGGCATCGAGGCCATAGCCCGATTTGATCTCGACCGTCGTCGCGCCGTGCCGCGCCATCGCCTGCGCACGCGGCAGGGATTGCGCAACGAGTTCGTCTTCGCTCGCTGCTCGTGTCGCACGGACGGTGGACAGAATTCCACCGCCCGCGCGCGCGATCTCCTCGTAGGTCGCGCCCTTCGCGCGCATTTCCCATTCCGGTGCACGATTGCCGGCGAAGACGAGATGCGTATGGCAATCGATCAGCCCGGGTGTCACCCAGGCGCCGC
>Ga0105239_10009771_pt1 | contig 10783 bp, 9 predicted proteins | sample KBSC44metaG_FD_92761 | JGI IMG/M metagenome (GOLD analysis project Ga0105239, IMG submission 92761) | Corn rhizosphere microbial communities from Kellogg Biological Station, Michigan, USA - KBS C4-4 metaG | ecosystem: Host-associated > Plants > Roots > Rhizosphere > Soil | place: Michigan, USA...
ACGGACTTCTTTATCTGTCCTTTCCCAACACCGAGACGGCGACATGGCGGCTGTGGGAAGAGACGAACACCAATCCGTACTGGGGCGAGCTCGAGCACTACCACAATTTTTCGCGCGACCGGCTCATCGCGCTGCTCGACGAAAGCGGATTCGCCGTCGTCGATTACGACGTGAGCGTCCGCTACTATTCGTGCATGGAAATCATCGCGCGCAAGCGCAGCTGATTGGAGCCGAAAAGAATGACGACGTTTTCCGCCTTCCGCATCCACGCGGACAAGAACGCGCACCGCGCCGGCATCGAGGAGATGAAGGTCGACGACTTGTCGCCGGGCGAAATCGTCATCAAGGTCGCCTACTCCAGCGTGAACTATAAGGATGCGCTGGCGGGATCCGGCAAAGGCAAAATCCTGCGGCAGTCGCCGTTGAACGGCGGCATCGACGTTTCCGGAACGGTGGTCTCCTCGACGGATGCGAACTTCAAGGAAGGCGACGAAGTTCTGTGTACCGGCAGCGGATTGTCGGAGACGCACGACGGCGGCTATGCGCAGTACGCGAGGCTCGAATCGAAATGGACGATTCCACTACCGAAAGGTTTGTCTCTGCGCGATGCGATGGTGGTCGGCACGGCCGGTTTCACGGCGGCGCTGTCGTTGTATCGCATGCAGCAGAACGGTCAGGTTCCGCAGATGGGTCCGATCGTCGTCACCGGCGCGACGGGCGGTGTCGGCCAGCTCGCCATCGACATCCTCACCAAAGCCGGCTACGAGGCGCATGCGATCAGCGGCAAGATCGAGCACTTCGACGACCTCATCGCGCTCGGCGCGAAGCAGTGCATCTCAACGAAGGATTTGTACTGGGGTCAGCGTCCGCTCGAATCGACGAAGTGGGCCGGTGCGATCGACAACGTCGGTGGCGATCTGCTTTCGGGCCTGACGCGCGTGATTCATCCGTACGGCAACATCGCCAGTTGCGGCAACGCGGCCGCGATCGAACTGCAGACGACGGTGATGCCGTTCATCCTGCGCGGGGTGAGTCTGCTCGGCATCGCGTCGGCGGGGACGGCGCGCAACATCCGCGACGAAATCTGGCAGCATCTGGCTTCCGACTGGAAGCCTGCGCATCTGGACAAGATCGCCACGAGCGAGGTTTCCCTCGATCGATTGCCGGCCGTGTTCGACAAGATGACGAGCGGTGCTTCGTTCGGACGAACGGTAGTAAAAATCGGCTGATCTGCGTTCTCGATTCTGCGCGAGCATTGCCTGCTAACACGCTGCTATGTGTGAGATTTATTTTCGCGACTACGAGTGCTTTCGTCGCGTTGTCTGCACACGGTCTCAACCCCTGTTGTTTATGCGGTTTGCCCCGTAGAATGCAGTCCGTCCGTGATCCGTGAACAGGAACTGTATGGCGCGTATTCTGATCGTCGACGATTCGCCGTCGCAGCTCGTCAGCTTGAAGCGAATCGTCGAGAAGCTGGGGCATCAGACGATCACCGCCGAGGATGGGGCTGCCGGCGTCGAAGTCGCCAAGCGCGAGGTTCCTGATTTGATTTTGATGGATGTCGTGATGCCCAATTTGAATGGGTTTCAGGCGACGCGCACGATCGCTAAGGATACGAAGACGAGTCATATCCCGATTGTGTTGGTGACGACGAAGGATCAGGAGACGGATCGGGTTTGGGGGATGCGTCAGGGTGCTAAGGCTTATGTCACTAAGCCTGTGAATGAAGGTGAGCTTGCCGATACGATCGGCAGGTTGTTGCCGGCGGCGTAATCTCTTCGCTCGTCATTCCAGCGGAAGCTGGAATCCAGCTTTTGATCTAGATCGTCATCCCCGCGAAGGCGGGAATCCAGTGACTTTTGCTTTAGATCAAGTGCTTCCGCTGTCCTGCGGCCAGCGGGTAACTTTTTGCTAAACGGCAAAAAGTCACCAAAAAACGTTCTTCTTTCTCGCATTGGACGCTGTCCGCGAACAGCACGTCCGTGCTGCTGACGCGGACGCGCGCATCCCTGCGCGCGATCACCGTCGTTCTGGGTTTGCAGGCGACTGGTATAAAGAGTCTTGAAACTTCCGACTGCACTAAGCCACGGCGGTGAGGCTGGAAGCGGTTAGGCCGGTTCGCGGCGGGGGTTCCAGTCGAAGGTCTTTGACATTTCTTCGTACAGCTTTTTTTGTTCGGCGGTCTCGGCTTTGGGCGCGCGGACTTCGAGTGTGATGATTTGATCGCCGGGAGTTCTTCCCGGCATGCCGCGTCCGCGCAGACGCATGCGCTTGCCGCTGTCGGAGCCGGCGGGGATTTTCAGTTCTACTTCGCCGCCAAGTGTCGGGACTTCCACCGTTGCGCCGAGTGCGGCTTCCCATGGCGCGATTGGGAGCGTGTGATGGATGTCGCGGCCGTCGAGTTGGAATCGGCTGTCGTTTTGGATGCCGACTTCGAGCAGAAGGTCGCCGCCGGAGCCGCCGCCTGCGCCGGGTGAGCCCTGCCCCGCCAAGCGAATCTGTTGTCCCGGAAGAATACCTGCCGGGATTTTTACTTCTAGGGTGCGGTCGCCAGATCCGTCTCGGAGGCTGATGCGTTCCTTGCCGCCACTGTAGGCGACGGCGAGCGGGATTTCGATGCGGGCCTGCATGTCTCTGCCACGGCGCGGGCCGCCGGGTCTACCGCCGCCGGCGGTGGCGCCGCGGCGGAACAGGGATTCGAAGAAGTCGCTGAAGCCGCCTTCGCCGTGCATGTCGGAGAAATCGAAATCGGCGCCGTCGCCGAAGTGCGGCGGTGGATGGAATTCGTCGCCGGGGCGATAGCCGCTGGCTTTGAGTTGGTCGTAGGCGCGGCGTTTGGCGGGGTCCTTCAGCGCTTCGTACGCTTCGTTCACCGCTTTGAATTTTTCTTCGGCTGACGCTTCCTTGCTCACGTCGGGATGGAATTTGCGCGCGAGCTTGCGGTACGCGGATTTGATTTCCGCGTCGGTGGCCTCAGGCTTCACGCCGAGTACTTCGTAGTAGTCCTTGAATTGCATGGTCGGTCCGTTTCCCACTAATGATGTGCTGTGGACGCAAAAAAGCAAAGCCCGCGGTCGAACGAGTCAACCGCGGGCCGCTTTAACCTTAAACGTTCTTACTGTGCGACGGCGATGCGGCGCGGCGCGAGCTCGGGTTTCTTCGGGATCGCGATCTCGAGGACACCGTGTTTGCCCGTGGCGGTGATGCCTTCGGCGTCGGCGCTCTCCGGCAACGCGAAACTGCGGTAGAACTGGCCGTAGGTGCGCTCGGTGCGGGTGATCTTCTCGTTTTCCTTGGTCGCTTCGGAAGCGCGCTCGCCCTTGATCGACAGCACGTTCTTGTCCATCTGGATTTCGATCGCGGCCGGGTCGACGCCTGGAACGTCGGCGAGGATCACGAAGCGATTGGCCTCTTCGCGGATGTCGACGCGCGGGATCCACTGGTTCGTCGTCACTTCCGACGGAGCCACTTCATCGGCACCGATAAAGCGGTTGAAGATTTCGTTGACTTCGTTGGCGACACGGCTCGGCGCCCACGGATAATAACGTGTGATGGTCATGGCTTTAACCCAAATTGTCTGGTCGGGCACGACGGCCCGTATGGCTACCAGATGCGGATTCACGGATGCCTTTCAAGGGTGCGACAATGTGCCTCGGCCGTCCGTTTAATTTCCGTTGAACTTCCCATCGAGCAAGGAGTACGCAATGACGATCAAGGTTGGAGACCGCATCCCGAACACCACGCTGAACTACCTCAAGGACGGCGTGCAGGCCGTCAACACCGACGAAATCTTCAAAGGGAAAAAGGTCGTGCTGTTCTCCGTGCCGGGCGCCTTCACCCCGACGTGTTCGGCCAAGCATCTGCCGGGATATGTCGAGCGTTTCGCCGACTTCAAGAAGAAAGGCGTCGACGTCGCCTGCATCGCGGTGAACGATGCGTTCGTGATGAACGCGTGGGCGAAGGACCAGCACGTGCCGGAAGGCCTGTGGATGCTCGCCGACGGCAACGGCGCGTTCACCAAGGCGCTCGGTCTGGAAATGGACGGCACCGCGTTCGGACTCGGCATGCGCGGCAAGCGCTTCGCGTTGTACGCCGACGACGGCGTCGTGAAGCATCTGTGGGTCGAGGCGCCGGGCGAGTTCAAGGTTTCCGCCGCCGATGCGGTGATGGCCGAGATCGCTTAATACACGCAGGTTCTCGACGGACCCGCCGCGCCGCGGTGAACCGACGGCGCGCGGGTTCAATCAAATTGCCGGCTCGATCACTCTGCGGGTGCGGGCGCTTCTTCGGCGACGTCACCGTTGTCCGATGAATCGTCGCTGTCGCCCGCCAGCGAGTCGATGCGCACCACGCCGACGAGGCTTTCTTCCTGCGGAAGACGGATCAGCGTCACGCCCTGCGTGTTGCGTCCGACGCGGGCGATTTCCGCCGCGCGCGTGCGCACCAGCGTGCCCTGGTTCGAGATCAGCATCAGTCCGTGCGTGTCGTCGAGCTGTACGGCACTCACTAGCGAACCGTTGCGATCCGAACACTGGATTGCGATGACGCCCTGCGTGCCGCGGCCCTTGCGCGGATATTCGGCGAGTTCCGTGCGCTTGCCGAAACCGCGCTGCGTAGCGGTGAGGATATCGCCCTCGCCGTCGGCGACGATCATCGACACAACGTGCGCTTCGTCGGTCAGGCGAATGCCGCGCACGCCGTGCGCGGTGCGGCCCATCGGACGCACTTCGTCTTCGGCGAAACGCACCGCCTTGCCGTTGCTCGCGAACAGGAACACATCGCGCGAACCGTCGGTGATGGCGACGTTGACGAGTCCGTCGTCGTCGTCGAGATCGATGGCGCGGATGCCGTTGGCGCGTGGACGCGAATAATCGCTCAGCGGGGTTTTCTTCACAGTGCCGTTGCGCGTGGCGAAAAATACGTAGCGATCTTCCGGGAAATCGCGCACCGGCAAAATCGCCTGCACTTTTTCTTCCGCTTCGAGCGGCAGCAGGTTCACGATCGGCTTTCCGCGCGAACCCGGACCCGCATCCGGAATCTTGTGCACGCGCAGCCACAGCACGCGGCCGGCGCTGGTGAACGCGAGCAGCGTGTCGTGCGTGTTGGCGATCCAGAGTTTCTCGACGAAATCCTCTTCCTTGATCGCAGTCGCCATGCGGCCTTTGCCGCCGCGCTTCTGCGCGCGGTAGATGCTGACGGGCTGACGCTTGGCGTAACCGGCGTGCGACATGGTGACGACGACGTCTTCCGGCTCGATCAGATCGAGCACGTCGAGATCTTCTTGGCTCGACTGGATGACCGTGCGGCGCGTATCGCCGAATTCCTGGCGGAGTTCGGTCAGTTCGGCGCGGATCACCTGCATCAGCTTGTCGGGATTTTCGAGAATCGAGATCAATTCTCCGATGACGCCGAGCAGTTCCTTGAATTCGTCGGAGAGCTTTTCCTGTTCCAGACCGGTCAGGCGGTTCAGGCGCATCTCGAGGATTTCTTTCGCCTGCGCTTCCGACAGACGATACCCGTTCTCGAACAAACCGAATTCCGGCCCGAGCGTTTCCGGACGCGACGCATCGCTTCCCGCTGCGGCGAGCAAGGCACGCACCGGTCCTGCTTCCCACGTTTCGCTCAACAAGCGCTCGCGGGCGATCTGCGGCGTCTGCGAGGTGCGGATCACTTCGATCATGCGATCGATGTTGGCCAGCGCAACCGTCAAACCTTCGACGATGTGCGCGCGATCGCGCGCCTTGCGCAGATCGAAAATCGTGCGGCGCGTAACCACTTCGCGGCGATGCCGCACGAAGGCTTCGAGCACTTCCTTCAACGCGAGCAGACGCGGCTGTCCGTCGACCAGCGCGACCATGTTGATGCCGAACGTGACCTGCATCTGCGTCTGCTGGAACAGGTTGTTCAGCAGCACGTCGGCCATCGTGTCCTTGCGCACTTCGATGACGATGCGCATACCGTCCTTGTCGGACTCGTCGCGCAAACCGTCGGACGAAATGCCCTCGATGATTTTTTCTTTGTGCAGCTCGGCGATCTTCTCGATCAGCCGCGCCTTGTTCACCTGATACGGCAGCTCGGTGACGATGATGGTTTCCCGACCGGCGCTGTCGACTTCGATTTCGGTTTTCGCGCGCACGAGGATGCGGCCGCGGCCGGTGCGATACGCTTCGAGGATGCCCGCCGCGCCGTTGATGATGCCGCCGGTCGGAAAATCCGGGCCCGGAATGTGCTGCATCAGCACGTCGAGACCGATCGACGAATCGTCGATCAGCGCCATGATCGCGTCGATCACTTCGCTTAAGTTATGCGGCGGAATATTCGTCGCCATGCCGACCGCGATGCCGGCCGAACCGTTGATCAGGAGATTCGGAATGCGCGCCGGCAATGCGCTCGGTTCGCTTTCCTTCTCGTCGTAGTTCGGCACGAAATCGACGGTGTCCTTGTCGATGTCGGCGAGCAGGTACGAGGTGAGTTTCTGCAAACGGCATTCGGTGTAACGCATCGCCGCGGCGGCGTCGCCGTCGACGGAACCGAAGTTGCCCTGCCCGTCGATCAGCGGATAGCGCAGCGAAAAATCCTGCGCCATGCGCACGAGTGCATCGTAGATGGAGGAGTCGCCGTGCGGATGGTATTTACCCATCACGTCGCCGACCACGCGCGCGCATTTCACGTAGGCGCGGTTCCACACGTTGTTGGTTTCCTGCATGCCGTACAGCACGCGGCGATGCACGGGTTTGAGTCCGTCACGCACATCCGGGAGGGCACGGCCGACGATCACGCTCATCGCGTAATCGAGATAACTCTGCCGCATTTCGTCTTCGATGTTTACACGAATGATTTCTTTGGCCAGCTCAGCCATCGATGAGTTTTCCTGGTGATTTTTCTTATGCGGAACGCCCGGAAATGGACTTCGAAATTCAGGCGCCGCAGCCTCCCGCCGCAACCGCGAAATTTTAGCACACGGCGCGAATTATAGCCACTAAAAAATACCGACAAATCAGCAAGTTACGCGCTGAAAATCAGGTTTGTGACAGACGCCGGCAAATTAGCCGTCGGCAGGCTTTTTCGGATGCCGGTAAACCCAATAGCGCGACGCGGTGTAGTTCACGCCGAGACCCGCCAGCGACCCCGCGCCGACCGCCGCGATGAGCCACAGGCCATCGAGATTGAAAAAGTATACAAGTGCGGAATACGCGGCGAAGTTGCACGCGAAACCCCAGCTCATCACGAACACGTACTGCATCCATTCGACCAGAATGGTCTGGCGGCGCGGTCCCTTGAAGGTGAAATGGCGATTGAAGATCCACGTCGCCGTCGCCGCGCACAGGAAGGAAATAAGGCGTGCGCTATAGCGATCCCAGTGCATCAATACGACAAGAATCTGCAGCACGCCGGCGTCGACGACGAAGCCGATGAAACCGCCGAAGCAAAACGTCAGAAGTTGTTTCAGACTGGATTTTGTCATCCGAACATCGATTTCATTTTTTCCGTCGTCGGATGTTCGATGACTCCGCGCTCGGTGACAATAGCGTCGATCAAATCCGCCGGGGTGACGTCGAACACCGGATTCCAAGCTTCGGCACCTTCGACCACGTGGCGCTTGCCCGTCGCAACGCCGAAGAGTTCCTCCGCATGGCGCAATTCGATCTCGATGTGACTGCCATTTTCGGTCGTCATGTCGACCGTGGACGACGGCGCGACGACCATGAACTTCACGCCGTAATGTTTGGCGACGATGGCGAGCTGGTGCGTGCCGATCTTGTTGGCGGTGTCGCCGTTGGCGGCGATGCGGTCGGCGCCGACGATCACCCACTTCACTTCGCCGGATTTCATCAGGTGCGCGGCGGCGGAGTCCGCGATCAATTTCGCCGGAATCTTGTCGCGCACGAGTTCCCACATGGTCAGGCGCGCGCCCTGCAGCCACGGTCGCGTTTCGCCGGCGTATACATGTGCAATTTTTCCATTCGTAACGCCGGCGCGGATGACGCCGAGCGCGGTGCCGTAACCAGCCGTCGCGAGCGATCCGGTGTTGCAATGGGTCATCACGTTGCTGCCGGCGGCGATCAGATCCGCGCCGAGCTGTCCCATGTGACGATTGGCGGCGAGGTCTTCGTCCTGAATCGCCTGCGCTTCCGCTTCGAGTGCAGCGACGGGATCGGTGGGATCGAGTTCGAGCACGCCACGCACGCGCGAGAGAGCCCAGGCGAGATTCACCGCCGTCGGCCGCGACGCCTTGAGTTTGTGCAGGGATGCATCGAGCGTCTGCAGCGTCGGCCTTTCGTGCACTTCGCGCAGGCGGCGCGCTTCCAGCGCCACGCCCCACGCGGCCGCGATGCCGATCGCCGGCGCACCGCGCACGACGAGATCGCGGATCGCCGCGGCGACATCGCCGGCGTTGCGGCATTCGATGTATTCCTCGATCTGCGGCAGTTTGCGCTGGTCGAGCAGTTTGAGGACACCGTCGCGGTAGGAGACGGCTCGGATGGTGTCGTGGGCGTCGCGCGGGTCCATTAATTTTCGATCCATGAAAGAACGCGCAGGATACCGCATGATGAAACGAAGATCAGGGTGGCGGACATGACCGATGCACCAGTGAAAAAAACGACGCGGCGCAAACGTGCTGCGCGGAAAAAAACACCCAGCCGGCAGATCGTCGCGCGCAAATCGCACGATGCGGAATTCATGGCGCTGCTGCGGCGCAAGTGCGGGCGCGCGGCGACGATCGGTGCGCTGACCGCCGGTGCGGAAGCGATTCCGGGTTTCGGCCGCGCGATCGGTTTCCTGTTCGGCGAAGCGCTCGATGCGACGATGCTGTCGGGCGTGCAGCGCGAACTGGTCGAAGACACGTTCGCGATCTATGGCGTCACGCCGAAAACGCAATCGCAGCGGGCGCTGCTGGACAAACTTCATATCGTCGGCGCCGGCGCGAGCATCGCTACCGATACGGCGATTCGCGGACTGGTCCGGCGCAGCCTCGGCCGCGCCGGCAGCGTGCTGACGTATCGGTTCATGCCGATCGCGCCGATCGTGACGTCGGCGCTGACGAACGCGGCGATCACCTACACCGTCGGCAAGCGCGCGCAGGCGGTGGCGAAAAGCGGCGGTACGGATGTGCCGGGCGTGGTGCAGGCGTTCACCGGCATCGACGAAAAGCGCGTGTTCGAGTGGACGATGAACGCGATCAAGGGCTCGACGGGTGCGCTGTCGAACACGTTCACAAAAATAAAGGCGGCGCTTTCATCGCGCCGCCCGCAGAAGAAGACATCGACCGCGCGGCGTGCGCGGTCGAAAGACTGATCAGCTCGTCTTGCCGGGCTGCAGGAAGAACTCGCCCGCTTCGTGGCCGGCGAACTGGATGGGCGCGTATTCGGGCGCCTGCTGCAGTCCTGCCTTCTGGTTGCGCAGCGCCATGCCGGCGGCGATTTCGCGGAACAACTGCTGACCGGTGAGCAGCTGGTTGTTGCTGTTGAGCGTGCTCAGCAATGCACTCGCAAACACGGAATGTTCGCTGTTTCCCGCGGCGTCCGCGACCGGCTGCACGCCGCCCGAGGTCAGCGCGGTGCGCGATTTGCCGGCGACCATCGTCTTCACCCAATCTCCCCATGCGCTGTCGGGCATGCCGCCGCCGAAGGTGGCGAGCGACGAACGCGTCATCGTGCCGGAGTAGCACGAATCGGCGATGACGAGCACGTGTTTGGCGTCCATCGTGGTCAGGATGTCGCTGACGGCGCGGTTGGAAATCCAGCTGTTCGGTGCGGACGTCTGCGCGTCGACCGGCAACCAGTAACCCTGGCGGCTCTTGTCGATTTCGCCGTGGCCTGCGTAGTAGACGAGCAGGTTGTCGTTTTCCTTGAGCGTCTCGCGCATGTCGTTCAGCGCGGAAAGGATTTCGAAACGGTTGGCGTTGGTGAGCAGTTTCACGTCGTAGCCGTATTTCGACTGCAACACCGAACCGATCGCTTTCGCATCGGAGGCCGCGCTCTTGAGTGCCGGATACGTCGAATACGTATCGTTGCCGATGATCAATGCGTAGTACTTGCCGAGCTTCACGCCCGACGGCAGCGAATTCACTTTCACGCCAGAACCGGTCTGCGCCATGCGCGCATCGTTCGGACCGGGCACCAGCACGAAATCGAGTGTCGCCTTGCCGCCGTTTTTGTCCACGGCCGCAACTTGCACCGCCGTGTTGTCGCCGGACACCGGCACGTGTGTCTTGAAGATGCCGCTCTGGTCGACGGTGATGGTCTGGCCGTTGAGGCTCAGCGTGGTGAGTCCAGCCGGTGCCTGGACGCGGCCGACGACGTCGATGCCGTCCTGCGATTTCGGCACGGAGGCTGCCGGTTTCGCCGAACCGCGCGTCATCGCGAGTGCAGGCTGCAGGATTTCGACTTTCAGATCGCCGTTGGTGCTCGCCGTGGTCACGCCGGCATCGAGGGCGACGGTCGGACTTTCGATGCGCGACTGCAAGCTCGCGATCTGGCTGCGCTGCGAGGTCATTTCCTGACGCTTCTGCGAAAGCTGCGTCTCCATCATCTTGAGCAGCTGCTTCGAATCGGCGTTCTGCGCGCGTTCGCGCGTGAGTTCGGCGCGGGCTTCGTCGAACTTGCCCTGCGCGTCCTGGCGCTGCGCGTCGTTCTGCGACAGCTGTTGCTGCAGTAACGCGTTGCGTTCGCGTGCTTCGCGCAACGCGCGATCCATCTGCGCGGCGGATTGTTTCAGTGCCGCCAGGTCGCTGTTGTTGCTGCCCTGCTCTTTCGATTTCAGGCGCGCGATTTCGGCTTCC